>Ga0082335_1004988_pt1 | contig 19037 bp, 26 predicted proteins | sample Subgrocontami58m_FD_72375 | JGI IMG/M metagenome (GOLD analysis project Ga0082335, IMG submission 72375) | Subsurface groundwater microbial communities from S. Glens Falls, New York, USA - GMW37 contaminated, 5.8 m (SPADES assembly) (version 2) ... | reverse complement strand
TGGAGCAAGATAGTCGACCAGAGCTTCCTGGCGCCTGAGCTACGAAGCACCATTTAGACTAATAATACGATGAAGCCCCCGGCATGCATGCCGGGGGCTTCATCGCGCCGGATACATCCTCGGGTCCTACTCAGACCCTTCGTGGCGCCGTTGCCAGCTTGCTCAATGACAATCCAGGTATAATTCTTTACGCATCTTTGACCCCCTTCTGACCCCCGATTACGCGTCCCTATACGTAGCGGATGAATAATATGTGAAAAGACGTTTGGGGAAAGATTCATGGCAGTAGACGTAAGATACAGATCAGGCAAGCCCGTAACTGCAGCGGTGTGCATGAGTGGCGCTACAGGCGTACGTCTCTCCCCGCGACAGGACAGGCTGGCATACTGGCATGAGAAAGGCCTGATGAGCAACAAGGAGTTCGCACGCAAGGTGCGTGTGGCGCTGGGAATACAAGCAGGCCGGGACGCTAAGGAGATGGCGTTGGCCGTGGCGTTTCTCCTGTTGGCGGGTATCGTCTCTTGGAGCGTCTTCCAATTTGCATCCGAAATCGCCCGGACAGGGCTGATGTCAATCTTTGTTAGCTAACACGCAGGGTCTTTTCATTCTCTCTTGTTAGGCAGGTAGCCCATCAAGGCCAAGGCTTCGTTAGGATAGCGAGCGTGGCGTCTAAGGGCTGCGGCCACGTTATGTGTACCCGCTCGGCGTAGCAGATTGAGGGCTACATTACGCAGTCCTGCCATTACCTGTGGCGCTGATCCCTTGCGCACCTGGCTGGCGTCCTCTCCCATGGTGACATCTCTTACCCAGTTCAGCCGATTCTCGATTCCCCAGTGTCCTCGCCACAGGTTCTGCAATCTCTGTGGACTGGCTCTGTCCGGCTTAAGGCTGGTAATGGCATAGCTTACCTGGGATCGCTCCTTGCCCTTCTGTCTCACCTTCCGCTCTATCCGGCATACCTGTCCCAATCCCGGCCAGTCCAGGTATTCGTTTAAGGCCGCTGACGCTAAGAGATGCCGCTCTTCCCAGCGGTCTCCGTGCCTGCCCCGACTTACCGATATCCCGAATCTCTCCCCAGGCGGCGGGTCGGTAAACAGTAGAGCGATATCCTCCAAGAGTTCCGGCTGGTTCTCCTTAACTACTGTGAAGTAGTCTGCGCCCTGGTCCAAGATCGCCTTGGCTGTCTTGCGCTGAGTATGCAGTGCATCCGTGGTTACTACCAACCCCTTAAGATTAATCTGGGGCAGCATTCGGGGGACAGTCTTTAGCTCCACCTCCTTGTTCTTGGTCCTTACCCCCCGATTGAGCCAGCACCAGACCAGCCCCATGAGCATAAGCAGCTACCAGATGTACCCCTGGTAATCGCTCACCATGAATGCCCCGCAGCCCTTTGCCATCAATGGCAATGGCCCGCTCTCCGTCAGGCAGGTTAAGCCTGGCCCACTCCCGTAGTGCTGCCTCGAAAGCCACCACGTCCAGCCGGGTGAAGATCCGATGGAGCGTAGCCACGGAGGGAGACTTCTTGTGGGTGAAGCCTAAAGCAGTGAGCAGCTTTGGCTCCTGATCACGGCCCCATTGGGAGATGGCATATAGACTACGTGCTCCGCACAGCATTGCACAAGCAGCCAGGGCGAGAACCGCCGGTAGTGGATGACGCCTGCCTTTTGATAGTCGCGGATCAGGAACACGACTAAATGCTTCTTGTAATCCCTTTGCAACCCATTCCCCTCTTCCCATGCTCGGCAGTCTATCTCATCCGGCCTACAATGAAAAGACCCTGAGCTAACACGTAGGTATACTTACTCCGGCTCTTCCCTTCGTAAACCGCCCTGCGTGGCGGCACCGGTTATCCTGAACCTCTCCGCTTGTTGTCCTAAACCTTTGTGCTGATTGGCGCGAGCCTCGCTCTTTGGTCATTGCGAGTTCTCGTTGGTCCTTGCGAGGAGGGACGACGAGGCAATCTCCCCGCCCCACCCCTCTGGATCCCCGCCTTCGCGGGGATGACAGAAGAAGAGCGAGAGATTGCCTCGTCCCTCGCAATGACCGGTAAGGGGCCCGCAAAGACAGACCGGTAAGGGGCTGGATTCCAGGCTCATCCCGGGCTCGCGTTCAGGTCCCAGGTCTTTTCAAGTAAGAGCCTCTTGACATTCAAGTTACTTGAAGGTGTACATTGCTATGGACGCCTGAGGAGGAGAGTGCTATGGACAATATGCTCACCATTGGAGAGCTCGCCAAGGTTGTTGGGCTAAGCCCGGCCACGATCAGGTATTACGAGCAAACAGGCTTGATTCCGCATGCCACCAGAAACGAATCAGGTTATCGCCTGTACTCGGACGAAGATGGTCGACATCTCAAGTTCATACTGCAAGCCAAGATGCTGTCCCTTTCCCTCGACGAAATCAAGGAGATGGTTCGCCACGCGGTCGATCGCCGCTGTGATGCTCTTCAGGATGATCTGGTCGTCCTTCTTCGAAAGAAGCGGGAGGAAACCCGGCGCAGAATAGGTGAGCTACAAGAATTCGAAGAAGTGCTTGGACGCTTTTGCGATGATTTGTCACCAAGAGTGTCGCCGAGCGAGGACAAGGCGATAGCCTCCGCGGGGTTCTGCGCCTGCCTGAGGGAACGATAGTCTGGTGCTCCCGAAGGCGGCTATGAGCCACGCTTGCACCCCACCTGCTCCTACATCTTCAGGGCCCGGAAGTTAAGGGAAAAGTTCGCAAAGAGAGGAGGAATAACGATGGCTGACAAGCCGAAGAAGGACGCCAAGCCTGTTGCCGAGGACTGCGGCTGCGGATGTGTGACCAAGAAGAAGTGGTATAGCAATGGGCATTGGGAGGGAAGCCCGCGAGGTCGCGGGCTTCCCTCCTGGCAAACTACACTGGTACGGTGCCTCCCTATTGACTATGCCCTTCTAGTCAGGACCGAGACAAGCGAGCCGCGCCTGAATTAGAAGGGTGCCTCTTGTGGAGCGACGGTGAAGGCCAGTACGTATGGACCAACCAAGTACGCGGGGTTAGGGGATACCCAGGGCCGCTCTAAATCTACTCCCACCGCGCTTGCGATTGTTGAGAAGCCCTCCACCTCCGCTTGTGCCGAGAATACCCGCGTCTGGTTTCAGGAACTACCTTCATCGATCCAATCTGCCATCCGCTCGTCCTCTACTTACCCTTGACCTTCTTCTCCCGCTCTAGCTTGCCGTAGGGCATTGACGGCTGGAAGCGAACGTTGTGAGGGATGGGATAACGCTGCCCGCCGAGCGTGCCGTGACGCACCTGGATACCGTCTATGAGATCGTCCAGCTTGCTCGCCGGCAGGGTGAAGATGATCTCATCGTCCTGGTCCATCGCCACCACGCGGTCACCGGCGCCGGGGAGCACCACTCTAGAGACCTGGTTGTTGTAGGTCTCGATTACGCCCTCGGCGCAAGAGGCCGCCAGTCCGGTGAAAGAGGATGGTAGAACGCCTCCTGTTTTGAAGAGCGTCCCCTGGACCAGCCGCATCATCTGGGCAGGGTTGCAATAGATCAATATGACGTCGGGTTCGATCCGGGTCCACTCCAGAGGAGAGACCACCATTCCGACTATCTCGCCCTTCTTGAAACGAGGCATGGCGTTAATTGTCTTCATGCCCAGATCAGCGGACTCGAAGAATGGAAGGTCCTTGGCCCAGAACTCGGCCAAGTCTCTCTCATCATCCATCTCTTCCCAGCCCCAAAGAAGAGGGCCGGGACAGAACACGGCATCATCACGGGTCATGCCGATAGTCTGGCCATATAGCCGGGCCATGGTGAACGCCTGGCAGAGAGTTATCTTGATGCCCATATCCTTGACCGGGCGGTGTGCCTTCTCGGGCATTTCGTCTCCGGGCTTAAGCAGCTTGATTCCAAGGGGGAAGCTCCTCGGGCGTATGGCAGCGCTCAGGTCTTTCCCGTCCTTTACCCACTTCTCTAGGTTATCCACTTCTTGTTATCCTCCATAGGCTAAATTAGTATTGAAGAATGTTAGCATACCAGCCGGATTGGGTCAAAGCAATGCGTCTGTCCGGATTGACGCTTCTGACGGATTGCTCGAGGGAAACGCTCTTCGGCCTTACTGTTTTCCACGAACGGCCAGTATTGTATTCACCCAGTCCTTTACCTCGACCCCAGGCGATACAACTCCCATCGCCTTGTAGAAACCCTCAATCTTGGATACCAAGGATTCCGGTTCAAGACGCTCACCACGCAGGGTATCCTCAAGCGAGCCAAGGAGCCGCGGTGGGTGAAAGAAGAAGTCCCCCGAAAGGGATATGTCCTCGATGTACCCCTCGCAGATTCGAGCCGTTACCCTGATAAGCCCGCCCACAGCTTTATGAGCCGCCTCAGCCACATGAACCCCATCACGGATCCTAACGCCTTGTTGCCTTAATCCACCTCTCTGATGGAGCCACTCGTGGCTCTGGAAACGGTCGTCGAGTTCCTGAATGACGCGCCGTTCTTCCTCCGATAGGTCCCCGGCTTCCACTTCTACCCCAAGTGCACTCCGGCACTGCTCGATCAAAATCTGCTTCACCGCTTCCCGATCTACGCCAACGCCAAGCTCTCGCGTGGTGGTGGTCATGTAGTCCTGGAGGCTCTGGTAGACCTTGTCACGGAACTTCTCCGAAGGCACTTTGAGCACTCGGGCCATCAATTCGGAGTTGAAGTCGAACATCAGACTCCCAGCCATCACCGTAGCCTGGCCTATAGAAGCCGCTCCTGTACCCCCGATCTTCCGGCCTCTGACAAGGACGTCGTTGATCGGCCGGTACTCCGCGTTGATCCCTATGCTTCGGTAGGTCTCCACCAAGGTGCCGCAGAAGAGCCTGAAGGCGTCTTCCATCCTACGGGGTAACTGTTCGGGATGAAGAATCCAGTGATAGAAGGCCTGTCCGTAATCCAGGTAGACCGCTCCGCCACCTATCTCTCGCCTCATAAGCGGGATATTCCGGGAATAGCAGTAGTCGACGTCGATCTCCTTTTCCAGTTCCTGGTGGTAGCCGATGCACACATAAGGCTCGGCCGGGCTCATGAGGGTGATGGTATTGGGGCTTTCTTCTGCCATCGCATAGGCAACCCCGTGGAATACCGTTTGCGATCGAAGATATGGAACCGTGCCCAGGTCCAGAAGCCGGACTTTCATCAACTCAGGTCTCCTGCATTAAGGCCTTGATAGACTCAATTCTCTCCCGCGCCAGGACTTCCTGACGCTCGAACCGGCGGCGGAGGTTGTCCTTTTCCGCCCCGCGCATGTGTCTGCTAAGAGCTACCCGCTTTTGCTCCTGGATGTCCTCGAGCTCGTCCTCTAAGGCTTTGAGCCTGCCAACCAGGCTGCCTTCAGGTGGAGCAGCATGTCCCGGATTCGTGGGGTGGATCGGGTTTTCAGATGCTGATGGCATTGGCTTCTACTCGCCAGACGAATATGCAGAGCGTAGGACGATCGCTCATCTCTTCAGGACTCCCCTTATTCTTACCACAGGCGTGGCCAGGCGGCAAACGGTTTGTCATAGTGCTTTGCCAATGGTACCGCTCGGAAGCGCGATAGACTTGTGTGCAATCAGAATTCGCAAGGTTATGGGCTGAACTTATTCAGCCGCGCCCGAGACACACTAAGATGACGCCTTCCGTAGGGCGGCGGAGAAGGCCAGGGCAACGGGCGCCAACCTGATACTCTTATGGGTGAGAATGCCTAGGGGCCGGCGCAACTCCAATCCCGCCACTTCTACCAGCCCTAGAGACCTCTGTAGCTCCTGGTCCGTTAAAGAGCGTCTGGAAATGGCCGAAACGCCCAGGCCGGCAGCTGCTGCCCTCTTGATAGCTTCGGTGTTACCCATCTCCACCACTCGCCGGGGCTTGCACCCCTGGCGCTCCAGCTCCAGCTCGAAAGAGCGGCGAGTGCCTGATCCGGACTCTCTGAGAATAAGGGTTTCGTCGCATAGCTCGTCCAATGTGACGGTAGCACGCGTAGAGGGATGTCCATTCTTCGCTACAATGACCAGCTCGTCCATCCCCAGCGTCTGCCACTGAAGGCCAGGGACCTCCATCTCCATTGAGACGAAGCCCAGATGGTATCCTCCCTGGAGCATGGCCGCTGCCGTCTGCTGGCTATTCGACACTTGAAGCGAAACCTCCACCGCCGGATGGAGCTCGCGGAAGAGAGCCAGCGAAGATGGCAGGATGTAAGCGCCCAGAGTGCTCGAAGCGATCAGCCGAAGATTACCCCTGGTGGCATCGTCCAATTCTCTGACCGTCTGTTCAAGCTCCTCGGTCTGGTCCAGGATTCTCTGGGCATACTCATAGACCCTTCGCCCGGCTTCGGTGAGAGAGATGCGCTTGCCCTGGCGGAAGAACAGCTGTGATCCGACAGCCTTCTCCAGCTCCTGGACCTGCTGCGAGATAGCCGGCTGGCTGACGTAGAGATCCTCTGCGGCGCGGGAATAGCTCAAGTGCCTGGCCACCACATAGAAAACCCTAAGGTGGCGGAAGTTGATCTCGATCATGTCTTATAAGTGGTCACTTATAAAAAGTATATGTAATTTGTATTTGTATTATACCTCATTGCCTGATAGTCTTGAAACAGTCAATAGAAATCCCAAAGAGGTAGTTCGTGGCAAGCTACATAGATCAGATAAAGCTGTCTTCTTTCTCCCATGGAGCCGGCTGAGCCTGCAAGATAGGTCCCCAGGACCTGGCGCAGGTTCTGCGCTATCTCCCAACCATCACCGATCCCAACGTCCTGGTGGCTACCGAGACCGGGGATGACGCCGCCGTTTATCGCCTAAGCGATGAGCTAGCTATGGTCCAGACCGTGGATTTCATAACCCCGGTTGTAGATGACCCCTATGCCTATGGCTCCATAGCTGCGGCTAACGCCCTGAGCGATATCTATGCCATGGGAGCGAAGCCGGTCATCGCCTTGAGCATAGTGGGCTTCCCGACCAAGAGCCTTCCCCTTTCCGTCCTGGGGGAAATCATGCGAGGCAGCGGAGACAAAGCGTCCGAGGCCGGAGTTAGCATAGTCGGCGGTCATTCTATAGACGATAACGAGCCCAAGTACGGTCTCTCCGTCACCGGGCTGGTGCATCCGCAGAAGATGGTTACCAACGCCGGGGCCCGGGCAGGGGATGTCCTCGTCCTGACCAAACCCCTGGGCACCGGCATCATCACCACGGGCATAGACCGCCGTCTGGTAGGCAGGCGGACTGTTGATCGGGTGATAGCGCTGATGGCTTCCCTTAACCGTGCTGCCTCCGAGACCATGGTATCGGTGGGCGTGAGCGCATGCACCGATGTAACCGGATTCGGCCTGCTGGGCCACCTCCGGGCGATGGCTCAAGCCAGCGGAGTGGGCGCCCGCGTCAGCCTTTCGAAAGTTCCCGTGTTGTCCGAGGCCTGGGACCTGGCGGAGGCAGGGGTAGTCCCCGAAGGCACCCACAACAACCATCACTATCTGCGGGATCAGGTCTCATGGGACGTCGGTATCTCCCGCAATAGCCAGTTGGTGCTCTGTGATGCACAGACGTCCGGTGGCCTTTTGATAGCCGTGGCTCCAGAGCGAAAGGATAATCTCTTGCAGGCCATGACGGCGAGGGGTGTTGATACATACGAGATCGGCCAGATCATGGAAAAAGAGGCGGGGCTTCAGGTAACCCAATAACATGGACAAGGAGCCTGACGGGTCTGGAAACAGAAAGGAAGAACGGTGAGGCGCACCGAGCCTGAAGAGGCAAAGGACCAATGACGGAAACGCCCCAAGGTACAGGTTCGGCTGGCAGGATGCCTCAACTGGGGCTTCGGGCCAATTGGCGGCAGTTCGCCCTCCTGGTCCTGGTAAACGCCTTCGTGGGCGCCATGGTGGGCCTGGAGCGGGCGGTAGTGCCGTTGCTGGCGGAACAGGACTTCGGCCTCGCTTCCAGATCCGTAATTCTATCCTTTATCGTCAGTTTCGGCGCCGTCAAGGCCATAGCTAACCTTTTTGCCGGACGGGCGTCAGAGCGCATCGGACGCAAGGCTATCCTGGTGGCCGGCTGGTTGATCGGGCTGCCCGTGCCTTTTCTCATCATGTGGGCGCCGTCCTGGAATTGGGTAGTCTTTGCCAACGTGCTTCTGGGCATCAACCAGGGACTCTGCTGGTCTACCACCGTTATCATGAAGATCGATCTGGTTGGCCCGGCCCGGCGGGGCCTGGCCATGGGTCTGAACGAATTCGCCGGATACCTGGCCGTATCTCTAGCGGCCCTCGCCTCCGGCTATGTAGCAGCGACCTATGCCCTACGGCCCCAGCCCTTCTATCTCGGGATTGTCTTTGCCCTGGCCGGGTTGATTCTCTCGCTCTTCTTGGTCCGTGAGACACGGGGGCACGCCCGGCAGGAGGCCTTGCTGGCCGACGCGCGTGGGCTGCAACAGGTGACGGCAGGCCAGCCTTCTTTTGCCCGCGTATTGCTTCTGGTGAGCTGGAAAGACCGGGCCCTCTTTGCCGTCAGCCAGGCAGGTCTGGTCAACAACTTGAACGACGGCATGGCCTGGGGGCTTTTCCCACTCTTCTTTGCAACAGCGGGCCTGCCGATAAATGAAATCGCCCTGCTGGCGGCGATCTACCCGGGGGTATGGGGTGTCTCACAACTGGCAACGGGGATGCTCTCGGACTGGTTAGGACGAAAGTGGATGATCGCTACCGGGATGTGGGTCCAGGCGGCCGCAATTTTCGTCATCGTGTCCACTCGCGGTTTTGGTCCTTGGGCAGCTGGGGCGGTCCTTCTCGGGCTGGGAACGGCCCTGGTCTATCCTACGTTGCTGGCCTCGGTCGGGGACGTGGCCCATCCCGACTGGCGGGCCTCCGCGGTAGGAGTGTACCGTCTCTGGAGGGATGGCGGCTACGCCCTGGGGGCGCTTCTGGCCGGAGTGCTGGCCGACCTCTTCGGCATCACACCGGCTATAGCCGCCGTCGGTGGCCTCACCTTCCTGTCCGGGATTGTGGTGGCCTTCGCTATGTACGAGACCCTGCCGGGACGGAGGACCCACTATCCTGCGTGGCAGGCCGATGTCAAGTCAGTATGAATAGGGAATTCTTAGGAGGAAAGATGGCAGTCAACAACGTAAATCTGGAAGCCCTGGAGAAGATGGCCGGCGCTATTGGCCAGGACGCAGCCAAGGGGAAGCGCACCAACCGGGTAGAGGGGACCTGGAACCTGGCTGGCGGCGAGCCTCAGTTCAGTGCAGAGCTGTCATTCGAGGGAGGCAAGCTGACCCTGGAGGCCGACCAGCCCACTTTCCTGGGGGGTGGCGGCACCCGTCCGGGCCCGATGCTCTACGCCCTCTATGGGTTGGCTTCCTGCTTCACGGCGACCTTCGTCACTGTGGCGTCTCAGGAAGCTCTACCCCTGGAGGAGGTCAAGGCAACGGTGGAGACCGACCTGGACTTCTCCAAGGTGTTTGGCATCGCCGACCTGCCCATCGTGGAGCAGGTCAGGATCAACCTTGCAGTCAAGAGCCCAGCCAGCCGGGCTGCCCTGGAGAGGGTCTTGAGGCTGGCCGAGGAGCGCTGCCCGGCCGCCTGGTGCCTCCAGAATCCCATTCCATTGGCGGCTAGGCTGGTCTGAAGGAGGGAACTCAAGCGGTGAAACTGCGTCTGGATGTAATACGTAACACGCCTCCGGGCAAGAACTGACAAAACCTCTCTCGCAACGTCGTCGACGTTGCCCGCGAGATGGTTATGGAGAACCTGGAGGTACGCTTCCTGCCTCTCTACTCCCCCGAGGCCGAGGCCCTGGGAGCAGAGCTGGCGCCGGCCCTGGTAGTGAACCGGCGTAAGCTAGTGGAAGGGGTACCCTCGGTCGATGAGATCAAGGAGGCGCTGGAGAAGGCCCGTCCTATCAGGCTGGGGATAATCTTGACCAAGGCTCCCCTGGGCAGCGAGGATGCGGAAAACGCCCTGGCGGCAGGGATGGCGGCCCTGGATGCCGGAGACCAGGCGTCCTTGTTCCTGCTGAGCGACGGCGTCTGGGCCGCTCGAAAACTCGCCATGGCTTGGAGTTTGCCGTGCTTCATGGACAAGGGCGGTAAGGTCTTCGTCTCAGGCGAGCATATGAAGGCAGCGGGGCTGGCGGAGGATAAGCTGGTTGAGCAGGCCCAGGTCGCCAATGATGCCTTCGACCAATTGGTAGACCTGGTGATGGACCAGTGGGACCGGGTAATGGTCTTTTGAGGTGATAGATGGATAAGACACTAACAATACTCCTGAATCGCGGGCCGTTCGTCTCGGAGTACGCCGACCTGGCCGTCAAGATGGCTCTCAAGGCCAGGGAGAAGGGCCACAACGTCAACCTTTACTGCTACGTGGACGGGGTCTGGGCTCCCCACGTCAAGGCGGAAAAGCCCTACGAGAATGTGGGGCGCTTGCTGCGGGAGGCCCTGGACAAGGGGGTAAACGTGAAGATGTGCGCTCGCTGTGCCGACGCCAGGGACGTTTCATCCCAGGATACCATCGAGGGCATCCCACAGGTGGGGCTCTTCGATTTCATAGACTGGATGAAGGAATCCGACAAGGTCGTGACCTTCACCGGGTGAACGAGGAACAAGGAACGGGATAGGGCACAGGGTTCAGGGCACGGGGTTGGAAGACCTCGACCCTCTATCACAAGAGGAGAAGCGATGGCAGAAGATATAAAGCAGCCGGCTGAGACAGATGAGGAGTGCGCCGACTGCGTGGTGGATGTGGCGGCTCTGAAGGCCCGCCGCGAGGCGCAGGGAGAGCGGGAGAACACCTGGTCCGCTCTCATAATGCTGACCAGGGGTACCTACGGCCACTGGGATGACGCCTTCAGTGCCGTCCAGGTGGGCAATGCCGTCCTGGCGGTGGAAGAAGCGGCCACCATGCTGCTGGTTGGGGATGGCGTCTACTTCGCGGTAAAGGGACAGGACCCTTCCGGCATTGGACTTGCCAACAACACCAACTACATCCTGGACTTCCTGGATCTGGGTGGGCGCATGCTGGTTCTGGGGACCTCTCTGGAGAAGCGAGGATTGTCTCTAGATGACCTGTTGGAAGGCGTAGACGTTATTACGCCTGCCCGTATGGCATCCGAGGTGGCGCAGCACAACGCCTCGGTGACGTTCTGATGGACGAAGGACATACCGTGAATGCCGATGAGTCGGTGGACTGCCGGGGGCTGCGCTGTCCCCGGCCAATTGTAGAGATGGCCAAGCGGATGCGGAAGATGGTAAGCGGCCAGGTGTTGGAAGTCCTGGCCGACGATCCCGTGGCCAAGAAGGACGTGCCCAACTGGTGCAGCACCACGGGTAACGAGTTCCTGGAAAGGCGGGATGAGGATAGCTTCTTCAGGTTCTACGTGAAGAAGACGACGTGATACTCGGGGGTTTGTGATTTGGCAGGTAAAGCTTCGATAGTGGTCTTCAGCGACGAGCTGGACCGGGCCTGTTCGGCCTTCACCATCGCCAACGGAGCGGCTGCGTCTGGTATGGATGTCATGCTCTTCTTCAGTTGCTGGGGCGTGAACCTGGTGCGTAAGGATGGCCGGGCCTTCCGTGGCGACACCGCCATGAACCGCTTGATGAACTTCTTAACGGTGGGGGGCGCCTCCAGCCTCAGGCTATCGAAGTTCAACTTCCTGGGAATTGGTACCCTGATGATGCGGCGGCTGATGAAGGCCAAGAACGTCCAGAGCATACCGGAGATGATCAGCGATGCCCGGGACCTGGGAGTCCGTTTCCTGGTCTGCGATAATCCGACAGCCATCATGGGCCTCAAGAAAGAAGACTTGATTGATGACGTGGAGGACATCGTTGGTGTGGCCACCTATATCAAAGAGTCGGCTGGCGCCGATCTGACCCTGTTTATTTGAGGAGGAAGGACCCATGGCAAAGCACGTGAAGATATACAGCACGCCTACCTGTCCGCAATGCCAGGCGGCCAAAAGGTATTTCAAGAGCAAGGGCGTGGAGTACCAGGAGTTGGATGTCGCTTCCGACGCCCGGGCCAGGGTGGAGATGATGGGCATCGCCCAGACCAGGAGCGTTCCCGTTATTGTCGTCGATGGCCAGGTCTTCGTGGGTTTCGACCGGGCCGGTATCGAGAAATCGCTATTCGGACAGAGTTGACTCCAATACTTGTTAGATTGCAGGAGACGTTTCCCGAATGTCGCTGACCGATGACTACACGGTAACTACGACCGAGGATCCCGAGGCAGCGGTATCCGCTGTCAGTGGCCACGCCCGCGGAAAGGGATTTCGGGTGCTCGATGTCCATGACTTGAGTGAAGCCTTCGACGAAAAAGGCAGGTGCGGAGAGCCAGCCTACTTAGTCGAGCTCTGCAACGAGGAGCCGGACACCGACTTGTCCCCCTGTAGCGCCTTGGCCAGCTTCATGATGCCGAGTAAGATCGCCGTCTTCCAAAAGGACGGAGAGACCCGCATAAGCGCCCTCCGCCCCAACCCCGTGGCGAAGCTCTTTCCAGAACTCGCTCCGCATATGGAAGCGGCTTACCGAGTAATGGTCAGCATCGTGGAAGAGTTCGTTCCCAGAGAAGGAAGGTTCGTTACGTGGAAGAGCTAGAGGCGATGACTGGAGTGGAATTGAAGGCAGAAATGGCGAAAGCGGAAGGGGACTTGGCCGACCTGGAGGAAGAGAGGCAGGCGTTTCTAGGCCAGACCGGGGTGCACATTGGAGTGGGCTTGCTGAATACCCGACGCCGCCAGTACGAACGAGAAGAGGAGGCCCTGCGGGGACGGATAGCGGCCATAGAGGGATTGCTAGAAGACCGTGGAAGGTAAAGACGTGAAGCAACTTCTGGAACTCTTGGGTGACAGGGCTACGGCGTCGCCGTTCGAAACCGCGCTCTATCAGTCCGACCTGGCGGCGGTCCCGCCATTCCTGTCACGCGCCCTGTTCCAAACACGGCCCGATATCGTCGTGAGGCCCAGGAGCACCGAGGAGGTAGCCTCCGTGTTGCGGTATGCGGAGTTACACAGCGTGCCTGTAACGCCCAGAGCCGCCGCCAGCACCGCCTACTACAATGCCGTGCCCGCCAGGGGCGGCATCCTGCTCGACTTGAACGGTTTGCGTGGGATAATAAGTGTGGACAGGGAGCGGGAGACCGTAACGGTGCTTGCAGCGACCCGCTGGAAAGAGTTGGACGACGAGCTCCGGCATAAGTGGGGCCTGGCGGTAAGAAGCTACCCTACCAGTGCTCCCGCCTCCACGGTTGGAGGCTGGTTCAACATGGAGGGCTGGGGTGTTGGCAGCCTCAAGTACGGCGCCGTGGACAGCCAGGTGATTCGGGCAGAAGCTGTCTTGCCGGGTGGGGAGGTGACCGAGCTTACCCCTAACTCCGACCCTCCCCTATCATGGTTTGCCGGCTCCGAAGGTACTCTTGGCGTCATCATCAGCCTGGAGCTGGGCCTCCGGCTGGCGCCAGTAGTGGAGTCGCACCATCTGATCGCTTTCGCTGATTATGCTATCCTGCAGGAGGCAGCGGCCAGGATGGCCCGCCTGGACCCAAAGCCGTACCACCTGCATTTCGCCGACAGTACTTTCACCCGGTCAATAAAGCGTGCAGGATTTGAGACCGACTTGCCGATAGACAAGCACTTGCTCTCGGTGCATTACCAGGGCAGCCGGGCAGAGATCGAGGGGGCAGAGACGCCCATCGCCCGGATTGTTCAGCAGACGAACGGGAAGGAGTTGGGCTCGGGCCTGGCGGTTGAAGAGTGGAGGAACCGATTCTCGGAAGTGCGGGCAAAGCGGGCCGGGCCCAGCTTGTTGGGAGCGGAAACTCTCCTGCCCCTGAAAAGTCTGGCCCGGTACATCGGAAGCGTCAGGCGCCTGGGGCACAGAGTACGGCTTCCGATCTACACGTACGGCGCGGTCGTTTCGCCTGATTGGTGCCAGACCAACAGCTTCTTCCCTAGCGATGAGCGGCGCACGTGGTCCTACCTGGCGGCCTTGAGTGTGACCAAGAGCCTCCAGGACCGGGCCGCTCGCCAGGGCGGACGCCCCTACGGCGTCGGTGTCTGGAATACGCCGTACCTGAGCCGCGTCTGGAGGGGCAGTGAACGTCGGGAAAGGCTCAGGCGTAAGGCGCACCTTGATCCCCACGGCATCATGAACCCCGGCAAGCTGTACGCCGCCCCATTTCTGTTACGGCCGGCGTTCTTCGGCCTCGGCATGAGCGCATTGGCCCTGTTCAGGCAGCTGATCCATTCTGGGGAGAAGAGGTAAACATGACCATGGTCGAGACAAAACGGCTCTTTCTGACCACTCCCTTGGGCGAAGCCACCATATGCGCACGCTGCGGAGCCTGCAATGCGGTCTGCTGCACCCACCGTGAACAGGAATGGGAGTCAACATCACCGCGCGGATGGCTCACCATGCTGCGAGGCCTGGCCTCTGCGACCGGGAGGCTCAGCGACATACCACCGGAATTCGTGCAGAGGGTTTTCAACTGCACTACCTGCGGCAAGTGTGGACAGGCCTGTCCTGCGCATATCGACCTGCGGCGGCTCTGGCTGGAGCTCCGGGAAGAAATCGTGGACCGCGGCCTGGCGCCCGGTTTCGTGAACCAGGTGAAAGAGGTCGTCGCGGGGGAGCATAACGTCTTCGACTTCCCTAACGAGGAGCGGGCCGAGTGGGTGGAATTCATGCCCGATGCCCCGGACCACCGCTACCAAAAGGAAAAGGCGGAGGTGCTGTATTACGTCGGATGTGTCTCCTCCTTCTCGGCCGCGGCCCAGGGAATACCTCGTGCCCTGGCCAAGGTGTTGGAAGAATCGGGCACCGACTTTGCTATTCTGGGCGGCGAGGAGTGGTGCTGTGGTTTTCCCCTCATGGCAGCCGGGCTGAAAAGGGAAGCCCAAAGTCTCATTGAGCATAACAAAGAGCGGTTGGCGGCCCTGGGCGCACGGACCGTGGTCTTCAACTGCCCGTCGTGCTACCATATGTGGCAGCATGAGTATGGCCTGGATGGGACGGAGCTGCTTCACCATACGGAGTACCTGGCCCGCCTGATCGCAGGGGGCCGTCTCAATCTGGGAAAGATACAGGAAACGGTGACATACCATGACCCCTGCGACCTGGGTAGGAACTCCGGGGTTTATGAGGCACCACGGGATGTCTTGAAAAGTATTCCCGGAGTGGCCCTGGTGGAGATGTTGCACAACCGGGAGGAGGCCCTTTGCTGCGGGGGCGGAGGCGACTTCGAGATGCTGGCCCCGGCCATGACCCAGAAGATCGCCACGCGGCTGGTGCAAGAGGCCGTCGATGCCAACGCTCAGCGGCTGGTGGTAGCCTGTCCGCAGTGCAAGCGCGTCGAGATAAGCGGAGTGGAAGCCCTGAAGTCCGATGTCAGGGTCATAGATCTGGCCGAGCTGATACTCGAATCCGTACGCTCGGCCGGCGACTCAAAAGAGGATGCAGGAGGTGCCAATGGCCCGATCTGACGGGATAGAGCTGCCGGGTGACCTTTACTACGCTCGCCGGGACCACTTCTGGGCCAGGATCGAGAATGGGAAGGTGCGGGTGGGGCTTGATATGCTGGGACAGGAATCGGCGGGACCGGCCAAGCATATTCAGCTTAAACCGGCCGGGGCTGTGGTGGCCAAGAATCGAATGTTCGGTACGATAGAGGCCGGAAAGTATGTCGGAGGCTTGCGGGCCCCCGTTGCAGGCACCCTGGTGGAGGTGAATGAGAAGGTAGTACAGACGCCCAGCCTGGTGAACAGCGATCCTTACGGGGAAGGCTGGTTTGTTGTCATCGACCCGACCAGTCTGGAGGCTGACCTGACAGACCTGGTCTATGGCGAGGACGAGGTACAGGCCTGGCTGGAGCAGGAGGTAGCGGACTACCGGCAAAAAGGCCTGCTAAAGGAGTGAGATGCAGAGCCCAAGGTCCCTGTTTCCACAGCTAAGAAAGCTTGTCCAGGAGCATCCCAGGCTAACCATCGCGACCCTCAGGGCCGGTGGGGTCTGGCGTGGTGGCCTGCGGGCCGCCGTTAAGGTCAGGCAACATCGTGCGATTTCTATGGACGAGCTTCGCCACGTTGGGGGAAGCGACTCGGGGCCAAATCCCATGGAGCATTTCCTTTCTTCTCTAGCCGGGTGTATTTGCGTCCTCACGCCAGCCCTAGCCCAGGATCTGGGAATCGAAATCCGGAATCTGGAGGCTGAGGTCGAGGGCACGCTGGATGTGAGAGGCTTCCTGGGAGAGAACGGGGTCAAGCCCGCATTTTACATGCTTAAGATCCGCGTCAGGTTGAAAAGCCACGAGCCGCAGGATCGGATAGACCGTCTGAGAGAGGAGTTCGAAAGGCGCTGCCCCTTCCACTACATGCTGAAGGAGACGGGCGCCTCACTAGACTCCCGATGGGAGGCGATCAGGCCCAGACGGGGCGGAAGGAGGGTCTTCAATGGATGACACGAGCAGATCAGCGCTGATCACGATAGCAGTTGTGCTGGGCGTAATTTTTCTCTTCCCAGTACTTATGATGGGAGGGATGTTCCCCTTCGGGGGGATGATGGGCGGCTGGGGGCCTGGCTTCGGCGGAGGCTGGGGCCTGGGCTGGATCTTCCCGCTGGTATTTTGGGGGGCCATTATTACCGGCATCGTATTCCTGGTGAGGGCAGCAAGTCAAGGCAAGGGAGGAAGTCAATCTCAAGCGGGAGAGACCGCCCTGGACATCCTGAAGAGACGCTACGCCCGGGGCGAGATAACCAGGGAAGAGTTCGAAGCGATGAAGCGAGACCTGGGGTAGAGATGGAGAACAACGGAACAAAAAGGGTCCTGGTGGTAGCGGCCCACCCGGACGATGCCGAGTTCACCTCCGGTGGGACTATCGCCCTTTGGGCCAGCCAGGGGTGTGAGATATCCTACGCCATCTGCACCGATGGCAGCAAAGGGGGACGGGACCAGGAGACCCCAGGCGCCACGCTGGCATCCACGAGACGAAAAGAGCAGCTTGTAGCCGCCAGGGTTGTGGGGGTGAAAGAAGTAGTATTCCTTACCCATCCCGATGGCCAGTTACTCCCCAACGACCAACTGCGGGCTGAGCTGACCTTGGTGATCAGGCGGCTGCAGCCACAAGCTGTCATGACCTGGGACCCCTGGCGTCACTACCAGCTCCACAGTGACCACCGGGCAGCCGGCGAAGCGGCCGTCAACGCCGTGATGGCAGCCGAGAACCCCAACTTCTATCCGGAACAGCTCTCTCACGGTGTCCAGGCCCACCCGGTTGAGGAGGTATGGCTCTTTGGTACCGATGCGCCCGACCAGTGGGTGGACATAACCAACACTTTTGAGCAGAAGCTGGCTGCCATCAGGAAGCACGCCAGCCAGGTGGAGCACATTGGCGATCTGCAAGAGCGTATCGCCTCGTGGAATACCTCCCTGGGGGCCCCAAAGGGCTTGGCGTATGCCGAGGCATTCAAGGTCTTGCGTCCTTTCTACGAGATCTGCCGTTGAGGGCTGTCAGGCCCGCTGTGTGATAGAGAACGGGAAGTTTTGAGCAATATCTAGTGAGGAGGACAACATGGTTGAATGGAGAGGACTTCTGCTTTTTATCCACCTCATGTCAACTCTGGCCATGGCGGCGCCTCTGTACATGCTCATCATAGTGAATGAGAGGGCACGGTTCGGTGCTCCCCTGAGCTACTTCACAGACCGCTACCTGGAGAACATCATCCGCAATAATGCCGTGAGGTGCTTTGTCTTTCAGGGGACCATGCTGGCGAGCGGTTTGGGACTGGTCTACGTGACAGGACGGAGCTGGTCCTCTCTCGTAACCGCGCCGACCCTGGTGATCAAGTGGGTGGCGCTGCTCCTCTTGATGGGGCTTCTATCCTACATCCATTTCTCCGTTCAGCCACGGATCGAATCACTGGTGAACCAGTTGAAGCCCGAGGGGCCGGCGCCGCAGGGGCTGGGATCTCAGATTGTCCCTCTGCGCCTGCGGCGCAAGAGGCTTTCCGCGTTCTGCTTCTTTCTGGTGCTTACTGCCCTGCTCATGGGTCTGCGGGTTACGTTCGATTACAGCATCTACCTGGCTCTATTGTTTGTCGTCGTCGCTGCCCTTTACGCGTGGAGAGCCTATCGGAGGCCGTTGCTTCTGGGCTGGATCTAAATGTGAATAGCTGGCGGCGGTTTTTAACGCACGTGCCCCTTGGTATGATGCGTTGCATAACCGTGGAAGGGATTGCTCATGAAACCTATCTATCTGGACTACAATGCAACCACCCCGATAGACCCAGAGGTGGAGGCGGCAATGTTGCCATACCTGAAAGGCGGGTTGGGCGGACGCTTTGGGAACCCCTCCAGCTCGCATCAGTATGGTCGAGAGGCGCACTCCGCTATCGTCACTGCCCGGCAGCGGACGGCCGAATTACTGGGCTGTATGCCTGGAGAAATCATCTTCACAGGCTGCGGCAGCGAGGCCGACAACCTGGCGATAAAGGGAGTGGCGGAGGCATATCGAGACAAAGGTAACCACATCATCACTTCTCAAATCGAGCATCCCGCTGTCCTCAATACCTGCCGTTACCTGGAGCGCCACGGCTATGAGGTAACTTATCTGCCGGTAGACGAATACGGTCTCGTCGATCCGGCTTCGGTTGAGGCGGCTATCACTGCACGAACGATCCTCATCTCGATAATGCATGCTAACAACGAAGTTGGGACCGTAGAGCCCATCGCCGCAATTGGGGCTATCGCCAATAGCAAAGGCGTTATCTTCCACACCGACGCGGCGCAATCGGTGGGTAAGATACCCGCCAAAGTAGACGAACTCGGCGTGGACCTGCTAACGATTGCCGGACACAAGCTGTATGCTCCCAAAGGTGTCGGGGCCCTCTATGTCCGTGCAGGCACAAAGCTGGAACCAGTCGTCCACGGAGCAGGTCATGAAGGTGGGCGGCGCGCCGGCACAGAGAATGTGTCCCACATCGTGGCCCTGGGGAAAGCCTGTGAGATCGCCGGAAACACGATGACCGAGTATGTGCCACGGTTGCGAGAGCTTC
>Ga0082335_1004986_pt1 | contig 19040 bp, 15 predicted proteins | sample Subgrocontami58m_FD_72375 | JGI IMG/M metagenome (GOLD analysis project Ga0082335, IMG submission 72375) | Subsurface groundwater microbial communities from S. Glens Falls, New York, USA - GMW37 contaminated, 5.8 m (SPADES assembly) (version 2) ... | reverse complement strand
CGGCTTTATCAAGTTGATCTTTGGCGCGGGCAAGTTCGAGTAAGGCTTGCGCCGATGCCACATCGGAATTGTCTTTGAGATTCTTCAAAGCGATCTCGGCGTTGACCTTTTCCGCTTCCGCCCGGGCAACCTCGGCGAGAGCCGCCTCACGACTCTTAAGGCGAGCGATCACCTCATCCTTCTTCACCACTGCGCCCTCACTGACCAACACCTCGGCGATCTGTCCGCCGACGGCGAAGGACAACGTGGCGTATTGTTTCGGCTGCAAGCGCCCTTCGGCGATCACCGTGCCGCTATCGGCGACCACCGGAATTTTTGTGGCCGACCCTGCCGGAGTGCCACCGCCACCGCAGGCGGTGACAAAGATGCTGAGAATAACAAAAGTGATTACAAGATTTTTTTTCATAAACCAGACTCCTTTAATTTCGTATTGTGTATGCTCCGTCATTGCGAGCGCACTTTGCGAAGCAATCTCGGACTCTACCTACACGAGATTGCTTCGTTCCGCTCCGCGAAGAACGCTCCTCGCAATGACGCCCAGTTCTTTTTCATTCATAAGCCAAACTCTGCTGCACACTGATCTGCGTCGCGCGGCGGGCGGGCAGCCAACTGGCAACTAACGATAACACCACGACCAAGATCAACCAAATCCATATTCCGCTCACCGAATTGTGATACTGCGCCGGAAAATTGATCACTGTGCCAATCGCTTGCACAAAATACTGCCCGGCTAATAAACTGATCGGGATCGCTTGAATCCAGCTCAACACACCGAGCAGCAAGCCTTCGCCCATGAAGATCAACGCCACATCGCCCGACGACGCGCCCACGGCGCGCATCACGCCGATCTCGCGCCGCCGTTCCAAGACATTGATCGAGAGCGTCCCCGACAAACCAAAACTGCCGACGATGGCGATCAGGAATGTCATGATAAGAAGCAGCGTGATCAAAATTCCAAATTGCGCTTCAGCCATCTCACGGTCTTTGCTAGAGTTGGTAGTGAAGCTGAGCGAGACGCCTTTCTCTTTGAAGTAATCGCGCAAATCTTTTTCCACCGTTGCTTGTGCTTCGGGCGTAGAAATTTTTGTTTTGATCTCGGCGACGGTGGCGCGCCCGCTTTGACCCAAATCGGCGCTCAAGGTGTCACGATCAAAATAACCGGTGTTCTGATCGCGTCCGGTGATGTCGAAGATCAAGCCGACAATCGTCCAAGTAGATTTGCCGCTGTCGCCCACTTCCAAAACAATTTTGTCGCCGACTCCGATGCCCATCTTGCCCGCCAATTTTTGGTTCAACAACATGGCGTGTGTGTCGCCGGGTTCAAAGCCGCGTCCGGCAGTGAGATTGGGTTTTAATAATACGGTATCTTGCGGGATGCCGCGCAAAAAAATTTCATACTTGGTTCCGGGTCCCGTCGCGCCGACCACGTTCACTTTGCCTGTCGCCCAGATCCACATCTCGGCGCGTTCAATGTTCGGACGCGATTCGATCATCGGCACCACTTCATCAGTGCGTTGATAGTCGCGGAATCCGACCAACACGTCAAAGCCGAAGCCCTTCCATATATCGGCAATGGTCGAGCTGAAAGAATAGTTGGTGCTGGAGACCATCATAAATAATGCGCCCGCCGTGACCAACGTCAGTTCAGTTAATGCCACGCGCCCCATGCGCCGAAAAGTATTGCGTAGAGATAGGATCGCCATGCGCGGCAGCCCACGCAGATTCCCCAACAGTTGATCTACGATGCCGCCGCCGTAACGACCCGTGCCGACTCCGTAGGCGCTGATCGCTTGCCTCACCGAAATGCTCACGCCTTGAATGATCGGATACAGCGCGGCGAGCAACGGCGTGATCAACCCCGCGCCGGTTTGATAGAGCAATGAGGTCGAGAGAATTTCAAATGAAGAGGTGGGGACGTTGATAAAGTTCAACATCCACGATGAAAGGTAGTAGCCGCCAAGCGCGCCGATGGGAACCGAAATGATCAAGCTCAAGACGCCGTAGACGGCAACCCCGGCGAGATACAGTTGGGCGATCTGATCGTTTAATCCGCCGACGATTTTCATGATCCCGATCTGCGGAATTTGTTGAGCGATGACGGCGTTGATGGTGTTGATCACCAAGATGGTGCTGAGACCGAGCGACATGACCGCCATCACCGAAAGAATTAATCCGACGCCGTCGAACATGTCTTGCAAGACGTGACGGTCGGGCGCTTGCGTTTGCACAAAGCCGACTCCGACGCTCATTTTTTTCAATCGTTCTTCGATCACGTCGGCAGTGTCATCGGCTTGCTTCTTGGTGTAGTTGGGAATGCTGACTCGCAGTTGATTGAAATTGTGAACACGGTCGAGCAAGCGCAAGGTGTCGCGGTCGGCGTAAAACATGGGCTGGTCGGTGAAGGGTGGGGGGAACTGTCCGGAGTCGCGCACGATGCCGCCGATCTTGATCGCCTTCGGTTTTTTGTTGACTTCAAAATAGATCGTGCCGCCGATGGGTGGGACGTTGAACGGTGTGATGTGATTGAACTCAACGGCGATGGTGTTGTTGGCGGACGAGGGCAACGCGCCCTGACGCAGCGTGATCAGATCGAAAATCTGCGCGTTGTAATCGGCGCGGGCGATCAGTCCGGCGTCTTTCCATTCCGCCTCGAGCGTTGGCTTCCAACGAAGGCCGCTGTTCACCACACCTTCGGCGTTCACAACGCCGGGCAGGCGGGCGATGCCATGCACGGTGTCTTCGTCAATGGTGCCGCCGAGACTCATGATGATGTTGGAGGGTCGGCTCGCCTCTTGCGAGACCGTCATCTGCCGCGAGATCAGCGCATTGCTGGCGGTGATCATGCCCACTGCCAACACGCCCACGCCGATGCTTAAGACAACAAGTAAGGTGCGACCTTTGTTGTTCCAAAGATCACGCCATACTTTGCGGAATGCAACGTTCATAGTCTACTGTTTTTGTTCTGTGGTGGCTTTGCCGTCTTCGTATAACACGCCGTCGTAGACTTCGATGATGCGCGGGATGCGACCCGCCAATTCTTTGTCGTGCGTCACCATTAAAAACGTTTTGCCTTTGGAGACCAGATCGTTGAACAGCGTGAAGACGGTGTCGGCGGTTTTGCTGTCGAGGTTGCCGGTGGGTTCGTCGCCGACCAGCAACGGTGGATCGTTTGCTAACGCTCGCGCAATCGCCGCGCGTTGTTGCTGCCCACCCGATAACGTGTTGGGCAACTTGTGCGCTTGATCAGTCATACCCACTTGATCCAAAAGCGCCATCGCTCTTTCGGGTCGCTCACTGGGTTTCCACATACGGCAGAAGTCCATCGGCAGCATAACGTTCTCGACGGTGGTCAGAGTCGGCAGCAGTTGGAAGAATTGGAAGATCACGCCGATGTGTTTGCCGCGGAAGCGGGCGAGATCGTTCTCGCTCATCTTCTCCAGTTTGTGACCGGCAACATTCACACTACCGCCTGTCGGGCGATCAATGCCGGTGATCATGTTGATCAACGTAGACTTACCCGAGCCACTGGGCCCGCGCACGCCGACGAACTCGCCTTCGCGTACGTGAAGGTTGACGCTCTTAAGAACGTGGATCGTTCCGGCGGGTCCTTGAAAGTTTTTGATCACGTTGTCCACATGAACCAAGTGACCATTTGTAGAATTTTCAGACATAACACTTTCCTGTTTTAAAATTTAAGCGGGGTAATTATATACCCCTCATGTATTCTGCGATCAATGACTTTCGCTGGGCTTACGCACATTGAGTCGCTAACGTCATTGCGAGTGTTCTTCACGAAGCAATCTCGGTCACGCCGTGAGATTGCTTCGCTCGCAGAGAACGCTCGCTCGCAATGACGCGACTTCGATAGAGTTCTTAATTTCAGGGCAAAGTTATCGAAATGGAATAAAACGGACGGGGTGATTCATTTGGTGGAAAGAAAGTCGTGCCTTTCGTGTGAAGCCCATCATATAAACCCATTTCAAAATGATAGGCTCCTGTTGGTGCGCCCGCAGGAATGGCAAGTGTGATCGGTTGAATGTAGAGATCGCCCAAGCGATAGTGATACCCCGGCAAGCCGGGCGCGCTCACGTTCAAACGCACTGTGCCATCCGGCGAATCAAAATGCACGTACGGCGCAAAAATGTAATTGCCGCGCGTCTCTACCAGATCGTCAATGAACCAATACATCGTGATCGTGATCGTCTTGCCACGCTGAAACGATTCGCTCAGCGTGTAACCTAACAACGTCAAACCCGTCTCACTCGCCCAGTTCACTTTAACTTGCGGCAGTGCTGCCATTTGCTCGCGCGTCAGAGGCGGGATAACATCGAATGCCACAAAATCGTTGTTGGCGAAGGCGATTAACTTTTCACGCCGCGCCAACGCTAACGATGATGGCGCTTGACCGTGACTCAACAGCACATAGATCGCCGCTCGCTCTTGCGGAATGATGAGCAAATCTTTTTCGCTGAACCACGACACCGCTTCTAACGGTCTCTCTGCCCAAGCCGAAGTGACCACTGTGTGCAAGTTGGCATACACCTCATTCGTGTTGTATTGATCGGCGAGAGCACGCATCTCTTTCCCGATCTGCCGACTCGCGTCGAGTGTGACCAGATCGAAATCGAGCCACGCCGGGTGTGAGACGTTGAACTGATTGGCGGCATTGATCACGCTGACAAACGTGATCACGGTGACGCCGCCAACGGCGATCAACACTGTGTTCGCCCTTCGCCATTTTTCGGCGATCCAAACTGCGCCTCTCGCCGCGAAGAGATGACCCACTGGCAGAGTTGCCGTAAGATGCCAAGGGTGTAACGGTTGGTTGTTATAGCTCAACACCAACAGCGGGATGAGCCACCAGATCAACATCGAAACATCTATCCACGATCTTTCTTCGCGCCGCAGAATTGACAGCACAGATCGGATCACGCCAACGACGATTAATATCAGCAAAAAAATTTCAACGCCGTTTTGTAAATAGGAGAGCGGCGGCGTCAGTGGCTCGGTGAACGTGTTCGCCAGATAATAATCTGCGCCTGTCACATATTGCAATGCCAGCCGCGTGGTGATATCGAGTTTGAGCGACGGGTCGCTGCCGCGCGTGAGTCGGCTGAAGTTGCCGCCTTGCTCGCTCCAATCGCGGATGACGGCGACACCGTAGATCGAAGTGGTGAGGATCAAAATCGCCACACCCACGATCACGCCGCGCCAGGGGATTCGTTTAAATCGCGTCAGCATGATCGCCCCTATTTGCATCGGCATCATGATCAATTCAAACAAATAGGCTTGACCTAATACGATCAAACTGATGAACATGCCGATGATGTACCACGCGCGCTTTCGTAAGGGGGCGTTGCCCAGTGACCACACGAGCAAACCCCACACCATCACCGTGCCGAATGGCACCAAAGCGTTTGCCCATGTCATGCGGCTGAAGTGAACAATCCACGGACTGACAGCATATAAGAGCGCGGCGAACATCGCTTCGCGTTCTCCGCAAAATCGGCGGCTGAAGCGATACAACATTGGCACGGCTAATAAATTGATCGTGGTGAAGAACCAGAAGACCGCCCACGTTGAATTAAAGATGGACAATGGAATTGCTACGAGATACGCTTGCCCCGCCGGGTTGCTGAGGAAGAACGTTGACTTCTGCCCAATGAGTGGAAATTCTCCGAAGGCAATGAGTCGCTGCGCTTGAGCGATGGGATAACTGTGATCTCACAACAATCGTATCGCGCCGAGATCATGCCAGCGTAGATAAGCGGCGAGTAGCGTAATACAAGTAAGCGCGATGAGACGGTTGAATCTCATAATGCCGCTTTCATTCTCCTTAACGCCTCTTGCAATGTGGCGCGCCGACAACCAAAATTCAATCGCACAAACCCCTCGCCGCCTTTACCAAACGTCGCACCGTCGCTGAAGGCAACTCGCGTTTTTTCTAAAAAGAATTTTTGCGGATTGCCCTCAATACCTGTCTCACGACAATCCAACCACGCCAGATAGGTAGCTTCAGGATTCGTCAAACGAATCTGCGGAAGATTATTTTTTACATACTCCACAAGAGTGTCACGATTCGTTTTGAGATAAGAAAGCACTTGCGATAACCACTCGTCGCCATGTTGATATGCCGCCATTGCCGCCGTGAGACCGAATACGTTAATCAACGGAACAACGCCCTCGGCTGCCGCCTTGAACTTGCGGCGCAGCTCTTCATTTTGAATCACCGCATAGCTACACCCTAACCCTGCTACGTTGAATGTTTTGCTCGGCGCCATCAACGTGATGCAGTTCGCCGCCAACTCTGGTGCAAGCGATGCCAACGGAGTGTGCCGTTGACCCTCTAACAATAGATCGCAATGAATCTCATCAGAGCAAACCACCACGTTGTGCTTCAAACAAATTTCGCCTAAACGAGTCAATTGCTCGCGCGTATAACTGAAGCCACCTGGGTTATGCGGATTACACAGCATGAACAATTTGGTCTGGGGCGTGAGACTTCCTTCAAATTTTTCAAAATCAGTTTCGTAACGGATGATCTGCCCAGCGTCGCTTCGTGTGAGTTCCGTCTCTTGCAAGACCGCGCCGAAATTTTTGGGCGCGGTCAAAAATGGAAAATACACCGGCGTTTGGGTGATCATGGCATCGCCCGTGTTGTGCGCCAGCACGGCGCGCACGGTGATGTTGATCCCCGTCACCAAGCCGGGCAGATGCACCAACTCTTCGGGCGACACTTTCCATTGATACAACCTGTCTAAACGGGCGCAGATCACCTCACTCAATTCTTTTGAGGGCAATTCATATCCATACACGCCATGCGCCGCGCGTCCCTGCAGCGCCTCAATCACTTCACGCGGCGACTCAAAATCCATATCCGCTACCCACAACGGAATCACGTCTTCATCGTAATACTGCCACTTCGCGCTGCCACTGCCGCGCCGTTGAATTACGTGATCGAAATTGTATGTGTTCAAAGTTTTAGTTCCTCGTTTCGCGTGCCATATATTGTTCTGGGTGGAGATTCTCCCCTTCAATAATCATTGCCATCATTCCGTCTGCTGTACCGGATTCGTGCCACTCACCCTTCGCCCAAAACGCCGCTTGCCCAACAGAAATTGCCAAACGTTTATTCGATTCGCCGCGTACCCAGCCAGTGCCATTCACCACTAAAAATAATTGTGGCAGCGTGGCTTGATGATAACCCACTACGCCGCCCACGCCTAAATGAAAGCAACGAACATGCGCTTCGGTGGTCAAATGTAGCACGCGCGATAAGACCACATTTGAACTTCCATACTGCGTAATAGATTTGCCCACATCCGAATCGAAACGAAAAATATCCATAGTCTTTACTCCTTCTCCTAATCGTATCACTCCTTTCACTTTTCACTTTTTACATTTTCCATTTGTCATTTGCCATTCTTTTGTTGTAGACTCTAATCATCTTTCGCTCAGGAGGCTCGTCATGTCTACAAATGCTAATCCCGGTTGGGTCGCTTACGGCAAAGGCGATTATGAGGAAGCAGTCAAACAATTCGATCAAATTGTCGCGCAAAACAAGAACGATGTCGACTCTTATTACGGCTTGGGGTTGGCGCAAAAAAAATTAAAGAACACGGCGAAGTCTATTGAGGCTTTCACTCAAGCCGATGCCCTTGCCGCAACCATAGATGATAAAGAGAAGTCCGCCATGCTCTCCCGCCTTTTGCATGGTCACTTGAACTTTATGAAAGTAGGTGATTGGAAGATCGGCGACGAGTTGTGGCGCAAATGAATAAACGGGATCGGCTCGAAGCGGCGATCAAAGGTGACGCCGCCGTGGACCGCGTCCCTGTTTCTTTGTGGCGGCATTTTCCGGTGGACGATCAATATCCCGATCAGCTTGCCGCCGCGACGATTGAGTTTCAGAATCTTTACGACTTCGACTTCGTCAAAGTGACTCCGTCGAGTTCGTTTTGCATTCGAGATTGGGGCGCGAGCGACGAGTGGCGCGGCGACCCCGAAGGCACACGCGACTACACCCATCGCGTCATCGCTCGCGCCGATGATTGGACTCGACTCAAGCCGCTCGATCCGCGAGCGGGTGCGTTGGGCGATCAACTACATGCGCTTGAACTGATCCGCAAGGGGTTGCCGCCAACCGTTCCCGTCATCCAAACCATCTTCAGCCCTATCTCGCAAGCCCGCAACTTAATCGGCGCGGATAAATTCCCGTCTCACGCGCGTCAACACACCGCCGAACTTAAATCTGCTCTTGCTGTCATTACCGAATCGAGTTTGCGTTTCGTGGATGAAGCGAAGAAGATCGGCGTGGACGGAATCTTTTATGCGATCCAATTTGCCTCGACGCGAGTTTTTTCTGAACAAGAGTATCGAGAATTGGGCGAAGCGCATGACCGAAAAATTTTAGAAGCGTCGCGTGATCTATGGTTAAACGTTTTGCACTTGCACGGCGATGATGTGATGTTCGATCTGGTTTCGCACTATCCGGCGCAAGTGATCAACTGGCATGACCGCGAAACGCCGCCCACACTCGTCGAGGGCAAGAAAAAATTCAAAGGCGCAGTGTGCGGCGGCTGGCGCCAATGGGAGACGATGGTGCGCGGGGATCCCGACTCGGTTCGCGCTGAAGCCAAAGACGCAATCGAGATGATGAACGGGCGCGGATTAATTCTTGGCACAGGCTGCGTCACACCTATTACAGCTCCGCGCGCGAATCTTCGCGCTGCAAGGAACACTGTTGATGAAAAGTGAATCTCACCGCAGAGCGCGCAGAGATCGCGGAAATATTTTCAAAAAACTCTGCGCTCTTTGCGTTCTCGGCGGTTAATTCTTTATGCCGGGTTTAAGAGTCATCGCCGGTTTAGCAAAAGGTCGTCGGCTCAAGTTCGTGCCGGGTGACAGCACGCGCCCGATCATGGATCGCGTTAAAGAGAATGTGTTCAACATTATCGGTTACGGGATCAGGCACACGGCGTTTCTTGATTTGTTTGGCGGCACGGGCAGTGTGGGCATCGAGGCCTTGAGTCGCGGCGCGCATCACGTTCTGTTTATTGACGCCGATAAGTTGGCGGTGCAAACGATCAAAGAAAATTTGGGGATCGTCGGCTTTAGCGAGCAGGCGCAAGTGTTGTGCGGTGACGCCTTAGCCTATCTGCGATCCAAGCCGCACACCTCATTCGACTTCATCTACGTTGCGCCGCCGCAATATAAAGGCTTGTGGATCGAGAGCCTGAAGCTAATTGACGCTCAACCCGAATGGCTCAACCCCGACGGGCAGGCGATAGCGCAAATCGACCCGAAGGAATATGAAGAACTTGCGTTGACCAACATGGTGTTAGTGGATCAACGCAAGTACGGAAGCACGATGTTGTGTTTTTACGAAAGACCGGGGGAGTAAAGAGATTAGAGACGCAACCCACCACGGCCTCGTGAGCAGTTACAAAGAATCAGCGCGCTTTGCGTCAGCGACGATCAGCGTCATCAGCGTTCAAAGGTTTCATACCATCATCCCATCATAAGCAACTTCGTAGCCATGCTTCGCAGCAAACTCCACTAACTCTGGATGAACGGGATTGGCGTCGTGCGAGATGTGCGTTGCCAAAACACGCGCATTCTCTCTGAGTAGTTTCTCCTCACGCATCCGCGCAATATGCTCGATGAATTTTTCGGCAGTCAGATGATCGTCGCCCGATTTGTCGGGACCGTACGTGTGATCAAGGATCACAACATCGAAACGCAATTTATGCTGGTGAAAACCTTGCCACGTTTGTTCGGGTAGTGTGTCGGTGTCAGTTCCGTAGAAAATAACCCGCCCATTCGACTCAATCGCGTAGAGCAATGACTCTACATACGAATCATGATTCGCCGCGAATGCCGTCACCCGATATTGACCCATCGTGATCGCTTGCAACGCTTCGATCTGATGAATCTCCAAATTCAATCGCGCACTGATTTCTGGATCGAAGAAACTGTGCGGTTCGCAATCTCTTGCCAAAAGTTGAGCCGCCACGCGCAGTGTCCCCGCCGAAGCGTAAAACTGCAAACGCGGCGCACCCACCACGCCATAGCCCGGACTGCGCGAGAGAAAGTGTGAGGTGTCCAAATGATCGGCGTGGGCGTGAGTTTGCAAACAGTACCGCACTTTGGTGAGAGGGCAATTGTGCATCGCGGCGGCGGTCATAATATCAGGACCGAGATCAATTAACAGATCGTCGTTGATCAATGCCGCAGATCGTTTTCGCAAATTCACTCCGCCGAGTTTCCGCGCTTGTTGGCAGTTAGCGCAACTGCAAAACGCTTCAGGGTAAGCGTTGGCGGCGGCAGTGCCGAGAAAAGTTAATTTCATATTGGTCATCTTGGTTCAAGCTCATCCTCAGTGGGGGGCTCGAACACCGAAATAAATGATCGCAACATGGATTCGGGAATCTGGAATGTGCCGGGGGTGAGTAGAGTATTTCTCTTCGCCAGACGTTCAAACAGAATTTCTTCGGATACGTTCAAAAAGTGAATCTCACTGTTAGCCCCAAGGCGTGAGGCTCGCAAGCGAAAATCGTCTCGTTCGCTCCGTGACCAAAACCCGAAGTCGAGTATTACGTTTACACCGAGAGTCAGAACTCTGGAGGCAAGGTCCCATTGCATGGCTTCGATCAAATTATGTCGGGCATCATGCTCAGCCTCGTTAACATCCATGCCGAAAAGGCGAATATGCCATTCGTCCGGCGTCAAGCGAAGCGCGGAATACTTATGTTCGAGTTCTTTTGCGAGAGTCGTCTTCCCTGAACAGGGAAGCCCGCAGATGAGGTGGAGGGTGGCGATGAGTTTCTCTCTTATAATCCAATAAAGTTAATTTCGTGCGGTTGGAAAATCAAAGATTGGAGCACTAATATATTATATGCCCGCAATATTTAGTTCGCTTTGTATTTTAGTTGTTAAGTTTTCTACAGCCTCTCTCAGTTCATCTAGTAAATCCAATAACCTTTCATCCGTATCTTCGCCCAAAATGATTTCACGTATGTTGTCTGGAAGTGAGTGTGGCGAAAGGTCTCCGTGAGTCGCAAGTTTATTCCGGTATTTCCGAAGATACTCCTCGAATGAAGTTCCTTTAACTTCCTTGGTAAAGACGCTTTGCACATTGTCAAGAAAACCTTCCTTTTTGATGCTGGCAAGAATTGGATATACGAAGCCGCCAATCGGTTTATCCCTTTTGTCTACAAGGAACATCGTAGATAGAAGATGGATATTTGCGAAAGTGTTATATCCGTACGCTATAGGATCATTTATTGTCCACAAACCAGATCGACCAAACCCATAGTTAAACATCTGGCAAAAAAAGTAAATTCGCTCAAGCTGATCTTGGATATTGTCGGAGTTCATGTAAGCACCTTATCCCTTACTCTTCAGTCCCAACCTTTTTTGTAAGTAAACCATAACTTGTACCGTATCCTAAATTGAAAAATCTCCCAATCTTTAATCCTTAATCATCAACAGCTCTCTCAACTTCCCCGCCTCATTCACCGGTAACTTACAGGCAAAATTTTCGCACACATACACGGTGGCTTTGCCGTCAATTTGATCGCGTCCGTTCAACAACGGGATGGGTGAGTCTTTTGCGCCGACGGCGACTACGGCGAAGGGGCGATATTTTTCACTCACTACATCCAACATCGCTTGTGTATCCGCGCCATTCACATCGCCGATGATGGCGATCTCTTTCGGCTTGCTCACATAAAATGATTGCGCCACTAACCATTGCGCGAATCCGGTTGGGTAACGGGTGAGGACTCCTTGAACGGCTTCCAACATCGTCTCGGCGATCTCGGTATAGCTACCGTTTCCAGTGAAAGCCCCCAACTTAAGTAAAACGGTCGCTGCCATCGCGTTGCCGCTCGGCGTGGCGTTGTCTTGCATACTCTTCGGACGCACAACCAATGATTCGTGATCACTGCTCGTATCGAAGAACCCGCCTTGTGGGTCGCTAAAGAATTGGATCATCGTCTCGGTTAACTCTTGCGCGGCGACGAAATACTTTTCGTCAAAGACTGTTTCGTAAAGCGTGAGCAAGCCGAAGATCACGTTGGCATAATCTTCGAGATAACCGTTTAACTTCGCTTGTCCTTTGCGCCAGGAGCGAAGCAAGCGAAGACCCTTCGGGTTTTCGCGGTGTGTGCGACCCGAAGGGTCTGGATTGACGAGCATCTCACGCAACAAAAACTCGGCATTGTGGATCGCCGCATTTCTATAATCATCACGCTTCAAAATCCGCGCGGCTTCGGCGAAGGCGGCGAGCATCAGTCCGTTCCAGCCGCTTAACACTTTGTCGTCGAGATTCGGTTTGATGCGTTTCTCGCGTATATCAAACAGAGTCTTTCGCATCGCCGCCAGTCGTCCTTCTATTTCTTCGCGCGGCAAATTAAATTGTTTGGCGAGATCGTCAATTTCTTTGGCGACGAACAAGATATTCTTTTCTTCAAAGTTGCCATGCGTTGTCACGCCGTAAGCCGCTTTGAATAATAACGGGTCGCTCACTAACGAATCGATCTCCGCCGCATCCCATACAAAAAATTTCCCCTCCACGCCTTCGCTGTCGGCATCTTGCGTGGAGTAAAAGCCGCCGCCCGCATCGGTCATCTCGCGCAGAACGTAATCCAAAATTTCTTCGACGCATCGCTTGTAGAGACGCCCCGCTGGGGCGTCTCCTAAAATTTGATAGGCATGCAAATACACAAGCGCGAGTTGGCTGTTGTCGTAAAGCATCTTCTCGAAGTGCGGCACGAGCCAAAAGGCATCAGTGGCATAACGATGAAAGCCACCGCCGAGTTGGTCGTACATCCCGCCGCGTTGCATCGCGTCGAGAGTCTTCGTCGCCATCTCCAACGCAAGAGGGTCATCGTTGAGGGTGAAGTGGCGCAACAAAAATTCCAGCGTCATCGGCTGTGGGAACTTGGGTCCGCGTCCCCAACCGGCGGCGCGCCAATCGAATGATTGCCACACGCCTTTCACCGCCTCTGTGAGAGTCTTGTTTGAAATTGAATCGCGTTGCGAAGTTTCGGCGAGCGTGGTTTGTTGAATGTGGTCAATGATCTCTTTGCCGCCCTTGAGGATAGTCTCGCGCCGATTAACCCACGCATCATGAATGCCTTCGAGCAGATCGGGGAAGCCGGGCATGCCGCCGCGCGCCTGAGGCGGGAAGTATGTGCCGCCATAAAAGGGGACGCCGTCGGGCGTAAGGAAGACGCTCATGGGCCAACCACCTTGCCCGGTCAGCGCGACGACTGCATCCATGTAGATCGAATCGAGATCGGGTCGCTCTTCGCGATCCACTTTGATGTTGATGAAGTTTTGATTCATCAGCTCGGCGATCTCTTTGTTCTCGAAACTCTCATGCTCCATGACGTGGCACCAGTGGCAGGCTGCGTATCCTATGCTGAGGAAGATCGGTTTGTCTTCCGCTTTGGCTTTAGCAAGTGTTTCATTATTCCACGCATGCCAATCAACGGGGTTGTTGGCGTGTTGAAGAAGGTAGGGTGAAGTTTCGAGGGAGAGACGGTTCATGGTTAGAGCAAATCTCGATTTTATTTATGGCAAAACAATTTAACCGCAGAGAGCGCGGACGCAAAGCGCGCAGAGAGTAAATAAAGAAGAATCTCAGCGTTCTCTGCGAACTCTGCGGTGAGATTCGATGTAAACCGACAAAGTATCCGATCTAATAAAGAGACCGCGTCGGTCTTTAAGACCGACGCGGTCTGCGCGATTTACCTCTTCCCATCCTGCGGATGTATCAACCGATACGCTTTCAACGCCAGTTGCACCGCCAGCCGCGTCTCGGGGTTATCGAGATCGAAGCCGGAGATTTCGGCGATGCGATCCATGCGGTATTGCAATGTATTGCGATGAATGAAGAGGGCTTCGGCGGTTTGCGACAGGTTGCCGTGATGGGTGAAGTAGGCGGAGAGCGTTTGCAACAAACTGCTGTTGTGTTGATTGTCGTAGTCGATCAACGCGCCCAGAGTCTCATTGCAGAACGCGGCGAGCTCGGGATGATCTTCGAGTTGGAACAACAAACGATGCACCGAGAGATCGCCAAAATACATCGGCTCGCCATCGCCCACGCGCCGCGCCGTGCCGAGCGCTTGACCCGCCTCACGATACGATACTCGCCACTCCGAAACATTTTGCGCGGCGCGCCCGATGCCGCATAACAATTTTATTTTAGGAAATTCTTTGGCAACTTGATTCTTAACGCCTTGCGCGATTGCCCGCGCCGCTTTGAGCGATCCATCGGATCCCAACGCAACAAAATTGGCGATCTCCGAGTCGCTGGTGCGGATCAATGCCGAGATGCGCCCAATGCTTAGCTCGCCGTTGACGATTGTTTCCAGACGGCGCATGGAGGGTTGGTTCGGCACATCGGGCCAGGCGAAGATCACGGTGGCATGAGTCGCGGCGATGTCGTGACCGATGCGCTGCGCCCAGCGTCTAATTTCTTGCTGAGGGATCGCCCCGGCGAGAACCGCGTCAAGAAAATCGCCGCGCAAACGCTTGGTGGCTTCGTTCACCGCTTTGGCTTTGGACATTTCGAGACCGAACGCCGCCGCGCCTTGTTCCAGAACTAAGCTATCCAACGAATCCAAATCGCCGGACGGCGCGATGATCGAAACGTAACCGCGCGCTAAACGCCCGACGACAATCGGCGCGACGAACCGCACGATGCTGCTTTTAAGTTCTTGTTGCTCAACCGAGATGTTGTGCGCCGCCACCTGTTTGCGATCTGCCCAACCCATCGGCAACGATTCGAGTTTGGACATATCTCCCACGATCTCATGCCAGTTGTCTAATTTAATTTCTGGCTCGGCAGTGGCAATCGGCACCAGACGTTTATCTTGCACCACGACGTGATGTCCGGTGAGTTCGCACATCTTTTGGGCAATCGCTTCCATGCCCTTGCTCTCGGCGGAGAGCTGACCGAGTTGATGAAAAAATTTTGAGGAGAGTTCGGCGATGTGCGCTTGGCGATTCGTGAGGAGCGTCAGCGTAGCGCGGTGTGCGGCACGCAAATGGGTGCCCTCAGGCAGTTGGATGATGGGCAGGTTGGCGGCATCCGCTTTTTTGATCGCCGCCGCAGGCAAGGTCACGGTGACGCCGATGGCGACCGCGCCCGCCGCGATCAGTTGATCAATCGAATCGGTCCAACTGGCGTCATCGGATCGCACCGCGCAAAAAACAATATCACCTTGTTCGACCATTGCATCGCGCCGCAAGGGGACGCCGACGACGACAGCCCACGCCACTTGCCTGTTGCGCGACTCGGCGTTGGCCGGACGGAGTTTGGTTCCAGAAGGGAGTGCGAGACGAACGATTTGGGCGAGGGTAAGTGGCGCAGCGTTTTCCATATTTTATGATTATACGTTTATTCTAATGCTTGCGCGAGATCGTTGATTAAATCTTCGGTGTCTTCGACTCCGAGCGCGAGCCGAATTAAATTATCTTTGATGCCGACGGCGACTCGTTCTTCAGAGGACATTTCGTAATAGGACATGAGCGCGGGCTGCTCGATCAACGTTTCGACTCCGCCCAAACTTGGGGCGATGATCGGGATGCGGACGCCGTCAACCACTTTGCTCGCGGCAGCGAGATCACCCTTCACTTCAAAGCTGATCACGCCCCCGAACCCCTTCATTTGTTTCTTTGAGATTTCGTGATCGGGATGACTCTTCAAACCCGGATACCACACGCGATCAATTTTGGGATGTCCCTCTAAAAATTCGGCGATGCGCTGACCGTTTTGATTCTGCCGCTCAACTCGCAAGCCCAGCGTTTTGAGTCCGCGCAAAAGTAAATACGCGCTGTGCGGATCGAACACGCCGCCCAGCATCCATAGTTGTTGCCGCAGAAGGGCGATGAGTTGTTCACTGCCCGCGACCACGCCCGCCAAAATATCATTATGCCCGCCCAAATACTTTGTCGCCGAGTGAATCACCAGATCGATCCCGAAATCGAGCGGGCGCAAATTAAATGGCGTGGCAAAAGTTGCGTCTACTAAAGTTTTGATGTTGTGCGCTTTGGCGATGTCGGCTAAGTGTTTGAGATCGAGAACGCGCAGATAGGGATTCGTCGGCGACTCGGAGATGATCAATTTTGTTTCGGGGCGAATGGCAGACTCTAAGGCGTTAAAGTCACCCATCGGCACGACGGTGGATTCGATGTTGAACTTTTTGAGGAAGTTGAGACAGAACTGGCGCGTGCGCCTGTATGAGTCATCGGTGATGATGATATGAGAACCTGCATTAACAAGCGTGAGGATGGTTGAGGTAATAGCCGCCATGCCGGATGAATACAACAAGGCGGCTTCCGCGCCCTCCAACGCCGAAAGTTTTGATTCGGCTGCCGCAACGGTGGGGTTTCCGTATCGCCCATACTCGGTGCGACCCTTCGCCATGCCCCACATGCGCGCATCCATAAAATCACACAAGTCTTGCGTGTCGGCAAAAGTGTAGGTTGCCGTTTGCGTAACTGGCACAGTGAGCGAGTGATGCGGGTTGGGGCGCTCGCTTCCGGCGTGAACGGCGGTGGTGGAAAGACCGTGTTGTGTCATAACGTTCTCCTCAAAACGGAATACGCAATACGAAATACGTGTTCCGTATTGCGTATTCCGTAAAAACAAAAACACCCTCACTCGTTTGAGATGAGGGTGCGCGAATTTTTTTCGTTCCCCTCTTATCTCCCAGAATGATCTGTCGGAGTTGGCACCTTGCGCAATTGCACAGGTTGTCGAGGCTTCATCGGGCCGGTCCCTCAGCCTCTCTGGATAAGAGTGTTTCTATAAAATTGTTGGGCGGGATGTTACAACGAGCGAGGGGATGTGTCAAGGAAAGATGATACACTTGAATCGTGACTAAACGTTTAATTCTTCTCGCCTCTGCCAACTCCTATCGCAAACAGGATTTTCTCGACGCGGCGAAACGTCTCGACATCGAGGTGATTCTCGGCATGGATGTTCCCGCGCCGATGATCGATCAACTCAAATGTGATCTACCGCTCGATTATTTAAATATAGAAAAATCATCGGAGAAAATTGCCGCCTTTGCCGCGAAGGCTAAGGTAGACGCTATTCTATCCGCCGATGACAGCGCAACCGTTCTCGCCGCGCAAGCTTCTCAATTGCTGAACCTGCGTCACAACTCGGCGGATGCCGCCGAAGCCGCGCGCGACAAATTCCTCATGCGTCAGCTTTTTGCGCGTGCGGATGTCCTCTCCCCCAAATTTCTTCGTTTCACTTTGAACGATGAACCCGAAGAGATCGCCGATTTAATTCCATATCCATGTGTGATCAAACCGCGCTCGATGTCGGGCAGTCGCGGAGTCATCCGCGCCGACTCGCCGATTGATTTCATGAAAGCTTATTCGCGCCTCAAACCGATTTTGCAACAAGGTGGCGCAGATGATTTTCTGGTTGAGGATTACATTGACGGAGTCGAAGTGGCGCTGGAAGGGATTATGAACAACGGCGAGTTCAAAGTGTTAGCCTTGTTCGATAAACCCGATCCGCTTGTGGGTCCCTATTTTGAAGAAACGATCTACACCACGCCGTCGCGCCTGCCTCACCACGTTCAACAAAATATATTTGCCACCACAGCCAAGGCGGCATCCGCATTGGGGCTGCGTGAGGGTCCCCTCCACGCCGAATTAAGAATCAATGATCAAGGTGCATGGCTGGTCGAAGTCGCCGCGCGATCCATCGGCGGCTTGTGTTCGCGCACACTGCAATTCGGAACAGATATGTCGCTCGAAGAATTAATTTTGCGGCAAACGTTTGGGATGGAGATAACGCAGACTTCCGAAGTCGCACACACCGCGAAAACTTCGGAAGTCTTAAGGGCAGGCGGGGTGATGATGATCCCCATCCCGCACGGTGGTATCTTGCGTTGTGTGTACGGAGTCGAAGAAGCGCAAGCCGTGCCGCTGATCGAATCCATCGAGATCACGGCGAAGATCAATTACACCATCTTGCCCTTACCCGAAGGCGATAGCTATCTCGGTTTTATTTTTGCGCGCGGCGCATCGCCCGAAGAAGTTGAGCGCGCGCTGCGTGAAGCGCATGGGAAGTTGAGATTTGAGATTGAGGAGGAGTTGAGTGTGTTGCCGATGAGATGATTCATCAACGGATAGAACAAATGCGAGAAAAACTTTTGAGATCAGGATCTTTGTAGTAGAATCGGTTTGGATATGCCAACGTTAATCATTGAGGGATATAAATTCAGGTTTTATTCTTCGGATCGAAATGAGCCGCCTCATGTTCACGTTATTCGTGGTGAAAAAGTAGCAAAGATTTGGTTGTCGCCTGTTGAACTCGAATATAATCATGGTTATAACCAACGTGAGATAAACGATATTCTTCAACTCGTGCGCGACAACCAAGCGCGACTATTGGAGTTTTGGTATGACTACTTTGGCAAATAAACCTACAACGGTAAAAGTTTCAGCGGTCAGCGTGCGTTTCGCTGAAGCGATGCTCTATATTCGTTTGAGTGATGGGCGCGAGATCGGCGCACCACTAGATCATTATAAGTGGCTGGTTGATGCTACATCTGATCAGAAATCACGATGGACAATCGAACCAACGGGCTTTGCAGTGTATTGGGAAGAATTGGACGATGGGATTGAAATAGTTCACCTCTTGGATGAGCATCCATTGGGATGATATTAGGGAAAGCCGCCGAAAGGCGGCTTTCCCTTTTTTCAGAGATGCAGACATCTTGTAAAACTCCACAACCACTAGATTCATTCCCCTTCCACCAACCCCCTCAAATACTGGCAATACGGATTCTCTTTTGAAAAATTCGCAATCTCCAACAATTGCTCGGGCGTGATATAGCCTTTGTGATAAGCGATCTCTTCCACGCAACCGATCTTCAAGCCTTGCCGATCTTCAATCGTCTGCACGAAGTTACCGGCTTGCAATAAACTCTCGTGCGTTCCGGTGTCGAGCCACGCCGTGCCGCGCCCCAAAATTTCTACCTTGCGTTTCCCCTTTTGCA
>Ga0082335_1004985_pt1 | contig 19041 bp, 18 predicted proteins | sample Subgrocontami58m_FD_72375 | JGI IMG/M metagenome (GOLD analysis project Ga0082335, IMG submission 72375) | Subsurface groundwater microbial communities from S. Glens Falls, New York, USA - GMW37 contaminated, 5.8 m (SPADES assembly) (version 2) ... | reverse complement strand
CGTTAGAAATTGCTTTCCCACGGAAAGTGATTTCGTTAACGCACTTATCCCGTTTACCGGGGTTAGTGCGTTAGAAATTGCTTTCCCACGGAAAGTGATTTCGTTAACGCACTTATCCCGTTTACCGGGGTTAGTGCGTTAGAAATTGCTTTCCCACGGAAAGTGATTTCGTTAACGCACTTATCCTGTTTATCGGGACGAAGACTTGCCCAGTCATTGGTCCGGCGGCAACTCCTTATACTTACTGATTATCAGATTAATTTTTTCTCCGCTCAGCTGGGCCTGCAAGGAAATTTCTTCCATCGAGAGATCCATTTGTCCGATACCGTGGGCGTAATTGTCGACGGAGCAAATTGAAGCATAGTTGATCCCCATTTCTTGTGCTGCAATAGCCTCACTCGCCATTGTCATACCCACGAGATCTGCGAACTGCGACATCATCCTGATTTCCGCCCGCGTTTCCAGTCGGGGGCCCGCCGTTTGCCAGTAGGTGCCGCCGTCTACCGCTTCGACAGCTGCAGTTGAGGCCGCCTCGAGGCAGCGCTTTCTGACGGTCATGTTCAACGAGGGGACGATATGTAGCGGTTTCCTGTCACATACACAAGGATAAGGGGAAAGCATGATGAAATCATCGGGAATCAGGATTATTCCCGGCGGCAAGTCCTGGCGTAGCGAACCCGTGGAGTTGACACCGACAACTTCCGATACGCCCCACTCTTGGAGGGCTTTCAAGTTCGCCCGGTGATTAATCAAATGAGGAAGGATTTGCTTCCGACGATCAAGCCCGTGACGCGGGATCAAAGCCATGGTATCATTTACCAACAGCTGCGCCCGTCCGAATTGATTCATCCGGACGACCTCAGTCGCTCCTCCTGAAAAAGCAAACTCCTGGAGCAATATGGTGCCGGATATTACTCCCAACATTACAGCCCCCTTCTGAAGCTGACTCCAACATTTTGCCCGCCTTGAACATTACCCTTGTCATAATTGACCAGCGAGGTCAAGTATTGTTAAATCCGGGTTTTTAAATTCGGGGATAAACGGCCCTCAGCTAGTTTAGACTGTATAATTATCCCGGCGTGAGCTCCAGCGGCGAGAGTCGTTAACTAATTATACTGTACATATTGCAATATTATTGAAATAATACTTGACAATTTACATTATATTGTATAATTGCTATGCACAGCGATATATAATACAATCCCAATTAATTAGACAGTATAATTATCCGGGGAGGGCAGGGCCATGGATAGGGGAAGAGATCCTGACGGGACATGGATAACAAGCAATGAATTGATAAAAATAACGTCCATATCCCGGGCCACATTAAACAACTACATTAAGTATGGCATCATCGCCAAGCCTGTTGTCAAGAAACCTGGCGGTTTAGGGACGCGGACTAAGATAATCGGTTACTTTCCGCGAGACGTCATTGATCGTATTGAACAGATAAAAGGACTAAAAAAGGAGGGGATGAGCATGGATAACATCGTAAAAATGTATTCCGAACCTTTGGCCGATATTCCGGTCAACCGTGACATGATGCCCAAGACGGACAACTTGAATTTGTCGATAAATGACATTCACTCGCCCGCCTATCTTATCAATAATAAGTTTGAAATCGAGTGGATCAATATTGAAGCGGAGAAAGACATATTTCGGCGGGAAGTGTCATTAATAAAGGGGGCCGAGGAAAGAAATATCTTTCGACTTCTGTCCAAACAAGGATTGCTGACCGGTGATCAAATTAAATCCGAACTGGTCCCTTATCTGATGAAGTTTGTCAAGGTCAGGCTTGAGAAGAACGAGTTGGCAAAGCTTTTTCCGGGCATCTCCGAGAAGGAAATCCGTTATCTGGAAGGAATTTATGATCAGGTGGGAGTTCCCCATAATGAACCTTTACGGGAAACCTACATGCTTCTGACATATTCGGATGGGCAGAGTGCTTCTTATAACGTTTTCCATGTGATTTTTCGCGAAGGAATCCTGTTTATCCATGCACCGGTTGATGATCTGATGCGGGATGTAATCGGGCTATTATCTCGAAGGGGAAAAATCATCGGGGATTTAATGAATCAGCGCATGCCCTCGCTTATTTCTTTCTGTGTTCTGGTGGCTGACCTGCAGGACTCAAGCCGCATATGCGCCGAGTTGCCTCCAGAAGAATACTTTGAGCTGATCAGAGATATGTGGCTCAGCATGGGTGAAATCTTTCCGAAATACTACGGCACCTACGGCAAGCATGTTGGCGATGGCATGGTCTATTACTTTATCCGCGAAAAAGAAAACAATTATGTCCTCAATTCCATTTATTGTGCTTTGGAGTTGAAAGAAAGAATGAAGAAACTTAACATGGAATGGAAGATCCGCAAAGGCTGGGGCAACGATCTTTATCTGAATATAGGTATCAACGAAGGACAAGAATTTTTTGGCACAATTGCTTCGTCTTCGCATATTGAACTTACCGCTCTCGGAGATTCCGTTAATTATGCCAGCCGTCTTTCCGACCTGGCGCGTTATGGTGCAATCTGGACAACGAAGAATCTCCTTAATCGTATCCCTGTGGAAGAGAGGAAAAGATTGAATTATGGTATCAGGCGCACGGAACAGGGACGGGAAATATTTATCGAAAACATGTTTTCCCGCGTCATGGACATGTTGCATCCTAATGACAATATGTACTGTAAATTCATGGACATAGCTACTATCGCCGTAACTGAAATTGTCTCTGCCCCGCCTGCTTAGTTCCCTCACCCGTGTGTCGTTTTCATTGACAAGGCAAGGCTTGAAGCAGTGGGCCCGAAATTGTGGCTAAATTGCCGGATGTCAAATAGCGTTTGACATCTTTTATTCCCTTATGACATATTAGCCAATAATTTCTCAGGAGGCCTATATGTCTACGAGTGAGTACCTGGTAGTTCTGAACGACGGTAACTATGAAGAACAAATCGGCAATGCCGGTAAGCCCGTATTGGTGGATTTTTGGGCGCCCTGGTGCGGTCCCTGCAAGGCAATTGGACCGGTAGTCGAAGAACTTGCCGAAAGCTACAAGGACCGTGCCGTGATCGCGAAAATTAATGTTGACGAGAATCAGAAGGCGGCGGCCGCCTATGGGGTAAGAAGCATTCCCACGCTCATTCTTTTTAAAGAAGGCAAGATATTTGATACGATTATTGGCCTGGTACCGAAGGACCGCCTGGAAAAGCTTATCGACAAGGCTCTCTGAGCCAGAATTGAGAATATGAAAAAAAGAGGAAGTGTTTGTGAGATTAAGAAATCTATGTATAAGTTTTCTATTTGTTTTCATTCTTTCCGGATGCGCTTTCTTAAGGGGCCGGGAAGTACCCAAGAACAATCCGGAAGCCCTTTATAAACAGGGATATGAGGATTATCAGAAGGGCCGTTACGAAAAGGCAATTGCCAGTTTTCAAAGGTTGAAAGAGGAATATCCGTTAAGCGAACTCGTAGTTACTGCGGAATTGGGAATCGCCGACGCGAATTTCAGCATGAAAGAGTATGGTTACGCGGAAATCGCCTATAACGATTTCATCAACCTTCACCCAACCAACGAGAACCTTCCCTACGTTATGTATCAGATGGGAATGTGCCATTATAAACAGATGTTGAGCATTGACCGTGACCAGACGGAAACGATCAAGGCCTTGAAAGAATTTGAAAAGCTGGTAGTCCGTTTCCCGACGAGCAAATTTTCTTTTCTGGCGGAGAAACTTATCAGGGAATGCAAAAGCCGTATTGCCGAGCATGAGTATTATGTTGGCGAGCTTTATTTTAAAATGAAGCAATATAAAGCCGCCTTACGGCGTTTTGAGAATATCGCGAAGAATTATCCCAATCTGGGGCTTGATTACAAAGTACAGTTCATCATGGAAGAAACGAAGAAACAGTTAGCCGAGGCCGCGGGAAAGGCTAAAGAGAAATAATTCGGCAATCCTATTTTTTTGCCGCCGCCAGGTTTTTTACATGCCTGATTGTTTTGTCCAGGCACAGCTCACGGTCTAGGGAAGTATCAAGGGTGAGATGAATAGGCGCCGGAAATTCTGATATTGTGTCAAAATCGGCCTGCTGGGCGGCGAAGATCTCCCAGCGCCCGTCCGAAATCTCGGCGTCATCCGCCTGCCGCCGTGCCAATCTGTTCCTTATGATTTTCTCCGGGCAGGTGCACTCCAGAACGAAGAAGTCCACCGCAAGTAGCTGGGCGGTTGCGAAAGCGGCCATTCGTTCCCCTCGTTTTTTGAACGAAGCGTCGATGATCACCGATTTGCCGGCCTTGATCCTTGCTACCGCTATTTCCCTCAATTTATCGTACACCTCAAGGGAAAGGTCATTGCGGTAGATTCCTTGGCCGAAGTCTTCATAGTGCCGCGCGGTCGGCTCAACCCTGAATAACTCCTTGCGCGTGAGATCACTAGAGATAACATCGGCTCCCAGAAGGGATGCCAGGGAGTTGGCTAACACACTTTTCCCCGTTCCCATGAGACCGGACATAATGATGAGGGTGGGTCTGTCCAATCGGGAGGCATAATTATAAGCGAGATCGAAATAATGGCTGGCACTGGTCAACGCCGACTGATGTTCCTTCTCGCTGATGTCCCGATCATTCAACTCAAAACTCATGACCTTTCCCCGCACATAGGCGTAATAACACTTATAAAAATTCAAGAGGGGGGCTATGTCCCCGTCTCCTGAGTTGATGGTGTAGGCCTTGACAAAAGCCTCGGCATGCTGAAAATAGCCGTTATCATCGAGGTCCATGGCCAGAAAGGCCACCTCTGCGGCTACGTCCTCGTAACGGAATCTTTCGTTAAATTCGATGCAGTCGTAGACTACTATCACCTTGTTCAGCAAGCAGATGTGTTCCAGATGCAAATCGCCGTGACAATCTCTGATTCTCCCGGTAGCAATACGCTTTTTGAAGAGAGCCATATTCTTTTCAATAAAATTGAAAGAGTAGGCTTTAATAAAGTCAAATTTATAGAACGGGATAGTGACGTTAATGAAAGGAGCGGCTTGGAGGAAATTTTCCTCATGGTTGCGCCTGATCGTTTCCGGGCAGCCCATGAGATCGATTTTGCCGCCCGTTGCCGCCTCCCCGTGAAACGCGGCAATCTTCTGCGCCAACCTGCTCATGAAGGCAAGGTCAATTTTTCCCGCAGCCAGTAATCTTTTCAACATCCTGTTCTCAGGAAGTTTTTTCATCTTAACCGCGTATTCCACAATCTCGCTGCCGGTACCCAACAGGAAACGGCCCTCTTGGTCACTGAAGATGGCGACTACCTCCAGATATATGTCAGGGGCTAATCTTCTGTTAAGTTCCAGCTCTTGCTGGCAATAGTACTGCCTCTTTTCGAGGGTGGTGAAATCCAGAAAACCAAGGTTGAGCTCTTTCTTCACCTTATAGACATACTTTCCGGCAATAAAAACGTAGGAGATGTGCGTTTGTATCAATTCCACCTTCCGCGGTCCGTGCGGGTAGAACTTCGGCTGCTGCATGGCTTCAACCAATTCGGGACTGGCCATTTATAGTTCTCACTTTGTCGATTCTCGGAATTTATTTTCTTTAGATAAATTTAGCCAATCGGTCAGAGATTATCAAGGCAAATCAAGCCAGCGACAAGCAAGGGCCGCAGAAAAGGGAGTAAAAATCTGTTGACTATAATCCGACCATATACTAAGCAATGAAATCGGAGAAACACTTGATAACGCTGGATTTACTCAATTTGCCGTGGACGGTCTCCCGGCTGACCGGAATCAGGTTTTCGGCACCCTCATTTCTTTTGATAAGAAGCTAAGAAGGTAAAGAAGGGCTTGAATAAGAAATACTACATTCAAACATTCGGTTGTCAGATGAATGTGCACGATTCGGAGCAAATTGCGGCTTTGCTTGAGGGAGAAGGCTACAGGTCTACAGACCTTGCCGAGAAGGCGGACCTCATTATCCTTAATACATGCAGCATCCGGGAAAAGGCGGAGCAAAAGGTGCATAGTCAGATCGGCCGTTTTCGGGATTTTAAGCGGAATAATCCGGACCTTTTGATCGGGATAGGCGGCTGCCTGGCCCAGCAATGGGGCGAAAAATTTTTTAAAAAGGCCCCCCATCTGGATTTAGTTTTTGGTACTCATTGCATTCCCCGACTTCCCGAACTGATAAAGAAGGCGAAAAGAAATTGCGAGCAGGTAGCCGATGTATCTTGTTCGGAAAAGCTTGCTGAGAGCGGCGTGCGGCTGGTATCCGCAAGGGGTCAAATTTCCCGTTATGTGACCATTATGCGGGGCTGTAACAATTTCTGCGCCTACTGCGTCGTCCCCTATTTGCGGGGCCCGGAGGAGAGCCGGGAGCTGCCTGATATCCTAAGTGAAGTGAGAAACCTTGCTGCTCAGGGAATCAAGGAGGTTACCCTTCTAGGACAGAATGTTAACTCCTATGGCCAGACCCTGACCGGCAACTCCGACTTTGCAGGCTTGCTCGCAGCAATCGCACAAATAGAAGGTATAAACAGGATAAGGTTCACCACCTCACATCCGAAAGATCTTTCGCCGGACCTGATCAACTGTTTTTCAGAAATCGCCAAGCTTTGCGAGCACATTCATCTGCCCGTTCAATCGGGCTCCGATAAAGTGCTGCAGATGATGAACAGGGGTTACACCCAGGCCGGGTATCTGGGGAGAGTGGCCAAGCTAAGGGAAATCCGCCCTGATATCAGTATTACCTCCGATGTCATTGTCGGTTTTCCCGGTGAGACGGAGGCTGATTTTGAAGAAACTATTGACTTAATGCGGAAAATCAGGTTCGATAATTTGTTCTCTTTTAAATATTCAGAAAGGGAGGGAACTGCGGCGGCTAAGTTCGATCATAAAGTGAACGACAGTATCAAGAGCGCCAGATTACGAACCTTGCAGCTGCTTCAGGAGCGGCATACCCTGGAAAAGAACGAGGTTCAGGTAGGCAAAGTATTGGAGGTGTTGGTAGAAGGCCACAGCAAGAATTCACCTGCTGAGCTGACGGGCCGTACTCGGACCAACAAGATCGTTAACTTTAAAGGAAGTACGGAATCAATTGGTCAGACGCTTTCGATTTTAATAACGTGCGCTTATCAACATTCACTTCGTGGTGAGCTCATTTCGAGCGAGGAGAGGGACAGATGTTAATAGAGGTCAAAGTATCCGGATTGACGATTGACCCCATTACCAACACCCCCATTGTGATACTGAAGGATATGGAGGAAAAGAAAATCATCCCCATCTGGATCGGCCTTTTTGAAACCAGCGCTGTTGCCACGGAATTGGAAAAAATAGCCTTTTCCCGTCCTATGACTCACGATCTGATTACGGAAATAGTGAGGTCGCTGGAAGTGACGGTAACGAGGATCGAAATCAGCGATTTAAAGAATAATACTTTTTTTGCCAATATTTACCTCCACCAAAACGGCAGGAATTTTATCGTCGATGCCCGTCCCAGCGATGCCATCGCTATCGCTTTAAGGTCTAATGCCCCCATTTTTGTTGATGAAAAGGTTATTAACAAATCACGGGACATTGATTTCGGTACCAAGATCGCTGATATTGATAACATTACAAAAGAAAAGTTAAAGGAATTCTTGGAAAACCTCTCCCCGGAAGATTTTGGCAAGTACAAGATGTAAAGAAGGCGATTAACCGGGGTGCGCCGCGATCATACTTCTTTGTGGGCGTGACCACTTGATAGCGCATAGTACAGGGCGTAGCATGATCAGGCCGCCATGTTCCATGCGCTATAGATTTTTTTATGCAGGCTATGGAAAATAATATTCGTGATTTTGCCGTTTATTTGGAAATCGAGAGGAATCTCTCTCGCCATACCCAGAAAGGATACTTGGCCGACATTAGGCAGTTCTATGCCTACTTGGAGGCAAATGACAAAAGAACCGGCCAAGCCGGTGCGGCAAGTGGAGCAATCGATCAGATTATTGTCCGGGGCTTCATGCGTTCCCTTTACCTTGGCAAGCTAAAAAAGGTAACCATGGCACGCAAATTAGCCTCCCTGAGGGCCTTTTTCAAATATCTCCTGCGGGAGGGCCGGATCAAAGTCAATCCGGCAGATCTGGTCCAGACGCCTACTCCGGAGAAGCACATACCCTCTCTTCTCTCGGTTGACGAGATATTGGCGGTTTTGAATGTTCCTTCTACAGAAGAGTTGTCGTCCCTCAGAGAAAAGGCGATAATGGAATTGTTCTATTCGGCTGGCATACGTTTGAGCGAACTTGCGGGATTGAACATGGAAGATATAAATTTCCCCCAGGGCCTGATAAAAATCCGCGGTAAAGGGCGAAAGGAAAGAATCATTCCGGTAGGCGGGCCGGCTCTGGCTGCGATTCAGAAGTACCTGCCGAAGAGAGCGGAACTGCTAGGTAAATGCGGAAATAGGGACGTCGACAGCCCCGTCTTTATTAATTGCCGGGGAAGACGCCTTACGGCCAGGAGTGTGGCCAGGGCAGTGGATCGGCTGGTCGCAGAGAGCGCCATTAACCGCAAGATCAGTCCTCACGCCCTGAGGCATTCATTTGCTACGCACATGATGGATGCCGGCGCCGATCTGAGGTCGATTCAGGAACTTCTGGGGCATGAGAGTCTTTCTACCACCCAGAAATACACGGCCGTAAGTATCGGCAGACTGATGGAGGTTTACGATCAGGCCCATCCCAGGGCCAAAGGGAGGGTGAGCAGGTGAAAATAAGGGGCACGACGATAGTGGCTGTTCGCCATAAAGGGAAGGTGGCAGTGGCCGGAGACGGCCAGGTGACGCTGGAGGCAACGGTAATGAAGCACCACGCCCGCAAGGTGCGAAGGCTCTATCATAACGAGGTGATTGTGGGATTTGCCGGCGCTACGGCCGATGCCTTTACCTTATTTGAACGTTTTGATCAGAAACTGGAACAGTATAACGGCAATCTGGTAAGAGCGGCCGTAGAGCTGACCAAGGACTGGCGCACCGATAGGGTGTTGAGGCATTTGGAAGCATTGATGATTGCTGTAAACAAGGATGCCTTTCTGACTATTTCCGGCAGCGGCGACGTGATCGAATCGGACGACGAGGTTATGGCGATCGGTTCCGGCGGTCCTTATGCCCTGGCAGCGGCGCGCGCCCTGGTGCGACACTCCGGCCTGGGTGCGGCGGAGATAGTTGCGGAGGCACTGAAGATCGCCTCGGAGATCTGTATATATACAAATGATCAATTGACGCTTGAAGAACTGGAGACAGCGACCGGAAGTTAGTCCGGTTACTGAGGGCAACCTTATTTATTCCTTGCTTCAAGTTAAGGAGCAGTTATGACAGAACATGAATTAACCCCCCGGGAGATTGTGGAAAGGCTTGATAAGCATATCATCGGTCAGGGGGAAGCTAAACGGGCCGTCGCCATTGCGCTTAGAAACCGTTGGCGGCGACAGAACGTTGCCAAAGAATTGGCCGAAGAGATTTCTCCCAAGAATATCATCATGATCGGCCCCACCGGCGTGGGCAAAACCGAGATTGCGCGCCGCCTGGCTAAATTGGACAATTCGCCTTTCTTAAAAATAGAGGCCTCAAAGTTCACGGAAGTTGGATATGTGGGCAGAGACGTGGAGTCCATGATCCGTGATCTGGTGGAGTTGGCGATTAATATGGTTAAGTCTTCGGAACAGGAAAGCGTGAAGCCCAAGGCGGCCGAAATTGCCGAAGAACGCTTGCTGGATGTTCTCCTCCCTCCCCATCCGGTGGAGAGAAGGGTGGAAGATTTAGCCGGGGAAAAGGAAGAAGGCGGAGCTTCTGAACAGCCCCTGCCGCCCGACAATACGCGGGAGAAGCTACGCCAACTCCTTCACTCCGGACGTCTGGATAACCGCTTTGTGGACTTGGAAGTGGCCGATGTTCGCAGCAGCCCCATGATCGAAATATTTACTTCTTCGGGAGTGGAGGACATGGGTCTCAACATCAAGGAAATGTTCGGGAATATTTTCCCCCAAAAGAAGAAAACGAGAAGGCTTAAGGTTCCGGAGGCGCTGGATATTTTAGCTCAGGAAGAGGCGCAGAAGCTCGTGGACATGGATAAAGTGACCAAAGCTGCCATCGAAAAGGTAGAGCAGTCGGGGATCATCTTTCTCGATGAGATCGACAAGATCGTGGGCAGTGATTCGGCTCATGGTCCCGATGTCTCACGGGAGGGGGTACAGAGGGATCTCCTGCCCATCGTGGAGGGGTCCAATGTCAACACCCGTTACGGCATGGTGAAGACCGACCATATCCTTTTCATTGCCGCCGGGGCCTTCAGTGCTTCCAAACCTTCTGATCTGATTCCCGAACTGCAGGGCCGTTTCCCCATCAGGGTAGAGATGGACCCGTTGGGTAGAGAAGAATTTATCCGTATCCTGACGGAACCCCGCAACGCGCTGATCAAGCAGTATATCGAAATGATGGCCACGGAAGGACTGACCCTGACTATTAAAGAGGAAGCCATTGCCGAAATTGCGGAAATGGCCAGCGTGGTCAATGAAAGAACGGAAAATATCGGCGCCCGCAGGCTTTACACCATCATGGAAACGCTGCTCGACGATGTTTCTTTCGATGCCCCGGATATGGTGGATAAGAATGTTTCCATCGATGCGGAGTATGTAAGGGAGAGGCTCAGCGATATTGTGGAAGATGAAGACCTGAGCCGATACATCCTTTGAAGCGGCAACTATTTAGTGTCTCATCCTTACTTACCGGATGAGACACTGCTTACCAACAGGGGAGATGATGATGCACGATCTGCAACAGTCGATGGAGCGGGCGGATATTTTGCTCGAGGCGCTGCCCTACATCCGCCGGTTCTATAACAAGACGATTGTCATTAAATATGGCGGCCATGCCATGATCGACGAAGAGCTCAAGGAACTTTTTGCCAAAGATATCGTAATGATGAAATACATCGGGATCAATCCCGTGGTGGTACACGGCGGTGGACCGCAAATCGGCAGTTTTCTGAAAAAATTAGGCAAGGATTCCCAATTCGTGCAAGGCATGCGGGTTACGGACGAAGAAACGATGGATATCGTGGAGATGGTCCTCGTCGGTAAGGTGAATCAGGAAATCACCGGTCTGATCAACCGCCATGGCGGGAAAGCCGTGGGCCTTTCCGGAAAGGACGGCGAACTGACAAAAGCGGAAAAATATCATCTAAGTATCGAAAAGGCCAAGGATACCCCCCCCGAAATCATTGATATCGGGTTGGTCGGCAAGGTAAAAAGCATCAATGCCGGTTTAATTCTCGCCCTGGAAAAGGAAGGGTTTATTCCAGTGATTGCCCCCACCGGCGTCGGCGAACGGGGAGAGACCTATAATATCAACGCTGATCTCGTTGCCGGCGCCGTAGCTGAAGCGCTTCAGGCCGAGAAATTGATCCTGCTGACGGATGTGCCGGGAGTGTTGGACAAGGAAGGAGTGCTGGTCAACAGCATTTGCGACAATGACGCGGAGGCCATGATCCGCTCCGGTGTTATCGCCGGCGGTATGTTTCCCAAGGTGAAATGCTGCCTCAAGGCGCTGAAGGGCGGGGTGAAAAAAACTCACATCATCGACGGCCGCCTGAAACACGCCGTCTTGCTGGAAATGTTTACCGACCTGGGCATCGGTACGGAAATCGCCCGGGGAGCGCTTTTGAATAGTGAAGAGGATACCTGATAAATGCCAATGGAAGAATTGATTCGACAGGCCGATAGAGTAATTATGGGAACTTACAAAAGGTTTCCCCTGGTGCTGGTGAAGGGATCGGGAACGAGGGTATGGGACAGTGCCGGGAATGAATACCTGGACCTGGTGGCGGGCATTGCCGTCTGCGGGCTGGGCCATTCACATCCGGCGGTGATCGAAGCCGTTAGGAAACAGGTGGAAACTCTCACCCATGTATCCAACCTCTATTATACGGAGCCGCAGGCTCGCATGGCGCAGCTGCTGGTGGACAACTCCTTTGCCGACCGGGTCTTTTTCTGCAATAGCGGCGCCGAGGCGAACGAAGCGGCCATAAAATTGGCCCGCAAATTTTCTCATACCAGGTCAGGTGATGGTAAATATGAGTTGATAACCATGCGTAACTCTTTTCATGGCCGCACCCTGGCCGCCCTGGCGGCTACGGGACAAGCAAGGTTTCACCAGGGCTTTGAGCCTTTGCCCGAAGGCTTCCGTTATGTGCCCTTTGGCGATTTATCGGCCCTCGAAGAAGCTGTCAATGCCAGGACCTGCGGTGTGCTGCTCGAACCTATTCAGGGGGAAGGAGGCGTCATTATTCCGCCGGCAGACTACCTGGCCAAGGTCAGGGACATCTGTAACCGCCATCGTCTGCTGATGATCCTGGACGAAGTCCAGACCGGGATGGGACGGACAGGAACTCTATTTGCTTACGAAAACACCGGCATTAAACCGGATATCCTTACCCTGGCCAAAGCTCTGGGCAACGGATTTCCCGTCGGGGCGATGCTGGCCACCCAAGAAGTTGCACAGGCCTTCGTTCCCGGCAGCCACGCCTCGACTTTTGGCGGCAACCCCCTGGCCATGGCGGCGGCCATTGCTACGGTCGAGACGATCTTAAATAATGGTGTTCTCGAAAATTGTCTTGAAATGGGCGGCTATTTCCTGGGGCTGTTGGCCGGTCTGATGAATAGACATGGGATTATAAAAGCGATTCGGGGCAGGGGACTCATGTTGGCCATGGAATTGACCATTAACGGCGAGGAGATAGTCGGGCGCTGCCTGAAGAAGGGATTGCTCATCAACTGCACAAACGGCAATATCCTCCGTTTTGTTCCGCCGCTGATCATCGGCGCCGCAGACATAGACCAGGCCGTCCAAATTCTCGATGAGGTCATAAGCGAGCAATGAAAAAGGATCTCTTAAGCATTTACGATCTCGAGAGCCGGGATATTGACCGGATCTTTGCGCATGCCGCCCGGCTGAAAGAGCGCCTGGAAAAGGGAGAAATCTACCGCCCTCTGCCGGGAAAGACCTTGGGCATGATTTTTGACAAACCGTCGACCAGAACGAGGCTCTCCTTCGAAGTCGGGATGTATCAGTTGGGCGGGTTGGCCCTCTTTCTCAGCAGCCGCGACATGCAGCTGGGCCGCGGAGAAACCGTCGCCGACACCGCCCGGATTATGTCGCGCTATCTAGACGGGATCATGATCCGGACTTATGATCAGCGGATGGTGGAAGAATTTGCTCGTCACGCCACCGTGCCGGTAATCAACGGCTTGACGGACCTGCTTCATCCCTGTCAGATACTGAGCGACATCTTTACCATAACGGAAATAAAAGGCGGTTACGAAGGATTAAAAATTGCTTATATCGGGGACGGCAACAATATCGCCAACTCCTGGATCAACGCTGCGGTGCGCCTTCCCATTTATTTATCCCTCGCCTGTCCCGATGGTTATGAACCGGATAAGTCGATCCTCGAGAGAGGCCGAAAGGAAGCGCCGGGAAGAGTGGTCATTCATCGAGACCCCTTTGCCGCTGCCGCTGACGCCGATGTGATATACACGGATGTCTGGACAAGCATGGGACAGGAAGAAGAGCGGGAGGCCAGGACAGCCGTCTTCAAGCCTTACCAGGTGAATCAGGGCTTGCTCTCCCACGCCCGGAAAAACGCCATAGTGATGCACTGCCTGCCCGCGCACCGGGGTGAGGAAATCACGAGCGAGGTGATTGATGGTGAACATTCCGTGATTTTTGATCAGGCGGAAAACCGCCTGCATGTTCAAAAGGCGATTTTGGAAATTTTGCTGAAAGACGGAGGTGATTGAGGTCGTGTTGAAAGAAATAAGAAAGGTAGTTCTCGCTTATTCCGGCGGTTTGGACACGTCGGTCATCTTGAAATGGTTGACGGAAACCTATGGTTGTGAAGTGGTCGCTTTTGCCGCCGATATCGGCCAGAAAGAGGAATTGGACGGGTTGGAGGCCAAGGCCTTGGCTACGGGCGCCAGTAAGATTTACATCGAAGATCTGCGGGAAGAGTTCGTTCGGGACTTCGTTTTTCCAGCCCTGCGTGCTAACGCGGTCTACGAAGGCACCTACCTGCTGGGCACCTCCTTGGCCCGACCGCTGATCGCCAAGAAACAGATTGAAATTGCAGCTCTGGAGGGCGCTGACGCCGTCTCCCATGGATCAACGGGGAAAGGCAACGACCAGGTCAGGTTTGAACTTGGCTATTTAGCCCTTAATCCAACCATTAAGATTATCGCCCCCTGGCGGGATGAAAACTGGAAATTTACTTCCCGTGAGGCGATGATCGATTATGCGCAAACAAATTCCATCCCGCTCACTATCACCAAGAGCAAACCTTACAGCAGCGACCGCAACCTTCTCCATGTCTCTCATGAGGGCGGGATTCTGGAAGACCCCTGGGAAGAACCCCCAGAGGACATGTTCACCGTCACCGTTGCTCCGGAAGCGGCTCCGGACCGGGCCACCCATCTGGAGATCGAATATGTTCGGGGCAATCCGGTGAGCCTGAACGGCGAGCCGCTTTCTCCCGCGCTCCTTCTTGATCGTCTTAATGCCGTGGCCGGCGCGAACGGGATCGGCAGGGTGGATATGGTGGAAAATCGTTTCGTCGGGATGAAATCGCGGGGGGTCTATGAGACACCGGGTGGTACGGTCCTTTGGATGGCCCATCGAGCGCTGGAATCCCTGACCATGGATAGGGAGGTGATGTCGCTCAGGGACGGCCTCATCCCCAGGTATGCGCAACTCGTCTACAATGGCTTCTGGTTTGCGCCAGAAAGGGAGATCTTGCAGAAACTCATCGACGAAACGCAGACTAATGTGACCGGTAGGGTTCGGGTAAAACTATACAAGGGGAATTGTATTGTTACGGGCAGACAATCTCCCCACTCCCTGTATCGAGAGGATTTTGCAACCTTTGGTGCCGACCAGGTTTACGATCAGAAGGATGCCACGGGGTTCATCAGGATCAATGCGTTACGCTTGAGGATTCAGGCTCTGGACCGGCAACGTTCTTAAAGAAAGTATGGCGATGGAAAAGAAGAAAAAGCCCTGGGGTGGGCGTTTCCGTGGAGAGACGGATAAGCGGGTGGAAGCCTTTACTGCATCTATCGACTTTGACAAGCGTCTTTACCCCTATGACATTGAGGGCAGCACGGCCCATGCCAAGATGCTGGCCAAGCAGGGAATCATCTCCGCTGAGGAGGGCGAACTCATCATCAAAAACCTGCAAGCGATCCGTCAGGACCTGGATCAGGGCAATTTCTCCTTTCGCACCGAGGATGAAGATATTCACATGGCCATCGAGCGGGCGCTGATCGACCGAATTGGCGACATCGGGGGCAAACTGCATACCGCCAGGAGCAGAAACGACCAGGTGGCCCTGGACATGAGGCTGTTTCTCAGGGATGAAGTGGTGCAAATTATCAGCTTGTTGAAAGAATTACAGGATACCCTGCTGGCAGTGGCCAAGAAGGAAATCCACACGATCATGCCCGGGTATACCCATATGCAGAAGGCGCAGCCGGTGCTCCTGGCCCATTATCTGCTGGCCTATCGGGAAATGCTGGAACGGGACGAAGGGCGACTTACTGACAGCAAAAAGCGATTTAATATTATGCCCTTGGGTTCAGCAGCCCTGGCCGGTACCAGCCTGCCGATCGACCGTCAATATGCAGCCGAGCTACTGAATTTTCCGGCACTTTCTGAGAATAGTATGGATGCCGTAGCTGACCGTGATTTCATCATCGAATTTCTTTCCGCCGCAGCCCTGATTATGATGCATTTGAGCCGCTTTGCCGAAGACCTAATCCTCTGGGCAACGGACGAATTTGGTTTCGTCGAGATTGATGATGCCTTTACCACGGGCAGCAGTATCATGCCCCAGAAAAAAAATCCCGATGTTGCCGAGTTACTGAGGGGTAAAACAGCGCGCGTCTATGGCAACCTGATGGCCCTCTTGACGCTGCTCAAAGGCTTGCCCATGACTTACAACCGGGACCTTCAGGAAGATAAAGAACCTTTTTTCGATACTGTAGATACGGTCAAATCATGCCTGCAAATCCTGAGCGCCATGATCCGGCGCCTGACCTTCAACCGGGAGAAAATGCGTCTGGCTGCCATGGGCGCCTTTTCGACGGCTACGGATGCCGCGGAATACCTCGTAGGAAAGGGAGTGCCTTTCCGTACCGCACACAGCGTCGTCGGCCGGTTGGTTGCCTATTGCCTGACACAAAACAGGCCCTTGGAATCCCTGACGCGGGAAGAATTTCAGAAGTATCACGTGGAATTCGGTAATGACATATATGGGCGGCTCACCGTGGAAAGCGCGGTAAATAGTCGCGATATAACGGGCGGTACGGCGGTTGAAAGGGTGCGCAAACGGATCAAGGAACTGGAAAAACGCCGCCGGGAGAAAACAGATGTCTCATAGGACTGGACACCTTCTTAAGGCGTCGCTAATGCCTGGCCTGGCAATTGTGGCTGCTTTTATCTTCATGGGATGCGGCAAGATCGGGGACCCGGTACCCCGCGATATGTCGGCGCCGCCAGCCATGACCGGTCCCACGGCGGCTGCGGAAAGTCAGGCGGCCGGTAGCGGCACTTGCGGCGAAGAAGCAACGCCCGCAGAATAAGCACGATGATTAACAAAGATGAGGATTTAGCATGAATTTTTTCCATTACGTAAATGAAGAGCTCTGGTGTGAAGAGGTGCCAGTGGAGAAGATTGCCGAAGAGGTTGGCACTCCATTTTATCTATATAGTTTCAACACTTTAAATCATCACTTTAAAGTGTTTGATGAGTCCTTTGCCGACATACCCCACATTGTATGTTTTGCCGCCAAAGCCAACTCCAACATGGCCATTCTCAGGGCCTTCTCCCGCTTGGGAGGCGGCGTTGACATCGTTTCGGGCGGCGAGCTTTACCGTGCCTTACAGGCGGGCGTGGATCCCCAGAAGATTGTCTATTCCGGCGTCGGTAAGAAGTCAGAAGAAATAGAATATGCCTTGTCCAGCAACATCCTGATGTTCAACGTGGAATCGCCGCAGGAGCTGGAGGCGATCAGCGCCTGTGCGGGCAGGATGAACAGGAAGGCGAGAATAGCGCTGCGCATCAACCCTGATGTGAACCCTGAGACCCATCCTCACATATCGACGGGATTGAAGGAAAATAAATTTGGCATAGATCTGGATACGGCTATAAAACAATACCGCCTGGCCGCGTCGTTGCCGGATTTGGAGATCCAGGGCATCAGCTGCCATATCGGTTCGCAAGTGACCAAACTGTCTCCCTTCCTGGAGACCTTCGGCCACGTCAAGGAGCTGCTCCGTCTGCTGCGTGGTTCAGGGATCATCATCAAGTACGTCGATCTGGGCGGGGGGCTGGGGATTCGCTACAATCAGGAAGAACCGCCGCACCCCTCGGAATACGCCAAGGCCCTGGTGGGGATGAAGGAAGAACTCGATTGCACTTTCATCTTTGAGCCTGGCAGGGTGATCGTCGGCAACGCCGGTATCCTGGTTACCAGGGTGCTTTATATCAAAGATAATATGGACAAGCATTTCATTATCGTTGATGCCGGCATGAATGACTTGGTTCGTCCCAGTCTTTATAATTCCTACCATGAGATTCAGCCGGTGAGAAAAAGAAAAGTCGGGCAACTGGTCGCCGATGTGGTGGGGCCAATCTGCGAATCCGGGGATTACCTCGCCCGGCAAAGGGAACTTCCGGAATTTGCACCGGCCGAGCTGATGGCCGTAATGAGCGCCGGTGCCTACGGGTTTACCATGTCGTCGAACTACAATTCGCGGCTCAGGATTCCGGAAGTCCTGGTAAGGGATAACCAGTATTTCATTGTCCGTAAAAGGGAAGACTATAAGGACCTCATTCGGGGCGAGGAGATCCCTGATTTCCTGAGATAATTAATATATGTCAACTTAAGGAGGGGCTGCGGTATGTTTAAGGGTGCAATTGTGGCGTTGGTGACGCCTTTTAGCAAGGGGAAAGTTGATGAGGAAGCCTTGCGGGATTTGATCGAAGAGCAAATCAAGAACGGTACGGACGGAATTGTCCCTTGCGGGACAACCGGCGAGTCTGCCACCCTGTCTCATGAAGAGCACGACCGGGTAATAGAAATTACCATTGAGGCGGTAAGGAAACGCGTACCCGTCATCGCCGGAACCGGTTCCAACAGTACGGCCGAGGCCGTGAGACTTACGAGGCATGCTCATGAAGCCGGCGCCGATGGGGTATTGTTGGTTACCCCCTACTATAACAGGCCGACGCAGGAAGGAATGTTTCTGCATTTTAAGACTATTGCCGAGGAAGTGCCTATTCCTTCGCTCCTCTACAACGTGCCAGGTAGAACGGGGGCCAATCTGCTGCCGGAAACCGTGCACCGGCTTTCCGGCATACCGAATATTGTGGGTATTAAGGAGGCCTCGGGATCGCTTAAACAGATTATGGACGTAATCCATCTTTGCCCGGAAAATTTCTCTGTTTTGTCCGGCGACGACTTCATCGTACTGCCGGCCCTAAGCCTGGGCGCTCGCGGTGTTATTTCCGTAGTCGCCAACATTGCCCCGGCGGATATGGCGGGCCTGATCGACGCCTATGAGGCGGGGGACATGGCAAAAGCAAGAAACATCCACTACTCTATGCTGCCACTGATGGATGCCATGTTCATCGAAACAAACCCGATCCCAGTCAAGGCCGCACTGGCAATGATGGGAAAGATCGCTTATGAATACAGGCTTCCGCTCTGTAAGATGGCTGAGACCAACAGGGAGAAATTGCGAAAAGTTCTCTCTGGCTACGGGCTGCTGCCGAAGGAGGAATAAGTAATGCTGAAGGCTATTGTGACCGGCGCCTGCGGGAAGATGGGGGGGAAGATCATCGCTCTCATTCACTGCATTGACGACATGGAATTGGCGGGGGCGGTTGAGCGACCCGGCCATCCGGCAATAGGCAGGGGCGCCGGGGGAAGGGTTGGGCTGGGAGATAAGGGGATCCCCGTGGGGGGTGGATTTGA
>Ga0082335_1004984_pt1 | contig 19045 bp, 21 predicted proteins | sample Subgrocontami58m_FD_72375 | JGI IMG/M metagenome (GOLD analysis project Ga0082335, IMG submission 72375) | Subsurface groundwater microbial communities from S. Glens Falls, New York, USA - GMW37 contaminated, 5.8 m (SPADES assembly) (version 2) ... | reverse complement strand
GAAGTCCCCGTCTAGAAATCCTTGGACGTCAGGAGTGACATCCCACTCCACCCAGACATTGTTAACAGTGCCTATGTCGGTATCATCCGTTACACCCGCATTTGATGGCTGTGGATCCCAATCCAGGGAATCTTCTGTCCAATTATCGGTTACCCTGGACACTTGGTAGATACGTGAATCATCAACAGAACTTAAAAACAGTCGTAGTGTTGCTTTGGTTACTTCTGAATCAGCGGGGATTTCAGAGGTATCGAATTTAACAAAGGCCCGTCTGTTAGCGGGTGTGTTATTACTTTCAACTTGCAAAGTAGTGCTGGTGCCATTATTAGCTGTGGGGTTGCCTTCATCAACCCAGGTATCTTCTATGGCTGATAAAACCCCATTAGCAATATCATCAGAGGTTCCAGCATCTCCATCATTACCTACTACATTATTAACCAGCACAAAAATAGTAAAGTGGTCTAGGCCGCGGATGGTGATCGTGTCGGCACTAAACTTTTTTGGCTCACTCACAACTTCGGCATTGGTTGTTATCTCATCAACTGACTCGCCGGATTTGACTTCAACGTCTTTACCTTTTGCCGCATCAGGCAGGGGAAGCATTAGGTCATAAGTAAACGTGCCGTCTTGCATGGTGCTGGTAATCTCATAAGCAGTTTCGGAAAAGGCGCCAAGCTCCTCTATTTGTTCGGGAGTAAGTTTGATTTCTTTAATTGTGAGCGTGCCGGGATTTTCAGGAAGCTTGGTGAAAGTAATCGTAACCTTATCATTTTGCGGGGCTTGGTAGGTTTGATTTAAAGAGACAACTTCTGCTGTTGTTTCGGCTCCATCAGAATTAGTTTGCCAGAGAGAAACGACTGGAGTTGGAGTAGGAGACGGTTCTATTGTTGGCTCCGGTGTTGGCACCGGAGAGGGTGTTGAGGCTAGTTCAGCTGCGGGAGTCCCCGTTTCGGTTGGGGCAAGGGGTTCAGGAGTTGGCTCAGAGATAGTTTGGATAACTGACTCTGTGGCTTCTTGGGCAAAAGCTGCGAGATAGGGAGAGCTGCTTTGAAAAAGGAGAAGGAAAGAAAGAAAAAAGCTAAAAAACTTTCTGAAAAACTTGTGTTTCATGTATGCGGGGCAAGATTGAAGCTGATTTTAGACCTGAAAATAGGCCTTGTCAAATTACTCGGCGAAGATTACGAACGTAAAGAGTTTGTCCCCCCGGCCCAAATCGCGTTCAAAGACCGCTGTTTTCCCTTGGCTTTTGACTTTTTTGCCCCACTCGCTTTGATTCTCAAAATCTCCTTTTGTCTTAGGTGGCAGTGTCTGACCGACAGTGGTAAAGCCATCCAAGTACGCATAAATTAGCCCGAGTTGATCATAGTCGTGCTGATTGGGATGTTGGTTCAACGCGGGATCGCTGGTATAGTCCATGCAGGTACCCAAAGGTGTATTACTAAAGTTTGTGTCCTGGTGATCAAGCCCCAAAGTGTGTCCCACTTCCTGGCACATGACCAGATTTTTCCATGCGGGGGTATTATACGTGGCAGTATTAAAATAGGTATCGTTGGCCTTAACCGCACCTTGGGTGATGTGGGTACCACTTATCCAAATTTGGGCCATACCCAGCCAACCGTTGCTGCCATAGGTTTTGTTGCAGACTTCGACCCGCCCCGCAGTGGGCCGGCAGTTTCCCTTTGACTGACCAAGAACGATAGTTGTGTCAAGAACATCTGAAACGCTCCAGTCAGTTGAAGTCGTACCCAGATAAGGTTTCCAGCTGGATGAGAGGTTGTCTCCCAATTTTAAATTGAACGGATTGCTTGTGCGTGCCCAATGATAGCCTCCCCATGAGTGGGAAGCACTAGCCACCACAGGCCAAGCCAAACCAGCTAGAAAAAGTGTAATGGCAATAATACTTCTCTTCATAACAACTACTTTCTAAAGACTACCACGGCGATATGTCAATGTCAAGCCCAGACCCAAAAAGGCTCCGGCAACGTCAATAACTATGTCTCTTAAGTGAGGTTCGCGGCCCAGAGTAAAGGTTTGGTGAAACTCATCGGTGACGGCGTATAAAATTGTCAGGGTAACTGTGAGTAACAAGAGATACGGTTGTGAGTAGCGGGTAGTGAGCTTGAGGGAACGATAGATGAGAACGGAGAGGACGGCGTAGACGAAGAGGTGGGCGGATTTTTTGACGACGAAGTCCTGCCAGTAAACTTGGCTGGTAGTAAGAGTGGGTTGAGAGGAGAAAGAAAAAATGAGAATGGCCCAAGCCAGGGTGGGCAGCCAATGTTTAATCCGGCGGCGGATGGACATACTGTTTGATTATAAGGCCTACAGAGACGATAAAGACAATTCCGCCGACAATTATGAGGGCGATAGCCCACCAATTAGTAGTACGTTGGGTGGAAGAGGAGAGAACAGCCGGAGTCTCTTTAATATCACCCTCCTCGGTCCCCCCTCTTACTGTAAGAGGGGGGAGGGTAGGGGGTGATATGCTTGGTGTGGGAGAAGGTTTGGGAGTGGGGAGAGGTGTAGGTGTCGAAGTTGGGGCAGGGGTTGGACAATTTGGATTTGAGGAATTGGGAGTTGAATCAACCTGACACCAATTACCAGCACTATCTTTTGACCAGGATTTGGTTTTAGTTGATATAGAAAACGAAGTTTTGTTTTTTTCAGTTTTACTGCCGTTCAATAACCGGACATCGTCTCCATTATTGTTAAGAAATGAGTCGGACAAATAAAATTGCTTATAAGCTTTGGCGCTGATTATTCCGGAAATATCTATCGGCGCGCTGCCACTATCAGCAATATCATCGACAAACCAGCCATATAAATTCACCTCAAAATCATTCCCATTATAGATTTCTACCCATTCATTCCCGCTATCCGGATACGGTATGTATTCCGAAATAAACAGATTCGAGTAGTCATTGGGCGTAGGTGTAGGACTTGGGGACGGCGTAGGAGTTAGTAATGGAGATGGAGACGGAGTAGGCGAAGAAGCCGGATTCACATTAAAAGAAAAGGCTCCTGAGTCATAATTAGTTGACCCATCAGTTTTTCTAATTCTCAGAACGACCAAATTTGTTCCTGCAATAGCAGTATTCCCTGGACGACCAATGACACTACCATTCCAATTACCTGAGCTATCGGATGTTATTTGAGGAAACGTACTCCAAGCGTCTGTATCAGACAGCCAATCTTGTGACGAATCATTTAACGGGTTATTTGTTTGGCTTTTGTTCATGTCACTTGACGTCTGACCAATGCGAATCTTTGTATAGTATGTAAAGTTTGCGACTAAACCGGAGACAACTGCTGTGAGTGTAAACGGATTACCAATAGTCACCTCAGACGGAACGTTTGTGATAGTTACAGAAACTGCTTTAACAGGAGTTAAGCCATACAACAAAAAAACTATCACCCATATCCCCCACCACTTCATTTGATTAAACAATAACAATAATTATCGATGCTAGCAAATATTTACAAAAATTATGCGATCGCATATTTTTTGCTAATCGAGACCAAACACCACTCTTAGTTCGTCGTCGTTCTCTACTTCTTCCGCTGTTACCAATTTTACGGCATGTGGAACTCCAATTACTTCACGCAAAAATGCAATTTCCTGATTGCATGGATAGGGGTACAGATATACACTACGTTGCAAAGGCTTAAATCCCAGTTTGAGAAACAGCTCTCGTAAACGGTCTCGCTTTACCCTGTTTAATTCCTCCACATCAAAAAATACCAGCCGCCATTTTTTATCCCATTTTTTCTGCGGCTCAATTTGCAAATTACTTAATTGATATTTAAGAATCCGCATCCGGCCCTCGTCGGTGATGCAGACCTCGGTTCCTTGGGAGGTTTCTCGCAGTTTAACCAGGCCCTTGCGACGTAGGGTGTTCATGCCTTGATATATGCTACTGGGATAAAACTTGCTGAACTCTGCTGCAAAATTGGTATAGTGAATGCTGTGCATCCGCCTGACGGTTCCTGATTTTGAAGGAATCAGCATCCAATCGAAGTTTGTATTTAAAGCTGATAAAATGGCTTTAATCCCAGCCCGGACTTTCTTTGCATTCACTGGATAAAGTTTAGCATATTTTATGCGATCGCATATTTTTTGCTAATGGATGAATTATTGGACGTGCAAGTAAAGGGTTTTGAGACATACCACCCCGGGGTGGTACTTCAACTGTGTTTTACACTATTCTTTTTAATTCAACATTTTCCTTGTGATATTCAAACTTTAGTTTATCTATTTTCAGACTATAAAATATATGCCCCGTAATTTTTGGGTACTCTTGTAAGAACAGGGCGTTCAATTCCTTCTTTTTTAGCTCTGTTCAGCACATCCCCAACTTTATTTCCCGAAACTATCACTTTCATAGACACAGGATCCAAAGCTAACCACTTATTTGAATACTTTCCCAATCCTGATTGATCAAAAGTCTTGACTTTCATATTTATATGATATCACAATTTATTGGACGTGCAGGTAGAGAGTTTTGAGACCGGAGCCATGGTCAATATATTTAATATTCAGATCGGCCGAGCCGCATTTGCCGGTATAAGAATATAGAGTTCCGTCGGCTACGGCATAGACTACGTCTTGATTGGAAACCATATCTATGCCGGTATGAATCCCCCCGCTATATTTATACACGTAGGAGTAATCGGTTTTGCCGTAGCGTTGAGTAACCCCAATTGTGCCCTTAATGGGCCAATCCCAATCACCGGAGCCAATGTTTAATCCCCATTTGTCCGTCATGTTCCTCAAATAATTTTCAGCGTTCACCCAACTGTCTCCCTGACGCACCTCAAAATGCAAGTGTTTGCCAGTCGAGCAATTGGGATAGCCGGAGTTGCCAACCAATCCAATAGGGTCACCCTTCTTGACCGGGCCTTCTTTGACGGCCGAAGCCAAAGCTCTCTGAACAGCTTCCAATTCCTGGCGGGCTACTTCCAATTGTTTCTGGTAAATAGCTTCATTGTTTCTAGTCTGGCGGAGAAGATTATCACGCTCGGCGCGCAAGTTGGCCAGGGCGGTTTTTTGGGTCTGAAGTCGTTTTTGAGAATCCTGGACTAAAGTCTTTTGCTGGCTGTAACTGTTTTGCACGGCTTGAGTTTCGGTCAAGAAACGGCGGTTGGTAGACTGGACAATTTGTAAATACTTAAAACGGGATATCAATTGGGACACGTCGTCCGAAGAAAAAAAGATTTGCAGGGGGTCAAGCTGGCCCTGCTTATAAGACAGCAGGATTTGTTTTTCTAAAAGGCGGGATTTTTCCTGAAGTTTGTCTTCCAGGAAATTTATTTTAGCGGAGATAGAGGCGATTTGATCCTCGGTTTGAGAAATTTTAAGAGCAGTCAGCTTAATTTGGCTATCGTAATAAACAATTTGGCCGGAAAGAGTCTGGGCCTGGTCACGCAAGGAAGAAACTTTGGCCTCCAGCTCCGCAATTTTGTCGGTCAATTCCTCGGGGGTAGCGGCATTAACTAAAGCATAAGAATGTAAAAGTGTAAAAGTGTAAAAGAGAGTCAGAAAAAGTTTCTTCATACTTTTAGGAACCGCCGGACAGCCAGAAATCCTCCAACTGCACCGATGACGGCGCCCAAAAGCAATTCCCCACCTAGGAGAGCGAGCATGAACCAAAAAGGGGCGGGCAAAATGGGAATGCCGGCCAGAAAACCGGCCAGGAAAGGAGTGCTGTACAGCAAAATCAGATAGGAGACGCCCCAGGCGATGACGGCGCCGGTAACTCCATAGATTATCCCTTCCCAAATAAAAGGGGCGCTAATGTAACCCCGGGTGGCCCCTAAAAGTTCATGGAGAGTAATTTCGTCCCGGCGGTTGGCGACTTTGATACCGATGATCAAAAGAATAATGATGAAAGTGATTGCGATATGAGAGCCGACTAGAGAAAAGCCGATGAGACGCATGGATCTTGTCCAAACAGCTAATTGGGAGACGATGTCCTCGGCAAAACGGACATCGTCAATATCCGGCTGGACTTTAAGCAGATCGGCGATAGGTTTAAGATCGGCCGGATTTTTGGCCGAGACCTCGATGGACGCGGGCAGCATGTTAGCAGTGACAGCTTCTAGAAGAAGAGGATCTGATTTATTGAGATCTTTGTAGAGTTTGAGAGCGTCTTCTTTAGAGATATATTTAATTTCGGCTACCAGGCCGGTGGATTGCAGATTAGCTTTGATAAGGTCTACGGCTTGGGGCGTGGGGACCAGATCAGACTTGAAAAAAGCGTTAACTTGAGGCCGGGTTTCGAAATAGGTTAGAACCGCTTGAGAGCCAGCAGCTACCAGAAAGAAAATACTGCCCAAAAACAGGGTCATGGTCATAATAGAAACGGCAGCCAAAGCCTGATAAGGGCTGCGGCGGATACGAGACCACACACTAGTCATATTTGCCTTTGGGAGCGTCTTTGATAACTTTGCCGGCTTCTAAAGCAATTACCCGGCGGGCTAAATGATTGACAATATCCGCGTTGTGAGTGGCCATAATAACAGTGGTCTGGAGTTGGGAGTGCAGAGTCGCGAGCAGATTGACGATGGAGCGGGCGGTCTTGGGGTCTAAATTACCGGTGGGTTCATCAGCCAAGATAAGTTTGGGGCGGGCGACAATGGCCCGGGCCAGAGCGACGCGCTGCAGTTCTCCGCCGGAAAGCTGGGCCGGAAAAAGATCGGTACGGGCAGTAAGTTCCACTAATTCCAAGGCTTTTTTAACTGATTTTTGCAGGTCATCCGGTTTGACACCCATGATTTCCAAAGGCAGGGCCACGTTTTCAAAAACACTTCTATCCGAAAGTAACTTGAAATCCTGAAAAACAGTGCCGATGGTGCGGCGGTATTCATGAATTTTGGCCGGACCCGCCAAGACCAGTTTACCGGCGTCCGGTTTGAGATCGCGCATAATTAAGCGTAAGACGGTGGTTTTGCCGGAGCCGGAGGGACCGGTAAAAAAAACGAATTCCCCGGAGGCAATATCAAAACTGACAGCGTCCAAAGCCAGAATATTACCGAATTTTTTGGTGAGTTTTTGGGCAGAGATCATGTGCTTTACTCGATGATTTTGACGCGGCCCACATCCATGAGCCAGCCGACTTTTTGGGCCTTGATAGTTTCTCCCCAGACTTCGACTTTTTTACCCTCAAACTGATCCAGGTCGACAACCGAGGAAAGAAGATACACTGTTTGGCTGGGTCCGCCGTCACGAACAAGCTGGTGTGTGCCTTCGCCGTTTAAACCGTCTTTTTTGAGGACGCCAGTGGCAGCATCGCGGAAAGTTTTGGTGTCGGTGGAACCAACCTCTTTATCTGTTTTGATCATGGCCGGAGTGGAAGTACCGCCGACCTGGGGAGGAGAAACCCGGAACAACAGATAACCTACCCCCGTACCTAATAAAATAATGAGAGCCGCTAAGCCAGACAGCCAAACTTTGGGAGAGAGGGTCATGGCTTTAGTATAGCATACGCACTTCCGCGTCGATGAATTCGTCCAGGTCTCCGTCCAGCACCGCTTCAGCCTGGGAAGTTTCCACACCGGTGCGCAAATCCTTGACTAATTTGTAGGGGTGGAGAACGTAAGAACGGATTTGATTGCTCCAGGAGGCGGCTTTGTACACGCCCTTTAGTTTTTTGGTCTCCAGGAACCGTTTTTCCTGCTCCAACTGCCACAGTTTTGCCTTAAGTAAAACCATGGCGATCTTCCGGTTTTGCTCTTGAAAACGCTGGGTTTGGCAGGCCACGGAAATACCGGTGGGTTTGTGGGTAAGTCTGACGGCGGTAGAAACTTTGTTTACATTCTGGCCGCCGTGGCCGGTGGCCCGGTAAGCTTCAAACTGGACGTCGTCGGGCTTAATCACAATATCGCCGGCATCGGACTCTTCCAGTTCCGGCAGAACTTCCACCAGGGCAAAAGATGTTTGGCGCAGATTGTCGGCATTGAAAGGTGATTGGCGGACCAGCCGATGGGTCCCCCGCTCCCCAATTAAATAGCCATAAGCATAAGGGCCCGTAACGGTAATTGTAACTGAATCCACGATTTCTACTTCCCAACCCCGGGATTGGCAATATTTAAGGTACATACGCAGAAGCATGGAGGCCCAATCCATGGCCTCGGTGCCGCCCTGTCCGGCGTGAATAGATAAAATGGCATTGTGATTATCATAGGGACCATTGAGAAAAGTTCTAATTTCCAGCTGGGCTAATTTTTTGGCGATTTTGGGCAAGTCGCCGTCCCGGGCGATTTCTTCGGTCAGTTGGTTTATTTCATCTTCTTCTTTTTGCAATGCGGACAGGCGCTTCATGACCGCTTGAGCTGCTTCTTGATCTGACCAGAAATCCGGTTGGGACGATTTGGCTTCCAACTCGCGGATTTGCTTGGCACGTTGATCGGGGTCTAACTTGACCTTAATTTTTTCTAAACGAGCTAAAAGGTCGGTCATGGTTGACACACGGCGTTTCTGATTTGCTGGAGCTGATCGGGTTTAAGCTTCAGAAGAGTGTCGGTGATAACCCCCAGGCTTTCGTTGGTCACCTGAACCCCTAAAACTACCGGACCTAAATTGCGGCCGGGATGAGTGACAAAGGCATCGAGAGTATCGCTGATGGCTTTCCCGGCTTGTGAAGGCTCAATCTTGGGAATTTCCGGCAGTTTTATTTGAGACTTGACTTCGGCCAGAGAGGTGGGGATTTTGGGCATCGATCCCCTTTTTACGGAGACATATCCGTACACTCCAACCACCAGGACCGCGATAAAAGCCACCTTAAACAAAAATCCAAACATCAGTTACAAGCGTATAGCTTCCACCCCATGCTTGTCAAATCATTTAAGGCTCTTTCTATGTAGTAAAAAAGTTTACTCATTTTTTAACATTAGTCTTTTAAAAATTTGATATGTTGCTTGACTGTCTTCCATTGCCCGATGTCTTATTCCCTTCATTTTATAGAACTTGACAACATGTCGAAGACCTAATCTTTTCAATAATTTTTTATCATAAAGTTTCGCGTAAGCGATAGACATTGCATCAATTAAGTGGTAATCAAATAAGGGTTTAATCTTAAACCGAGTAAATGCTTTCTCCAAAAATGTCCAATCGAATGTTATATTCCAACCAGTGAACATCCCATTTTTAGCAAGTCTATTTAATTTTATTAAAGCATCCTTGAGTAGTATAGCGTCTTTCCATTTTTCTTCGGAGTAACCATTCAATCGTAAGGCCTCTTTATCTGCTGTCTCGATATGCTCAGGGATTATTTTTTTGCAATATTCAGATAGTGCTTTAAGATTTTTTCCGCTGACAATTATAGCTCCAATTTCAATAATTTCGTGCCTTTCAACCTCAAGACCGGTAGTCTCTATATCAACAAAAACCAAATTTCTTTTGCGGAAGTCAATTTCTTTAGGAATGATTTTCACTTCTTGATTTTACTCCTTTTCATCCAAACTTTTCCACAGTTGTCGAATCGGCTTCAATCTCCCCAATGGTCCTTTTACAATTATTACAAAATCAATCTCCCTGTTCGCTAACTTTCTCAAAAGAACCCTCACCACTTCTTGCAAAGAAGAAAAACCATATTCTTTGGCCACAACAGCTGCTTGATTACGAATTGACTTGGGCATCGGCACCTGCAAAGTTACTGTATCCATAAATATAATTTTACCGATTTGATATTAGTTGTCAAGCGATTTCCATAAGTACCAGCAGGCGAGGGTGCGGTAGGGGCGCCATGGTTCGGCTACGCTCACCATAAACTTCTTCAAATTTTTGTGTTTGCGGTTGAGGCCATAGTATTTAACAAAAGCGTTCTGGATGCCCACGTCGTCGAGAGGGAGAATGTCCGGGCGCTGGAGAGTAAACATGAGTTTCATTTCGGCAGTCCAGCGGCCGATGCCTTTGACTTGGGTGAGGTGAGCAATAACTTCATCGTCTGACATTTGATCTAATTTATTTAATTGAACTGTCCTTGAAATGATTTTGTCAGACAAGTCATGCAGGGACCTGGCCTTGGCCCAGGAAGTACCGATACCGCGCAATTTTTCCAGAGGCTGGGCCAGGATAAGTTCGGGAGTAAATTTTTTGTTTGGAAAGAGAGTCAAAAATCGGCTATAAATAGTATTCGCGGCTTTGCTTGAAAGTTGCTGACCTATGATTTCACTAACTAAATTGGTGAAGCGGTCTGGGGGAGGTTTGTAGTTTATGGGACCAAAGCGCTCTATTAGGACTTTTAAAATTGGATCCTTTTTGAGATGGGCAATTTTTGAGCTATAATTCGCGTTTATGGACATACGTAATATTGCCATTATCGCACACGTGGACCACGGGAAGACCACTCTGGTGGATGGGATGTTAAAACAGACCCATACTTTCCGGGCCAATGAGGCGGAAATGAGCCAGACGACGATTTTGGACAGCAACGAGCTGGAAAGGGAAAAAGGCATTACCATTCTGTCTAAGAACACGTCAGTATTTTATAAGGACGTCAAGATTAATATTATTGATACTCCGGGGCACGCTGATTTTGGCGGAGAAGTGGAACGGGTGCTGAATATGGCAGACGCGGCCCTTTTAATAGTAGATGCGGCCGAAGGGCCATTGCCCCAAACCAGATTCGTGCTTAAAAAAGCCCTGGAAGCGGGATTAAAAATTATTGTGGTGATTAATAAAATTGACCGCAAAGACGCCAGGCCTGCCGAAGTATTAAATCAGACAGAAGAGTTGTTTTTGAAATTAGCTACCCACCACAAACATTTAGATTTCCCGGTGATATATGCCATTGGCCGGGAGGGGCGTTCAGGGTCCGACCCTATGCAATTAGGGTCCGACTTAAGCTCGCTTTTTGATTTGATTCTGGCGGAGGTGCCTAATGCCGTCAAAAATACAGAGGCGCCTTTGCAGATGCTGGTATCCACTCTGGATTACGATAATCATTTGGGCAAGATCGGAATTGGCAGAGTGAGGCGGGGAACTATAAAAATAGGGCAAATGGTGGCCCAAGTTACTCCAGAGGCTAAACTGGGGACTTTTAGAATTGAAAAACTATTTACCAGCCATGGAATTAAGCGGGAAGAGATAAAAGAGGCGCCGTGTGGGGATATTGTGGGAATTGCGGGTGTGGATAACATTGAAATCGGGCAAACGATCATTGATCCGGGCACTTCCGAGGCTCTCTCTCAAACGAAGATCGAAGAACCGACTTTAAAAATAACTGTCGGGCCCAATACTTCGCCCTTTGCAGGACGGGAAGGGAAGTTTGTCACTGCCAGACAAGTGAGAGAGCGATTAGTCCGGGAGAAAGAAATTAATTTGGGTCTGAAGATCTTCGAGGCTGACGGGGGGGCATACACGGTGATTGGCCGGGGGGAGTTACATTTAGCCGTCCTTTTGGAAACTATGCGCCGGGAAGGATATGAACTGCAAGTGTCCAAGCCTGAAGTTATTTTGAAGGACCATGAAGAGCCTTTTGAAGAGGTGACTATCGACACTCTTTCCGAATATGTGGGGGCAGTGACCATGGAAATGGGGCGCCGGCGGGCCGGTCTGGTGGATATGGCGGCCGACGGGCGGGGAAATACCCGGATGGTGTATGAAATATCCCAGAGAAACTTAATGGGGGCCAGAAATATTTTGTTGACCCAGAGCAAAGGAACGATATTGTTTAACTCCATGGGTTTGGGGTACCGGCCTATGGGAGAAACTCTGCCCAGAATGCGGAATGGGGTATTGGTGGCATTTGAAACGGGAAAAACCACCACCTATTCGTTAAATACCGCCCAAGAACGGGGAACTCTGTTCGTGGGACCGGGGGTGGAAGTGTATACGGGCATGATTGTGGGGCAAAACACTCGGGAAAACGATATTGATATTAATGTGACTAAAGGTATGGCCCTGACTAATATGCGACAATCATTTAAAAATATTAAGCCGCCGTTGACGCCTCCGGTGGAAATGAGTATTGAACAGGCTCTGGATTTTATTGAAGACGATGAACTTCTGGAAATCACTCCCCACTCTTTGCGCCTGCGCAAAAAACTGCTTACTCACCTGGACCGCGTCCGCGCAAAAAGAAAACAAGGTTAAATTGCTACATAAACTACCCCTCTGGTCATTCCGAGCTTTTTTATCAAGCCTTTTTGCATCAAATGTTTTAGGTCACGATGTAATGTCCGCTCGTGCAAATTCAAAAACCTTCGATGTAAAAAATCAAATGAACTCTGGGGATGGTCTTTGAGAGTTTCCAGCAATTCTGACCGCCTAGGTAATAAATCTTCTCCGGTATTCTCGACCGGCGGATTCTTAATCTCCTGCAACACCTCATTGGCGGCGGCTACCAGGGCTTCCAGGAAATAGTCAACAAACTCGGTACAATTGTAACTAGGTTCGAGAACTTGATAATACAAATTGCGGTGTGCATAAATATATTTTTCCACCGGAACCATCCCATTTAGACCATACCCAGATTTTTGCAAAATATATGCAGAAACCAGTCTCCCCACCCGGCCATTGCCATCGGCAAAAGGATGAATCTTTTCAAATATAAACTGGGCAACCGCGGAAATAATTACCGGATGATCTTTTTGGGTATTTAATAAATTTGTCATTTCATCCATGAGCCCCGGAATATGAATATGTAACGGCGCATGGTGAATTTCGGTTCCCCCCTCGTTAAACACTCCCCACTGTTCCATCCGGTATTTCCCAGCCGAACCTGAAAGTTCACGCAGTACCAGACCATGCAAGTCTCTGATTGTTTGAACAGTAATAACGTCGTTGTGATTTCTGGAATAGATCCATTGGTAGGCGCGTTTCAAATTCGTTCCTTCTGTGCGTAACAATCTTGCTGTTGAAGGGATATTTTCTATTTGAGCAGAGGACACTGCGCTATTTACAAATGACCGCGATCTCAAAATGTCTACGTTGGCTGTGGAAAGTGGAATAGTCTCAAATACTTTTTTCAATATTTCAATCTCAGTAAGGTTTTTTTGAATGTTGGCTGTTTTTTCCCAGCGGAATTGTGAAATATCCATAACTCTATATTGTCATAATGTGAGAAGATATGTCAAGATGTGTCTTGATATGTCAAGACATTAGCGATTGTCACCAGAGCCAGAAAGTTTATTGCGCTTAACTCGAGAAGACAGTTTTTTGATATTTTCCTTGGCTACTGTTGAAAGATTAAGTTTTAATTCTGAACATAAATTTGCTATGTACCAAAGAACATCCCCTATTTCTTTTGATAATTCTTTTTTGTCTCCTTCGCCCAGTACCCCATTGCGGTCCCTTTGGATCTTTTTTACTTTATTGGACACCTCCCCCGCTTCTCCAACAAGTCCTAGGGTTGGATAGATAAAATTATTACCCAAGTTTGGATAAACAGCTGTTTTTCTCGACTTTTTTTGATAATCGTCAAAATCCATTATTTACTTTCTATCACTTTTTACCATTTTAAACAAGCTCTTTAAATTTATACTTCTTCAACTTGTCTTCTCCTGAAAAAATAAATTCAGCTTTAACTTTTTGGCCGGAAAAAACTTTGGGCATCCAGAGAATATCGTCGGACCACATTTGGTCATAGGGAATTTCGGAGATTTTAAACCATTGGGGCTTCATTTCTTCAGATTCGACCGGTTCCTTTTCCCATTTGTCTATCATAAATACGATCACTTGCTGATTCCAATCTTTTTCTGCTGGAACATCGGGGAAATAAAAATCCAACACAGCCACTTTTTGCAAAAATAAGGGAGTTACTCCGATTTCTTCTTGGGTTTCACGAATTGCCGCCTGTTTAGCGGTTTCTCCTTCCTTAACTTTTCCACCCACTCCGTTCCATTTACCAATTCCAAATCCCCGCTTTTTCATTGCCAACAAAACTTTATTTTCTTTTCTTAGTAAACAGATTGTGGCCTGTCTCAACTTTTTCATATGTATTTTTTGCCTTTTAATTCCTCCGGCAGCAGGTCAGAATCATTATACATCTGATAATCTTTTCCGTAATTTAGATCTTTCATGAGTTTGGTAGGGGCGTTACGGAGTTTGAGAGGAATGGGAAGATTGCCGTATTTTTTAACGTCGGCCAGGGCGGCCATGTAGGCAGTGTAGGCAGAGCGGTCTTTCTTAGCCTGGCTTAGATAAACGACCCCCGCGGCCAAGTTTTCCTGGCACTCCGGATAACCTACTGTCTCGCAAGCCCGGAAGACGGCGTTGGCCACTACCAGAGCCGTGGGAGAAGCCACGTCTTCCGATGCAAAAACTACCATGCGCCGGGCAATAAACAAGGGGTCTTCGCCGGCGTCCACCATGCGGGCCAGATAATAAAGGGCGGCGTCGGGGTTGCTGCCGCGCATGGATTTTATAAAGGCGGAGATAGTGTTGAAATGCTCCTCCCCAAGCTTGTCGTAACGCAGATGTTTAGACTGGAGGGTATTTTTGAGGTTGACAATTGTAATCTTTTTGTACAATCCTTGAGTATTTTCGATCATGGTCAAGGCTTGGCGGGCATCGCCATTGGCCATGGCTACCAACCAATCTTTGGCTTCATTGTCGATCTTTACTTTAGTTCGATCAATAATTTTACCCATTTCTACTTCGGACAATTCATTGAGCACAAAAACTCTACAGCGTGATAGTAGAGGAGAGATAATTTCGAAACTGGGGTTTTCGGTGGTAGCACCGATAAGTAAAATTGTTCCGTCTTCCACATAGGGCAGTAAATAATCCTGCTGGGCTTTGTTGAAGCGGTGGATTTCGTCGATTAAAAGTACAGTTCCGGGATGAGCCACGGCCCCACGCATATCGTCTTTGCCGGCAGAGACAGCGGAAATTTCTACCAGCGGAGCCTTGAGGGCAGAAGCGTAAATACGGGCCAGAGTGGTTTTGCCGCAACCCGGAGGACCCCAGAGAATAAAACTGAAACGGTGCTGGTTTTCAATGGCAATACGCAGAGGCATGCCAGGGCCAACTAAATGCGGCTGGCCAATAAATTCAGCCAAACTTTTGGGGCGGATGCGGGATGCCAGTGGTTCGTTCATCTTCTTTACTATACTTCGGCCTTTGTTTGGGTGCAAGATGGAAGCGCCCTTCAAGTCGAAACTTTGGAGAAAAAGGCGAAGAGGTTGCGGCTGGAGTCGTCCAGACAGGATGAATCATAGAGAAAAGTTTGCCAGCCGAAAGTTTGGGCGGCTTTGATATGACCGGGAGTATTTTCTACAAATAAAATCTGGTCGCCTTTTACACCCGCTTTTTCTTCTGAAAGTTGAAAGATTTTTGGGTCCGGTTTCTGCAAACCTACCACACTGGAATCAATAACCACATTCCAATTAACTTCTGGTAAAATACCGCGGTTTTTTATGGCGGCAAACATCTCCGGATACATGTTGGTTAAAAGGCCAACCCGGCAGTGCCGATGGATTTCGTCGATAACCGGCCAAATTGACAGATTGGCTTCGAAACGGCTGACGAAGGCGTCAAGTAAATCATGGTCGATCCTTTGTTTGCCAATACATAGTTCCGGCTCAAATTTGTCCCAATATTCGTCCGTTAACCCCCATTCCTTTTTAACTTCTTCCCATTTATTCGTGCCGCTAAAATCCTTAATTACCACTCCCCCCAAATCAAAATAGACAAATTTAATCATGGTAGTTAATATTAATTTGGATAATGACAGTGTTTGTCCTTCGACTTCGCTCAGGACTGCGAAGTGTCAGTTTGGAAAGTGACACTTCTTGTATTTTTTGCCGCTTTTACACCAACAGAGATCGTTGCGGCCAAGTTTTTTATGCTCGTTTTCGGCGCTGGTTTTTTGTAGTGACTGCATGGCGGTGAGAAAGTCATTGTTTGAAGACGTGGGTTTGGCAGCTTCGGCTTTGACTTCCACGGTTGGCCCCACTTCGCGCAAGGCTTCGCGGGGCTGCGCTCCTATTTGTATCCTAAATAGTCGCTTCGCAAATTCGGAGTCTATTTGGGCCATTAGCCTTTCAAACATGGAAAAGGCTTCACCTTTGTATTCCACTAATGGGTCGCGTTGACCATAACCGCGCAGTCCGATGCCTTCGCGCATATCGTCAACCGCATCCAGGTGATCAATCCATAAATTATCGATAGAGGAGAGATAAGCGTACTTGATTATCTCTTTCCAAACTTCATCACCAACCTGGGATTTGCGTTGGGTCACGGCGTCGGCAATGATTTGATTAATTGAAGTGATAATTTCTTCTGCGACGGCGGATTGTTTAAACTGCTGGGCCATGGCTTTTTGAGAGTCGTCGTCAAAAGGCACAATTTCAACTAAGGCGGTAACAATGGGGAGAACCTCTGATTCAACGATGCCGCGGGGAGCGTAGGATTTAACGATATTAGATAATAGAGATTGGACATTAGAGACAACTTCTTCTTCAGTGATTTGGCCGGAAAGAACGCGCTTTCTCAAACCATAAACGATCTCGCGCTGTTTATTCATGACGTCGTCGTATTCGACAACGTGCTTGCGGGCGTCGAAATTGAAGCCCTCGACTTTAATCTGGGCCTGCTCGATGGAGCGGCTGACCATGGAGTGTTCGATAGGTTCATCCTCGGGAATTTTGAGCATGGTCATAACTTTAGCTACCTGCTCGCCGCCAAAAATGCGCATAATGTCGTCATCCAAGCCCAAATAAAAACGGGTGGAGCCGGGATCGCCCTGACGGCCGGAACGGCCACGGAGCTGATTGTCGATGCGCCGGGATTCGTGGCGTTCGGTACCGATGACGTGCAGACCGCCCAACCTGACCACTTCGTCATGGTCTTTTTGCCACTTAGCCGGCTCTTTTTTAGACAAAGTACCACCCAAGACGATATCTACGCCACGGCCGGCAATGTTGGTAGCGATGGTCACCGCGCCTTTGCGGCCGGCTTCGGAAATAATCTGGGCCTCTCTTTCGTGATTTTTAGCATTGAGAATCTCGTGAGGCACGCCCTTGCGCCTTAACAGCTCGGCTACAACCTCATTTTTGTCAATGGAGGTAGTCCCAACCAAAACCGGCTGGCCTTTGGCATGCAGCCGGGTTATTTCCTCTGCCAAGGCAGAATATTTGGCCCGGGTAGTTTTGTAGACAATGTCCGCATTATCAATCCTGACCATGGGGCGGTCAGTAGGCACAACAATCACGTCCAGCTTGTAAATTTTTCTGAATTCCTCGGCTTCGGTGGCGGCGGTGCCGGTCATACCGGACAATTTGGCATACAGCCTAAAGTAATTCTGGAAAGAAATCGTAGCCAGAGTTTTGGATTCCTGCTGGATGACGACACTTTCTTTGGCTTCTACTGCCTGGTGAATGCCTTCGGACCAGCGGCGGCCGGGCATAAGCCGGCCGGTAAATTCATCCACGATAACCACCTGATTTTCGCGGACTACGTAATGCCGGTCGCGTAAAAAGAGGGTCCGGGCTTTGAGGGCGTTTTCCATATGATGCACGGTTTCAAAATCTTTCTCGTATAAATTTTCGATGTTCAACATCTTTTCTACTTTTTTCAGGCCGTGTTCGGTGAGGTTGGCCGTGCGGTGTTTTTCATCAATAACGTAATCGGTATCGGCAGAAAGTTTATCTACCAATTTGGCAAATTCATAATATTTCTGGGTGGGCTCGGTATCGGGAGCGGAGATGATAAGCGGAGTCCTGGCTTCGTCAATTAAAATTGAGTCCACTTCGTCGACAATAGCGAAATGATGGCCGCGCTGGACCATGTCTGATAGTTGGCCCACCATATTGTCCCGCAGATAATCAAAGCCAAATTCGTTATTAGTACCGTAGGTAATATCTGCCGCGTAAGCGAGCTTACGGGTCACCGGGCGGAGATGGGCCAGCCGGTCGTCACCGTGAGAGGGATCGGAATACTGGGGATCATAGATAAAAGATTGTTCGTGTACGATAACACCCACAGACAAACCCAGGAGATGGAAAGTGGGGCCGTTCCAGCCGGCGTCGCGGCGGGCCAGGTAATCATTGACGGTGACCAGGTGGGCGCCTTTACCGGATAGAGAATTGAGATAGAGAGCGGGGACAGCGGACAGAGTTTTGCCTTCACCGGTTTTTTGCTCGGCGATCTGGCCTTGATGAAAAGCGGCCGCAGCCATGAGCTGAACGTCAAAAGGACGCAGCCCAATGGCCCGGTCTGAAGCCTCTCTGGCTGCCGCAAAAGCTTCCGGGAGAAGTTCGTCCAGAGTAGCCCCATCGGCCAGGCGGTTTTTGAAATCAGCTGTTTTAGCGGCAAAATCTTCTTCCTTTTTTAATTTCTTGTACTTATCGGTAAATGAATTAACCTGGTCGACTCTGGTTTTGAGCCTATCAACTTCTTTTTGGTTCAGATCCAGGAATTTAGTGAGGAACTTAAACATGCCCCGCTATTATAACCAAATTGGTCAGAACCCGCACTAGTTCGATTTTGGAGAAATAAATACTTATTAAATTAGTTAATTTATGGGCTTTGTTCCGCTTATCTGCGTCGTAAAAAAGATGATTGATAATTACCACCTTGCCAACTTTCTTGAGTTTCTTAAGAAACTTTGGTGAATATAAGAAACTTGGGGATTGATCACCGAGATATAAGTCTACTAGTACGAAATCAAATATTTCTTGAGTTTTGAGCACGTAATTCAGAGCATCTTTATTAACAATTTTTAAATTTGGGATTTTATCTAAATCAAAATACTGATGGCCGATTTTGAGCATGACCGGATCGATTTCGACGCCGATTATTTTTGTCGGTTGGGGAATAAGTTTGGCAACTGTTCCGGCAGCTAACCCTAGAATCAGCCAGGATTTGTTTTTTTTAGCAAACTTTTTAATTACCGGCCGCCACACATCGGCTACGATTCCCCCGCTTTGAGTGAGACTGCCGGTGGTTACATATTTATGCGTCCAATCCTGCTTGACTAGAATTTTACCGCTATATTTGGAATTAAATTCACTGATAACTTTTGGCCTGAAGATGGAAGAGATGGGCATATTTTTTATCTAACTGCATTAACTCATCGTGGGTTCCCTGTTCCGTAATTTT
>Ga0082335_1004983_pt1 | contig 19047 bp, 28 predicted proteins | sample Subgrocontami58m_FD_72375 | JGI IMG/M metagenome (GOLD analysis project Ga0082335, IMG submission 72375) | Subsurface groundwater microbial communities from S. Glens Falls, New York, USA - GMW37 contaminated, 5.8 m (SPADES assembly) (version 2) ... | reverse complement strand
TCACACTGCTTCCCCTCTTAGTAATCGGCGGATTTTATGCTACTCTTCATGCGCAAGCTCCAACTCCTTCATCTGCAAAGAGAGACACATCCAATGCCGCAAAGGCTCTGCGCGATACAGCGTATGTGAGTAAGCCGGATACAGCAAAATCGTACAAGCTAATCGTCGATTCCACTCAAGTCATTGACACGACGCGTATGAGCACGCCGTCGCTTGTCGGCACATACGACCGCTCGCTCGACTCGACTGAATTCTTGACGAAAGAAGATCTCAACTTTCTGGATTACAGATATTTGGGGAGGATTCTTGAAACAATTCCCGGCGTGTTTGTTCGCGATCAGTTCAGCATCGGGGGATATAACCAGCTCAACATCCGGGGAGTTGATTGGCGAGGAATAGCGGTTACATCAAATGGAAGATTGTTGAATGAGCCGGCGTCAGGCATCTACAATCTTTTCCATTTCACCACCGAGTATGCAGACAGAATAGAATTCATCACAGGTCCGAGAGCGTTTCTTTACGGAGTGAACAGCACCGGCGGCGCAGTGAATCTTGTAACGAAGAACTATAACAGCAATCGCGCACTCTCGAAACTCAACTACACCGAAACATCGTACAACTATCAATACAGCGACGGAACATTCAGCCAAAACATTTCCCGCAAAGTAAACTTCACCTTCGGTTTTCAGCATCAAGGAACTGACGGACGATTTACGTCGAGCGCTCACGAGGCGTGGAATATGCGGGTGAAACTGCGCTACAACCTTTCAAAAGACTTCAACATTATTCTTTCAGAATATCTTACCAGCACAGAAACACAACTGAACGGCGGCGTTGATATCGACAAAACAGGAATCCCTGAGCTTGCCTTCGACAGAATTCAAGCTGTTGTCGTCAATCCCGATGCGTTTGAGAAAATCTCTCGACACGATGTTGACCTCTCACTTGTCGGCACGGTGCTCGGGGATTCGACGAACGTTTCGATGCTCACATTATATTACTCGACCAACTTTCGAGAGTATCGTGACAAGCGAAATGATTTCAACGTAAACGATGTTAGAATTGATTCCGATCATCGCTCGTCGTGGATGGGTGCATTGTTTACTCAAGATTATCATACCGAATGGCAGCGATTCAATCTCGGCGCAAACATCGAGCTGAGACAAATTGAAGGAAGTCCCAACATTGGGAGGCGAAGAAACTCTCTCGGCAACATCTGGGCGAAGGAAGAAATCGTTCTCAATACTACGGTCACCCTTGCAGCCTTCGGCAGATACGACAACTATCTCCGTCAATCGAGTATCAGTTTCGGCAACGACGCAACGGTGAAGTTGTTGGATTGGCTCTCAGTTTACGGCGGACTGTCAACTTCAAAACGATTTCCTACATATCAAGAATTGTTCTGGACAGATAGCACAGTCAGCCGGGCTGGAACTATCACGTCAGAAGAACATCTAACCGCTGAAGTTGGTGCTCGCTTGAAACTCAATCATCTAGATTTTCGTATCGCCTACTTCCATCGCACAGTTGAAAATCCGATCCTTCTCCAACCGGGCGGAAGCGGATTTGTTTTCCCCGGAATCAACTTCGCCAACGGAAGCAAGCTTATCACAAATGGAGTTGAGGCAAAATTAGCGTGGCATGTGTGGGTGTTGTATCTCGAAGGAACAGGAACCTTCATCACCCAACAAGATGACGCAGGCACAACACTCGCACGCTATCCAAAACTTTCGGCAAATGGAGGGCTTTATTTTTGGCAAAAACTTCTGAACGGAAATCTTGATTTGAAAATAGGATTCAAGGGCAAATACGTTTCCGCCTCACAAGGCGAGGAGTTTAATCCGGAAGTTCTCGCGTATGTTCCCGGCAGCGGTCGGCGTCTTGGCTTCGGTTCATCAGTTGATGGATTCTTGATTGCAGGACTTGGCAACGCGTATGTTCACTTGATGTGGGAGAACTTGACGAACGCACGCTACTACATCACGCCGTATTTTCCTGTGCTCGATAGAGCAATCAAGTTTGGAGTTTCGTGGCAGTTCCTGGATTGACTTAGGAAAGAAGAGACTCCGCAGGAACACCGAAGCGTTTGTGAAGCACTTTTGCCATGGTCATTGTCAATGTTGCTCTTCGACGGAGAAGCGCATTCACCTTTCTTTTTCCACCAAGATATTGCGCAGCATCGTAAGGATTCATGTTCATTTGTTCAAATCTGAATTTGATTGCCTCAATTGGATCTGGCGGATGTATGGGAAAATTTTTGTCCTCATAGGCTTCAACCAACGTGCAAAGAACATCAAACTCATTCCCGTGCAGGGTGTTTGGCTTCGCTCCCCAAAGAGTTTCAATCCGCTTCAGAGCTTTTTCGTAATCTCTCTTCGTTCGAATTGGTTTTATGGTCATGACTAAATCTCCTTAACATTTATCTTGTCGTACTGTTCGTGTGTTCCGATGAATCGTATGAAAACAACTTGAAAGTTGTAGTCAATCTCGACAACCAAACGATAATCATTTCCCTTGATGTTAAAAACAACTCTGCTACTACCGATGATGCTTGCGTTGCGGAACTGTGCCTTCACGTCATTCGGCGTTCTCCAGATTGCCTTCTTTGCTTCAGCGTACCATGCGCGGAGAGGTTCCTCGACGTCGAAATAACATAATGAATTCCAAAATCCATAACAATATCATAGTTTCAGTTTTCGGCAGCTCGCATCCAAAAGAGGGCGATAACGAATACTCGCTCGCGTACGAAGTCGGCAGTGAGTTGGCGACAGCGGGCTTCACGGTTTGCAATGGCGGATACGGCGGCACGATGGAAGCATCTGCACGAGGAGCGAAAGACGCAGGCGGAAAAACCATCGGAATCATTTGCAGGAGTTTTGTTGAACGAAAAGCCAACCGTTGGGTTGACGAAACGATTGAAGTGAACGATATGGTTGAGCGACTGCTGAAGCTGATCTCCATTGCTGACGCGTACGTTGTTCTCAAAGGAGGCACAGGAACGCTGCTTGAGCTTGCCGCAGTGTGGGAGTTCATGAACAAAACCGTTCTCAAAGAAAAACCCATTGTCGTTGTCGGTGGATTCTGGGATGGAGTCGTGAAGACACTGAAAGACGAACTTGCGTGGGAAGGATTGGAAAAGGCGACAAAGCTCGTGACGATTGTCGAAACTCCGAAGCAATGCGCCGAAGAATTGACAACGAGGCTTATGTCCTGCAAATGACATATAACGAAAGACAAATGGTGAATTGTGAACTGGGAATGACGGATGACTAAAGGCAAACGATCAATGGTCAACAATCAATGTTCAATTGTTAACAAAGGATACGATCATGGCGAAAACAACTTCCCTCCTCCTTCAACTGCTCGACGAAGCATACGAAAGGAAAACCTGGCACGGTCCAAACTTGAAAGGCTCGCTGCGAGGTTTATCCGCGGAAGAAGCTGCTTGGCGACCATCAGCAAATCGCCACAACATTTGGGAGATTGCAGTTCACTGCGCATACTGGAAGTATACAGTACGGCGACGATTGCTGAATGAAAAGCGCGGCTCGTTCCCACTTAAGGGAAGTAATTGGTTCAGGCGTCCGGTTACATTGAATGAAGAAGCGTGGAAAGAAGATTTACGTTTGCTCGAAGAGTGTCATCGCTCAATGCGCGAAGCGATTGCTGCACTTCCTCAAGCGAAGCTCTACTCTACAACACTAAACAGCAAGAACACAAACATTGCTGTCATCTTCGGCATCGCGTACCATGATGTGTATCATGCGGGACAGATTCAGTTGCTCAAGCGATTGCAGATGGAGTCCACTTGACAAAGAATAAGCACAGCGAAGTGGACTCCATCTCGCGTGAACGACATCATCATGTTGAAGGAAACATTTTCGTCAACTCTGGCGTGCAAAACCTTGTGCCGGGAGTTGTACTTGTTGCACTTGGATTGGTGATCGGCGAGTTGCCGCAATTTCATCTCACCCAAAATGGTGGACTTGCTCTTTTGTACCTGATTGTTTTTGGTTCGATACTTGGCTACACTTCGTACGTGTATTTGCTACGCCATCAGCCGCCTGCAAAAGCTGCAACCTACGCGTACGTAAATCCAATCGTTGCAATCTTTCTCGGCTGGCTGATTCTTGATGAGCCGATTTCCGTCCGAACAATAATCGCCGCAACGGTAATTCTTGGCGGCGTTGCCATCGTTCAACTTTCGAAAATGAAGAACAGATAGGCATCCTATGGAAACAACCACGCTGCCGCGATACAAGAAATCAATACGCGAAGCGCTCATTATTCTTCTCGCATCAACGCTACTTGGGTTTGCATACACGATAGTAATGAAGAAGGGATTCTTCGCGACTCCACTCACTGGTTCCCCTCAAGCTTCGCCGCAGAACACCGTTGCACCTGAGTTCATCTCCTATGAAGAAGCCGTTACTATGTTCAACTCTGGCACGGCGCTGTTCGTAGACGCCCGGCACGGGTACGATTACAAGCTCGGTCATATCAAGGGAGCAATCAACGTCCCGTTGAAGGATTTTGAGCTGGCGAAATCTCCGCTCGCCACTCTTCCCAAAGACAAGCTCCTCGTCACCTACTGCGATGGAGCGGAGTGCAATTCAAGCATCGAACTTGCGCAGAAGCTTTCCGACGCCGGCTTCACGAACGTGAAAATGTTTTTCGGCGGATGGAACGAGTGGCAGTCCCATCAGCAACAGACTGAACGATAGTTTGAGTTCGTAGAGTTCATAGAGTTCCTAACGCGGCGGAGCCGCAACCCCAAAGGAAAAGCTAAACCACTCCCGAAGGGATGCCTTCGGCAAGATTAACACGGATTGTCACAGATTCTTTTGTGTGTTTTGAACTAAAGTGAATGTCGCCTTACCCTAAAATCAATCTGTGAGAATCTGTGGTTCAAAAATCTTTGCTTTTTCTGCAAACATTTCACCTGCTACATAATAGAGTTTATGGAGTTTGTCCGAAGGACTCCTTTGGAGTAGAGTTGGGATTGAAATCATTTCTCGAAAATAGGTACATCGTCCTGGCTGCAAGAATTGTTCTTGGGTTCATTTTTGTCGTCGCCAGCATCGACAAAATTGCCGACCCGAATGCATTTGCTGTTTCCGTTGGCTACTACAAACTCGTTGGCTCCTCGTTGTCACTTTTCATCGCAACCGTCCTTCCATGGGTTGAGCTGCTTTGCGGGCTTGGTCTTATCTTTAGCGTCAAGCTGCGCGGCAGCAGTCTGCTTGTTCTTCTTATGCTCGTCATCTTCACCGCCGGTGTTATCTCCGGCATCGTCCGTGGGCTTGACATCTCGTGCGGCTGCTTCACGAGCGACCCTACTGTGGATAAGATCGGCTGGATGAAAGTTATGGAGAATTGCGGGCTGATTCTTCTCAGCATCGTTGTTCTCTTCTCGAAGAGCGTAAGGTTTTCCATCGATAGACTGCATAATGAATCCACGAAAGAAATTTCAAATGACGCAAAAGATTCTCTCTCGTGAATTCCTCCGAAGCGACACCGCAATGCTGGCGGCGCTGGCTCTCCTGAAGCTCCTCATTCATTTCGCCACAAACGCGTTCGCGGGCTACGTTGACCATCCTCCCTTTTCAATTTTTCTGTTGATGCTCAACCGCATGGTGTTTGGCGATTCGCTGTTTGCGATCAGACTTCTCCCGGCAATCGCAGGAGCCTTCACCAAGCTTGCGATGGACACATTCTATTCGATGAACAGCTTCGACCACTGTTCTGGGCGTTCGCTGCATACACCGTTGTTCGATTGATCAAAGAAGAACAACCGAAGCATTGGCTGCTGCTCGGATTTATTCTTGGTCTGGGACTTCTGAATAAAATCGGCGTTGCGTGGCTCGGCGCCGGATTATTTGTGGGGATGCTGCTTACCGCCCAACGAATCTGGTTGAAATTAAAGTGGCCATGGATTGCAGGAGCGATGGCGTTCGTGCTATTCCTTCCTTTCATCATCTGGAATCTCGCGAATGACTTTGCCCACTTCGAATTCATTCGGAACGCAACAAGCGGAAAGTACTCAAGCCAAACACCGATGACGTTCATCGCCGGCCAGACTTTGATCAACAACCCGGCAACTCTTCCCGTCTCGAATGAGTCGGTCATGCGGGCTTGAGTTGCTCCTACAAAAAGTTTGAAGTATATTTGGGAAGAATACGCAAGGAGAGAGTTATGGATACACCCCTCATTCACTCTGACGCATCCATAATGATGGGGAAGCCTGTCGTAGCGGGTACGCGAATAACAGTTGAGCTTATTCTCGAAAAACTCGCGGCTGGTGAGACAGTTGAACAAGTTCTTGAGGCTCATCCCCGCCTGACAAGAGAAGGAGTATTCGCGGCGCTTGATTTCGCAGCGAAAGCCCTTAAGGCTGATGTTGTGTATCCCGTTACGGAACGCGCAGTGTTCTTTACATTGCAGAAGTTAGCCCTTCAATCTCTGACGACCTCATCCTTGAGGATGCGAACAAGCAGAACGCCCTTCTTATGACAAGTGATAAAGATTTTGGTGAATTGGTTTTTCGTCAGCATCGAATTCATGCAGGTGTCATCCTCTTGCGAATTGCCGGACTCTCCCAAAAAAACAAAGCCGCTCACGTAAGCAGAATAATCCGCCAACATTCCTCCTCCCTTCTCAACGCATTCACAGTAGTATCACCCGGGCGGATAAGAATACGTAAAAGAGACTACCTGGAATGAACAAAAATTCAGCTCTCATCGTAGGCGCAAGCGGCCTTGTTGGCGGATTCTGTCTCAGCAATCTCCTTGCGTCCGGTTCATACAACAAAGTCATTGTTCTCGTCCGGAAGCCGCTTCCGACAACTCACCCGAAACTGGAGCAGCATGTGGTTGATTCCGATAACCTTCAGCAATCATCTCAGCTCATCAAGGCGGATGATGTGTTTTGCACGCTCGGCACAACAATTCGCAAAGCCGGCTCGCAAGAAGCGTTCGAAAAAGTTGACTACACATATCCGGTCGAAGTTGCCGGGTTCGCCGTTGCGAATGGAGCGAAGCAATTTCTGATTGTTACAGCAATCGGCGCTAACGCAAGCTCAAGTGTATTTTACAATCGCGTAAAGGGAAAAGTCGAAGAAGCAATTAAAGCTCTTCCCTTCCGGTCTGTTCATATCTTCCAGCCATCCTTTCTTCTTGGAGAAAGGACAGAAAAACGCACAGGAGAGAAGCTTGGTATTCTGCTCACTCGCGCTCTTTCGCCTTTGCTTGTTGGCGGCTTACGAAAGTACAGAGGAATTGAAGCACGCGTTGTGGCTTCAGTGATGGTGACTGCCGCTTCGAAAGAACAATCCGGCATTCATATTTACCGGTCAGATATGATCCAGAATATTTTTGACGGAGAATCAAAAAAATGAGGCGAACAAATATTTCGAGTGGGGTAAAGTGGGAATCCATTGTTGGTTATTCGCGGGCCGTCCGGGTCGGGCAGTTCATTTACGTTACCGGAACAACTGCAACGGACGAAAACGGAAACATCGTCGGCAAAGATGACGCGTATGCCCAAGCAGTTCAAGCGTTGAAGAACATCGAGCGGGCATTAACGAAAGCGGGCGCGAGCATCAACGATGTTGTTCGCACAAGAATGTTCGTCACCAATATCGAGCGCGACTGGGAGAAAGTCGGCAAAGCGCATCACGAGTTCTTCAAAGACATTATGCCCGCGACAACGATGGTGGAAGTGAGCAGACTGATTTCGCCAGAGATGCTCGTGGAGATTGAAGCGGACGCGGTTGTGATTGAATAACTTTATTGTAGCGATACATCCCTCTCGTGCACGTTGATTAGGCTATCTTAGGAACATTCCTAAAGGAACATTGTCCGCTTGATTCGGTTGTCCTCTCTTGTTAACTTGCATTAGAATTTGGGAGGTTGATATGAAAAAGAAAACTCAGAAAGCAAGAATGCTGGGTCGCTACATCGTGATAGACCCGGAAGTTTGTCACGGCATGCCGACGTTCATTGGAACGCGCATCATGGTGTGGCAAGTATTGGAGCAACTTGAGGACGGCGAAGATTGGGAAACCATCCAACGAGAATGGAATGGGAAAGTGACAAAAGAAGCGATTGCAGAAACAGTTCGTCTTGCAAGAAAAGCATTCCTCGACCATTCCTCCGAGTACGGGCTTTCTGAACGCCGTCCGCTTCAACGAGCCAGCGCTTGATACTTCTTGACGAAAACATAATTCGTTCACAACGAGAACTTCTACAACTCAAACGCATTTCATTTCGACAAATCGGCATCAACATCGGAAAGAGCGGAACCAAAGATGAGAACATTGTCCCATTCTTACTCAAGCAATCGCGTCCGACCTTTTTCACGTTTGATGTGAATTTCTTTCGTCCTCAATTACGGCACTAGCACTGCTGCTTGGTCTATCTTGACGTTGAACGAAAACAGGCGGCGGAATTCATTGAACGCTTTTTGAAACATCCTGTGTTCAAGACGAAAGCACAAAGGCTTGGAACTGTGTCAAAGGTTATGCCGTCGGGAATCAGCACATGGAAAATGACTGCAGCATCAGCCGTTCATTACTTGTGGAGACAAAAATAATCTATGCTTTCCGCCCTTCGCTCAATATGGATCTGGTTTGTAACAATCTTGTCGTTGAAGTCGTGAGGGTGGGTGAGGGAAACCTTGATTGACGAATTCTCAATGCTTACTTTGATGCAGACAACCGCTTGGAGTTTGTGATGAAAAGAAAAAATGGAAAAGCAAAGTTGCTCGGTCGGTACATTGTTGCTGACCCGGAGATTTGTCACGGCAAGCCGACGTTCATTGGAACGCGCATCATGGTGTGGCAAGTGCTGGAACAAGTCGCAAAAGGCAAAAGCTGGGATACCATTGTGTACGAATGGCGCGGCAGTGTCCCGAAAGAAGCAATCGCGGAAGCGATTCAATTGGCAAAGAAAGCATTTGTTGATGATACTCAGAAATACGGCGCCCCGGAAAACTTAGAGCGAGTGAGCGTTTGATTCTGCTTGATGAGAACGTCATCGAACCTCAACGTGCACTACTTCAAAAGTGGCGTATTCCTGTTCGTCAAATTGGCGTTGACGTTGCCAACAAAGGAATCAAGGACGAAAACATGATACCACTCCTATTGCAATTACCGCTACCTACCTTGTTCAGCAGTGATGCTGACTTCTTCAATCCAAAGCTTTGCCATAAGCGCTATTGCATTGTATTCCTCGCGGTTGATGAAGACGAAACGGCAACTTATGTTCGGCTCGTGCTTAAACATCCAGCCTTCAAAACCCGCAAGCAACGTCTTGGCACTGTCTCTCGCGTCTCGCTCAGCGGGATAACTACTTGGAGACTGAATTCCACGGCGCCAATCCATCACGTATGGGGAAGAGAGAATTGATGCTTTCCGCCCTTCGCTCAATATGGATCTGGTCTGCGACAATCTCGTTAATTGTCTTGTGGGTTCCCCTTCTCGCAATCATCAAACTGTTCGACCGCGACCCGGTTCGTTATCGCACCGGCAGATGGTTTCGCAGGCTTGGTGTCGCGATGACAAAAGTAAATCCCGCTTGGCGATTACACATCTCGGGAGAAACAGTCACCAACCCTCGTCGCCCGTATGTTGTCGTCAGCAATCATCAATCGCACGCGGACATTCCTCTCATCTCGCACTTGCCATGGGAGATGAAATGGCTTGCGAAAGTTGAGCTCTTCCGACTTCCTTTCGTTGGTTGGCTGTTGAAGCTTGCCGGAGACATTCCTGTTCATCGTCAGGATAGAAGACAAGGCGTACAAGTACTATTGACGGCTGGAAAATATCTTCAACAACACTGTTCAGTAATGTTTTTCCCTGAAGGAACTCGCTCTCCAGACGGAAGAGTTCATCGGTTCAATGAAGGTGGATTTCGTCTTGCAATCAAAGAAGGTGTGCCGATTCTTCCACTGGTCGTCGAAGGCTCACGCGGTTGTTTGCCAAAGCATGGGTGGAAATTCGGACCCCCTGGCGACATCCTCTTGAAGGTGTTGCCACCGGTCGAAACAACCGGTCTGAATGCACACGACACGAGCACATTGTGCGAGAACGTCCGTCAAATGATTATCAAACAAATTGCTGATTGGCGGAACATGTCACCAGAGGAAGTTGATGGGTTGACAAAAGCGAATAGCATCGAGGCGTCTGTATGATTTCGGCAAAGAAGACAATCCTGATAGCATTTCTCCTTGTAACCTGCATTGGCTGCGACCAAGCGACAAAGCAAATTGCAAAGTCGTCACTTAAATTCTCTGCTCCTCAATCGCTCTTCAACGACATGCTTCGCTTGCAGTACGCGGAAAACCCCGGCGGCATGATGAGCTTCGGTGCAGAACTTCATCCGGAGATCCGTTTTTGGTTTCTGACCGTATTTGTCGGATTGATGCTGTTCGGAATTCTTATCTTCACCGTCGTTAGCACAAAGCTGACACGGTTTCAAATCACAGCATTGACTCTGATTGTCGGCGGCGGGTTCAGCAATCTGCTCGACAGACTCCTTCACGACGGACATGTAATCGACTTTCTCAATGTCGGCATCGGCGGCGTGCGAACTGCCATCTTCAACGTTGCAGACGTTGTCATTATACTCGGAACGTTGTTGCTGCTATTCTCCTCTTCCCGAACCAACAAAGAACACATCGCTGAGTAATGGCAAGAATCAAGCTCGACCTCTCTACTATCATTCACTTCTCTACAGAAATTCCGGTGCGCATTACTGGTGTTAACTACGGTGGTGACCCCGACAACAATGCGTTGTTATCGTTCTTCATGAGGCTCGGGTGCGATTTCTGAATCATTTTGGCTATTCCGAATTGAATATTGAGCGTGCCGGCGTCATCATGAACGACGTTGCGATTGTGTACAAGGCGGAAGCGTTTTACGGAGACACTTTGAAGTTCGAGATTTCTGCTGTTGACTTTCACCGATTTGGTTGCGACCTTGTGTACAGAATTTCAAACAAGAGTTCCGGGTAGGAAGTCGCACGGGCGAAAACAGGTATCGTCTTCTTCAATTATGGGGAGAAGAAGTTGGTCGAGGTTCCCATAAAGTTTAGGTCGCTTTTTGATGCTTCCCCAAAAACGGAATAAGTTGCTCAATTCAAAGAGCTCTTTGAAACCACATTGAGAATGGTTACTCCTGAGATACTCAACGAGATTACGTCGCGATTAGTCAGCCGTTTTCGTCCTGAAAAGATTATCCTTTTCGGTTCACGAGCTCGCGGCACTGCTGATGCCCGAAGCGACGTTGACCTGCTGGTGATTTGTCACATCAATAACGGTCGCCACCAACTCATGGTGGAAATGGACCGGGCTCTCAGAGGTATTCTTGTCGGGAGGGATATCGTCGTGATGACTCCCGAGGAGTTTGACCGCGACCAACGTATTCCCGGTACACTCGCTCAACCTGCATCACTCGAAGGTCAAGTCTTGTATGAGCGATGCAAGGACTGAAATCGAGAAAGAAGTTCAGGGGTGGCTCGATTACGCCGCGGAGGATCTTCGCTACGCGAAGATTGGTTTGACTCAAGTGGGCGAAGAACCTGCTCGTTTAATTGCCTACCACGCCCAGCAAAGCGCTGAAAAGAATCTGAAAGCGTATCTCATTTTTCGAAAGTTCAAATTCGATTACTCGCATAGCATTGCGTATCTCCTCGATTGCTGTGGACGATATGCGCTTTGGGTTGACGAATTGCGTGATGCCGAAGAGCTCACTCCATATGCTGTAACGGCTCGTTATCCAGGCATTGCTTCATTCCTGAAGCTCGAAAATGCGCGCCGTGCAATTGCGATAGCTGACAAAGTAGAAGCCGTAGTTCGTGATGGATTGAAGCAAGAGGGCTTCGGCTTGGTACCGCTTCAACCTTAGTTGGGGGGATAGGCACATCAAAAGTCCGATTGTCACCATCCCTACCCATTCAAAATTCGTTTCTTCATAACAATCACTCAACGAGGAACCAACATGGAATCAGCACTGGAAAAATTCATTCGCTACGCAAAGATTGATACACAGTCCGACGAGAACGCAACAACATACCCAAGCACGCAAAAGCAATTCGACTTGCTGAATCTGCTTGTTAAAGAGTTGAAAGAACTTGGGCTGAAGGACGTTGAGATTGATGAGTTCGGTTACGTCATGGCAACGATCCCAAGCAACCTTCCTTCCTCTCACAAAGCGTATGGCAAAGTTCCACGCGTCGGGTTTGTGTCACACGTTGATACGTCTCCGTCAGCAAGCGGAAAAGATGTGAAGCCCACCGTGATGGTGTACAAGGGTGGCGACATTGTTCTGCCCGGAAATAAATCCGTCGTCATCACAGAAGCTGAAAATCCCGAACTCAAACACAACATCGGCAAGACGATCGTTACAACCGACGGCACGACGCTCCTCGGCGCCGACGACAAAGCGGGACTTGCGATCATCATGACGGCGGCGCAAACGCTTCTAAACAATCCGAAACTACTTCACGGCGACATTCGCATCTGCTTCACTCCCGACGAGGAAGTTGGCGCGGGAACAAAATACTTCGACCTGAAAAAATTCGGCTGCGACTTTGCCTACACGGTTGACGGTGACACACCTGGCGAACTCAATAAAGAAACATTCAGCGCGAACCTCGCGGTGATCACCGTTCATGGACGAAACATCCACCCCGGCAGCGCAAAAAACATCATGGTCAATTCCATCAAGTGCATCGCCGATATTGTTGCCCGCTTCCCGAAAGGGCAGTTGTCACCCGAAACGACGGAAGACTACGAGCCATACATTCACCCGCACATCATCGAAGGACAGGAAGCGAAATCCATTCTGAAAATTTTGCTGCGTGACTTTAACACGCCGGGACTTGAAGTGTTGAAGAAGAAGTTAGAAGCAATTATCGCCGAAGTGCAGCCGCTACATCCAAAAGCAAAGATTGAGCTCAACATCATCGAACAATATCGCAATATGAAAGACTACATGGGGGATGATGCGCCCGGACTCGCGTGCTTATGGGAAGCAACGAAGCGCGCAGGCTTTGAGCCAACGTGGCTTCCGATTCGCGGCGGAACGGATGGCTCACGTCTCACGGAAAAGGGTTTGCCTTGCCCCAACATTTTCACCGGCGGACAGAACTATCACGGACCTACTGAGTGGCTGTCGGTTTGGGGAATGGAAAAATCTGTTGAGACGGTTGTGAATCTTGTGCAGGTTTGGGTGGAGAAGAGCTGAGGGAAAATGACTTCAGAATCTTGAGGTCACAATTTGTGACCGCAAATGAAAGAATAGTGGTTTGCTACTTTTGATGTTGCAAATTGTGACATCAAAGATCGCAAACTGCGATCTTAGAAAAGACCATACTTGTTCTTCAACCATATCCCAGTCAAAACTACTTGGTAGTAAAATGCCGCGGAAAAAGATTTCACAAACCGCTGTCACGCGAGTTCAAACTCTTATTTTGACAATGAGGGGAGAACGCGTCATACTCGACTCCGATCTCGCTCGAATCTACGGTGTAACGACAAAGCGGCTGAACGAACAGGTTCGGAGAAACATCAAACGCTTCCCTGAAGACTTTTGTTTCCGACTCACCTTTGCAGAGTTTGATGCGATGCGGTCGCAAAATGCGACCGCATTGAAGCGCAATGTTCGTTACTTGCCGTACGTTTTCACTGAACACGGCGCGATCATGGCGGCAAACGTGCTCAACACTCCTCGCGCAGTTCAGATGAGCGTTTTCGTTGTTCGCGCATTCATCACGATGCGGAAAACTCTCTCGACCAGCAAGGAGTTGCTTGACAAATTAAGAGCGCTTGAAAAGAAGCTCACGAAGCGCCTCGATGTTCATGAGAGCGCTATTGTCGGTGTATTGCAAAGAGTGATGGACATTATTGATCCGCCGCCGGAGCCTGAGCCAAAGCGACGACCGATTGGATTTGGAAGGGAAGTAGAATAAGACTCTTTGCACTCGACGTGACTTTTCCATTTGAGGAAAAAAAATCTGTTGAGACTGTTGTGAACCTCGCGCAGGTTTGGGTTGAGAAGAGTTGAGCGTAAAATTGGAGAAATACGGTTCAGAGGAATTATGGGATATCGTACTATGGATTGTCGCTCCACGTGTGCGCGTTTGCCTTGACAACTGAGGAAGATTACAGTTTCAATTTCAACCATTACAGGAACCAACCATGTCGTACTACACCGTAGCCTTCACTCCTTCGGCGCCAAGCCAGCAACAGGAATTGATTCGACTGATTCGACAGTACAATCAGGACGAAAATCTCTGGCAGTCGCTGGAAGGACGACGACGATTGCGTCGGAAACTATTCCGCCTTAGCCGCAAGCAACACCACGCGTTGGACATCGCAGAGTTTGCGCGCGCGAAGCCACCGGAAGATTGCATTGCGCGACGATTGAGCAACTTCAAGGTTAGATCCGAGAAACGACAATGAATTCCAAGAAAACCAGTCAACTGCCTGCACTTTCTATCGAATCGCTTATTCACACTGTTCGCGGAGAGCGTGTTATCATCGATACGGACCTTGCAAGAGTCTATGGCATCCCTACGTTCCGACTCAATGAAGCCGTCAAGCGCAACTCGGATCGCTTCCCGGAAGATTTTGTCTTTCAGCTCACAAAGGATGAGTACGCAAGTTTGACATCGCAAATTGCGATATCATAGTTTACTATATGGATTGGCCTTATGCCACGAGAGCAAACTTCGCCAAATGCTGTAGCTCGCGTTGAAACTCTGATTTTCACAGTTCGAGGTGAACGAGTCATCTTGGATAGCGACCTTGCTCGGATCTACGGTGTGACAACAAAGCGATTGAATCAGCAGGTGAGAAGAAACTTAGAGCGGTTCCCGGACGACTTTGTATTTCAATTGACAAAAGACGAGTTCGACCGTTTGAAGTTGCAAAATGCAACTTCAAAACAGGGCGTGGTGGTCGGCGTAAACTTCCTCTTGTCTTCACAGAGCTGGTGCAATCATGGCGGCGAATGTTCTCAATAGTAAGCGCGCCGTTCAGATGAGTGTGTTTGTTGTTCGAGCATTCATCACAATGCGAAAAACTCTCTCGACCAGCAAGGAGTTATTAGAGACGTTGCGATTGCTTGAAAAGAAACTCACGAAACGCCTTGATGTTCATGAGAGTGCTATTGTCGGTGTATTGCAAAGAGTGATGGACATTATTGATCCGCCGCCAGAACCTGAGCCGAAGCGACGACCGATTGGATTTGGGAGGGAAGAAACGTGAACCTCGCGCAGGTTTGAGTGGAGAAGAGTTGAAGTATGAACGAGATCGTTACAATAGTTACTCACGACAGACGCTGAATAGAAGAAGGGTTAGCGCAATGGGAAAGAAGAGAACAGCAAGAAAAGAGGTTAAGCCCGACAGTGTGTATGTTGACCAAAAATGGAAGGTAGTAAGTGGCTCCCTCAAGGCGCCCCGTGGTAGAAAAGCACACACACTTTTCAAGAGTTTCGGAGAGAAAATACCTTTTGAGTCATTGTCCAAAGTTGAGAATGAGGTTAAATCTCAACTTGGAAAATACAGAAAATCAGTCGTGAAAGGCGTCTACGTTGCTCAGGATTCAATGACATACCCCAGATACATTGGACGAGGAGACATCTTTGGAAGACTCAAAGCAAGACACGAAAAACAACGTGATGAATTAAGATACTTTTCATTTTACGTTGTGCAATCGGACTATCATGAAAGAGAGATCGAGTCTTTATTGATACATATTGTTGGGCCACTTCTCACTTTCAATCAACGGAAGAAACGCGAGGACATAGAAGCACCCAAAGTAACAGATTTTGAAGCAGGTACTCATTTCATTGAGCGACAAAAGCGAAGGGGTAAAAAAAAAACGAATCGCAGAAGTAAGCTATCAACGGATCGCCTCTCACGAGAGAAATAACGGGCGCGCCGAAGCGCCCCCAAATTCTAAACACTTTTGGTCGCACGAAGCTGGTTCTATTCAGTTGTCCAATTCCTCGATTGTCGGAGACAGCCATGAAATTAATGATAGTGATACTTGGAATTGCATCATACGGCCAAATCTTGGCTCAGAATTCCAGAGAGCGGACAATTCAGGAACTCATGCGTCTTGACAGTGTAACCACGGTGGATGAACTTCGTAGGCTCGGCTACCCAATAGACAAGATGCCTCCACTCAAGCGTGACAAGACCTTCGGCCCTCAAACCCCTGAAAGTCGTGCATGGACGATGCACATTTACAGAGGTGTTAAGGAAGCGCAACAAAAATGGCAAAAGGAGCTGGACGAAAGAAGAAAAACCAAAGATTTAAATTTCCTTGACTCGGTGGGTCTTGCCACAATCTCAGAAGATTCACTCTTCTCTATACTCAAAGGCAAATGGAGACATCCGAACGGATTTACTGTTGATTTCTACGAAGATCATTGGGGAGCGCGTCAAGTCAATTGGGGTAAAAACAGGTTTCGGGTATCATTCCTTCGAACGGAATATTTGCACGAATTCATTCTACGAGTCAAGGATATTCAAGTCTACGACCGCGTTTATGTGAATCAGGAGGATGCAAGAATTAAGTACCTTTCACAACACCGTATGATCCTCACTGGCAAATTGTTCGTTGGCACCTACAAGCGAATCTGGAGATAGAAGCTCGTGTCATATAAATCAAAAACATATCACACAACAATCACGTGAAAGGATATTCATGAGTTTCTTTCAAAGCGTTTGGGGTTTCCTGACTGGAAAAAAGAATACTTTTGATCCAAGAGTAGAGTCTGTGCCCTCAATCTCATTTCCGAGCGAACAGCAAGTTGATGAGTTTGGTATTCTATTTCCTGCGTTAGTTGATGGTCGTCGCGTAGTATGCAGACTCACATATGAACAACTTCAAGATGAGTTCGGCAAAGACAGCGACATCATCAAGATTTTTCTCGCCAATCGCTCTGCAATTGAATCGAGAGCAGCGACTATTATTTCCCAACAGAGAGATGTTAAGGGTCCAATCCTACTAAAATAAAAACACTATGCATCGCACATGGGATCGAAGAGTACAAGAATATAAGAAACCATTGTGTCCCCCCCAATCCCAAAAGTCCTCACCAAATTCTAAAAGCCGTTTGACAAGAACGTGAAGTTATTTAGCCAAAACTTTTATGGAGACTGACATGAGAGCCAAAGGAACCTACACAGTCAAGAAGTGGGAAGAAAAAACGTATGAGCAGATTTCTCCCGAAATGAAAATGACCAAAGCCTCCGTCGAGTATGGCTTCAGCGGAGAACTTGAGGGGAAGGCAACCGTGGAATACCTGATGTTCTACAGCTACGTTGACCCAACAGATCAGCATAAGGCAACGGCTTCGTATGTCGGTCTCATCCGATTTGATGGAACGGTAGCGGGAAGAGCGGGGAGTTTTGTTCTGGAGGACAATGGTACTTTTCAAAGTGGAGCCGCCAATTCCACATTGCGGATTGCCAACGACTCAGGAACGGGCGCTCTTCAAGGAATTACGGGGACGGGAATTTATCGTGCTGACCGAGAGGGTTGTCGTTTTGAGTTGGAGTACAATTTGCCGTAAGGAGGTGAGCAATCCACGGGTGTCAGCGTCCAAACGCTGACACCGTGCGCCGCCCGTCGTCGATTGGTCGACGACAGCCCGGGAACATCTGTTTCATGGCGGCGAAACAAGAGGGTTTCGCAACACCATCCAACTTTTTCCTGAGCAGAAGCTGATGGTGATTATTCTCACCAACCGCAACGAAGGAGAGCCTGCCCATCAAGCAAAAAAGATTGCGGAAATGCGTTTGCGAGAATAACGAAAGTCGCACGTTAGCGCTTTATCTTGCAAGAAAGAATGATTATCATATTGCAGTATTTCTTCGAGCGACACTCCGGAATTGCAATCTCTCTCAATACCTACATACAGTAACACAACAGGAACGCGTCATGGCTGACTACACCTTCGCCTTCACTCCTTCAGCTCCGAACAACCGACAAGAGTTGCTTCGGCTCATTCGACAATTCAATCGAGACGAACTTCTTTGGTTTTCGTTGGAAGGAAGAAGAAGATTACGCCGAAAACTCCTCAAGCGTAGTCATCAACAGCACCACGCATTGAATATGGCTGAGTACGCGAACGCGAAACCGCCGGAAGACTGCGTCGGACGCAACCGCACGAACTGATACTCCCGGAGACTACATCACGAAACTTGAGGTGCCAAATTGGTACCTCAAGTTGCGGTTTCATAGAGAATCACTTGGAGAGTCCTTATGGCTACAACCAACTCAATCACGAAGTATGAGGGTGAACTTCGCAAAGCCATTCAAGACCGAATCTTCCCGATGCGCGGCACGGAAGTCATTCTCGACTTCCATCTGGCGCAGTTCTATGGCGTTGAGACCAAAGCACTGAATCGCGCTATTCGACGAAACTTCAAACGCTTCCCCAACGACTTCATGTTCGCGCTTAACAAATCCGAAGAGGAATTTGTCAAATCGAAATTTCTGACGACAACATGGGGCGGAAGCCGGCACGGATTTCACGCGTTTACCTATAAGGGCATAGCGATGATGTCCGGGGTGTTGACTTCAGCGAAGGCGATTCAAATTCATCTCCTCATTGTGCGCACGTTTGACACGGTGCGTCAAATGCTTAAAGAGGACGAAGACTTCGCGCGCAAACTACTTTCGATCGAGAGCCATCTTGCCTCACAAGATGAAAAGATTTACGCAATCTATGAAGAAGTGCAGGGATTGCTCGAAGCGAAATCAAAACCGAATCCGCGATTTGGTTTCGTGCAAGAGCCTCACGCCGAGTACAAAGCCACGAAAAAGAAACAGACAAAATAACTTCACAACCCACCGAATAACTATGGATCATCACACAACAACAACCAGCAGCTTACCGGCAAATGCATACACGGAACTGAAACCGGGAGAAGAATACCGCCCGATCATGAGTCCGACCGGGCAGCCTCCCGAGGTCACCGCCTGGTCGGTAGTCTGGGGCTTGCTGATGGCGGTTCTCTTCTCAGCCG
>Ga0082335_1004982_pt1 | contig 19048 bp, 8 predicted proteins | sample Subgrocontami58m_FD_72375 | JGI IMG/M metagenome (GOLD analysis project Ga0082335, IMG submission 72375) | Subsurface groundwater microbial communities from S. Glens Falls, New York, USA - GMW37 contaminated, 5.8 m (SPADES assembly) (version 2) ... | reverse complement strand
TCCCTCAGCGCAGGTCCCAGATCGGCGGGGAGCTGTTCGGCAACGCCCAGCCGTACATTGAGGCGGCGGGCAAGGACGCCATCCGGCACTTCGCCTTCGGCATGGGGGACTTCAATCCCCTCTGGCTTGATGAGACGTACGCGAAGAAGAGCCGCTTCGGCGGCCTGACGGCGCCTCCGTGCATTCTGTACGCCGCCGGGTACCACCGTCACCACGGGCTGCGCGGCGCGCACGGGCTGCACGCGGGCGGCACGTGGGAGTGGTACCGGCCCATCCGCGTGAACGACCAGTTCACCAGCAAGTGCTACCTCTCGGACGTCAAGGAAAAGCAGGGGCGTTTCGGCGGCAGGGAGATCATCCAGATATGGCGGGTGGACTACAGGAACCAGACCGGAGAGCTGATTGCCTCCTGCTTCATGTGGACCATCCGCGCCGACCGCAGCGCGGCCCAGAGCAAGGGCAAGTACGCCGACCTCAAGAGGGAGGTCTATACCGACCAGCAGATACGGGACATCGAGCGGCAGGTCATGCACCATACGGAGCAGGGTGACATTCCCCGCCTTTGGAGCCAGGTGCAGGTGGGCGACGCCCTTCCCCCTCTCGTGAAGGGCCCCATCACGGTCAACGACATCATCGCCTACTTGCTGGGATGGGGCGGCGGCGGCAATCCGTACCACTATGCCCATTCGCTCAACCTCATCTATCGTCGCCAGCACCCGGGCGCCGCCACGAAGAACCCGCAGGGGATTCCGGACATCCCGGCCCGCGTCCACTGGGAGGACGACTACGCGCAACGGTCTGGCCTGCCCTGGGCCTACGACCTCGGCCCGCAGCGCATCTCGTGGATGTCGCAGCTCATGACGGACTGGATCGGCGACGACGGCTTCCTGAAGAAGATGGACGTGCAGTTGCGCAGCGTCAACTTTGTCGGCGACACCACGTTCTGCAAGGGCGAGGTGACGCGCAAGTTCGTCGAGGGCGACGAGGCGCTGGTGGAGTGCCGCCTGTGGGCCGAAAACCAGCGCGGCGAGAAGGCGGTGCAGGGGACAGCCGTGGCGAGCCTGCCGACGTCGGCCCCGACGCGGCCCGCCCCGCGGCTCGTGCGGGAGACCGCGCCCTCCGGCGCGCAGTCCGCGAAGTGCGCCTGCGTGGTGGACGGCGGCATGATCGAGATGGAGGACGGCACGGGGCTGCGGTACGAGGAGTTCCACGCGCCGTCCGTCTGGGCGCCCGGCGGCGCGGTGGCGCGGCGCCTGAACCAGCGGCTTGTCCAGGACAAGGTGGTCCAGTTCGTCCCCGTCCGCAAGGACAGGTACGGACGCTTCGTGGCAAAGGTCTGGGTGGACGGCGTCAGCCCCGCGCAGACCATCCAGCAGGACTTGCTGGCGCGCGGCTATCGCCTGAGCGCGGCGGACGAAGGCGAGGGCTAGGGCTGGCCGCGGCGGTCTATACTAAGGGCCTGAACGACAGCCGTGCTCCCGAAGAGAGCGTGGAGAGGGCGATGCTCTCTCCGCACTGGAGCGAGTGCAGGGGCGCAGCCCTTGCCGGGGGTCTGGGGGTATCCCCCAGTTTTATTAGTCATCCCCCGCTCCCTTGACAAGGGAGCGGGGGACACAGGGGGTGAGGGTCTTTTGCAACAGCGTCTCATGACATCATGGTCTCACGGATCGCCATGACGCAAAATGGCGGCGTAGCGCGCGGCGCCCTCTCCAACATGCGCGTCCTGGACCTGACCCACGCCATCGCCGGGCCGTACTGCACCAAGCTGCTGGCCGACTACGGCGCGGACGTGGTGAAGGTGGAGCGGCCCGGCACGGGGGACATGGCGCGGCGGCTCGGCCCGTTCTCCGGCGATGCGCCGGACCCGGAGCGAAGCGGCCTCTTCCTGTACCTGAACACGAACAAGAGGAGCGTGACGCTGGACCTGAAGTCGGCGGAGGGGCGGGCGCTCGCGCTGCGCCTGGCCGCCGACGCGGACGTCGTGGTGGAGAGCTTCGCGCCGGGTGTCATGGCGTCGTTCGGACTGTCCTACGACGCTCTACGCGCCGCGAACCCCGCCGTCGTCCTCGTGTCCGTCTCCAACTTTGGCCAGACGGGGCCGTACCGCGACTACCGCGCCACGGAGCTGGTGGTGGAAGCGATGGGCGGGCTGGTGGCGGTCAACGGCGCGCCGGACAGGGAGCCGCTGAAGCTGGGTCTGGCGCAGGCCCCGTACCTGTCAGGCGCGGTGGCGGCGGCGGGCGCCACGGGGGCCTTCTTCGCTCGAAGAGGCGGCGGCGCGGGCCAACACGTGGACGTCGCCATCAGCGAGTGCGTCACCACCGTCATCCGGACGCAGATCGTGGACTACTCGTACATGGGCGTCGTCGGCTGGCGCCGTCCGGGCCAGGTCCTGCCCCTGCATAACATCATGCCGTGCAGGGACGGGTACGTCGTGCCGCAGGTGGGCAACAACCGGGACTGGGAGCACTTCGTCGCCTTCACCGGCATAGAGGCGCTCCAGGGCCCCCGGTACGCCTCCGCGGAGGGGCGGCACCGTTTCACGCGGGAGATCGAGGGCCACGTCCAGATGTGGCTGCTTGAACAGGGCAAGAAGGAGCTGTTCCACCAGGCCCAGGAGTGGCGGCTGCCGTTCGGCATTGTGCAGGACGCGGGCGACCTCCTGCGCTGCGAGCACCTGCAAGCCCGCGGCTTCTTCACGACGCAGCGGCACCCCGTGGCGGGAGCGGTGCGCCATCCCGGCCCGCCGTTCCGCCTCTCGCTGACGCCGTGGCGCGCAGGCCGCGCCCCGATGCTCGGAGAGCATACCGAGGAGGTGCTGTGCGGTCGCCTGGGTCTGGGCCGCGAGGGCGTGGCGGCACTGCGACGGAAGGGAATCGTGTAGCCATGCACACCGAAGGGATGCCCCTGCATGGAATCCGCATCCTGGAGGCGGGCCACCAGTGGGCCGCGCCCATCGCGATTCAGTTCCTCGCCGGAATGGGCGCGGAGGTCATCAAGGTGGAGTCCACCGTCCATCCGGACATGGTGCGCTCCGGCTCGTACCCCGACGGCGTCCCCGGCGAAGGGTACTGGAACAGGGGCGGGCGGTTCAACGACGTCAACCGGAACAAGCGGGGCATCACCCTGGACCTCACGAAGCCGGAGGGGTGCGCGCTGTTCAGGCAGCTGGCGGCGGTGAGCGACGTGGTAGCGGAGAACTTCACGCCCCGCGTCATGGCGAACTTCGGGCTGGACTACGAGGCGCTCCGGAAGGTCAGGGGCGACCTCATCATGCTTTCCGTCACGGGCTTCGGCCACTCCGGGCCGTGGCGCGACTATGCGGGCCGCGGCTCCGGCCTGGAAGCCACGTCGAGCCTGACCTACATGACCGGCTATCCCGGCGAGGGGCCGATGAAGTCCGGCGTACCCTACACCGACATCCCTGCGGCGTACCACGCGGCGTTCGCGGTGCTGGCCGCGCTGAACCACCGCGACGTGACGGGCGAGGGCCAGTGGATTGACCTCGCCATGTACGAGATCGGCGCCTCCGCCATGACGGAGGCGCTTCTGGACGCGCAGTGGAACGGCAGAGTCGCGAAGCCGCGCGGGGACCGCCACAGGGCGTTCGCGCCGCAGGGCTGCTATCCCTGCGCGGGCTTCGATGAGTGGCTCGCGCTGTCCGTGACGTCGGAGCGCGAGTGGCGGGCGCTGGCGGCGCTCATGGGCAGGCCGGAGCTGGCCGAGGACTCGCGCTTCGCGACGCGCGCGGCGCGGGCGGAGCACCACGACGAGCTTGACGGCGTCATCGCGGCGTGGACGAAGGCCCAGGAGCCTCAGACGCTGATGGAGCGCTTGCAGGGGGCGGGACTCAGCGCGGGGCGCGTGCTGACGAGCAAGGACGCGCTCCTGGACCCGCACTACCGGCAACGCGGGACGTTCCCCATGGTACGCCACCGTCCGGAGACGCACGTGGGCGACCGGGCGCAGACGGGCATGCCGGTGCGGATGTCCGCCACGCCATGTCATCTGGAGTCGCCCGCGCCCATGCTGGGGCAGGACAACGCGGCGGTCTTGGGCGGACTCATCGGCCTGACCGCGCCGGAGCTGAGCGTGCTCACGGACACAGGCATCATCGGCGACCGCCCCGTCGCGACGGTGCGGGGCGCCGCCAGCGAAGGCAAGCGGCCCGACAGAGAGTCGGCCCGCACGTACGACGAGGACTATCAGGCGCTGCTGGGAACCGCGCCGCCGCCCGGCGGCAAGCGCCAGCCCGGCGGCCATCCTGGAACAGGAAAAGGAGGCGCGTCATGACGACCCAGCCCGCGCACGTGGGCGACATCACCCCGGAGGCCCTGGCGAAGCTGCGCTCCCTCATCGGCGTGGAACTGCGCGGCATGCAGCAGTTCAACGACTTCGCCACGTCTGACACCATCCGCCACTTCGCGTGGGGGATGGGCGACGGCAACCCGCTGTGGTCGGACAGGGAGTACGCCGCGAAGACCCGGTGGGGCCGCCTGCTGGCGCCGCCGCTCTTCGTGGAGACGGGCCGCAGGGTGATGAGCGTGGGACTGCCCGGCGTCCACGCCCTCTGGGCTATTGATGAGCTGGAGTTCTTCCAGCCTGTCTATGAGGGAGACCAGATCATCACTACGACCAAAGTCCTGGCTGTCAAAGAGCGCCAGGGACGTTTCTCCGGCACCTTCATCGAGCAACAGATGGAGCACATGTACCGCAACCAGCGGAACGAAGCCATGTGCCGGCGCATCCAGACGGTCTTCCGCACGCCCACGCGCGGCGGGCGGTCCAAGGGCAAGTACTCCGGCATCGAGAAGGCCAAGTACACGCCTGAGCTGCTCGAGCGCATCTTCGACGAGATGTTCAAGCACGAGCGCCGCGGGAACGTGCCGCGGTACTGGGAGGACGTGCAGGTCGGCGAGCAGCTTTCCCCGCTGGTCAAGGGGCCGCTCTCCGAGCAGGACATGATCGCCGCGTACGTCGGCATCGGCGCGACGGCGGGCATGGTGGGCGGCCTGGAGCTGTACCACAAGTTCCGGATGCGCCACAAGTCATGGTCGTACACGAATCCGGAGACGGGGCTGATCGAGGCGCCGGCGCGCGTTCACTCGCAGGACTGGATGGCGCGGGACATCGGCGCGCCGGGCGCGTACGACAACGGCTCGCAGCGCATCACGTGGCTGAGCCAGCTCGTGACCGACTGGATGGGCGACGACGGCTTTCTGAAGCACCATCGCGTCGAGCTGCGCCGGTTCAACGCCATCGGGGACACCACGTGGTGTCGCGGCAAAGTCGTGGGCAAGTCCGTGAAGGATGGTGAGCACAGGGTGGAGGTGGAGATGCAGGCGGTGAACCAGCGGGACGAGATCACGGCGCCGGGCCGCGCCACGGTCGTCCTGCCCAGCCGAGAGTCCGGGCCGGTGAAGCTGCCCGCCAAGCCGCTGTAGGAGGCGCGCCGCCGACCGCCGCGTTCTTCGCCACGAGGTCAGGGGGATTCCTCGCTGCGCTCGGAATGACAAGAAGGCATATGGTTCGCGCAACCAGCAGGTGCAGGGGCGCAGCCCCGCCGGAGTTTTTCGGGAGGACACCTCCCGAAAAACTCTTTCCTCCCCCTCTCCTGCGGGGAGAGGGGGAACGAGGGGGTGAGGTTCCCCGCCACTTATGGCATAATCCAACGGGCGGCGCACCAGCCGCGCGTGTCCCAGCGACCTATACAGGAGGCGAACCATGAGCAATACCCCCCAGCGGCTGGAGGGCGAGGCGGAAATCCCCGGGGCGACCAAAATCGTCTTCGGGCCGGAGAAGGCGTTCACCGCCATTAACGCGGAGCTTGACGAGATAGGCGCGTCGCGCGCGTTCATCGTCACCGGCAACACGCTCGCCAACAAGACAGACCTCATTCCCCGGCTTGTCAAGGCGCTGGGCAAGCGCAGCGTGGGCGTCTTCGACGGCATGCGCATGCACACCCCGCGCGACGCCGTGCTCGCCTCGGCGGGCATGGCCCGAAAGGCGAACGCGGACGTGCTCATCGGCGTCGGCGGGGGCAGCCCCATCGTCGGCACGAAGGGCACCGCGCTCGTCCTGGCCGAGGGCGAGGACATGGACGCCCTCTGCACCCGTTACGACCACATAGCCAAGACCTACGCCGTGCCGAAGCTCACCCATCGCAAGCTCCCCATCATCGTCATCCCCACGACGCTGAGCGCGGGCGAGTTCAACTCCTCTATGGGCATCACGAATCCCGCCACGGGCGGCAAGGACATCTTCGTTGACCCGGGAGTGGTACCGCACACCATCGTCCTTGACCCGGTCATGACCTCGGCGACGCCGCCGTGGCTCTGGGGCTCCACGGGCGTCAAGGGGCTTCAGAACGCCGTCGAGCGGTACATGAGCCGCAACCGCAGCCCGTTCTCCGAGGGCCTGGGCCTGGAGGCCATCAAGATCGTCTTCCGGTACCTGAAGAAGTCGGTGGACGACCCCTCCGACATGTTCGCCCGCGGGAACCTGCAGTTCCTGAACTGGATGACGGCGTTCGGCGGGGGCAAGGGAGGCTTCGGGCTGGGGCACGGCATCTGCCATCAGCTTGGGAGCATGTGCCACGTGCCCCACGGCGTGGCCGGGTGCATCGTCTTGCCGCACATGATGGAATATAATCGGACGGTGACGCTGGAGCGACAGCGGCACATCGCGGAGGCGATGGGTATCGTCGGCGTATCGGACGAAGAGGCCTCCGTGCAAGCGACGGCGAAGGTGCGGGAATTGGTCCAGTCGCTGGGCCTGCCGGGGCGGCTGCGCGACGCGGACGTGAAGGAGTCGGACCTGCCGAAGGTGGCGGAGCTGACGCTGAGGGACCGCTCGCTGAACGGGGCGCCGCGCCCGCCGAAGGACGCGGTGGAGATACTGGGCCTGCTCCGCAAGATGTACTAGCGCCCCGGGGGGCGCGTCCTGGGAGGGACTCATGGCTGACGTCGCATCACGCTGGTACGGCCCGGACGAGCACGAACCCACGATGGCGCTCAGCGAGCACCTCGCGCGCGCCACGTACGACGATATCCCCGACGAGTCGCGGGCGTACGCCACGCGTTCCATCATGGACTCGTTCGGCAACGCGCTGGCGGGGACCGACTCGCCCTCCGTGAAGGCGGCGCTGGGCCTGGTGCTCGACTGGGCGGGCAAGCCGGAGGCGCGCGTGCTCGTCTCCGGCGAACGCGTCCCCGCGCCGAACGCCGCACTCGTGAACACGGCCCTGGCGCGCGCCCGTTTGCTCGACGACATGGAGGAGGCCGTCGGCGACCACCCGACGGTGGCGCCGCTGCACGCCGCGATGGCCGCCGCCGAGATGTCCGGCGGGTGCTCCGGCAAGCAGCTCATCGCCGCCGTGACGCTCGCCTCCGATCTCATACTGCGCATCCGCCACGCCGTGCACTCGGAGACGCGCGCGTTCGCGTGGTGCACCGAGTCGTTCGCGCCGCTGGCCGCCGCCGTCGCCGTCGGCAAGGTCATGGGCTTCGACGCGAACGCCTTCGCCGACGCGCTGGGCATCGCCTACCAGCAGCTCTCCAGCACGTGGCTCATGCACCAGGAGGGGGCCTCCATCCACCACCTGCAGCACGGGCTGGCCGCCCGCAACGGCCTGCTGTCCGCCCTGCTCGCGCAGCGGGGCATCAGGGGCACGCGCAACTTCATCGAGCGCGAGTACGGCATGATTCACGCCTTCGGTTCCACCGCGTACGACCGGAACCTCCTGCTCGACGGGCTGGGCAAGCACTACCGGAACGTGGACGTGACGCTGAAGCGCTACCCGGCGGCGGGCTTCACCTGCTTCGCCATTGACGCCGCGCGCGAGCTTCTGCGACGCCACGCCATCGCAGCCGCGGACGTGCAGTCGGTCACGGTGTACGTCAACGAGCGGGCCTACCTGCGGGCGTGCCAGCCGGACGACATCAAGAAGCGCCCGCCCTCGCTGGTCCACGCGCAGCTCAGCATCCCCTACACCACGGCGGCCACCATCGTCCGCGGCGATTTCTTCCTGGGCGAGATCACGCCGGATAGCCTGACCGACCCCGCCATTCTGAGCATGGCGCAGCGCGTCAACTGCGTGCTGGACCGAGAGCTGGACAAGGTCAGCCCCGTCGTCGCGCCGGTCAGGATGGAGATGCATCTCATGAGCGGGCAGACGCACAGTATCCGCGTGGACTACCCGCGCGGGCACTACCGCAACCCCATGACCCTGGACGAAATCGCGGAGAAGTTCCGCCGCTGCGCCGAGTATGCGACGCCACGTCTGGACGCGGGCGCCGTGGAGGAGGCCATCGCCGCGCTGCGCCGACTGGACACCGTGCCGGACGTGCGCGACGTGATGACGCTGCTGACGGCGACGCGCAAGCGGGCGCGGACGGCCCCGGCCAAGCGCAGACGTGCCGCCCGGAAGTGAACGTGGCCTAAGCGTGTGCAGGGTCGCTTTGCGGCCCACCGGAGGGTTCAGGAGTCATCCAGCTTTGCACAAAAAGCCGTCTGCGGAGCCGCTGTCACCCTAAGAAGCGGGGGGTTCTTACGCTGGTGCAGCGCAAGCGTAAATTCTTTACTGCGCTCAGAATGACAGCGAGAGCAGAGTGCAGGGAACGCGCTCCCTGCCGGAGGGTTCGGGAGGTGTCCTCCCGAATTCGTTTTGTCTCCTCCCCCTCTCCGGCGGAGAGGGGGACAAAGGGGGTAAGGGCATGACCAACGAGCGCTTCACGGTCGCGGCGGCGCAGGTGACGCCCGTGTTCCTAGACCGGGACGCCACGGTGGACAAGGCGTGCGCCGTCATCGCGGAGGCGGGACGCAACGGCGCGCGGCTGGTCGTCTTCCCCGAATCGTTCGTTCCCACCTATCCCGACTGGGTGTGGGCCGTCCCTCCCGGCGACGAGTCCACGCTCAACGCCCTGTACGCGGAGTTCCTCGTCAACGCCGTGGAGATTCCCGGCGCGGCGACAAAGCGCCTCTGCGACGCCGCCCGCCGCGCTAGGACGTACGTGGTCATGGGCGTGAGCGAGCGCAACACGGAGGCGAGCGGCGGCACGCTCTACAACATCCTGCTGTACATTGACGCGCAGGGCAATATCATGGGCAAGCACCGTAAGCTCGTGCCCACCGGCGGCGAGCGGCTTGTCTGGGCGCAGGGCGACGGGAGCACGCTGGAGGTGTACGACACGCCCATGGGCAAGCTCGGCGGGCTCATCTGCTGGGAGAACTACATGCCGCTGGCGCGCTACGCCATGTACGCGTGGGGCACGCAGCTCTACGTCGCCGCCACGTGGGACCGCGGCGAGCCGTGGCTCTCCACACTGCGGCACATCGCCAAGGAGGGCCGCGTGTACGTCATCGGCTGCTGCATGCCGCTCCGCCGCGACGACATCCCGGACCGGTACGAGTTCAAGCAGCGGGCCTATTCCGCAACGAGGGAATGGATCAACGGGGGCCACAGCGCCATCGTCAACCCCGACGGGGAGTTCATCGCCGGGCCGGTGCGGAAGAAGGAAGAGGTGCTCTACGCGGAGGTTGACCCGGTCCAGATGCGCGGTCCCAAGTGGATGCTGGACGTGGCGGGGCACTACGCGCGCCCGGACGTGTTCCAGTTGACCGTCCGCAGAGACCCGCATCCTATGATCTCGACGAAGGCCGTGGCCGGGGACGCGCCGGAGAGCGTCACGTCGCCCAGGCGCGCTCGGGGCGGTCGCCGCGCTGCCAAACGTACCGTGTAGATAGTGCAAAAGGAGGCTGTGCCATGAGCGTCCGCCTCGGTTCCCTGCTCCTCCAGGACAACGTCAAGGACTGGGCCGACTGGGCGGAGATGTCCGAGGAGGCCGGCTTCGACCTCGTCGGCGTCCCCGACAGCCAGTCCGTGTACCGGGAGCTGTACGTGACCGCCGCCCTGGCCGCCCTGCGCACGAAGCGGGCGACCATCGGCCCGTGGGTCGCCAACCCGCTGACGCGGCATCCCGCCGTCCAGGCGAGCGCCATCGCGACGATTGACGAGATGTCCGGCGGACGCGCCATGCTGGGCCTCGGCACGGGGCACAGCGCCACGGACATGCTGGGCCTGAAGCCCGCCAGCCTGCAGGCGCTCCGGGAGTACGTGGTCGCGGTCAGGGAGCTGTTCGCCAAAAAGGAGACCGTGTACCAGGGCCGGACGGTGCGCATGAGCTGGGCCACGCGGCCCGTGCCCGTCTATATCGCGGGCGCCGGGCCGAAAATCCTGCGCCTGGCGGGACAGGTCGCGGACGGGGTCATTGTGGGCAGCGGGCTGCTGCCCGGCGTGGTGCGCGATGCGCTGGCCCAGATACGCCAGGGCGCTCTCGACGCCGGACGCGACCCCTCCAGCGTGGACGTCTGGTGGCTGGCCCGCTGCTGCGTGGCGGACAGCCGGCGGGACGCGCTGCGAGAGATACGCGCCGCCATCGCGACGCCAGGGAAAAGCGTGTTCCGCTTCGGTCAGGACGACCCGCACGTGCCGCCGGAGCTGCGGGAGCGCGTGGCGCGGCTGGTGCAGCGCTACCGCGTGGACGAGCATGGCATGCTCGGCGACGACCGGGACAACGCGCGGGTGGTGGAGGAGTTGGGGCTGGTGGACTACCTGGCGGAGCGGTTCGCCATCGTGGGGACGCCGGAGGAGTGCGCGGAGCAGGTGAACCGGGCGGCCGCCGCGGGCGCGAACCAGATCTGTCTGCGGCCCCAGGTGGCGGACAAGGCCCGCTTCTTCAAGACGTGGCGCACGCGCGTCATGGCGCACGTGCGCTAGACGCAAAGAGAGGGCCAGGATGTGTCTCCTGGCCCTCTCCCGTCAAGCGGCGCTGGCCGCTGGTGTGCTCCGCGGGCTAATCGCCCTTTTCGTCCTTGTCGGTCTTCTCTTCTTCATCCGGCTCGGACTCGGCTTCCTCGGCGTCGCCCTTCTCGGGCTCCTCGCCGCCGGCTTTCTCCGCCTCATCGCCTTCCGCCTGGAAGCCCTCCGGGGCCGCGCCCACCGGTGGGGGCTCCTCCCCCATCAGGGAGGCCACGTCCAGCCTCTCCGTCGGCTCGGCCAGAGCGCCCAGGAAGGCCTTCTGCCGCTCCGCCAGGTGCAGCTTGACCTCCTCCTCCAGCGAGGCCAGGCGCGCCGGGATGAGCCTGCCGATGATGACGTTCTCCTTGAGGCCCACGAGCCGGTCCACGCTGCCTTTGAGCGCCGCCTCGGTGAGAACGCGCGCCGTCTCCTGGAAGGAGGCGGCCGCCAGGAAGCTGTCGGTGGAGAGGGAGGCCTTGGTGATGCCCAGCAGGACCTCCTGGGCCGTGGCGGGCTCGCCGCCCTCGGCCAGGACGCGGGCGTTGATATCCTGGAAAATGTACCTGTCCACCATCTCGCCCGGCAACAGGTCCGTATCGCCGGGGTTGTCAATGCGCACCTTCCGGAGCATCTGGCGGACCATGATCTCCATGTGTTTGTCGTTGATGGCCACGCCCTGTGAACGATAGACCTTCTGGACCTCCTCCACGAGGTACTGCTGCACGGCCTCCCGGCCCATAATGCGCAGGACGTCCTGCGGGTTCAGCAGCCCCTCGGTGAGCTGGTCGCCGGCCTTGACGTGGGCGCCCTTGGCCACCAGAACGCGGGCGGTCAGCGGCACCATGTACTCGCGCTCCTCCCGCTCCTCATAAACCACGGCCAGCGTGCGGGCCTTGAGCTCCACCTTGCCCGCGACCTGGGCCGTCACGGTGGGCGCCAGAGCGGTCTCCTGCTGCTTGTCCTCCGCCGCCTGCTTGGCTTCGGCCTTGCCGCCCTTGCGTGACGACTTCGCGTCCTGGGCCAGAAGCGCCAGCGGCGTGCCTACTTCCACCTGGTCGCCGTCCTTGACGACGACCTCATATCCGGCGGGCACGTCATGGACGTGACGGAAGACCTCCGTATTGACGATCTGTATCCTGCGACCGTCCGCCATCTGCTCGATGTCCACGGCGCCCTCAATCTCCGCGATGACGGCGGAGCTCTTGGGGGTGCGGGCTTCAAACAGCTCCTCAACGCGGGGAAGTCCGCTGGTGATGTCCACGCCCGCGACGCCGCCGGTGTGGAACGTGCGCAGGGTCAGCTGCGTGCCCGGCTCGCCGATGCTCTGGGCGGCGATGATGCCCATGGCCTCGCCCTTCTGCGGCATGAGTCCGCGGGCCAGGCTGCGGCCATAACACGCCTTGCATATGCCGCGCCGCGCGTCGCAGTAGAGAGCGGAGCGCACGCACACACGGTGCTTGTCCACGCCAACGTGCTGACGCGCCTTCTCCTGGTCGAAGCGCTTCTTCTCCACGAGGTACTTGACGGCGGTGACCCACGTCTTGGACTCCTGCTCCGCCTGCTCCGCCGTGGCGCCCGCCGCCTTCAGCCTGCCGACGCGGTAGGTCCGCAGGCTCTCCAGGATGACCTTGGCCTTTTCTTCCTCGATGAGCTCGTTCCGGTCAACGATGACCTCGCCCGTTTTCGGGTCCGCGAACGGCCTGGCCGCCATGCGGCCCAAGATGCGTTCACCCATGGGAGAGACGAGCGGCCTGTCCGGCTGGTCGTCAATCCACAGGCCTCCCTCCGTCCCGCAGTCGTCCTCCATGACGATCATGTCCTGCGCCACGTCAATGAGCCGACGGGTGAGGTAGCCGCTGTCCGCGGTCCGGAGGGCGGTGTCCGCCAGGCCCTTGCGCGCGCCGTGGGTGGAGATGAAGTACTCCAGAACGCTGAGGCCTTCGCGGAAGCTGGCCCGAATGGGAAGGTCAATGATGCGGCCCCGCGGGTCAGACATGAGGCCGCGCATGCCCGCCATCTGCTTGATCTGCGCGATGTTACCCTTGGCGCCGGAGGTGGCCATCAGGTAGATGCCGCCGTATTTGGGCAGCTCCTCCTTGACGATGGTCTCCATCTCCTCGCTGCAGCGCGTCCATATCTGGACGGCGGCGTTGTACCGCTCGTCTTCCGTGATGAGGCCGCGCTCGAACTGCTTGTCGGTCTCAAGAATCTCCGCGTCCGCCTTGGCCAGGACCTGCTTCTTCTTGGCGGGCACCTCCAGGTCGGCGATGCCGATGGTGATGCCGGACTGGGTGGCGTAGCGGAATCCCGTGCGCTTGACCTTGTCCAGCACGTCCGCGGTGACGTCGTTGCCCATCTTGTGGTAGCACTCGGCCACCAGCTCTTTCAGGGACTTCTTGTCCATCAGCTGGTTGCGGAAGCGCATGGACTCCGGAAGGGCCTCGTTGAAGATGATGCGCCCCACGGTGGTGCCCAGAATCTGAGACGTGCCGTTGTGGCCCACGCGGACGCGCACCTTGGAGTGCAGGTCCACCAGCCCCAGGTCATGGGCCAGCCTGGCCTCCTGGAAATTGCCAAAGGTCATCCCCTCGCCCACGCCGCCCTGCCGCTCCATGGTCAGATAGTAGCACCCGAGCACCATGTCCAGGGTGGGCGCCACCAGCGGCTCGCCGGAGGCGGGAGAGAGCATGTTGTTGGTGCTGAGCATGACCTTTTTGGCTTCCATGACCGCTGCGAAAGAAAGCGGGACGTGCACGGCCATCTGGTCGCCGTCGAAGTCGGCGTTGAAGGCGGTGCACACCAGCGGATGAAGCTGGATGGCGCTCCCCTCGATGAGGACGGGCTCGAAGGCCTGGATGCCCAGGCGGTGCAGCGTGGGCGCGCGGTTGAGCATGACCACCCTGTCCTTGATGGCCTCCTCCAGCACGTCCCAGACTTCCGGCTTGGACCGCTCCACCATGCGCTTTGCGCTCTTGATGTTGTGGGCCATGCCCTTGGCGACCAGGCGATGAATGACGAACGGCTTGAACAGCTCCAGGGCCATGCGCTTGGGCAGGCCGCACTGGCCGAGCCGCAGCTCCGGCCCCACGACGATGACCGAGCGGCCGCTGTAGTCTACGCGCTTGCCCAGCAGGTTCTGGCGGAAGCGCCCCTGCTTGCCCCGGAGCATGTCGCTCAGGGACTTCAGCTTGTGGTTGTGGCTGCCGGAAATGGCGCGGCCGCGCCGCCCGTTGTCTATGAGGGCGTCCACCGACTCCTGGAGCATCCGCTTCTCGTTGCGGACGATGATCTCCGGCGCGCCCAGCTCCAGCAAACGGCGTAGCCGGTTGTTCCGGTTGATGACGCGGCGGTAGAGGTCGTTCAGGTCGCTGGTCGCGAAGCGACCGCCGTCCAGCTGCACCATGGGCCGCAGCTCCGGCGGCAGCACGGGCAGGACTTTCAGAATCATCCATTCCGGCTTGTTGGTGCTCTTGCGCAGGGCCTCCACCACCCGCAGGCGCTTCGTGGCCTTCTTGCGCCGCTGCCCGGAGGTAGAGCGAATCTCTTCGTAAAGCTCGCCCCGCAGCTTCTCCAGGTCAACGCCTTTGAGTATCTCCAGAATGGCCTCGGCGCCCATGCCGCAGGTGAAAACCTCGCCGTACTTCTGCTTCAGGTCCCGGTACCGGTTCTCCGTATAGAGCTGCAGGGGACGCAGCTCTTCCAGTTCGTCCAGCCGGGTCTGCAAGTCCTCCTGGAGGCGTCCCTTCTCCTCGTCGAGCGTGTCCAGCTCGGACTGGACGTCCTGCAGCGCCGCCTGCCGAAGCTCCTGGACCTTGGCCTGCAGCGGCTCGGTGTCAGCCCGCACGCGCTCCGCGGCCTGCGCCTCGGACTCCTTCACCGCGCGGGCCAGGGCGTCGTTCAGACTCTTCAGATGGCGCTGGGCCACCGTGTCGCCCTTCTTCACCACCGTGACGCCGTTGAACTGCACCGGCTCGGCGACCTTCTTGCCCAACTTCGCCTGAAGGCTCTTGTCCAGCGCGGCGGCTTCCTCTTCGAGCTTCGCCTTCCGCTTGTCCGCCTCGGCGCGAAAGGCCTTCTCCACGTCCTCAATCTGCTTGCGGACAGGCTGGGCCTTGGGTGCGATCTTCTCTTCGACCTGAGCGTGCTTCGCCTGGAGCGCCGCTTCCTTCTCGTCAATGGACTTCTGCGCGTCACGCTGCGTCTGCTCCATGAGCTTCCCGCGGGCTTCCGTGTCCACGCTGATGACGATGTACTGGGCGAAGTAGAGGACGCGCTCGAGGCTGCGCGGCGACAGGTCCAGAAGCAGTCCCAGGCGGCTGGGGATGCCCTTGGCGAACCAGATGTGCGCCACGGGCGCCGCCAGCTCAATGTGGCCCATGCGCTCCCTGCGGACCTTGGCGCGGGCCACTTCGACACCGCAGCGGTCGCACTTGATGCCCTTGTAGCGGATGCGCTTGTATTTACCGCAGTAGCACTCGAAGTCCTTGGTCGGGCCGAAGATGCGCTCGCAGAAGAGCCCGTCCTTCTCCGGCTTGAGCGTCCGATAGTTGATAGTCTCCGGCTTGATCACCTCGCCGTAGGACCATTGGCGTATCTGGTCCGGCGAGGCCAGAGAGATGCGGATGGCGTTGAACTCGGTGGTCTCAGGCATGTTCCCTCACGCTCCTGCGTTATCCACTACGGGGCGCGGCCCCTCAAGTCTGTCTGCTCAGGCGGTTTGCTACAAGCCCTTCTCCATCTCCGGCATATCCAGAGAAGAGGTCTCCGGCAGCTTGACCGGCTCCTCCTCGTTGAGCAGCTCCACGGCCAAGCCAAGCGCCTGAAGCTCCTTCAACAGCACGTGGAAGGACTCAGGCACGCCGGACGGAGTGCTGTCCTCTCCCTTGACGATGGCCTCATAGGTCTTCACGCGGCCCACCACGTCGTCGGACTTGACGGTGAGAATCTCCTGGAGATTGTAGGCCGCCGAGTAGGCCTCAAGCGCCCAGACCTCCATCTCGCCGAACCGCTGTCCGCCGAACTGCGCCTTGCCGCCCAGCGGCTGCTGCGTGATGAGCGAGTACGGGCCCGTGGAACGGGCGTGAATCTTGTCTTCCACAAGGTGGATGAGTTTCAGCATGTAGATGTAGCCCACGGTGATGGGCTGGTCAAAAGGCTCGCCGGTGCGGCCGTCGTACAGGGGGACCTTCCCGAACACGGGAGGCGCCATCTGCCTCTCCCGGTGGAGCCGCAGGGCCAGGGCGGACAGCTGCTCGCCGGAGAGATGCTTCACGTCCTGCGTGCGGAAGTCTTTGAGATAGCTCTTGAAGACATCGCCGAGGGCGGGCGCCGCCTTTTCTTTCAGCCATATCTCAAGGCCGGCCCGTCGCGCGTCTCCCTGGTGCTTGTCGCTGAAGATGCGGTCGGCGTTGTAGCCGCGTTCGGCCACCCATGCGCGGGCCTTCGCCCAGTCAATCTCCGCGCCGCCGTTCAAGGAATCCCGCGGCACGCTGCCGGACTCCGCTACCATCCAGGCGCGGGCCAGGGCGTCCTCTATATCCACGTCCTTCGCCCCGTCGAAGACGGGCGTCACGGCCCGGAAGCCCAGGGCGTGCGCGGCCCACCCCAGGTGGGTCTCCAGCACCTGGCCCAGGTTCATGCGGCTCGGCACGCCGATGGGATTGAGGATGATGTCCACCGGAGTCCCGTCGGCCAGGACGGGCATGTCCTCCACCGGCAGGACGCGGGAGATAACGCCCTTGTTGCCGTGGCGTCCCGCCATCTTGTCGCCCACCGAGATTTTGCGCGTCTGGGCTATCCATACGCGCACCAGCTTGTTCACTCCGGGCGGCAGCTCCGGGTGGGTCTCGCGGGAGAACACCTTGACCAGGATGACCTTGCCCCTCTCGCCGTGGGGAACACGCAGAGAGGTGTCCTTGACCTCGCGGGCTTTCTCACCGAAGACGGCGCGCAGCAGCTTCTCCTCGGCGGTCAGCTCGGTCTCGCCCTTCGGCGTGATCTTGCCGACGAGGATGTCGCCGGGGCCGACTTCCGCGCCCACGCGGATGATGCCTTCCTCGTCTAGGTCGCGCAGGCTCTCTTCGCCCACGTTGGGGATGTCCCGCGTGATCTCCTCCGGGCCGAGCTTGGTCTCGCGCGCCTCCACCTCGTGCTTCTCGATGTGGATGGACGTGAACTTGTCGTCCCGGACCAGCGCCTCGCTGAGGATGATGGCGTCTTCAAAGTTGTAGCCTTCCCAGCTCATGAACGCGCAGAGCACGTTCTGCCCTAGGGCCAGCTCTCCCTTGTCGGTGGAGGAGCTGTCCGCGAGAGGTGAGCCGGGCACGACCTTGTCCCCTACGTCCACGATGGCGCGCTGGTTAATGCACGTGCCCTGGTTGGAGCGCAGGAACTTCAGCAGCGGATAGACGTGCTCCTGGCCCTTTTTGTCCCGGACGGCTATTTCCCTGCCGTTGGACCGCACGACGGTCCCCTCCGTGGTGGAGAGGAGCACCTGCCCGCTGTCGCGCGCCACCTGGATCTCCATGCCGGTGCCGACCAGCGGCGCCTCCGGCCGCACGAGGGGCACGGCCTGGCGTTGCATGTTGGATCCCATCAGCGCGCGGTTGGCGTCGTCGTGCTCCAGGAAGGGAATCATGCCCGTGGAGACGCTCACGATCTGCTTGGGTGAGACGTCCATGTAGTCCATGTTGTCCGGCGTGGCCACCAGGAACGTGGCGCCGTGCCGCGCTTCCACCTTGGGGTCAGCAAACTCGTTCTTGCTGTCCAGCCGGGAGCTGGCCTGGGCGATGTTGTACTTCTCCTCCCGGTCCGCCGAGAGGTACACGATCTCGCTGGACACGAAGGGGTTCACCTTGAGCATCGTGCCGTCCAGGCGCTGGAGGCTCTTGGCAAGCTCCTGCGTGATGGCCTGGCCCGCCGTCGCGATCGTCTTGTGGGCCTTGTCCTTCACGTCCTCACGCAGCACTCTGCCGATGAAGTTGCCGGACTGGCTGGCGACCACTTCCCGGACGACCTTGCGGTAAGGAGTCTCCACGAACCCGTACGGGTTGATGCGCGCGTACGTGGCCAGAGAGCCCAGCAGACCGATGTTCGGGCCTTCCGGCGTCTCGATGGGGCAGATGCGGCCGTAGTGGGAGTGATGGATATCGCGCACGTCGAAGCCCGCGCGCTCGCGGGAGAGGCCGCCGGGGCCCAGGGCCGAGAGACGGCGCTTGTGCGTCAGCTCCGCCAGAGGGTTGGTCTGGTCCATGAACTGGCTGAGCTGGGAGCCGCCGAAGAACTCCTTGATGGCCGCCACGACGGGCCTGATGTTGATGAGCGCGGACGGGACCGCTGCGTCAGGGTCAATCAGGGTCATGCGCTCCTTGACGACGCGCTCCATGCGCAGCAGGCCCACGCGGAGCTGGTTCTGTATAAGCTCGCCGACGGCCCGGACGCGCCGGTTGCCCAGGTGGTCAATATCGTCCTCTTCGTCGAGTCCGTTGTTGATCCTGATGAGCTGCCGCACGATGGCGATCATGTCGTCCGGCGTGAGCACGCGGTGCTCCGGCTTGATCTCCTTGGGCAGGGTCCTGTCCAGGCGGGAGCACAGCTTGTAGCGGCCCACCTTGCCCAGGTCGTACCGGCGGAACATGAAGAACAGCGACTTGAGGAGGTCCCGGGCGTTCTGCACGCTGGGAGGCTCCCCCGGGCGCAGGCGCTTGTAGAAATCTATAAGGGCCTGCTCCTCGTTCGCGATGCCCGCGTCCCGCTCCATGGTCGTGGAGATGTAGCGGTGCTCCGGGTCGTTGTCCACGTCCTTGAACAGGGCCAGAATCTTGTCGTCGGAGCCGTAGCCCAGAGCGCGCAGGAAGGTGGTCACGAAGATCTTGCGCTTGCGGTCCACCTTGACCGAGAGGAGGTCCTTGTTGGAGGTCTCGAACTCCAGCCATGCGCCACGGTTGGGAATGACCTTGGCGGAGCACAGCTTGCGCCCGGTGGCGATGTCCTGCTCCAGGGTGAAATAGACGCCCGGCGCGCGCACGAGCTGGCTGACCACGACGCGCTCGGCCCCGTTGATGATGAACGTACCCTTGCTGTTCATCAGGGGAATGTCGCCGAAGTAGAGGCGCTGCTCGGCCACCTCGCCCGTGTGCTTCTTCACGAGCCTGACCTGCACCGAAAGGGGAGCGGCGTAGGTCATGTCCTGCTCCCGACACTCCGCTTCGGTGTACTTCGGCGAGCCGAAGTCATAGTCCTCGAAGTGGA
>Ga0082335_1004981_pt1 | contig 19052 bp, 18 predicted proteins | sample Subgrocontami58m_FD_72375 | JGI IMG/M metagenome (GOLD analysis project Ga0082335, IMG submission 72375) | Subsurface groundwater microbial communities from S. Glens Falls, New York, USA - GMW37 contaminated, 5.8 m (SPADES assembly) (version 2) ... | reverse complement strand
ATGGCCAACGAAAGAATGAAAGATAGAGGGCGTAGAAAACAGGATAGTAGATGAAGGTTGCCAGCACGGCGAAGCTGGGCAGCAGAAATGCGTAGGCGGTCAGCCATTCGGTTAAGTCACGTCGTTTAATCGAAAGAAAATTTCGTGTCGTCATAACACCTCACACCGTATCCGTCACCACTTTACGCATCAGCGCAAAACTATCGGCGAGACGTTCATGTAAATGATCCAAGCGACTGGCACGATGCCCGTTGATCTCCATCGTCACCGCGCCGCTAAAGCTCACGCGCTTGAGGGCGCGCAAATTTTTTTGCCACGGAACGTTGCCGTAGACCAACGGAAAATGATCTTCGCCCGCATCGTTGATGTCGTGGATGTGAACGTGGCGCACGGCTTTTAAAAAATCTTCGCCTGGCAATTGGGTATAGCCTTGCAGCACATCGTGTCCTAAATCCCAACACACGTTGAGGCGCGGATGATTAAGCCCGCGCACGATTTCCAAGACTTGCTCGTGCGTTTCACCCACGCGGTTGTAACCGGCTTTGGGCGGCAAATTTTCTAACATCAAGTGCGCCCGAGTTGTTTTCGTCAATGCCCATCCCAAAAAATGCCACGTATCGGCGGCGAGCTGTGTCAGCGATGTTTTGCCGTGCGCCCCATGAATGACGACGGCGGGAAATAAATCTGCCTCATTTGCCCAACGCTCGATCAACTCAAAGACAGGCGCATAAAGTTTTTGCAACTCGTCACGACGAGAAGAAGCGAAGCCCGCCGAGTTGTAGGGGTCTTTGTAAGGCGAGTGGAAGTGACAGCGATAACCAAGCCGCAGGCATTGTTCGGCGAGGGCGCGCATTTCTTCCCACTCCTCATCAGGGTTGAGGGTGAACTCTAACGCGCTCAAGCCAGCCGCCGTCAACGGATTTAAAAATCCATCCAGCGATCCAGCGGATGAGTCGATCCATTTGGGATGCAGACCGAAACTTAATTCCATCATGCCTCTCAAGACCTCACAGGTCTTACCCGCTCCGCTTCGCTACGGGGCGCGTTGCGAGACCTGTGAGGTCTAATCAGTTCTCTCGCCAGCGCTTCCAAATTAAATCCATTGACCCGTTCCACTTCGCGCACTAAATTCTGATCGAGTGATTCGATCCCGTGCAGCGCGCCGCAGATCGCGCCGGCGATTGAGGCAACGGTATCGGTGTCGCCGCCGATGTTGACCCCGGCGTTGATCGCCGTTGTGGCATCACCGCGCGCGGCGGCGACCACGCCAAAAGCCGCCGCCACCGATTCGGCGGGATCGAGTCCGGTGCCAACGTAGTCGTAAATTTTTTGCAGAGCTTCTTCAATGTTTAATGATTCATTGGCTAACTTCACTGCCAACTCGATCCGTTTCTCTAACGGCGTGCACCAGCTCCACGCGCCATGTTCGCGTCCATGTATCGCGCCACGTTGTGACGCCGCGATCACCGTCTCCACGGTTGAATTCGGTGACATAGCTTCGGCGATAGCACAGGCAACGGCGGCGCCACCTTGAATCGCGTTGCGCGTGTTGTGTGTCGGCGCACTCGCGGCGATCACATCGTTCATCAGGCGATCAAAATTTCCGGCGTTCACAATGCCAATCGCCGCCACGCGCATCGCCGCGCCATTCGTCGTGCCGCTCTTGCCCGTCTCGCGCGGCGACACACCTTCTTTTAATTGCGCCAGCGCGCGGCGCGTGCTGGGCCCGAGATAATTTGTTTGCAAAGATTTTTCATCGCTCCACTTTACGAGTGCGGCGGCGACGTTTTCGGGTGTGAGCGTTTCGCCGCGCGCCAATAAGTTGGCGATGAGCAACGTTTGCGCCGTGTCGTCGGTGACAATGCCCAGTGGGTGCGCGTGCGCCGGATGAAAGTCGGGCGGGGCGGCGAGATGAACGAGCCAACCGAAGTGCGCGCGAATTTGATCACGAGTTAAAAATTCGGTGGCGCGTCCCAGCGCATCACCTAACGCCACGCCCGCTAAACAGCCATGCGCCTTAGAAAAAAATGGGGTCACGCAAAAACCATCACACTCTTGATGCCGCGATATTCCGCGCCGTCATTGAACGCGCTCTCGGCTTCATCCATCGTCACCGTGCGCGTGATCAATCCTGTCACGTCGAGTGAACCATCGCTCAAACTTCCTACGGCGCGTTTGAAGTGGGTGTGAGCGAAACCAAACGTGCCGATCACGGTTACTTCGTTGTAATGAATGTGATTCGGATCAATGGTGAGGCGCGACCCGCCGGGCAAGCCTGCAAAAAAATTAATCACGCCGCCGCGCCGCACTAACGCCACCGATCCCTCAGCGACTTCAGGAGAACCCACCGAGACGATGACGTGATCCATGCCTTCGTTGTTGCTCAACTTCATCACTTCATCTTTCAAACTTTGTTCTTTGACGTTGATGACGTGATCGGCATACTGCGCCGCTAACGCCAAACGATCCGGCATCATGCCGGCAACGACAATCGGCGACGCGCCTAACTGTTTGCCGATCATCGCTTGCTCCAAACCCATCGGTCCATCGCCGACGATTAACAACGAGTCGCCTGCTTGCAAACGCATGGCTTCAAAACTGTGATAGCAACAGGCGAGTGGTTCGACCAGTGTCGCTGTTAAAAAATCTACGTGTTCGGGCAAACAGAACATTCCTTTTTGCACGAGTCGACTCGGCACGCGCAAGTATTCGCTGAAGCCGCCCGGTTCTACCGAGTCATCCCAAAGATTCACACACAGCGTAAATTGCTTGCGCCGACAGTAACGACACTCACCGCATGGCACGTAAGGCGCTACCACCACGCGCTCGCCGACGCGCCACTTTGCCGCGCGCGACTCGACGATCACACCGCTCATCTCATGTCCCAAAACCGAACCCGGTTTGATCAACGGATGTCCGCGCATATACGTCTTCACGTCTGTCGCGCATATTCCGCAAGCGTGCGTTTGCACCAACACTTCGCCGTCGGCGATCAATGGTTGGGGTAATTCAGTAATTGCAATTTGCTTTGGCCCTAAATACTTAAGAACTTTCATAATTCGATTCTTATCGCCTTCATGAGTCCACGTTGGACTCGCACTTGAATGTGATCGGCTTCGCTCAAAATGATCAAGGGGTTGCCGTCAGCGCACAGTGCCGCCCCGTCTCGAAAACCCCAACCTTCGATCTGTTCCCCTTCACCTAAACTCGCGTAGCGCGACACAACGGGTTCAGATCGCCGATACGTTTCAAGATCGATCTTCATCCTCACCAACGAATGACTACATACTAAACATCCCGCGGGATCATTCACCAGCGATGACATCAGCACGCCGCCGGCAATCGCCTTGCCGTAAAACCGTTTGTCGGGCAAACCAACGATCACCGTTTCAACTTGATCGCTTTGGGCGATTAACGTTTCGCCGCGCGCTGATCGTTTGATGATGCGTGTTCCGTTTGTCCACACGCCTTCTACGTCACGCGGCACATTTAAATTTTTCATCTTCTCTGCCGCGCTCACGGTGGTCATTGCGCCGTTCATTGTTGCTAGCACGGTGAAGTCCAACACCACATCATTGAATCCCAAACCTAAATCGTTTCCATTCGCACCCGCGATGAGTCCATCAACACGATGCGTCACAAGTCGCGCCTCGCGCAAACGATACACGTCCGTTGATTGGCAGGTGATAAACGGACCGACGTTTGCCGTGCCGGCTCCGATGCCCAGCAGAGGCGGCATCCCCGTAAGATCGTGCAGCGCCCACGCCACATCTGCCAGCGTGCCATCGCCGCCGATCACAACCAATGCTTCCACATCTCGCTGTGCGATTTGTTGAGCGAGTGTGAATGTGCGATCTTTGCCGCGCGATTGATTCCAACTCAACGCCGTGATCGAGAGCGACAACCCCTCTAACGCGGCGGCGCCCATCTCACCTTCACCTGTCACCACTGCGGTTGCCGTCAACGCGCCCATCGCTTCGCGCGCAACTTTTAATCCCGTGCCGCTTCCGGCGCGCGGGTTGACGATGAGACCGAGTCGCTTCATCGTTTCGATTCTTTACTTTGGGTGTGTAGTTCCAACACACGCTGCGCGGCGATATCATCGGTGACTAATACGTTCACGTAACGCCCGCGCAGCGCGCCCAAGATCGCTACAGCTTTCGCCGCGCCGCCTGCCACGCCGATCACGCGCTTGGTTTTTCGCAACTGTTTGAGATCAACGCCCACCACGCCGCGCACAGCGTCGGTGCAGGCTTTGCCGTTAACGTCAAAGAAGCGCACGCAAATATCGCCGACGGCTTTGCGAGATCGCAAACGTGTTTGCGTGCTGTCGTCGAGATAATTCACGAAGAGCATTTGAATCTCCGAAGCAAGGTCAACGTTGCCAATGCCCACGATGGCAACGGTCATCTCATTCCATAACGCCAACGCCTGACGCATATCCGCCGAGCGCAGCAAGTCCGCTGCCATCTTGTCCGATTCCACCAGTGCCGGAACATAAAAATTTTGCCAGGTGCCGCCAAATTTTTCAGCGAGCGCGCGCGCAAGTTCGTGTACTTGAAATATCGGGGCGATCTGCCCCAGTCCGCCGATGAGCGGCACGACGGTGACGCGCGCTTTTCGTTTGGGTTCCAGCGCGCTGACAACTTCGTACATCGTGCGCCCCCAGCCCATGCCTACCACGCCGCCGTTAGTGACTGCGCGCTCCAAATAACGCGCCGCGGCTTGCCCCAGACGGCTGCGGGTGAGATCGTGTGTGTCGCCTTCGCTGTTGATCACGACGGCATCGGTTAAATTAAAAGTGGAGAGCAGTTGGAGTTCGAGCTGGCTGTGGGTCGAAGAAGGGTCTACGATTTTGATCTGGACGATCCCTTCCTCGCGCGCTTGCTGGATGAGACGCGAGACGGTGGGGCGCGACACATTCAACACCTGTGACACTTCTTCTTGAGTGCGGTTGTCTTCGTAATACAGGCGGGCGGCTTTCAGCATGAGTTGTTGCGTGGCGAGGTCGCTCATCGTATCGTAACCTTTTGGTGAACAATTGTATAATACAATTGTTCACAGATGATAGCAAGTATGAACTTGTCACAATTTCAAGGAGCTATTTTCATGGCAGATAAAACAAAACGTTTAGCGCACCTCTTTGCCCCCGATGGTAAAAGCCTCATCGTAGCGATGGATCACGCCGGTTTTATGGACACGGTGCAGCACGGGTTGGAAAACCCGCACCAACTCATCCGCGAAACGGCGCGGGCGGGCGCCGATGCGTTTTTGATCACACTCGGCAGCGCGCGGCGTTATGCCGCCGACTTCGGGCGCGCAGGAGTTTGGTTGAGTGTGGAGGCGCAGCCCCCGTTCTTAGAAAAAATTGTAGAGACCGCGCTGCAAATTGGCGCGGAGGGCGTGAAGTGTTTGGTCTACCCTTGGTGGGACGAACAACCACATAGCCTGACTTACTTTGCCGCGCTCGCCGCCGAATGTAACAAATGGGGCTTGCCCGTGATGGCAGAGGTGATTCCCGGCGGCTTCACGGCGAAAGACGACATGCGAACCGTAGAAAAAATCTCTGCCGCATCGCGCGTGGCTATGGAAGCCGGAGCAGATGTGATCAAAACTTTTTTCGTGGGCGATGCTAAATCGTTCGGCGCGGTTGTAGCGAATTGCCCTGTGCCGCTCGTCGTGTTGGGCGGGGCGCGCACGGCGGATGAGAGCGAGTTATTAAACAATGTGCGCGAAGCCTTGAACGCCGGAGCGAGTGGCGTCGCCATCGGGCGCAACATCTGGCAGCATCCTCAACCGGCGCGCATCACGGCGGCGTTAGCCGAAGTGCTGCATGGTAAAAGGGGGTCTGATTGGGTGTAAAGTATTACTTGTTGTTGTAAAGTAATACTTGACACGCCCTTGCCAAGCATCCTATAATCTCAAAAGGAAGTTCATCTGGACTCGTATCAATTAGCGGAAGGAACTTTGTGGCAAAGGCGCATAACTCGCTAGGACGTCGAATCCAAACCCGCCGCAAAGCGGCGGGGCTTTCTTTGCGCGCCCTTGCCGCTAAGATCGGGCGGACAGCCTCTTTCATCAGCCAAATCGAACTCGATCAAGTTAATCCTTCTATTGATTCGCTACGCCGTATCGCCGAGGCGCTCCAAGTCTCAATCCTGTACTTTCTTTCTGACGGCGTCTCCCCTGAACCACAGTCTCCCCTCCAACGCAAGTCCTCGCTCGAATACACGCCCGTCGTGCGCGCCAAGGTTCGCTCGAAACTTACACTGCCGGTCTCCGGAGTCACTTACGAATTACTCACACCCGATCTTGCTCATCGAATGGAAGCGATTTGCGGACGGCTCGCGCCGAACACCGGCAACGTAGCGCGCCGCTTGCGCGAACCGACTGAGGAATTTATTTACGTATTGTCAGGTTCGCTGTGTGTTGGACTCGGCAAAAAAGAGCATATTCTCTGCAGAGGCGACTCTATTTATTTTGAGGGCTCAGATCTTCGCAAACTATCTTGCGCTTCCAAGACCGAAGACGCGGTGTGGATCTCGGTCATTACGCCGCCGATCTTTTGACCGATTCTATTTAGGACGCAATCAATGCTGATTCAATTCACGCACAGCAAAACATTGGAAAGAAAAACAAATGAATCCAAAAGGTAAAACCGCACTCATCACTGGCGGCGCGATTCGGGTTGGTAAAGCGATTACCCTCGGGTTAGCGCGAGCAGGTGCCAACGTGGTGATTAATTACAACCACGATGGTGAACAGGCTGCTCAGACCGCCAACGAAGTAGAAATGCTGGGTGTTACTGCTTTAACCATCCAAGCGAATATCGCCGATTGGGAACAGGTTAAACGGATGTTTTCCCAGGTTCACGACAAAATCGGCAACATTGATATTTTGGTCAACAATGCCTCAGTTTTCAAGCAGACTCGCTTCCCCACCGATTCAATCGAAGATTGGCATGCCGTAACCGGTGTACTGATCAATGGCGCATTTTACGTTTCTAACCTGGCGGCCACAGATATGTTGGAAAAGAAACAAGGTGTCATTATCAACATTGTTGACATTTCAGTCTGGGAAGCTTGGCCAAAATTTAGCGCTCACGTAGTCGGAAAATCTGCCCTGATGGCGATGACCCGTCAGTTTGCCCTTGACCTGGCTCCCTACGTGCGCGTTAACGCAGTTTGTCCCGGGCCAGTTCTGCCGCCCCATAATTATTCACCGGAGAAGAACAAGAAGACAGCTGCTAAGACTTTATTGGATCGCTGGGGCACCCCAGAAGATATTTCGAAAGCAGTGAATTTTCTGATCGAGTCGGATTACATCAATGCCGAGGCAATTACAGTGGATGGTGGTCAACGTTATGGTCATCGTAAATTGGAAGCAGGATAATTATTAAAAATAGGGCAGATTACATCACCGCCGAGGTGATCGTCGTGGATGGCGGTGAACGTTTTGGAAAACACAAGTGAAGGAGGTGGTTGCGTGCAGGATGATATTAGATTGGATCGGAAAGTCAATCGGCTTATTAATTAATACCAATACCCAAGGAGAAGAAAAAATGAAAAAGCGTTTACTTTTGATTACGTTAGTGTGCGCGTTAGTCGCCGCGTGCGCGACGCCCACTGCCGCGCCGACCAGTGCGCCAGCGACCTCGGCTCCCGTACCGGCGACCTCGGTGCCAAAACCGACGGACGCACCGAAACCGACTGATGTGCCGAAACCGAAGGACATGGTCTTCTGGACCCAGTTCGATGAGAAAAATTTGGATCCCAAAATCGATTCCTTCGTAGGTAACGAATACCTGCGCGCCACGATGCCGCAATTTAACAAGGCATTTGCGGGCAAATGGAATTGGGTGAACGTTCAGAGGGACTTTAGTAAGATGAACGCAGAATTGATTACTGCGGTTCAGGCAAAGGGCGATGTCCCCGATCTCTTCCAAATCTCACTCGATATTAACACCTTTGTCTCAAATGGAGCTGCCCAGGATTTAACCGCTTGGGCAAGCGCCCAACCCTGGTACAAAGATCTGGATAGCGGTGCGATCAAAGCCTGCACCGCGACAGACGGAAAGCTCTACTGCATACCGCTTTCCGTACGACCTCAGGTTGTTTATGTCTGGAAGGATCACTTCCCGAACGGCTATCCAAAGACGCCGGCTGAATTCATCGTTCAGGCGGCTGCTTTGAAAGCGAAGGGTGTTTCTGCCCTGACTTACTTCGGGTCAACGGATGGTGACGGAAATGGCATCACGCGCGGAATGACCACAATAATGGCGTCATTTGGCGGTAAATACGATGACGGCAACGGTAGAATGCTACTCAACACGCCGGAAAACACTGCTGCCATTGAGTTTATGCGCGAAATCGTAGCGAAGGGATATGTGACCGAGTCTTCCTTTGTTGGCAAGTTCCAGGAAGAAGTAGCGTTCAAAGACGGCAAAGCCGGCTCTTTCCTGCAAGGATTGAACGGCTACCTCTTCTTGAACACGCTTACGGCGCCCAGCGGCAAAAAATATGCCAAAGGCAATTCCAATGATTTACCTGACGCGGTAGCGGCTGGCGACGCTTATCTGGCAGCATTCCCGGCGCCGGCAGGCAAGACACCGGGTTGTAATCTTGCGGCTTCCGGTCTGATCGTTCCCGTGGGCGCAAAAAACCTAGAGGGGGCGCGCGAATATATCAACTGGATCATGACCCCTGATCAGAACCCGCAGTTTGTCTTGGGTGCTGTGGGCGGCTTCCCCGCCCTAAAAGCGTCTCTATCCAACCCAAGCTTCCAAACGCCTTACTTCCAACAGGGAGCAAAGGTTGTTGCCGCCAGCGCTTGCCGTCCTTGGTTCGGCACGCTGACCAAGCCGGCGGTAGCCCAACCGATAGTCATGACGGCTCTGTACAAGTTGATCAAAGAAGATCCCAAAGCAGACATCGCCGCAGCTCTGAAAAAAGCACAAGACCAATATAACGCTGAAGTCAAGTAGCGTTCCCTGTTCCACTTTTCGTTGTTGACATATTAGCAAGGTGACAAGAAATTACTCATCTTGTCACCTTGCTAAGTCTTAGCAGGATTTTTGAAAGGTTGGGTTGACTTTGTTTTAAAACTTCACGATATGAAAAAACAAAAATGGTTCCGCAATTCTTTGCCTTTCTGGTTGATCCTGCCGACAGTCATCACTTTGCTCGTCGTACAGGTCTATCCTACTCTTTATACAGTCTGGTTAAGCATGCAAGATCGAGAACCGGCGGGGTGGATATTTGTTGGTTTTAATAACTTTGAACGCCTTTTCAACTTAGGCCAGTTTGGTGAAAGTGTCGGTTTGACGATTGTTTTTCTTGTGGGTCATGTGTTGTTGACGATGGTCGGTGGTTTTTTCACCGCATTTTTGCTCAGTCAAAAAATTCACTTCTCGGGTTTATTTATCACATTGCTTTTTATCCCTTGGGTTCTTTCCCAGATCATTGTCGGGTTTATGTTTCGGCTGTTGGTTGCGCCAGAGTATGGAGTTTTTTCTGGTATCTTGCTAGACCCGGCACTGTTTCCACCTAACGGATTATCAGTTCTGGTAGCCCCACCACCCAGACCCTGGTTCGGTGATTTTCCTTTTCCCACTTCAGCCGCACTGGGCTTACTCATTCTCGCTTCTACCTGGCGGGCTCTGCCGTTTGCAACCCTGCTCATACTTGCCGCCATACAGATGGTTCCGCTGGAAGTCATCGAAAGCAGCCGGATAGATGGCGCGAATGGATGGCAGATTATCCGCCATATCATGGTTCCACTGATCCTGCCGGCCTTAGTCGTCGTAATCTTCAATATCATATTAAACGGCATAAACGGAGTCGGTTTAGTCTTGAGCCTGACCGATGGTGGCCCGGGGACAGCCACCCAAATCATCAGCTATTTGCTTTATTCAATTGGCTGGTCGCGAATTCAATTTGGTCGGGCAGCGGCCTTGGCGCTGATCATGGCTGTGGTTAACTGGATACTCATTATGGGCACGCTCCGTGTCACAAGGGTTGAAGAAAGAGATATCTAATTATGAAAAAAATCTTCTCGTTGTTCTGGCGGAATAAAAATCGCTGGCTGATTTATAGTGCCCTCATCCTGATCACTCTTTTGAACCTTCTCCCGATTGCATTAACCGCGCTGGTATCCTTCAAAAGCCAAGAGGACGTTATCCGCACACCCCCTGTACTCTTTCCTTGTGATACGCCTACTCAGTCGTTTGATTTAAATGCTTGTCGCTGGTCGCTGGAAGGCTACGAACGCGTGTTAGCGCCAAGACCGTCACCCGATTCGCCTTTTGGATTCGAGTTAACAGGCACCATGATCGCCACTTATGGCCTCAATACCGTTCTGTATGCCACGCTCTCTTCCCTCCTCGTGGTATTGTTGGCTGCCACATCGGGTTACGCCTTTTCACGCTATCGGTTTCGAGGTCACAGGGCACTGCTGACGGCCATCATAGCAATTACAGGTGTGCCATTTCTCACCAATCTGCTTGCCCTCTACCAGATGGGAGTTACGATTCGTACAGTGGGTCTACCCTATGATGACCGTCTCTTCATTATTATTGTGTATGTCGGCTTCTTTTTGCCACTGAGTGTATGGATCGCTAAAGGATTCTTTGACGCCATTCCGCGTGATTTAGAGGATGCGGCGCTGATCGATGGTTGCAGCTCGCTTCAATCACTTTTCTACATTATGATCCCGCTGACCCGGCCAGCGATGATTGCAATTTTCATGCTCACCTTTGTCGGTGTCTGGAATGAATTCATCGCCGGCTATTTGCTCATTTCCAAGAACAGTAATAAACCCATTATGTTTGGTTTTTTTGATTTTCTCGGTCAAAGCCGCATCAACCTGCAAGTCGTAGCCGCTGCAAGTGTAATTATTGCCTTACCGGTGGTCATTCTTTTCTTGTTTTTCCGGCGCAGCTTCTTTATGGCAATGGTTGAAGGCTCGGTGAAAGGGTAAGCCCACCGTGCCCTTCAACGCCTACATTTTCGATTTAGATGGCACCGTATATCTGGGTGACGCGCTCTTGCCCACTGCGCGCGAGACGATTCTCGAACTGCGCTCACGCGGCGCGCGCACCGTCTTCCTCTCCAACAATCCGGCTCACACCCGATTCGATTACGCTCAAAAATTAACTCGTCTCGGTCTGCCCACGCCACCTCACGACATCATCAACTCTTCGATGGTGATGGCAGATTTTTTAAAACGGAATCACGCTCTCGCTCGCCACTACATTATTGGAGAACGTCCGCTCATCACCGAACTCCGCGAAGCGAACTTGATTCTGGCTGACGACGGCGACGGTGTGTGGAGTGCCGACTCTGTTATCGTCAGCTTTGATCGCACCTTCACCTATCGCAAACTGCAACGCGCCTTTGATCTCATTCGCAACGGGGCGCACTTCTTCGCCACCAACGCCGACGTCTACTGTCCCACTCCCAACGGCGGCGAACCCGATGCTGGAGCTCTCATCGCCGCCATTGAATCTTGCACCGGCAAAAAATGCGAAGCGGTTGTCGGCAAACCATCGCGCTATATGATCGAAGCGATCTTAAACATCCTCAACCTGCCACCCGAACAGTGCATCATCATCGGTGATCGTTTAGAGACTGACGTGCAGATGGGGATCAATGCCGGTATGGCAACAGCCTTGACGTTGACCGGGGCGACGAGCCGCGAAGCCGCAGAGAAGTCAAGTATCAAACCGAATTTTATTTTGGATAAACTTTGCGATCTATTATGACAAAACCTAAAGTCGTCATCACCATTGGGCAGATACATTATGAGCGCATGATCAATACCGGCGCAATGGAAGACCTGTCCAAATTTGCCGAGGTGGTTCACCACACGGGTCAGCAGCCTGCTCAAAAAACCGAACTCATTCAGCTGTTGGCGAATGCCGATGCCTGCATCACCAGTTGGGAAGTTGCTCAGCTGGATAAGGATGTGATCGCCGCCGCCCCCAAACTCAAAGCAGTGGTGCACATGGGCGGCAGCGTTAAGAAAGTCGTTTCAGACGCGCTTTGGGAGAAGGGCATTAAAGTTTTTTCCGCGCGACCTGCGCTGGCGAGAGATGTGGCAGAGACCACACTTGGACTTATGATCGTTGGCATTAAAAATATATTGCCGCTAGCGCAGCACGTACGCACCGGTGGGTGGCGCGACAGCCGTTATTGGCCCTCGCGCGAATTGCATCGTAACAAGGTGGGTATTATTGGAGCCAGTGAGGTCGGACGTCATGTCATAACACTCCTCAAACCTTTCGACCCGATCATCTTGCTTTACGATCCTTATGTCTCGGAAACAGAAGCCGAAAAACTCGGAGTGCGAAAAGTTGCGCTGGAAGAAATGGCGCGGGAATCGGATGTCATTTCACTGCACGCGCCTTTATTACCGGCAACTAATAAGATCATCAGCGCCGAGCTATTAAAAATAATGAAAGATGATTGTATTTTGATCAACACCGCTCGCGGCGCGTTGATTGACGAACCAGCAATGGTAGCCGAGCTACAAAAAGGTCGCCTCTTTGTTTTCCTTGATGTAACCGATCCCGAACCCCCAGCCCTCGATAGTCCGTTGCGCTCTCTGGAAAACGTTGTGGTCATGCCGCATCTGGCGGGCTGCATCACAGATTGCGGTCACTTAAGTATTCTGGCAGTGGAAGAACTGCGGCGCTTTTTCATGGGCGGCACATTGATTCACGAGATTACACCGGATATTATGGATCGCTTAGGTTAAGTGAAAGATGGAAACGAGCGATACAGGTCAACAAAATTTACTACTTGTCCGTGCGACAGTGAATCCCACCGACGCCGAGACAGGTCAACTCTTTCTTTTGAAAGGTGATGCCACCGGAGAGAATCTGAATCTTGAAATTTCGACAGGTGCGCAACTTCCGGCAGCGTGGCATTATGATGACCAGCCTTTTCAATTAAAGATTCTGCATTTTAACGATCTGCATGGGCAAGTCGCGCGCATTGGTCGTAACGAAAATACTCCTGTTTTCTCGAAGATGGTTTCGCGCATTCAGTACACTCGATCAACGTATCAGGGAAATCCTTTTGCGGGTGTGTTGGTCTTATCTGGCGGGGACGATAGTATCGGCACCCCCTTTGATTTGTTGATTGGCAAGACCCCGGAAAATTATCAGGTGCATGCTGGCTATCGTCTCTATTCAAAAGCCGGGGTCGCCGCTTCAGTTTTAGGCAACCACGAATTTGATCTCGGTCTGGATTTACTTGCTCATGCAATTCGCAAAGATGCTGCTTTCCCGATTCTTTCAGCCAACATTAAACCAAATAGGCAATTGGAAAACGCGTGCGATCCAGCCGCGATCTTTTATCTCAAAGGCATTCGGATCGGGGTCATTGGATTAACCACACCGGCAGCGACATTGCGTTGTCGGCAAGGTTCAGAATTTGAAATTGTGGACCCGATCCCGGTAGTAAAACGTCTGTTGCCCATCGTGCGCTCATTAAGTGATATCGTCATCATTCTTAGCCACCTCGGATTAAGTTTGAGTTCGTCGTCCGCTTCAATGGCTTTTGCCGGGGATGTGGAATTGGCTCAAAGCCTGCCTCTCGGAAGTGTTGATCTTATTATTGGTAGCCACACCCATGATCTCATTAACAAGAGTGGCTTGGATTCGAAAAATGTAGTCAATGGCATTCCGATCACTCAAGCGGGTTGCAATGGAAGTTATTTGGGTGAAGTAGATATTGTCTTGCGCGATGCACCCACAGTGGCTAATGCCTGTCTGAATGAAACCGCCGAACTGCCGTTGGACATTTCTTTTGATGAAAACTATGTGCAGCCGCTCCTTGAGCAGCTCCGTCCAAAATTTGAAAAAAGACTCGGCAGAGTGATGGAGAGTCGAGAAATAATGGTTGATGCTTCTTATAATGTTGCGCTTGGCGAGTCGGCGTTACATAATTTTGTGGCGGATGGTTTGGTTGCCAGTTGCCGCGCGCATGAACTCGCGGTGGACTTTGGTATGGTGGATGCCTCTGTCATTAATTCCGGTATACAACCGGGTAAGGATTTTACTTATGGCGATTGGCAGAGCGTAATGCCTTATTCGGATACGCTAATTCTCTTCACTCTTACCGCAAAAGAACTATGTGAGTTTATTCAGGACAATGCCCGTCGAGTAGACATCTTAGAAGAGCCGCATCAAGAGAGAGGGTTTCAGTACTTCAGCAAAGAAATCCGTTATTGCATCCAAAGCAGTCCTACTCGTTCCAGAATTAAAGCAGTTGATATTAAAGTCAAAGGCATTCCCGTTGAACAAGACACGGATCGCATCTACCGTGTCGCCTGTATCAGTTTTTTTCGAGCGCTGTCTCGAAATTGGGAGCAGCAAAATATGCCGTTGCTAGTTTTTGATCCGAAACAAGCGCAGGGTGTGGATACAGGGTTGTTTGTTCGCGATCTCATGTCGGAGCATATTCAACACTATGATGGCATCAGTTCGGCAGGCGGAGCCCTTCAGGATGGCAGACTGATCGTATTTTGAATCAAGCAAGAGGGAGTGATGCCGCCACTGGAGCGGAGGCTTCAGGTGGCACCCATCGCCTTCGCGCGCGTGGCGGCATCACCACAGAATAAAAAATTTTCACGGTGGAGAAAATAATCATGTCAATTAATCGTAGACTTAATCACATCTTTCGCGCCGATGGTCGCGCGCTCATTGTCGCAATGGATCATGGATTGATGGATGGTCCTAAGACAGGTTTGGAAAAACCGAATGAGACCATCGAGAAGGTGATCGCCGGAGGCGCGGACGCGATCCTGACTTCGTATGGCATCGCGCGGAAATTCTCGCGCGAGCTTGCTTCGTGCGGACTCATCGTGCGCGCCGATGGCGGCGCGACCAGTTTGAGCAAAACCCCGGGACCGGGTGCGTTGATGTTAAACGTCGAACAAGCCTTGCGCGTTGATGCCGACGCGCTGGCGGTGAGCGCGTTTCCCATCTCGCCGCAAGAAGGCTCATCGCTCGGAAATCTGGCGAGTGCGATCAAAACCGCGCACGTCTGGAACGTAGCGGTGATGGGCGAGATGGTGCCGGGTGGATTCGACAGTCCGCCGGAATTACGCTCGACTGAAAATATCGCGCTGGCGGCGCGTGTCGGCGCAGAGATGGGCGCGGATTGGATCAAATGCCCCTACGCGCCCAATATGGAAAAGGTGACGCAGACCTGCTTTGTGCCGGTGGTGATTCTTGGCGGCGCGAAACGCGGCGCGGAAAATGAAATGCTGGCAGAGATCAAACGCGCAGTAGATGAAGGTGTGAGCGGCGTTGCGATTGGTCGCAACATCTGGCAGTTTGAAAATCCGGCGGCGATGACGCGGGCGGTCGCGGCGATTTTGCACGACGATGCGACAGTTGAAGCGGCGATGAAAATTTTGAAGTCGTAATGTGTGGTGATGGCAGAAACCCGTTTTCTCTAAGAAAACGGGTTTCTCCGACAACCTGCTAGATGAAACATTCGACGCTTTTCCTAACCCAACGCAGCGAGCGGCAACAACAAAGTGCGCTTGCCGCCGCGCCCGCCAAACTTGACATCACGATGCGGCGCGATCCGTCTCGCGCCGAAATTTTGCGCCTGCTGCCGGAAATGGAGTTTCTCATCAGCGAACGCGCCGGTGTGATTGACGCTGAGATGATCGCCGCAGGCAAAAAATTAAAACTGATTCAGCGACTCGGCTCACAGACGTGGGACATTGATCTCGCTGCGGCGCGGCGCGCAGGCATCTTCGTGTGCTACTTGCCGCTCGCCACATGCCAATTGGTCGCGGAGCATATAGTTCTGCAAATGCTGGCGACCGCGAAGCGGGTGCGCGAGTTGATGCAAATAGTAGCGGAGGCAGGCGATTGGGGCGTGCCGCCACGCCGTTGTACCGAAGATTACTATGTGGGCAACTGGTCACATCGCGCGAACATTCGTGGCTTGCGGAAAAGCATGGTGGGCATTGTCGGTTTTGGCGAAATCGGCGGGGAGCTGGCGCAGCGGTTACGTTCATTCGATTGCACGGTGCTATACAACAAACGCACGCGATTACCGGCGACTGCCGAAGCCGAATTTAGCATTACGTATGCAACACAAAACGATTTGCTTGAGCAGAGTGATTTTGTTTGCTCGCTTCTGCCGCTTTCGCCGGAGACCGAGCAATCAGTCAACACAAATTTTTTCGCGGCGATGAAGCCCGGCGCGATCTTCGTGCATTGCGGCGCGGGCGCAGTCGTGGATGAAACCGCGTTGATTGACGCCTTGCGTTCGGGCAAACTCGCGGGTGCGGCGCTCGATACCTACACCTACGAGCCGATGCGTCCCGACGATCCTTTGCTCGAGCTCGCCCGCGATCCGATGCAGAATCTGATGCTTACGCCGAGTATCGCCGCCGGCACACTGACGATGAGCGGTCATCCGCGCGCAGGCGATTACGCCAACATTGTCGCAATGCTTGAAGGCAAACCATTGGAGTATCGGCTGGTGTGAAAAGTGGAAATGGCATGGATGTACGCACTTTAATCACGAATAGCGCGAATATACGAATTTAACGAATAAAGCAATAAAAAGAATCATTCGTGATATTCGCTCATTCGTGTTATTCGTGATGGAATCGTCTTGCCCTATGTAAATCAGATGGAGAATAATATGTCTTATCAACAACTCGCAATTTATCTGCAAGACAAACATTCAATCAGCGACGAATTTGAATTTGCGCGCTACGCCGAGCAGCGCGGCTTTGACGCGATCTGGCAAGCCGATACGCGCCTCGCGCGCGATTGCATCTCTATGATGGGCGCGTTGGCGGCGATCACCACGCGCGTTAAAATCGGCAGTGGTGTGTTGCCGTTTTGGCCACGCAATGTCGCTACGCTTGCCGCGACGTATTCGACGCTATGGGAAATGTCAGGGAACCGCATCATTTGCGGACTCGGTGCGTGGTGGGAACCGATCACGTCAAAGGTCGGCATCCGACGCACCAAACCGTTGCAAGCCACGCGCGAATACATCACCGTTCTCCGAAAATTATTCGCGCGTGAAGTTGTGACGTGGCATTCCGAGTTTATTAATTTAGATGAAGTGGAACTGGACATCATTCACGGCGACACTCGTCCACGCGCCATCCCGATTTATATTGGCGCAACGGGCGACAAAATGTTGGAATTAACCGGTGAACTCGCCGATGGTGTGGTGCTGAACTACATGGTGTCGCCGGCATACATCCGCAAAGCGGTTGCTCTCGTGCGCGCCGGAGCCGAACGCGCCGGGCGAGATTTCAACAAACTGGATCGCCCGGAACTGATCGTCGTTTCCATGGACAAGGATCGTGGCAAGGCGCTTGATGCCGCGCGTGAACTGCTTGTGCAGTATCTCGGTCAAGAGCCGCACATTATGAAAGCGAGTGGCGTGAATCAGGACTTGCTTGATCAAGTCCATGCCGTTCTCGGTTGGCCCACAACGAAAGAAAAAGTCCAACAAGCGATGCACCTCGTGCCTGATGAACTTGTGCAACTCGTGACGGCCTCCGGCACGGCTTACGAGTGTGTCGAAAAAGTAAAAGAGTATATCGCCGCAGGCTGCACTTGCCCGATTATGTATTCGCTGCATGCGGATGCGCGTCCGATGATTGATGTGTTTGCCGAAGCGTTTCCCAGAAAATAGTAATTGGAGATGTCGCCGCAGTTTAACTGCGGCGACATCTCCAGTGGTAAATGGTAATTACCAATTACCATTTACTAATTACAACTTACAACTTACTTATATGCATCCCACGTTATTTCTCACCTCACGCGGCGAGCGTCATCAGCAAGAAGCTCTCGCCGCTGCCCCACGCGAACTCGACATCACCTTACGGCGTGATCCATCACGCGGTGAAATTTTGCGGCTCGTGCCACAGATGGAATTTCTTATCAGTGAGCGCGCCGGTGTAATTGACGCCGAGATGATCGCGGCAGCGCGCAATTTAAAATTGATTCAGCGGCTCGGCTCGCAAACGTGGGACATTGATCTCGACGCGGCGCGGCACGGCGGGATCGCTGTATGCTGCTTGCCGGTCACGACGTGCCAGTTAGTCGCGGAGCATATAGTTCTGCAACTACTCACAACCGCAAAACGTGCGCGCGAGTTAATGCAAGTGGTTGTGGATGCGGGCAATTGGGGAACGCCGCAACGCTGCACCGAAGATTACTTTGCCTACAACTGGTCTCAACGTGAAAACATTTCCGGACTGCGGCAAAGCACGGTGGGCATTCTGGGCTTCGGCGAAATTGGTGCCGAGGTGGCGCGGCGGTTACGCGCGTTCGATTGCGCGGTGTTGTACAACAAACGCCATCGTTTGCCCGCGCACGCCGAAGCTGATCTTGAAATCACTTACGCCACGCAAGCCGACCTTCTGGCGCAGAGTGATTTTGTTTGCTCGCTCCTTCCGCTTTTTCCGGAGACTGAGCAAACCATCAACGCAAATTTTTTCGCGGCGATGAAGCGCGGCGCGATCTTCGCGCATTGCGGCGCGGGCGCGATTGTGGACGAAACTGCGCTGCTTGACGCGTTGCGCTCCGGGCATCTCGCCGGCGCCGCGCTCGACGGATACACCTATGAGCCATTGCCTCCCGATCATCCATTGCTGGCGCTGGCGCGCGATCCAATGCAGAATCTGATGCTCACTCCACACATCGCCGCCGGCACATTGACTGTTCAACGACGCGCAGGCGATTACGCAAACATAGTTGCGCTGCTTGAAGGCAAGCCGTTAAAGTATCAGTTGGCGTGAGAATGACATCACTCCTCATTCATAATGGACTCATTCTGCCATGCGATAACGACACACGCACGGCGATTCCACGCGGTTACGTTTTCGTGCAAGACGACCGTATCGCCGCCGTGGGCGCCGACGATGCGCCTCCGGCTTTTTTAGCGGAGGCGGCAACCACGATTGACGCGCGCGGCAAAGTGGTGATCCCCGGGCTGATCAACGCCCACACCCATCTCTTTCAAACATTTATGCGCGGGCTGGCAGACGACAAG
>Ga0082335_1004980_pt1 | contig 19054 bp, 16 predicted proteins | sample Subgrocontami58m_FD_72375 | JGI IMG/M metagenome (GOLD analysis project Ga0082335, IMG submission 72375) | Subsurface groundwater microbial communities from S. Glens Falls, New York, USA - GMW37 contaminated, 5.8 m (SPADES assembly) (version 2) ... | reverse complement strand
CGTTGAGCCCGAGCGTCTGCTTGATCGGGATCCCGATCACCGCGAACATCATCCACACCATGAAGCACACGGTGAACGCGGTCGTGCTCGACGTCACTACCGACCACGCCTTGTAGTTCTGCGAAGCCATGTCCTCAACCTCCGCGCAAGACTGAAACGTTGAACGCAGTCTAGACGTGCGCGACGCGCGTGAGAACACCGCGCGCAAGCCGCAACCGATGCGTTTCTACCCACTAGGTGGTAGTCGCCGAGCGCGGGCCAATTGCCCGGAAAGCCGCATGGATACTTGATCTCCAGCCGGCGCACCGCGCGTGCGCGCGCGCGCCGCGGCACAAACGGGGCCATTGTGAGTAATGCTAAATAGACCTACACACGACAAGACTATCTTGTGAGAATGGTTGAACGGAATTTTTTCAGCGACCGCGCACTGACGCCTTCAGCGTGGCGAACGCTTGCGCGGCCAACCGGCGGAGGGTGGCATGCAAGAGCCATGGCGGAAATCGGCAAGGCGGGAAATCGTTGGCTCGCGCGCAGCCGCGCGATCGCGGTCATCTTGGCGCGGCGTCATCGCCCTGCTCGCCGCAGCGGGGTGCGCGGGCGTCGCCGGCGTGGCATTGGCGGCCGACGGCAAGGCGCTGTTCGAAGCCAGCTGCGGCGCCTGCCACGCGATCGGCGGCGGACCCCGTCCGGGGCCTGATCTCAAAGCGTCGCTCGAGAAACGGGGCAAGGACTGGATGGTGACGGCGATCGTGAATCCGTCCGGCGCGGGCCTCGCGCCCGCCATGCCCAACCTCGGAGTGGCGAAGCCGGACGCGCAGGCGATCGTCGAGCACATCGCGCGCGTCGCGGGCGGCGCGGGCGGCGGCGACAAGGCGGCCGCGCCGGCGGCTCCCGCCGGCGACGCGGCGCGCGGCAAGGCGCTGTTCTCCGGGACCTCGGCGCTGCAAAGCGGCGCGGTGTCCTGCATCGGCTGCCACAACGCGGGCGGCGTCGGCGCGCTGGGCGGCGGCAACCTCGCCTCCGACTTGAGCGACGCCGGGCTGCGCTACACGCAGGGCGAAGGTCTCGTGCCCCTGCTCACGGACATGCCGATTCCCGCCATGAAGGCGATCTACGGGCCCCGGCCGCTGACGCAGGGCGAGGCCGCCGACCTCGCTGCGTTCCTGGGAGCGCAGACATCGAAGGATCCGCACTCCCACACGCTGGAATTTCTCGGACTCGGGATCGCCGGAACGCTGCTGCTCGCCGGGCTCTCGCAACTCATCTGGCGCAAACGGTTCACGGGCGTTCGGCAACAGCTGACGGAAGGACGATAAGCCATGGCCTGGATCAAGGATGTAGTCAAACCGAGCGAACGCAAGTGGGAAGAGTTCTATCGCAATCGCTGGCAGCACGACAAGGTCGTGCGCAGCACCCACGGCGTCAACTGCACCGGCAGCTGCAGCTGGAACGTCTACGTCAAGAACGGCATCGTGACCTGGGAGATGCAGGCGACCGACTACCCGTCGCTGAAGGAAGGCATACCGCCCTACGAGCCGCGCGGCTGCCAGCGCGGCATCTCGTTCTCCTGGTACCTGTACAGTCCGCTGCGCATCAAGTACCCCTACGTGCGCGGCAAGCTTCTGGACCTGTGGCGCAAGGCCCGCGAGCGGCACGCCGACCCGATCGCGGCCTGGGCCTCGATCGTCGAGGACCCCGCGGCGCGCAAGAGCTACCAGCAGGCGCGCGGCAAGGGCGGACACCGGCGCGCCCACTGGGACGATGCGCTGGAGATCATGGCGGCAGCGTCGCTGTACACCGCCAAGACCCACGGCCCCGACCGCGTGATCGGTTTTTCGCCGATCCCGGCGATGTCGCAGCTCAGCTTCGCGGCCGGCTCGCGCTTCCTGCAGCTGTTCGGCGGCGTTCACCTCTCCTTCTACGACTGGTACTGCGACCTGCCCAACGCTTCCCCGGAAGCCTGGGGCGAGCAGACCGACGTGTGCGAGAGCGCCGACTGGTACAACGCCAAGTACATCGCCGTCATGGGCGCCAACCTCAACATGACGCGCACGCCCGACGTGCACTTCCTCGCCGAGGCACGCCACAACGGCACCAAGGTGGTCGTCTTCGCGCCGGACTTCAGCCAGGTGGCGAAGTACGCCGACACCTGGGTGCCCGTTCACGCCGGACACGACGGCGCCTTCTGGATGGCGGTCAACCACGTCATCCTGCAGGAGTTCCACGTCCAGCGTCAGGTGCCCTACTTCGTCAACTACCTGAAGCGGTTCACCGACAACCCCTTCCTGGTGACGCTCAGGAGGACGCCCGAGGGCTGGCGCGCCGACCGCATGCTCAGGGCGAGCGATCTCGCCGCGACCAGGGGCGTGGAGAATGCCGACTTCAGGTTCTTCATGCTCGATGCCGGCGGCGCGCTGAAGATGCCCAAGGGAACGGTCGGGGCACGCTGGGCGAAAGAGCCCGGCAAGTGGAACCTCGAGCTGAAGGACGTTCGCGACGACAGCGCCATCGATCCGCTGCTGTCCGTGCTGGACAAGCGCGACGACGTGCTGGCGGTGCAATTCCCCGACTTCGCGGGCGCTGCGATGCTCTCGCGCGGCGTCCCGGTGAAATACGTCGACACCGAAGCCGGCCGCGTTCCGGTCGCGACGGTGTTCGACCTGCTGCTCGCGCAGTTCGGCGTCGGCCGGGGCCTCGCCGGCGACTACCCGGCATCCTACGACGACGAGAAGATGTACACGCCGGCCTGGCAGGAGCAATACACCGGCATCGACCGCGCGCTCGTGCTGCAGTTCGCGCGCGAGTGGGCGGGCACCGCCGAGAAGACCGAAGGGCGGTGCTCGGTGATCATCGGCGCGGGCATCAACCACTGGTACCACGAAAACCTGATCTACCGTTCGGCCATGGTCGCGCTGATGCTGTGCGGCTGCGTGGGGCGCAACGGCGGCGGCCTGCAGCACTACGTCGGCCAGGAGAAGCTCGCGCAGCAGGCCCCCTGGGGAGCCATCGCCTGGGCGGGCGACTGGCAGAAGCCGCCGCGCCAGATGAACGGGCCGTCGTTCCACTACGTCCACAGCGACCAGTGGAAGTACGACGGCGGTTTCGCCGATTACGACTCGCTGCCGCAGGGCAGCTCCATGGCCGGCCAGCACACCATGGACATCCAGGTCAAGGCGGTGCGCATGGGATGGCTGCCGTTCTTCCCGCAGTTTCCCGAGAACAGCCTCGATGTCGCGAAGAAGGCGCAAGGCGCCGGCGCGACCACCGACGAGGCGATCGCGAAGCACGTGGCCGAGCGCATCAGGAACCGCGACCTGAAGTTCTCGGTCGAGGACCCGGACGCGCCGGAGAACTGGCCGCGCGTGTGGTTCATCTGGCGCGGCAATGCGCTGCTCACGAGCGCCAAGGGGCAGGAGTATTTCCAGAAGCACTACCTGGGCACCCACACCAACACGATCGCCGAGGAAGTCGCGCGCGACCGGGTGAGCGAGGTGCTGTGGCGCAACGACACGCCCACCGGCAAGTTCGACCTCGTGGTGGACCTCAATTTCCGCATGGACACCTCGGCGCTCCTGTCCGACATCGTGCTGCCCTCGGCCACCTGGTACGAGAAGAACGACCTCAACACGACCGACATGCACACCTACATCCATCCGCTCCAGGCCGCGGTGTCGCCCAACTGGGAATCGAGGAGCGACTGGGATATCTTCAAGGCGATCGCGAAGAAGGTCAGCGAGCTGGCCAAGGGCTACATGCCCGAGCCGGTGAAGGACGTGGTGATGCAGCCGATCGAACACGACACCCCCGGAGAGATGGCGCAGCCTGGCATCAAGGACTGGGCCAAGGGCGAGTGCGAGGCGATACCGGGCAAGACCATGCCCCACGTCGCCGTCGTCGAGCGGGATTACACGCGCATCTACGACAAGTTCATCTCCTTCGGCCACAACGCGCGCAACAACGGCATCGGCGCGCACGGCACGCGCTTCGCCATCCAGGACTTCTACGACGAGATGCTCGTCACCCACCCGAGCGTCGAGTGGGGCGGGAAGAAATACGTGTCGCTCGCGCAGGACGTGCACGCGGCCAACGTGGTGATGAACCTCGCGCCGGAGAGCAACGGGGAGCTCGCCTACCGCGCCTTCCAGGACCTGGAGAAGAAGGTGGGGCTGCCGCTCGCCGACCTCGCGGAGAAGAACCGCGGCGTGCGCGCCGATTTCTCCACCATCACGGCGCAGCCGTTCCGCGTGCTGACGAGCCCCATCTGGTCGGGCATCATCAACGAGGGGCGGCCGTACGCCGCGTACACGCTGAACGTCGAGCGACTGGTGCCGTGGCGCACCCTCACGGGCCGCCAGCACATGTACCTCGACCACGAGGGCTATATCGCGTGGGGCGAGAACCTGCCCACCTACAAGCCGCGCGCCGACGTGCAGCTGCTGGGTGACCTGCGCAAGACCGCGCCGGACAAGGGCACGCTGCGACTGAACTACCTCAGCCCGCACGGCAAGTGGCACATCCACTCGACCTACTCCGACAACCACCGCATGAAGACGCTGTCGCGCGGCGCGGAGCCGGTCTGGCTCAACGACAAGGACGCGGCCGAGGCCGGCATCGCCGACAACGACTGGGTCGAGACCATCAACGACAACGGGGTCGTGGTTGCGCGCGCCGCGGTAAGCGCGCGCATCCCGCGCGGCAACCTGTTCCACTACCACGCGGTCGAGCGCACCCTGGCGACGCCCAAGTCGCCGGGCCGCGGCGACCGTCGCTCCGGGATGACCAACAGCCTGACCCGCGTGCGCCTGAAACCGGTGCTGATGATGGGCGGCTACGGACAGTTCACCTATCACATGAACTATTGGGGACCGGTGGGCGTGAACCGCGACACCTACGTGCTGGTGAGACGCATCGACAGGCCCGAGTGGTGAACCCCGAGCGGAGTGACAAGGAGCGCGCAATGGACGTCAAGGCCCAAGTATCGATGCTTTTCCACCTGGACAAATGCATCGGCTGCCACACCTGCAGCATCGCCTGCAAGAACATCTGGACCGACCGCAAGGGTGCGGAATACATGTGGTGGAACAACGTCGAGACCAAGCCCGGAACGGGCTACCCCACCCGCTGGGAAGACCAGGACACCTACAAGGGCGGCTGGGAGGTCAGGAACGGCAAGGCGCGGCTGCGCTCCACGAGCAAGCTGCGCGGCCTGGCCAACCTGTTCTTCAACCCCAACCTGCCGGGAATGGACGACTACTACGAGCCGTTCACCTACCGCTACGAGGACCTGTTCAACCCCGAGCAGGGAGACGACCAGCCGACCGCCCGGCCGATCTCGATGGTGACCGGCAAGGAAATCGAGATCAAGGCCGGGCCCAACTGGGACGACGACCTCGGCGGGTCGACCGTCTATGCCAACAACGATCCCAATTTTCGCGCGCTGAGCGCTCCGGTGAAGCAATCGCTGTTCGAGGTCGAGCGGCTCGTGTTCGGCTACCTGCCGCGCATCTGCAACCATTGCCTGAATCCCGCCTGCGTCGCCGCCTGCCCCTCGGGGGCGATCTACAAGCGCGGCGAAGACGGCGTGGTGCTCGTGAACCAGGAGAAGTGCCGCGCCTGGCGCATGTGCGTGTCGGCCTGCCCGTACAAGAAGGTCTACTACAACTGGGCAAGCGGCAAGTCGGAAAAGTGCATCCTGTGTTTCCCGCGCGTGGAGACCGGCCAGGTGCCGGCGTGCGCGCACTCGTGCGTGGGCCGCATCCGGTACATGGGCGTGATGCTCTACGATGCCGCGAAGATCCCCGCTGCGATCAACGCCCCGGACGACAGGGTGCTGGAGTCGCAACTGGACATGCTGCTCGATCCGCACGACCCGGAGGTGCTGCGGGCGGCGCGCGCCGCAGGCATCCCGGAGGACTGGCTCGCCTCGGCGCAGGCCTCGCCGATCTACCGCTTCGTCAAGGAATGGCGCATCGCCGTGCCGCTGCACGCGGAGTTCCGCACCCTGGCGATGATGTTCTACGTGCCGCCGCTGTCGCCGGTCACCTCCACCGTCGAGAACAGCCTGGTCGGGAACTCGACGGGCAGCCTGTTCCACGGCATCGACCAGTCCCGCCTGCCGCTGGAGTATCTGGCGAAGCTCTTCACCGTCGGCGACGTGCCGCGCCTGGCGGGGATCCTGAAGAAGCAGATGGCGGTGCGGCTGCACCAGCGCCGGAAAACCGTGGGCGACGTCGGTGCCGAAGCGGTGGAGCAGGCGCTGCGCGAGGCCGGCTGCACCGCGGCGCAGGCCGAGACCATCTATCGCCTGACCGCGATGCCGACCTATGCGGAACGCTTCGCCATGCCGCCCTATCATCGCGAACGCGACATCGAATCGCTGAACGATCCGCTCTCCAACAAGCAGGAGACCGGCTTCGGCTTCCGGCACGCGCCGCTGCGGGGCCTCTGACATGGGCATGCGCGCCGAAGTCCTGACGCTGCTCGCCGACGCGCTCGACTACCCGCGCGCGGACCTGCCTGCCAAGGCGGCGGCCCTCGCCGGCATGCTCGAGCGCGAGGACGCCGTCGCCGCGGGCGCGCTCGCCCGATTCGAGCGCTACGTGGCCGGGAAATCGCTCGCGCAGATGGAAGAGCTGTACACCCAATCGTTCGACATGAACCCGGCCAGCCCACTGTACATCGGCTATCACCTGTTCGGCGAAACGTACCGGCGCGGCGAGATGATGAGCGCCCTGCAGGGCGCCTATTCGCGGCACGCCCTGGAGGGCAGCGCCGAGCTTCCGGACCACCTGTGCCGGGTGCTGCGCTGGCTGGCGCGCGCGGCGGACGACCCCGAATGCGCGCCGATACTCGAACAGTACGTACTGCCCGCGGTACAGAAGGCCGGCGACAGCGTGCGCGACGACGCCAACATCTACAACCTCGTGATCGGCGCGGCCGTGCGCGCCGTCACGCAAACCCCACCGCCTGGAGGGACCGCCCGATGACGACTCCGCTCGAACTCGTCCTGTTTGTTGCCGTTCCGTACATGACGCTGCTGGTGGCGATCGCAGCCTCCATCTACCGGTTCCGCACCGACAGCTTCTCCTATTCCAGCCTTTCGTCCCAGTTCCTGGAGAACCGCAAGCTGTTCTGGGGATCGGTCCCGTTCCACTGGGGCCTGCTCGCGGTCCTCGCGGCGCACCTGCTCGGAGTCTTCTTCCCCTCCTGGGTGGCGGCCTTCAACGGCGTGACGCTGCGCATGTACTTCCTGGAAGTCACCGGCCTCGCGTTCGCGCTGCTCGCCCTGCTGGGGCTCGTCAACCTGGTCGTGCGCCGGATCGGCGACAGCAAGCTGCAGGCGGTCACGAGCCCGATGGACATCGTCGTCCTGCTGCTGCTCGCGGTGTCGCTCGTGACGGGAATCGGCATCGCGCTGTTTCACCGCTGGGGGTCCGACTGGTACTGGCAAATGGCGGCGCCCTACATCTGGTCGCTGGTGCTGTTGCATCCCGAGCCCCAGTACATCGCCAGCCTGCCGGTCCTCGCCCAGGTGCACGTCCTCAACTTCTTCCTGTTGTTGCTGGTGTTTCCGTTCTCGCGGCTGGTCCACTCGGTGACCGTGCCGATCTCCTACCTCTGGCGCCCCGTGCAGCTGGTGCGCTGGAACCGCCGCGGTCCCGCCCCCCTGCGGCGCTAGCATCCGAATACTCGGTACGTCCAGACTCCCCTCCTTGGACAAGGAGGGGAATAAGAATCCCCCCGGTGGTCCGCGCCCGTCCAAACGGGCAGAATGCGGGTAATGCCACGCAGCGGGTGCGCGCCGCACGCTGCCGCCCGGAGGATCGCGCCATGAGAATCGATCGCAGCTTCTTCGTCCAGTCGCTGGTCGTGCGGCTGGGAATCGCGCTGGGAACCATCGTCGCGCTGGCGCTCACCGCGACGATCAGCGCGACCGTGTTCGCGGAGCTGTCCACCGGAAAGGCCGCGGCGATCAACATCGCGGGCAGCCTGCGCATGCAGTCCTACTGGATCACGGTACAGGTGCTGCGCTCCGGCGACATCGGCCGCGCCCCGGACGAATTGCAACAGGCGATCGCCGAATTCGAGATGCGCCTGCGCAGCCCGCAGCTCGCCAACGGGCTGCCCTCGGATACCGACAACCCGACGCGCCGGGCGTACGAGCGCGTGTCCTCGGCGTGGTCGAGCATGCTCAAACCCGCCGTCGCCAGCACCGTATCCGAGGGCGCGCCGGCGCGCGATGCCTTCGTCGCGCGCATGGCGGCCTATGTTCTGGACGTCGACCGGCTGGTGTACCTGCTCGAGCAGGACCTGGAACGACGCATCCAGACGCTGCGGCTGATCCAGGGGGCCGCCCTGTTCGTGGTCGTCGTGGTCATGTTCATCGCGCTGTACCTCATGCACGAGCAGGTGATCGTGCCCCTCGGCGACCTGCTGCAGTGCGCGCGCCGCGTCCGCGTCGGGGACTTCGCGGTGCGCGCCCAGCACGCGGGCGAGGACGAGCTCGGCCAGCTCGGACAGTCGTTCAACTACATGGTCGAGGACCTTTCGCGCAGCTATGCCACGCTCGAGGCCCGCGTGGTGGAAAAGACCGAGCAGCTCGCGCGCAGCAACGTTTCGCTGGAGGTGCTCTACAACACCACGCGCACGCTGGCGGAGAACCCGCTCACGCAGGCGACGCTGCAGGGGATCATGCGCGACATCGAGCGCGTGATCGGCCTCAGGGCGGGCGCGATCTGCGCCCGCGAGGAAGGCGACCGGCGCGGCTTCCCGATCGCGCTGCGCGCCGACGGCGAGCAGGCGGGCGCCTGGTGCACCCAGGAGCGCTGCTACGAATGCTTCGGCCACGGCGAGGCCGGCGCGCGCGCCGTCGGCAGCGGCGAGGAGCGCATGCTCTCGGTGCCGCTGGTCGAAGGCGGCAAGCCCTACGGCGTGATGCTGATGCAGTTGCCGGCCGGCACCGAGATCGAGGAGTGGAAGAAGAAGCTCCTCGAGTCGATCGGCCACCACATCGGCGCCGCGCTCGCCACGGCAAAGCGCAGCGACGAGCGGCGCCGCATCGCGCTCATGGAGGAGCGCTCGGTCATCGCGCGCGAGCTGCACGATTCCCTCGCGCAGTCGCTGTCCTACCTCAAGATCCAGGTGACGCGCCTCAAGTCGCAGCTCGACGGCAACCGCACGCGCGAGCAGACGGCGGAGGTGGTCGAGGAGCTCAAGGCGGGCCTCAACAACGCCTATCGCCAGCTGCGGGAACTGCTCACGACGTTCCGCCTGCGCATGGACGGCCGCGGCCTCGCCGACGCGCTGCAGGACACGATCCGCGAGTTTTCCGATCGCACCGGCCTGGACCTGCGCCTGCACGACCACCTGCTCGGCCACGAGCTCGACTCGAGCGAGCAGATCCACGTGCTGCAGGTCGTGCGCGAGGCGCTGACGAACGTCGAGCATCACGCGCGGGCGCGCCACTCCGAGGTGCGCCTGGCGATCGAGCAGGGGCGGCTGCGGGTCACCGTGGACGACGACGGCGTCGGCATCGGGGATGCACGGACGCCGACGCATCACTATGGCCTCGCGATCATGCGCGACCGCGCCGCGACGCTGCACGGCACGTTTTCCGTGACGCGGCGTCCGGAAGGCGGAACGCGCGTGGAGCTGGAATTCTCCCCGCGCGGTCCGTTCCAGGCGGCTGGCGATCGATTGCCGGAGACCGCATGAGCGAGGGCAACCGCATTCTCGTCATCGACGATCACCCGCTGTTCCGCAAGGGCGTGGGGCAGTTGATCGCCATGGCGCCGCACCTGGAACTCGTGGGCGAGGCCTCCAGCGGCGAACAGGGCGTGGCCAGGGCGGGGGAGCTCGACCCGGACCTGATCCTGCTCGACCTGCACATGGCGGGCATGAGCGGCATCGAGACGCTCAAGGCGATCCGCGACTCCGGGCTGGATTGCCGCGTGGTCATCCTCACCGTGTCGGACAACGCCGACGACCTCGTCGCGGCCATCCGCACCGGAGCCGACGGCTACCTTCTGAAGGACATGGAGCCCGAAGACCTGCTCGCCGCGATCGACGAGACACTGAACGGCCGCACCGTGATCAGCGATCGCCTGAACGGACTTCTGGCGCGCGCGATCCGCGAGGAGGCCGCAGCGAAGCAGCGCGATGCGGCGGCGCTGACCGATCGCGAGCGCGAGATCCTGCAGGGCCTCGCGCACGGACTCTCCAACAAGCTCATCGCGCGCAGTCTCGAGATCACCGAAGCCACCGTCAAGGTGCACGTCAAGAACCTGCTCAAGAAGCTCGGTTTCCGCTCCCGGCTGGAGGCCGCCGTGTGGGCGGTCGGTCGAGGCATGAAGCAGCCGGAGTGAACCGCGGGACTCATGCCTGATTCGTCATCTCCCGTGAGCGGCATGCGGGAGGCCGTGAGGAGCTTCTCCCCGGCCTACTTCGGCATGGTCATGGCCACGGGCATCGTTTCCATCGCGGCGCACCTGCTGGGAATGTCGCAGATCGCGATCGCGCTGTTCTGGCTGAATATCGGCGCCTACCTGGTCCTGTGGCTCGTGAACATCGTGCGGGTCTTCATGTTCACCGGCCAGTTCTTCGGCGACATGGTCGACCATCAGCGCGGTCCGGGGTTCTTCACGTTCGTCGCGGGATCCTGCGTGCTCGGCAGCCAGTTCGTGCTGATCACGGAGAACTATCCGGTCGCGATCGGCCTGTGGGTGCTGGCGCTGGTGCTCTGGATCGGCTTCACCTACACGATCTTCGCGGCCTTCACGGTCAAGGAGGACAAGCCTCCGCTGGAGCAGGGCATCAGCGGCGCATGGCTGCTCGCCGTGGTCGCCACCCAGTCGATCGCCGTCCTGAGCGCGCTGATCGCCCCCCACTGGGAGCAACCCTACAAGCTCGAGCTGAACTTCCTTGCGCTGTCGATGTGGCTGTGGGGCGGCATGCTCTACATCTGGATGATCTCGCTCATCTTCTACCGCTACACGTTCTTCCGGTTCTCGCCCGGCGACCTGGCGCCGCCCTACTGGATCAACATGGGAGCGATGGCCGTCTCCACGCTGGCGGGATCGCTTCTGATCATCAACTCGCCCGATGCCCCGTTCCTTGGATCGCTGGCGCCGTTCCTGAAGGGCTTCACGGTGTTCTACTGGGCGACCGGAACATGGTGGATCCCCATGCTCGTCGTGCTGGTCATGTGGAGACACGTCTACAAGCGGTTCCCGTTCAGGTACGACCCCCTGTATTGGGGAGCGGTCTTCCCGCAGGGCATGTACACGGCCTGCACGTTTCAACTGGCGCACGCGATGGATCTGCAGTTCCTGTACGTGATCCCGCGCTTTTTCATCTACATCGCGCTGCTCGCCTGGCTGGCCGTCTTCGTCGGACTGATGCGCCGGCTCCTGGGTCCGCCGCTGAATGTGCTGATCAGGCGGCGCCAGGCCAAGGCCTGATCCCGCCCATCGCCGCGCCCGACAGGCGGCGGTCACGCGCACGGGGCCGGCTCAATGCTCGTGCGCGTGAACTCCCTGCCCGTGCCCTTCCGGGGCGTGGCCATGTGCCGTACCCGTCGCCGCCAGCCAGAGCTGCTCGACATAGTGGATGTAGGGCACGTAGGCTTCGACGTACTTGCGCCCGGCGCGTACGTCGTCGGGATCGAAGCGCCTGCGCGCAACGGCGGCATCGTAGTGCCGGTGCAGCCCTTCGTGGATCGCCCTGGTCAACAGCTCCGCAACGCGCCCGAGAGAACCGTCCTCGATCGCCTTGTCGGCCGCGGGGATCGCCGGACCGAGGTCGCGGCCCGCCGGCTTGAGCCCCGTATAGGACGCGCCTTCCCCCGCCCGATGGATCCGGACGAGCGTCTCGAAGAAATGCATGTCGGCGAGATCTCTCGCTTCCGCCCCGAGCTTGCGCACCGCGACCGCGTGCTCGAACGAGTGCCGGATCTCGGCCTCGTCCTCGTCGCGAACCCAGGGAAGGACGAGATTCACGTTGCCCGACTCGAGCGCCTTGCGCGCGAGCGTCACGACCGGGCCATCCAGGCCGTCACAGTGGCCGAAGGCCCACACGAAAACGAGGCCTGTTGCACCCGCGTCCGGCCAGATGCCGGTGAAATCGAACGCCGCGGCGGCGGAAGTGAGGATCGGTGCATCGTTCCATTCGGTGAGCAGAGTCACGATCGCGAGCAGAGAAAGCGCGAGCCCAATCAACCCGCGCCGGTTGCCAGACTTCGTCATGAGGATCTCCAGGAAGCGACGACCAGAAAATCCTGCGCTCTACGGACCGGGGCGCGTTGACAGAGGTCAAGGCCCGTGAACAACGGAAACTTCCGGGCTGCCCGCCTCTCAAACCTTCTTTACCCAATGGACGACTGCCATGGGCCAACGTACGCACAGTGCTTCCCGCCGGCCGGCGAAAGCACCCGGAGTCAAGCAGGCCAGGCCGCCGCACGCCCGTGGGCACGACGAGTGGCTGCTCGACGAAGCGCTCACGGAGACCTTCCCCGCCAGCGATCCCGTAGCCATAACGCAGGATCGCCGGGCACACCCGCGCCGGACGAGCCCGCATCGCAGGGTCGGAAAAGTCGATGACAAATGAAGGCTGCGGCGCCGGCTCGGCCCGATCCGCGGGAAGCGCGGACGCATAGCGCGTCGGCTCAGGTCCCGCTCTTTCGTGCGCGAACGCGCGCGAGCAGCGCGAGCAGCAGTGCGAACGCGCCGCCCCAGCAGGCCGCGGCGACCAGGAGCAGCGCCTGCGCGTCGAACAGGCCAAGGCCGGCGAGCGCGCGCGCCAGCGTCGCTGCCGCGATGAGCAGCGTGCCCCAGACAAGCAGACGGGCGCGCGCAGGATCGCGCCGCGCCCTTTGCAGCCACGTCATCGCGATCACATTGAGCGTGAGCGTGCCCAGGCCTCCCACGGTGATGGCGTGCAGCGCCGCGGTCTGATATCGGTCCGCCGCGACCGAGGCGCCCAGCAGCAGCAGACCGGCCGATAGCCATCCGTACCCTGCGCCGAGGCAAAGAAGGTCGGGCCTGCCGCGCAGCGCCCACAGCCGCCAGCGTGCGAGGCGCGCCGCCGCGAGCAATCCCGCCGCGATCATCGCAATCGCGCCCAGCCCGGCGAATCCGGACCCGGCGCCGAGCGCCGACGCCGCGGCGGCGACCGCCATCGCGAGGATCAGCCCGGCTTCGATGCGCGGCTGCACCCGGGTGTCGAGCCTGCCGCCCTGCCGGTAGAACTGGCCGGCGGCCGCCGGCGCGAGGATGCGTCCGCCCATGAAGAGCATCAGCAAAGCGAACAGCAGGACCGCGACCATGAGCACGGTGTATTCGGCCGACAGGAAGCCGGCGTAGCGCACGATCTGGAAAGCGATGCCGCTGCCGCAGATGCACGTCAGTACGGCCGGAAGCGCCTGGTTGCGCCATTTCTTCGCGGTTCCGAACAGACGCGGCGCGAGCTGGGCCGCCAGCATCGCGGCGAACGCGATGTTCGCCGCGGCGGCCGCGGCGCTCTGCGGGGCAAGAAGGAACGCCGCTCGCGCGGCCACCCACATGCCGGCGACCGCGGCGAGGCGCGTTCCCGTCAGGGCGCCGAGCTGGTTGCCCGCCACCACGGCGAGCGCGAAGCCGAACAGCATTTCGTGCGCATGTCCCGCCGGCGAATCCAGGCCGGGTGGCCCGCTCGCGATCCCGGTCATCGAGAGCACGGACGCGGGCAGCACGAAGACCGCGTAGACGGTCGCCGCGGGAAAGAACAGCGCATTGCCTGCGAGAGGGCGACGCGGATTCGCCCTCGCCGAATTTGACCCTGCGCCGGCCACGGGATTGTTTCCTCCTTGCAACGGCTGCGCGCGAGTCTATCGCATCGAAGCCGTTCGGTGGCCCCTCTCCTGGCCGCGCGCGGGAACGCCGGGCGCCCGGGCTTCATCCAATGCCGCAAAGCCAACGTATCGATGCCGCAACGGACCCGCGTCCGTGGCGCGAAAGGATGAACATGAACGCACCAGAGAGACTGGTATTCCCCGACCTGCAGTCGCAATTCGACAGCCGCGACATTCACATCGACGGCGTCGGCATCAAGGGCGTGCGTTATCCGCTGACGATCAACGCGCACGGAGAACCGGCGGCGACGATCGCGACCTTGTCGCTCACGGTGGGCCTGTCCGCCAGCGCCAAGGGCACGCACATGTCGCGCTTCATCGAGTTGCTCGAAGCGCAGACCGAGGCGCTGGACCAGGCGCACTTCAAGACACTTGTGCTCGAGATGCTGGAAAGGCTCGGCGCGCGGACCGGCGCGATCGAAATGCGCTTTCCCTATTTCGTGAGGAAGTCCGCACCCGTTTCCGGCGCGACCAGCGCGCTCGACTACGAGGTCTGCTGGCGCGGCAGCGTGACGGCCGAGGAAGGATATGGGTTCTCGATGCAGGTGACGGTGCCGGTGACCAGCCTGTGCCCGTGCTCGAAGGAAATTTCCGCCTACGGGGCGCACAATCAGCGCTCGCACGTCACGATCGACGCCGAACTGGCCGGCGCCATGGCGATCGAGGAATTGATCGAAATCGCCGAAGGCTGCGCCTCCTGCGAGGTGTACAGCCTGCTGAAGCGCGCGGACGAAAAGTACGTCACCGAGACGGCGTATGACAACCCGAAGTTCGTCGAGGACCTGGTACGCGACGTGGCGCTCGCGCTGAATCGCGAGCCGCGCATCCTCGCCTATGTGGTCGAGGCGGAGAACTTCGAATCGATCCACAATCACTCGGCGTTTGCGCGCGTCTTGCGCCCGGGGGACGACGCTGCGCGCGGAGCACGGCCAGCGCGCGGTCGGCCGAGTCTCCGGCGTCTGCCGGCGGCGGGTGCAGCATGAGCGTCCATGAAGTGAAGCTGAAAGGGCGTCTCGAGGTCGCCGAAGGCACGCTGGCGTTCCGCTTCTCCAGGCCCGAAGGATTCGCATTCGAGGCCGGCCAGGCCATCAGCCTCGAATTGATCGAACCGCCTGCGGATGCCGGGCAGAGCAGCCGCAGCCTGTCCCTCGTCAGCGCGCCGTTCGAGCGGGAGCTGGTGGTGGCGACGCGAATGCGCGACAGCGCCTTCAAACGCGCGCTCAAGGCGCTGCCCGAAGGCGCGAGCATGAGGATCGACGGACCGTTCGGCGATCTCACGCTCGACGGCGCCGTCGGCGGCACTGAGCGGCCCGCGGCGTTCATCGCCGGCGGAATCGGCATCACGCCGTTCATGAGCATGCTGCGCCAGGCGGCGCACGACCGGTCGCCCCGGCGCCTGTTCCTCGCGTATTCGAACCGCCGCCCGGAAGACTCCGCGTTTCTCGACGAGCTGCAGGAACTCGAACGGCGCAACGAGCGCTTCCGCCTGAAGGCCACGATGACCGACATGGGCATGTCCGCGCGCGATTGGAGCGGAGAGACGGGCCTTGTCGATGCGGACATGTTGAAACGGCTCGTCGGCGATCTCGCCGCGCCGATCTACTACGTGGTCGGCCCGCCGGCGATGGTCGAGGCGATGCAACGCACGCTCACGGGCGCAGGCATCGCCGAGGACCGGATCCGCACCGAAGAGTTCTACGGCTACTAGGCGCGCAAGGCAGATTCGAAATCCGGGCGGGAACGCTGCCCGCCCCGGCGTCATCGAATGCTGCGAAACCTGCGAGCGGACATCCGTCACACGCTCCGCAACCATCAACAAGGAAAGATCGATCATGGAATGTCTCTGCCCACCTGAACCCGCACGCGCCGCCGACTCTGCACCGGGAGGGCGCCCGCGACGGTTTCGCGCGCTGCGCAAAGCGGCGGCGTTCGGAACGATGAGCGTTGCAGCCGTTCTGGTGTCGGCCTGCGGCAGCGGGTCGGGGCAGGATTCGACCGCCGATGCCGCGCTGGTCGCGCAGGGCATGCAGATCTTCCGATTCGATACCTTCGGCGACGAGTCGCAATGGACCGACGCCCTGCGCATGCATGAAGTGATCGCGGCGGCGGTCGATCCCGCCACCGCATTGTCGGTCGGCCTCAAGGTGGACGCGGAGGCGCTGCCGCCGGCGGTGGTGCAGGGAATTCAGAACGGCAGCATCGATCTGCACAGCCCCGACACAACGATAGCATTGCTCAAGCTGAACGCCGTCGTCGGCGTACAGGGCAAGGTCGAGACCATCGGCGGCAAGGACACGCTGACGCGCGTGGGCATCACCTGCGCCCTGTGTCACTCGACCGTCGACGATTCCTTCGCGCCGGGCATCGGCAAGCGGCTCGATGGCTGGGCCAATCGGGATCTCAATCCGGGGGCCATCATCGCACTGTCGCCCGCGCTGAGCGCAGCGACGAAGGCGGTCTATAACTCCTGGGGCAAGGGCAAATACGATCCCCGCTTCAACCAGGATGGCGCGAATGGCCCGCAGGTCATCCCGCCCGCGTACGGCTTGCAAGGCATTCATCGCATCACGTCCACGGGGGATGGGGAAGACATCGCGTATTGGAACCGCTACGTCGGCGTCACGCAGATGGGCGGGCACGGGTCGTTCTCGGAGCCCCGCACCGGCGTCAATGTCACCAATGGCACGGACGACCTGATCACCTCGAAGCTGCCGGCATTGCAGGCCTACCAGCTCAGTCTGGACGCGCCGCCGCCACCTGCCGGGAGTTTCGATGCCGCCGCCGCCGCCCGAGGGCAGCTCGTCTTCAACGGAGCCGGCACATGCAGTACCTGCCATAGCGGCATCGAGATGACGGACGCCAATACGCGGCTGCATGCCGCCGGCGATGTGGTGAGCGAACCCGAACCCGATGGAGCCCCCAGCTACGCCTCGCGCAGCGCGACCAAGCAGTACCGGACCGCGCCGTTGCACGGGCTGTGGCAGCACGCTCCCTATTTCCACAACGGCAGCGCGCCAACACTCGTAGCCGTCGTCCAGACGTACAACACGAGAAAGTCCCTGGGGCTGAGCAGTGCCGAAATGGCCGACCTGGTCGAATACCTCAAGTCCCTGTAGTCCCTGTCTCCGGATAACATTCGCGGGAACGCGGAGCGGCCCGGCTGCATCCAATGCCCGCAAACCCGCGTATAGAGCAAGGAGGAAGCACATGTATCCCGTACCTGCCGAAGCAGGCGGCAAGGACATGCCCGATACCGAGATCGCCCGGCGGATCGCGCTCGGGGACACCGACGCGTTCGAGCTGCTGATGCGGCGCTGCAACCAGACGCTCTACCGCACCGCGCGCAGCATCCTGAAGGACGACGCCGAGGCCGAGGACGCGGTGCAGGAGGCCTACATGCTCGCCTACCGCGCGATCGGCAGCTTCCGGGGCGACGCGAAGCTGTCCACCTGGCTGGTGCGGATCGTGGTCAACGAATCGATCGCCCGATCGCGCAAGCGCAGCCGCCGCGCGGAGGTCATCCAGTTTTCCGGCGCGCAGGAACAGGACGCCGATGCGCAGGAGGTGAACGTGAACGAAGCCACGCCCGAACAACCCGAGCACGCGGCCTTGCGCGCCGAAACGCGGCGCCTGCTCGAGCGCAAGATCGACGCGCTTCCGGATGCGTTTCGCACGGTATTCGTGCTGCGCGCGCTGGAGGAGCTGACGGTCGAGGAGACCGCGGAGACCCTCGGCATCGCCGCGGCCACGGTGCGCACGCGCTACTTCCGCGCCAAAGGGCTGCTGCGCGAGGCGCTGGCGCGCGAGATCGATGTAACCCTCGGCGACGCGTTCGCCTTCGCCGGGGCGCGCTGCGACCGCATCGTCGCTGGCGTGCTCGCCCGGCTGAGAGAATTGCAGGCACGCGACGCCTGATCGTTCGTCGCATCCCATTACCAGGAGAAACACCATGTCCTTTCTGATTCTAGGCAACGCCCCCAACATGCACGAAGCGCGCCGCGCCTTCCTCGGCAAGTCCGGCCTGCTGCTCTCGGGCGCGGCAGTCGCGCTGCTCGCCGGGCAGGAAGCGCTGGCGGCGAAAGGCGGCAAGTCCGGCGCCTCCGACGTGCGCATCCTCAACACCGCGCTCGGCGCCGAGCTCGAGGCGATCGCCGCCTACCAGGTCGGCGCGGACAGCGGGCTGCTGCAAAAGCCCGTGCTCGATCTGGCGGTGACGTTCCAGGGCCACCACAAGGAGCACGCCGACATCCTCGCGAAGACGATCGCGAAACTCGGCGGCAAGGCCGTGACGGCAAAGGACAAGTACAGCTTTCCGACCGAGAAGCTCAAGTCCCAGGCCGACGTGCTGCGCTTCGCGGCGACGCTCGAGAAAGGCGCGGTGAGCGCGTATCTCGGCGCCGTACCGGTGTTCACCAACCGCGACCTCGCAAAGGCCGCAGCGAGCATTCTCGGCGACGAGGCGATGCACTGGGCGGTGCTGCGCAACGCGCTGGGCGAAGCGCCGGTCCCCGTCGCGTTCATGTCCTGAGCGTGGGAGCAGTTGCACGCATGCTCGCCGGCCTCGCGCTCGCCCTCGCGGCGGGCGCGGCGCCGGCGGCATCGAAGAACGCCGGATCGCTCGGCGATCCGAAGGCGGGCGAGGCGATCTACAGCCGCTGCCTCGCCTGCCACGCGCTCGCCTACGACCGCACCGGCCCCCGCCACTGCGGCCTGTTCGGCCGCCGCGCCGGCAGCGTCAGGGGCTTTGCGTATTCGGAGGCGATGAAGCGCTCGAACATCGTCTGGAACGCGAAGACCCTGGACCGCTTTCTGGCGAACCCGCTGAAGGCCGTGCCGGGAACGTCGATGGGCTACGCGGGAATCGCCGACAGGAGGGAGCGCGCCGACCTGATCGCCTACCTCGAGCAGGCGAACCGGACCGAGCCGTGCGCGAAATAGCGGCTCCGGCTTTCCATCAGAGCCGGTCCAGGTTCGCGCGCAGCCACAATGCAAGCGCGAGGAAACCGGCGCCGAATGCGATGATCGCCGGCGCATAGCCGACCAGGCTGACGGCGACACCCATCGCCGCGACTCCCACCGCCTGTCCCAGCGCCCAGGAGACCGTGTACAGCGACAGGCCGCTGCCGCGCGCTTGCGGCGCCATTTCGGTCGCCTTGGTCTGGATCGTGT
>Ga0082335_1004979_pt1 | contig 19059 bp, 22 predicted proteins | sample Subgrocontami58m_FD_72375 | JGI IMG/M metagenome (GOLD analysis project Ga0082335, IMG submission 72375) | Subsurface groundwater microbial communities from S. Glens Falls, New York, USA - GMW37 contaminated, 5.8 m (SPADES assembly) (version 2) ... | reverse complement strand
CTTGTGACTAGTGATTTGTGACGGGTGATTTGTTTTTTTACTAATCACTAATCACCAATTACTAATCACAGACAATCACGGGGAAATAATGGCCATTAACAGCAGTCAACTGCAAACGGAAGGTCCGGGACAAAGGGCTCCAGCGGCCGATGCCGTAGTGCGTGACGTTCCACTGCAATCCTGGCGGCCCTGGGGCCGAACGATTAAACCGGGAGAACAGATTTTTTTCTTTACCCAGCTCTCCCTGATGATCGAGATCGGCACCTCGCTTACCGGCGCCCTGCGCGCCCTGGGAGAACAGAACCAGAACGATGCTCTTAAGAAGGTCATCCTGGACATGCTCCGGGACATCGAAGAGGGAAGGCAGCTTTCCGACGCGATGCAGCGCCACCCGACTGTCTTTTCACCGCTCTATGTAAGTCTCGTCAAGGCGGGGGAAGCCGGGGGCTTTCTGAAAGATACCATCGATGGCATTGTCACGCTGCAGGAACGGCGCCAGGCCCTGATCACGCAATTGCGTTCCACCCTCACCTACCCCCTGATCCTCTGCATCCTGGGTGCAGTCGTGGTCGCTTTCGTGCTCATCGGCATCCTCCCCAAGTTCGTGGTCCTCTTCGAAGGCAGGGAACGGCTCCTCCCCTGGAGCACCCGGATGCTGATGGCCTTGAGCGCCTCCTTGCGCAGCTACTGGTGGGCCTACACGGCGGGCGGCATCGCCGTCTTGTTCGGTGGCGCCGCCCTGCTGCGGAGTCCTCTCGGGCAGGCCTGGCGGGATATCTTCTTCGTGCGGACGCCGCTGATTTCCCGACTCTTCAACAAGATTCTCACCTGCCAGCTCCTCCGGACGCTCGGCCATCTCATGGAAAGCCACGTCCCGCTCATCGAGGCCCTCGATGTGACCCAGACCACCTTTCGCAACCGCTACTTCGCGGCCTTCGTCGATCAGATCCGGCAGGATGTCCGCGAAGGAAAACGGCTCTCCTACAGCTTCGCCGGCAACCCCTACATCCTGGAATCGGTCAAACAGATGGTGGCCACGGGCGAAGAGGTGGGCAACCTGCCGAATGTCATGTTGCGTCTGGCAAAATTCTATGATAACGAGATAGAACGTGATTTGAAGATCATCGCCTCGCTGGTCGAACCGGCAGCCCTGATAGTTCTGGGCGGCGTGATCGGCACGATCGTTTCCGCCGTGATCCTGCCGATTTTCAGGATCGCCGGGGCGGTGCATTAGTATTTTATCCTATATTAGGAGGGGTTCGATGAAAAGAAGATGTCAGAAGCTGTTCCCCACGGTCACAGACAGTTCCGGGTTTACTCTGATCGAGATGCTCATCGTCATCATCATCCTGGGGATCCTGGCCATGGTCATCATCCCGCAGATCTCCGTCTCGACGGATGATGCCAAGGTGAGCACCTTGAAGACGAATCTGACGGGCATAAGGAGCGCCATCGAGGTCTATTACGCCCAGCACAACCAAACCTATCCCGGAATGGTGTTAGAAACTGACGGCACGACAGCCACAACCGTCGCCACAGCTGCGAATGCCTTCATTAAACAATTAACACAGTACACGGATGACAAGGGAGTAGTATCAGGAACAAAGACTGCAACTGCCATATACGGCCCCTATATTAAAGGAGGCGTTCTGCCAGGAAATCCCTTCGTAACTGATACGGCCAAGAGCATTCTAGTGTCTGTAGCGCTCACTGATAACGTTACGACTGTCAGGGCTCAAGTAGCACCCACTGATAACGGATGGGCGTATTGGCCTCCTGTCGGCGTCTTTTTTGCCAATGACGCTGGATCCACCAACAGTGTTACTCATATGAGCTACTGAAATAAAGAGTCGGCATGTCTGCAGGATTTTATGCTGATCGATGATAGAAAGCAACAGGGTTTCACCCTCCTGGACAGTCTCATCGTCATCGCGATCCTGGGAATTATCGGGATAACCATTATCCCCCAATTCCAGGACCTAGTCCGGGAAACCAAATTAAATGAGGCCGCAACGGAACTAGTTTCAGGCATGCAATACGCAGGAAACCTGGCCGTCCGCTACGGGCGGCCCTTTGGTTTCCAGGCGGATGCCACCGGACGCTGGTATAAAATCTACGATAACCGGTATTATACTGATATCACGGCCTGCACCGATCAGGTCCGTGATACCCCCCTGATGGACTCCGCTTGCGTAGTTCTGAACCCCCTGGATAAGAACTGGTACCTCCGGAACTTCACGGCAATGGAAAACTATCGGGAGGTGACCTTTACGGATGCCGAGGTCGTCTTTTACCCCGACGGCCATTCCAAAGCCACGGACACGACGGTGACCGTCAGTCTGGGCACAGACCAAAGGATAATCACTGTAGACGGCGCCACCGGTCGTGTCAAAGTGCAATGAGGGGGGCATTGGTCACTGGTAAAAGAGCATTGAACATTGTACAAAACCGGCAAGGTTTTACCCTCTTCGAGATCTTTCTCGCCCTGCTCATCCTCGCCATCGCCATTATCCCCATGATGAACGCCTTCGCCCCCTCCCTGCTCTCCGGCAGTTATGAAGTGGAGCAGGCCATCCTGACCGGCCGGGCGCGGCAGACCATGAACCGGCTCGCCGACCTCGATTTCCTGATCCTCGATGCCCACCGGGGCAATCCCGTCAACCTGGTTTCTCTCTTCGGCAGCCAGACGGAGGCCGATAAGGAAAGCTTTTCTCATCTGGGGAAGACCTACGCCCCCGTCACCGCCATCTGCGCCACTAACGCCAGCGGGGTCCCCGTTCCGGACTGTGTCACCGGGGCCGGCGACGGCACAAGCGGTCTTCTGGAGCTGACGGTAACGCTCGGCACGGTGCGCTTGCAGACACTGAAAGCAGCTCGGTAGGGGGATTAAAGTAACTTCCCCCTTTGGAAAAGGGGGATTGAGGGGGATTTAAAAAGTGCATCTGCCCATGAAAAAAGCAGGCTTCACGCTGATCGAACTCCTGGTCGGCCTGGCCATTGTTGGCATGATCATGGCGGCCCTTTACCAGGTGACTGGCCAGGTCCTGGCGCACTACACTGCGGCCCGGCAAAGTCAGGAAGTAGCGTCCCCGGGACGGTCCGCCCTGGAGCGGATGGTAATGTTCGTCCAAGAAAGCGACCGGATATTGCTGCCCGATACGGCAAATCCCCTGGATAAGCTTCAGGTCAGCGAGCGGCTGAGCGACCAGTACACCAACCTGCCCCATGCCTACGTCGCTGCCGGTGACGGTCTGCCCGACGGCGATGCCGACGCCAATGGCCTGATCGCCGCGGGTGAGGCAGAGCCGATCACCTTCGATCTGGATAAGGCGGACCCAAACAACTGGCGGTTGGTGGAACAAATCCCCAACTACGGGACCAGCCTGGCCGGCGACTTCCAGCCGAAGAAAGTCCTCTGCGAACATGTTAAGGACTTTTCCTGCAAGCGCCTCTCAGTGGGCAGGGTGGAAATCTCCCTGTCGCTTCAGCAGGGAAGCAAGACCGTTACCCTACAGACAACTGCCCGGGCCAGGTGGATGGATTAGATGCCCAAGATCAGCCGGAAAAAAGAGGAAGGGTTTATCCTGATCATCATGCTTTTCCTGATGGTACTTCTCGCCGTGACCGCCCTCGCCCTCAACTCGCAAACGGCCCTGCAGGCCAGGATGGCGGCCAATCAAAGCGATACAGCGCAAAGCTATTTCGGGGCATTGGCCGTTATCGATCAGTCCCTCTGGAAATTGACGGCCGACCCCTGTTGGAGGCTCCCCGGAGAAGAACAGCATGTCTATCAGGGTGTAACCTACAACCGTACGGTCGTCAACAGCGCCCTTTCGTCTTACCAGGATGTCGTTACCATCTCCGTCCGGTCGCCGAATGCCTCCCGCCAGGTAAAAAAATCGTTCCGTTACCACATTGAAACCCCCTTCCAAGTGAGGAATCCCCGGCAGGTCAGCCTCGACGGCGCCGGCAACATCTTTTTTGCCGATATGGACAACCATTCCGTCTGGAGAATCGATGCCATAAGCGGCGCCATTACCCGGGTGGCGGGAACGGGCAGGAGCGGCTTTTCGGGCGACGGCGGACCGGCGACAGATGCCCGGCTGGATTCGCCGCGCGGTGTCTCGGTCGATCAAGCAGGAAACATCTACATTGCCGATACCAATAACAACCGCATCCGCAGAGTAACGGCAGGGATCATCACTACCGCGGGCGGGGGAGGCAATCCCCCTTCCGGGATAGGCGACGGAGGCGCCGCTACGATGGCAAGGCTCAACAGCCCTTACGGCGTCGCGGTGGACGCCTCGGGAAACATCTATATCGCCGATAGGGATTATCACCGGATCAGAAAAGTAACCTCCGGCATCATAACCACGGTCGCCGGCACCTCCGGAGGGGGAGGTTTTGCCGGAGACGGTGGGCCAGCCACAGCCGCACAGCTCAACAGCCCCCGCGGGATTTTTGTCGACAATTCAGGGGACATCTTCATCGCCGATACGGATAATCACCGGATCAGAAAAGTTACTGTCGCCACAGGGACCATCAATACGGTTGCCGGTAGCTTCGGATGGGGAGATTTTTCAGGAGACGGGGGACTCGCCACGGAGGCAAGGTTCAATAATCCCAGGTCGGTTTTTGTGAACAACGCGGGAAACATCTTCATCGCCGATACTGATAATAACCGGATCAGAAAAGTAATGATTGCCACGGGCATCATCACCACCATTGCCGGTACAGGTACGGCAGGGTATGGAGTTGGAGGGCAGGCCACGTCTGCCCAGATTAATCATCCAACCGGAGTCTGGGCAAAAAGCACGGGAGAGTTAATTTTTTCCGATACTGACAACAGTTGTCTCAGGAAGGTGGATACGGCGAATATCATCTCGACCTTTCCCCAAACAACGCAACGTCTGGAACTGAATGATCCTAAAGGGATTTCCTCCTATTACGATGCGGACTATAAAAGGCTGCTGGTATTTATCGCCGACAGAGACCGCCATCGGATACGGATGTTCGATGCCGCAACCAATATCATGGTCCACTTGGCCGGAACGGGAGCTGCCGGTTTTTCAGGAGATAATAGCTCTGCATTAAATGCCCAGCTCAACGGCCCTGAAGGCATAGCCACTTTTTACGATGCCGGCCAGCAGAAGCTGTTTTTATACATCGCCGATACGGTCAACAACAGGATCCGCAAGGTAGAGGTAGCCACTTTGCCAGAAAACATCAATAACACTGTCATCGGCAACATCACGACCGTCGCCGGGGGCGGTAATGCCATGGAACACGAGAATCCGCTTCAAATCAAACTCCTTAGTCCCAAAGGCGTCTTCGTGGATGCGGCCCGAAAGATCTATATTGCCGATACGGGCAACCACAAAATTCGCATGGTTAGCACCGGAGGTATAGCGACGATCGAAGTCGGCACCGGAACCGGCGGTTTCTCCGGCGACGGCGGATTGGCCACAGACGCAAAATTGAATGCGCCGGCGCGTGTCTGCCTGGATGCGGCCGGCAACCTGTATATCGCCGATACGAACAACAATCGCATCCGCAAGGTAACGGCGGCAGATAAGTTCATCATGACCATTGTCGGCGGAGGAAATCCTCTCTCGGGTGTTGGAGACGAGGAACCGGCAACGTCGGCGAAGCTTAATTTACCAGAGGACGTAGCCGTGGACGGCGCCGGAAATATCTATATTGCCGACACGGGGAATCACACGCAGCGAATCGTAAATATCCATGCCAATCCCCCTACCATTCACAAACTGGCAGGGGTAGACGGGACGAGCGGCTATAATGGCGACAACCAGCCCGCAGTGACCGCCAGACTCGATGGTCCGGCGGGCATCGCCCTGGGACAGACCAAGGCCGGCGGCCGCATCTTCATCAGCGATGCCAATAACAACCGGATCAGGATGTTATTCCTGAAGACAGCGCCGGAAGTGTACGGTCCGTAGCTAATCAGGCCTTTGTGACTCCACAAGCTATTACTCAAAGTTGACGACCTCGTAAAAAGTCGAATTTTCCTCTTTTTGTCACTCCCGCGGAGGCGGGAATCCAGTTATTACGGCGTGCTCTGGACTCCCGCCTCCGCGGGAGTGACATTTTTTTGACCTTTTTACGAACGTATCAAAGTTGTTATACTATGCGGCTTTAGTTTTTTAAGTAAATCTCCAACCACGAGAGGGTTTTTAAGCAAGGTGATATACATTGACACGCATCACATTGCCTGTTAGGATGCTTACGCGGTTCAGTGCTGGAAAGAATTTAGCAAGAGGTAATGAGGTAGCAGGATGAAGAGTGTAAGGACCATCGTCACGATTTCGGAGCAGGAAAAAAGGTGGTTGGCCGCATACAGTGGGCTCCACGGTGTTTCTGTGGCGGCGGCTATCCGTAGGGCCATTAGCTGCCTGAAAGCTACGGAAGGTCATGAATCCTACCGGAAACTTGTACAGGATACCAGGGGGATCTGGATGCGGGGCGACGCCCTGCGTTACCAGGAAAAGATTCGTTCGGAGTGGGAAAAGTAGTAATGTTAGAGAGACTTCTCGATTCCGTTGTCCTCATCGATCACTTCAACGGTGTCCCGTTGGCGACGAAATTTATCCTTGCTTTGGATCCGGAGATAACGGCCATTTCTGTGATCAGTTATGCGGAGATTCTGACAGGGCTGGACGAAGAGGGGGCGCGGAAAGCCCGTCCGCTGCTGCAAAGCTTCGCGCTGCTGGAAATCGATGCCGCAGTCGCCGAGAAAGCCGCAGCATTGAGAAGGCAATACGGATGGAAACTGCCTGATGCCTTCCAAGCGGCAATGGCCATAATCCACGACGTCAAGTTGTGTACACGCAACACCAAAGATTTTAATCCGCAGAAACATTCCTTTGTCGAGCTCCCTTACATCTTGGGGGAAAAATAGGGATGCCGCTCTGTGCCCACTACCCATTGACATCTGTCGGGGGATGCGTTATGGGTTCACCATGCGGCCAGCAGTAAAAATATTCCCGATCGGCATAGACATGGATGACCGATGTCTTACCGCCGCCCAGTTCCGCAGTACCCGCGGCGGCATCCAGTTACGGGGGCTGTTTTGCCAGCCGCTGGCAACATCGCACTCTGGAGATGATACCGCGCTGATTGACGCTCTCAAGTCGGTCGTTTCCCAGGGTTCCTTTAAAGGTCGCCGGGTGGCTTTTAATCTCCCCTTTCATGAAGTTTCCGTCTTTCCCGTACATTTTCAACTGGGAGAGCAGGAAGACCCCGAGGAAGCAATCTTGCGGGAGGCGTTGAAGTTCCTCCCCTACCCCCTGGAAGAAGCCGTCATCGATTATCCGTCGCTTGTCAGGCAATCCGGCATCTGTGATGCCACCGTTGTTGCCGTGCGCCGGCAAGCCCTGGTTCGCTGGCTGGATATCCTGCACCGCGCCGGTTTGACGGCGGAGGTCATGGAGTTCGGCTTTTCCTCCCTGCTCCGGCTGCACCGGAATTTGTTCCCCGACGGCAGTCAGTCCTGTCTGGTCTGCCATATCGGCCGCACGCACAGCCTCCTGGCCGCTCTGACCGGCACGGGACTTTTCAACCTCACCGAAATTCCCTGGGGCATCCAGTCCCTGCTGGAAAAGCTGCGTAACCAGTTGAAGTTGCCGGGCGACGTTGCGGAAGCAGTCAATCTGCTCAAGGCTTACGGCCTGGCCCATGGTGAGGGTGAAAACATGCCGTCGCCACCCGGAGCACGCCAAAGCCTCGAGGACGCCCGCAAGATGTACCGCGTCACCTTCCAGGTTGTGGCACCGGCCGTAGACGAACTGGTCTACGAGATTCATAAGACTGTCGGTTATCTGCGATCGCTGCATAACCTTACGATATTAGGAAAGGTATATCTCTACGGCCTGTCCGGCCTGATTCTTCAGTTGGACAGCTACCTGGAAAAACATACGGGGATTCCGACAAGCAATGTTGATGTGCTGGCGAGGCTGGGTTATGTTGACGTTACTCTTCCCGCCTGCATACCTGAAGGGATATCGCCGGTGCCTGCGCTGGGCCTGGCAATGCGGGAGATAACATGGTTCTAAGAGACATCAATTTGATCACTGACGACATCCTGGAACGGCGATACCTGCTCCGCCACCTTGTCATCTGGTGCAGCGGCATCCTCGCCGTGCTTGTTCTGGCCGCAGCCGTTTACGGATACCTGATTCGCTTCCATTATGCCGCCCAACCGGGCCTTGCGGACGGGAATAATTTCACGGCAACGCTGGCGCAGCTGGTGGGTGAAATCAACCGGGAGCAAGGAAAACTGAACAGAGCGCTTCAGGAAAGGGCGCAGTTCGGCGCCCTTATTGGCCTGCAGCGGCCTTACTCCTCGATCCTGGCCAGGCTGGCCGAAATTATGAACGACCAAACCTGGCTTTCGCAGCTGGCCCTGGACACGGGCCGCGAGGGTACTGTCCGCCTGAAACTTCTGGGCTTTTCCCTTTCCCAGGACCATTTGGGTGATTTCCTCCAGCAGTTGTCCCGCGATCCCCGGTTCCGCAGGGTGGTTCTTAAATATTCCCAAAAATCCGAGGTGCAAGCTTACGGGGGAAGCCCGGTTCAGTTTCAGATTGAATGTGAAATTTCCGGAGGATAAGATTTGCCGAACCGACGCCTGAAATATCTGGACCGTACCTGCCTGGTCATCCTGGTGGTGATCGCCGTGGGCGGAACGGCGTGGAACCTCTTCGCCATTGTCAGCCAGGAGCGTGGGCTGCGGCAGAAAACAGAATTGAGAACTCAGACCGCAAGCAAGCTGGTACAGGCGGACAGGGCCAGAAAAACGCTGCAACAGGCCCTCGGCCGGGTTGATCAGGAACTGGCTGACCGGAAGAAACGGATTCCTCCCCAGACGGATCTGGGCGCCCTGCTGATGAAACTGAATCTCCGGATAAGGGAACGGCGGCTCACCATGACAACAATCCAGCCCGGGACGGCGGTCCGGGATGAACTGTATTTGAAAACCCCTATCCGGCTGATATTTCAGGGCCCTTTCATGCAGAGCTACCTGTTCTTACACGACCTGGAAAACATGGACCCGCTCCTGGTTCAGGAAAAAGTAACGATTACCGGCTTAGAGCCACCTCAGGAATGTCAGGTTGATTTAACCATACTGGTTTTCGAACGCCGGACTGCGGCGGCGGGAGGATAGATGGCGGGGTCGACGGCACGCGGGGAACGCAATAAAATCATTATCGTCATCGCCTTGTCTGTCCTCTTTATCGTCGTAGGCTATTTTCGCTTTTTCCACGGCAGAGTGGGATCGACGAAAGTATCGGCCCCTGATACGGCCTCCCCGCTTACGATCAGTATTCCCTTCCCTGATACCAAAAATGTCCTAACGGCGCCGCAGCCGGCGGGGCAGCTTCCCGAACCGCCGCGGGCGAGGCTGAGAAACCTTTTTGCTCCACCGCGAGGACCTGCGTCCGTGAACGGACCGAGGCTCCCCACTGCCCTGGAGCCGCCAAAACCGCTGCCGTCCCTGAAACTGACCGGGACGATTCTCGCCGGCAGGGGGTCCATCGCCATAATTAATGGTCGTTTCCTAAAGATCGGCGACCGGATCGAGGGATTTAAGATTGTCTCCATCTCGAGGTCTCAGGTGTCGCTGGCGGACGAAGAAAGGAGTATCCTGCTGGATGTCCGGGAAAATGTGGGAAAAGGGGACCAGGGGGGATTCAAGAACTGACTAATTAAGCAGCAATTTGTCTATCCATTTGCGCGAGAAAAGGATATGAACTTGATTCAGGGAGATAGAGAAATATGATTTGGCCTTCAAGGCGCCGCGCGGTATTTTTCCGAATTTACGCACTTTTTCTGTGGCTGCCGTTCTGCGTGATTGCCGGGACCGTGGAGCACGCTCCGGCTCAGCACGCCACACCCGGGCAGCCAATGGTGCAGAAAGATGAAACACGCGCCGCCGATCCCCCTCCGCCGCCGGCGCTGAGCAGGGAGAAGAATACGCCCCTGCGGCGCAGTTACAACTTTCAGGATCAGGATATCCGCCAGGCCTTGTCCGCCCTGGCTCAGGACCAAGACATCAATATGATCATGTCTCCTGATGTGACAGGCAAGATTACCGTTTACCTCTACCAGCTCACTACAGAGGAGGCAATCCGGGCCATCACCATGGCGGGCGGCTTCAGCTATCGGCAGCAGGATGACACCTTCTATGTTTACAAACCGAAGGAGGTCCGCGATCCCCAGTCGGAGACCGGTATCATCAAGACACCGCCCGCCCGCTCCCGGAATGGGCAGGCCATGGTTAGATACAATTTCCAGGACTACGATATCCGTCAGGTCTTGTCGACCATGGCCAAGGAGCAAAATATCAACGTGATTATTGCGCCCGAGGTCACCGGCAAGATTACCGTTCATCTCAACAATCTCACCCTGGACGAAGCGCTCCGGGCCATCGTTATGGCCGGCGGCAGCACCTTCCAAAAGCAGGATGACCTCTATTATGTCTACAAGCCGAAGACCGTCCCAGACCCCCAGGCAGAACGGCTGGAAGTCCGGGTCTTCCAGCTGAAATTCTCGACTATCGACAAGGTGCAGGAAATCCTCACTGCCATCCCGGGTATACGGACGGTCCGCATCCACGAGTCCTCCAAGACGGTCATTATCGAGGATACGCCGGAGAACATTGCGAAGATTGAGAAGATCATTCGTGGCTGGGATGTGGCGCCGCGCCAAGTCCTCATCGAGGCCCGGATCATGCAGGTCAACCTGACAGACGACATGTCGATGGGAGTGGACTGGCAAAAAGTGTTTGGCGATTTGACCTTGGGCACAACAGGCTTTGTCTCCGGAGGACCAGGCCTGACGGCCAATCTGCTGACCGCTGCAGGATCAAGAAACCAGTTCACTGCCGCCCTGGAGGCTTTGCAGACTAAGACGCAGGTTAACACTTTATCCACTCCCAAGATTCTCGCGCTCCACGGCAAGCCGTCCCGGGTCCAGGTCGGCGGCCGGCAGGGTTACAAGACTAATACCTTTACGCCCACGGGAACAACGGAAAACATCTCTTTTTTAGATACCGGCACCATCCTGGATATCACACCCTATATCGATGATCGCGGGAATATCCTGCTCGACGTGAAACCCCAGATCAATTCCGTCACCTTCGACACAGCAGGCACTCCCAACCAACAAACCACCACGGTCAGCACCTCGCTTGTGGCGAAAAATGGCCAAACCATTTTCATCGGCGGTCTCATCGAGGATACCAAGACCGGGACGCGAAATATGGTACCTTGCCTCGGGAGCATCCCCGGACTGGGACTCCTCTTCGGCCAGTTGCGCGAGGGCATCGGCAAAAAAGAGCTGATCGTCCTGATCACCCCCCAGATTATCGATTTGGAAACCAGGAGCGCCGAAGCGCTGGAAAAGACTAAATTACTTGAGGACACCCTGAAAAAGGAACCCCAATCCCCGCAGGAAAGGTTGCTGGAGGATTTCCCCTGACGGGAGCACCTCCTGCTTTACGACTCGCCTAACTTCACCCCTTGGGAAAAGGGGCACTCACCTTGCTTTCCCCGTTAGCAAAGGGGAATAGGGGGGATTTAAGAGATTAACCATCCACAATTGTATAGAAGTATAGACCTTTAACATAGGAAAGTAAAAATGACGGAAATTACCCATGAGTCAGATTTGGAAGGCCTAACCCTGTTAGGGAAAGACGCAAAGCCTTCAAAAATACTGGAGGTCTTCCCCAACCATCACCAGTCACGCGATTATACCGTAACCCTCACGACCGACGAATTCACCTGCCTGTGCCCGATGACGGGACAGCCCGACTTTGCCAAAATCATCATTCAGTACATACCGGACAAGTCCATCCTGGAGTCTAAATCCCTGAAGCTCTACCTCTGGTCTTACCGCAACGAAGGCGCTTTTCACGAACACGTAGCCAACACGATCCTGAATGATCTGGTAAAAGTGCTGGAGCCGCGTTGGTGCAAGATAAGTGCCGTCTTTGCCGTCCGGGGAGGGATTGCCATCGCTGTGGATGGGGAATATAAGAAAGCCGTTCCAGCGCCTCCCACCCGAGCGCTCCCCCCCGAAGATCGCCCCCCTCCTGCCCGTTGGGAAGGAGGGGGAGGAAGAAGCCAGCCGGAGTGGGAAAAAAGGCGGTCACCGGAGGAAAAACACTGGCCGGCAAAGAGGGAATACCGGACCGAACGGCCAGAAGGCCGACCACCGGCCAAGCGGGAGTACCGGACGGACAGGACCGATGGCCGATCGCCGGTAAAGAGAGAATACAAGGAAAAGTCTTGGCCGCCGGCCTCGGGCGGAGAGCGGACCGACACGGCGCCCAAGCGCTCAGAGCGCAAGACCACGAAATCGCTGGGAGAGACAAGGACCTGGAGGAAACGAATCTGATGCTGCCAAAAATCGGGATGCAGGCCGTCAGGAAAGCAAGCCCTGCGGCTCGATGATGACCTTCAGGGAGGCGCCGCTTTCCGCCACCAAGGCGAAGCCCCGGCCCGTCTCTTCCAGGGGCAAGCGATGGGTGATCATCCCCTGCACCGCGACCCGCCGGCTCCTGATCAGCTCGATGGCCGCCAGGGCATCCCGCGGCGCGTTTCCATAGGAGGGCATCAACTTGATTTCGTTTCGCCAGAACTCGTTCAGGGGAACAGGAAGGTCAACCCCCGGTTCCGTCGTGGCGAAACAGAGGATCGTCCCGCCGCGCTCCACGGAATTCAGGGCCTGCCGGAACGCCGCGGGCGCTCCCGTACAGACCACCACGAGATCGGCCAGCAGGCCGCCGGTTACAGCGCGGAGGCGGCCGGGAATATCCTCCCCGGCGGCGAGCGCGAGGTCGGCACCCAATTGAGCCGCCATGTTCAGGCGATAGGCGCTTAAGTCCGTCACGATGATCCGCCCGGCCCCGGAGGCCCGGGCCAGCATCAGATGCAGGAGGCCGGAGATGCCGCTTCCCAGGATGAGCACCGTCTGCGCCGGTTGCAGCGCCGCCAGCCGCTGACCACGCACGACGCAGGCCAACGGCTCGATGAATGCCCCCTCCTCAAAAGATACTCCTTCCGGCAGAATGAACACGCCCCGGTCCACATTGAGGGCGGGCACGCGGATGTATTCCGTGAAACCGCCGGGGTCATAGTTGGTCCGGTGCAGGGTTTCGCAGGCCGTGTGATGATCGTTCAGGCAATAATGACAGGTATTGCAGGGCACATGATGGGAAACGAAAACCCGATCTCCTTGCCGATAACACCCGGCGCCCGCGCCCGCAGCCTCAACAACACCCGCAATTTCGTGTCCCAGAACCAGGGGCGCCTTAGGCTTGCGGTACCACTCCAGAACATCGCTGCCGCAAATTCCACTGGCCATAACCTTGACCAGAAGCTCGCCCGCACCGATTTCCGGCACCGGCCTTTCCTCCAGACGCACATCATCGTTGCTGTAATATACGGCTACGCGCATCCTTTATCTCTCCGCAGAAACCGGGGATTTTGCTGTTATCCCGTTTATCGGGTAAGACCCGACGAGAAAGGGAAGGGTGAGAGTTCTTACTGCCCGGGCCTTATTCTTTTGCCGCCAGGCAGTCGAATTGGACGGAATCCGGCTCCATATTCTCTTTCAAAAGGCTGAAGGTATGCTTCCCCTCCTCAATGGCGCTCAAAACCGCATTGATAACCTTTTCGCTTTCCTCTTTGCTGCCATACTTCATTTCCAATACCATCCGCGAGGGGAAAATCATTCTGATGATGTTTTCATTCTCGGCCGGATAAAACTTTACAATATCCGCATTGAGAAAATTGACAATAATTCCTTCGGCAATCTGGATTAACATGCTCCTTGCCCTCCTGCTTTCACGCTGAGTAAATCAACGTCAAAAGTGGCTTCTTTATCAATTAGCCTTCCCTTCCTGAAGAGTCCTGAAGAGGTCGCAGGCCTGAGATACTGTGGCCTGCTCGTGGATAATGGCCCTTAACGCCCTGATCATGGCCACGGGATAAGGATGCTGCCAGACATTTCTCCCCAGGTTGAGGCCAATGGCGCCCCTCTGCATGCCGTCGTGAACAAACTCCAAGACTTCCCTTTCCGTTTCGCATTTTGGTCCGCCCGCCATCACGACCGGTACGGGGCAGCCGTTGACAACCTTCTCGAAGTTTTGGCACCAATAGGTTTTTACCACACGGGCTCCCAATTCGGCGGCAATGCGGCAACTGAGTGCCAGGTAGCGGGCATCCCTCTTTTCCAATTCCTTACCCACCGCAGTTACGGCCATCACGGGAATGCCGTAATTTTCGCACTGATTCACCAAGTTAGCCAGATTCATGAGCGATTGGCGCTCAAAGTCACTGCCGACAAAGACGGACACGCCCACCGCAGCGGCATTCAGCCGCAGAATCTCTTCGATGGAAGTCGTAATCTGCTCGTCGGCCAGATCCCTGCCGATCACACTGGTCCCCCCCGACACCCGAAGGATGACGGGTTTGTTGAGTGCCGGGTCCACGGCGGCCCGCAACACGCCCCTGGTAACAAACAGCGCGTCACAATGCGGTAAAAGCGGCCTTATTGTTTCTCCCGGCTTTTCCAGACAGGAGGTGGGCCCCTGAAAATAGCCATGATCGATAGGCAGAAAAAAGCAATGACCGTCCGGCTGGATAAGCTGCGCCAACCGGTTTTTCATCCCCCAATCCATGGCCGCACCTCCCTGATAATGATTTGGTTCTATTGGAGGAACTGTCCTAACCTGCTCCAGCGGACGTTGAAAGCTTCCTGATTCCATGACCAGTAAATGATAAAAGCCTTGCCCAGGATATCGCGCCGATCAACGAACCCCCAGAAACGACTGTCATAACTTTGATCCCGGTTGTCTCCCATAACGAAGTAGTTCTCCGGCGGCACTGTAACAGGCCCGAAGTTATCGCGCGGCTGAGCAGCGCCGGGAATTACCATGTCGTCAGTATAGACACCGTGACTGTCATTATAGGGCAAGCCGTTAAGATAAATCTTCTTATTCTTTATTTGTACCGTATCACCGGCGACCCCAATGACGCGCTTGATAAAGTCCTTGGAACGGTCTTCGGGATAAATGAAAACCACTATGTCTCCCCGTTTAGGATCGCTGATGGGGATAAGGGTTTTTTGGATAACAGGTATCTTCACCCCGTAGATGAATTTGGTTACCAGGATATGATCCCCAATCTGCAAGGTCGGCTTCATGGAGCCGGAAGGAATCTTGAAGGCCTGAATAATGAACGTTCTGATAAAAAAGGCGATCACCACCGCGATGATGATGGCCTCTACATATTCACGTAATTTAGATTTTACATCCATATTGGATTGATACCTTTAGACTCTTTAGGAATAGATATAGTTAAGCGTAACTACCGTCATGGTCAGTGCCAGGGAGCCCTTGGTAAAGATGCCTGCCGCCGAGGTGAGAATAGCTCCCGATGAGGCCCGGAGGGCGGGCTTGATCCGGCTTTGCCTGAATAGTTCCTGAAGGAAAAAACCGGCAAAGCCGCCCAGAAAAATCCCCAGCAAGGTACCCAATCCCAGAAGCAGAGGCGTCAGGCAAAGGGCGCCCGTGATACCGCCGGCCAGGGAGGCCACGAAGCCTTTCCAGGATGGCGTCAATCGTAGCTTGCTTGTCATTTCCATAGTGGCACCGACTGCTTCGGCCGCCAGGGCCATCATTGCCAGGAGGGCGATCGCCTTGAGGCCGATTTTGTCAAACCCTGTTGCCAAGGCATAAAAAAATGCATCGCCGAGAATCAAAACCGTGCCCGGCAGGCCGATGATCGCCGCATAAATACCGGTGAAAAGCAGCAGGATAAAAATGGTCAAGCCAGCCAATTCCAGCGGGGGCACGTTATTTTCTCCTCATTTTGGATGGCCGGAATTTCTCCCAGGCCAGCACCAAAGGACTGGCTATGTAAACGGTGGAATATACGCCTGATATCACGCCCACTAGCATGGCAAAGGCGAAATCATGAATCACGTCACCGCCCATCAGGAACAATATTACGAGGACCACAAAGACCGTAAAGGACGTCAAGATGGTCCGGCCGAGTGTTTCATTGATGCTGATGTTCATCACCTCGCCCAGGTCTTTTTTGAGGCCCTTTCTCATATTTTCCCTGATCCGGTCGTAGATGACGATGGTATCATTGATGGAATAACCGACGATGGTGAGCAGGGCGGCGATGATCGTCAAGGTAATTTCCTTGTTGAACAGGGACAGAGCGCCTACAGTAATGATGATGTCGTGGATGAGGGCGGCGATGCCCCCCACGCCAAAGCGGAACTCGAACCGCCAGGCGATATAGATCAGCATGGCAATCCAGGAAAAGACAATGGCCATGATCGCCTTATTCGTGAGGTCTTTGCCGACTTTCGGACCGACAACTTCGACACGGCGCACCTCGAAGCTCCCTTTTCCGTACGTGCTGCTCAGCGCCTCTTCGATTTTGGCGGACAGGCCTTTGAGATCGGACGTCGATTCGGCGGTGCGGATGACGACTTCCTGGGGGTTGAACTGTTGGATAATGCTGTTCTCGAGTCCGATAGGCTTCAGGGCGCTTCTGATCGTTTCCGTGGGCGTGGCCTTTTGAAATTTTACCTGGACGATGGTGCCCCCTGCGAAATCGATTCCCAAGTTCAAGCCGCCATGCCAAATAACCGAGGCGATACTGATTATGATGAGGATCAGGGATATGGTAAAGGCAGTCTTCATGCTGCCCACGAAATTAATGTTTATTGATGGTTTTATAATTTCCATGCTGGTCTCCTCGGTAACCGCCCGTTGCTCCGCGTTGAACTGTTAGACACTCAACGCCTGGACTTTCTTGTTCAGGACAAAATAATCGAAGACTATCCTGGTCACGTAGATGGCCGTAAACATACTCGCGATGAGTCCGATCGTGAGCGTTACGGCAAATCCCTTCACGGGTCCCGTTCCGAACTGAAACAGAAAGAGCGCGGCGATCAGGGTGGTGACATTGGAGTCCAGGATCGCCGAAAAGGCCTTGGCGTAACCCGCCTCGATGGCCGCCCGGGCAGTTTTTCCCGCCCGCAGTTCTTCCCGGATCCTTTCAAAGATCAGGACGTTGGCATCGACCGCCATGCCGATGGTGAGTACAATGCCGGCGATGCCGGGCAGGGTGAGCGTGGCGCGAAAGGCAGCCATCACCCCGAGCAGGATGACGACATTCAGCAGGAGCGCCGCATTGGCCACGAGGCCCGACAGCCGATAGTATATCACCATAAAGACGACGACCAGCAGGCCGCCGATAATGGTCGACCAGATGCCTTTCGTGATCGAGTCCTGTCCGAGCGACGGCCCCACCGTCCTTTCCTCCAGAATGCTCACGGGGGCCGGAAGGGCGCCCGCCCGGAGGACGATGGCCAGGTCTTTGGCCTCGTCCATGGTAAAGGAACCGGTAATCTGCGCCTGCCCGCCGGAAATCTTCTCCTGGATTACCGGAGCGGAGTGCACCGTCCCGTCCAGAATAATGGCCAAACGTTTCTTCACGTTATCTCCGGTAATACGTTCAAAATCAGTGGCTCCTTGCGGATTGAATGTCAAGGATACATAGGATTCGCCGAACCGGTCGCTGATCTTCACCTGGGCCGTTTCAATGGATTCCCCCGTCAGCAGGGATTTGTTCTTAATCAGGTAAGGAATGCTGGCTTTCCTGCCCGTTTCTTTGTCGGGGCCAAAACCATACATTACAATGTCGTCCTCCGGCACTTTCCCTTTCAGGGCCTCATCCAGGCTGTGCTCATCATCGACGAGCTTGAACTCCAGGAGCGCCGTCTTACCGATCAGGTTCTTGGCCCTGGCCACGTCCTTGATCCCGGGCAGCTGTACTATGATCCGATCTGCTCCCTCGGGGATAATTTCCGGTTCCGAAACACCGAACTGATCGATGCGGTTGCGGATCGTTTCCACGCTTTGCTCCACTGCCAGTTTCTTGATCTCGGCCGCCCGCTTGACCATGTAACCCAGGACCACCGTTGCTTTACCGCCAGCGATTTCCGAAGAGGCAATCTCCAGCTCGGGGAAATGCTCCTTAATGATGTTCTCCAGGGAACTGACCGGCACACCCTCCTGCATCTCTATGGACACACTGCTTTTCTTGCGCTCCAGGCTGCGGAAACGAACCTTATTTTCCATCAGCTTTTCCCTGATATTATTGGCCATTCTTTCCAGTGAACCTTCCAAGGCTTTTCCCGTGTCCACCTCCAGAACCAGGTGCGTCCCTCCTTGCAGGTCCAGCCCCAGATGGATCTTATCTTTTGGCCAAAAGAACGGAAGATTATCCGTCAAAGAAGGCAACAGGTAGAAGAGCGCCGCCAGGCAAACAACCGCAGCCAGAGCGGCCCGGAATTTAATAGTTTTGAACATACCCTACCCCTTTATTCTTCGAGGCAACGTGAAACATTTCCGCCGCTGGTCACGTCGCCATTCTTCTTCGCATGCCGGCGGCTTACTCCTTTTCTTTCGGCGCCTTTTGCAGGATCGAAATAACGAAGCTTCGCGAAACTTTTACCCGCACCTTGTCCGCCACTTCCAAGGTTACCACCGTATCAGTAAGGCCGGTAATCTTTCCCTGCAATCCCCCTGAGGTGAGCACGACATCACCGTAATTGAGACTGGCCATCATTTCCTTGAGTTCTTTTTGTTTCTTCTGTTGCGGTCTGATAATCAAGAAATAAAATATGGCAAACAGGACCGCCATCATGATGAAGAAACTCGGGTCCGTTCCCCCTGCTCCAGGTCCGCCCCCGCCGGGGGCACCCATGGCGTATGCAATATCAGTCAATTTTTAATCCTCCTTAATTTCCTCGTTCATTTGGCTGCCGGGACCTCTCATTTATTCAGCCTTCATTCGTGTTGCGATAACAATTCTCTCATGAATTCCCCGTAACGGTCTCCGGCTATCGCGGCCCTGATATTTTCCATCAGACGCATGTAGTACCTAACGTTGTGGATGGTTCCCAAGATCATGGCCAGGATCTCTTTGGCAGTAAACAGGTGCCTCAGAT
>Ga0082335_1004974_pt1 | contig 19065 bp, 18 predicted proteins | sample Subgrocontami58m_FD_72375 | JGI IMG/M metagenome (GOLD analysis project Ga0082335, IMG submission 72375) | Subsurface groundwater microbial communities from S. Glens Falls, New York, USA - GMW37 contaminated, 5.8 m (SPADES assembly) (version 2) ... | reverse complement strand
CCTGCCGCCCCCGCCCTCCGCCACCCAGTCGCCGCATCCCTTGCTCGTCGCCATTTCCGTGTGGATGCGGTGGGTGATCTCGAACAGCTCGGCCGGCTTCGCGATATTGACGTCCTTGGTGCCGCGGACGGCGATCGCCTTCAGCCGCTTGTCTCCCATGATGACCCCAACGCCGCGCGCGGCGCTCGCGTGGTTGTGGTCGATCGAGGCCATGAAGACCCGGTTCTCGCCGGCAAGTCCGATCGCGGCCACCTGGACCTTCTGGTCCTTCAACTCGTTCTTGAGCAGGTCGCCGGTCTCGGTGGTGCCCTTCCCCCGCAGGTGCGTCGCGTCGCGGATCTCCACCTTGTCGTTGTTGATGTAGAGGTAGACGAGGTCGGGCGCCTTGCCGCGGATGATGATGCGGTCGTAGCCGGCGTACTTCAGCTCCGGTCCGAAGAAGCCGCCGAACAGCGAATGCGACATCAGGTTCGTCTGGGGCGAAATGGTGTTCACCGCCGTGCGATTGGCGGCAGGGGCCGGCGTGCCGTGCAGCAGACCCGTGCTGAAGATCAGCAGGTTGTCGGGAGAGAAGGGATCCGTATCGGGCGGCACCCGTTCGAACAGGATCTTGGCGGCGATGCCCTGCCCCCCCAGGTAATGCTCGGTGTCCCTGGGGTCGTTCGCGACCTTTTCGATGCTGCCCCGCGACAGATCGATTTCCAGATCGAACCCTGCCTCTGCGTACCTCATGTTCTTACCTCTTCCCTGTGACTTGAACCCAAGGATGTCAGCGATCGCATCAATACGAAGGCCGCCTGCAGCGCCGAAGTCGGGCACAGCGGGAAGCATTCCTTGCAATCCCAGCACTCCTTCGCGGCGATCTCCGGAATGAAACTGATTTCGCGGCTCGGCCCGCGGTCGATGAAGCCCACCGCGTCCTTCTTCTTCACCTCGGCGCAGTACCTCACGCACAGGCCGCACAGAATGCAGAACGACGGCTCTCTCGCGAAGCGGTCCTTGTTCGCCTGGTATTCCTGCGCGAGCTTCTGCAACACCTCGGACTCCGGGGCGTACGCGAGCAACTGCTCGGTGAGCACCTTGCGGATGCCGTCGATCTGCTTCGAGCGGGTCCTGACGACGATGTCCTGCTGCACGGGATAGACGCACGCGGCGACGAGGTTCGTCCTGCCGCCGGCGTCCACCTCGACCGTGCACAGCCGGCAGCCGCCGAAAGGTTCCAGCTTCTCGTGGTGGCAGACCGTGGGAATCGATATCCCCGCGCCCTGCGCGGCATCGAGGACGGTCGTGCCCTCCGCCGCGGTGACGGTCTTGCCGTCGATCTCTAGGGAGACTTCGCTCATCGCGCTTCTTTCGCCGCTTCCTGCGTTGCGGCTTTCTTTCTGACCACGACTCTCAGCTCCTCGGGTATCGCCCCCGGAACGGGTTCGCCGGAGAGCCGGATCACCGCGCCGAATTTCGCCGGGCAGACGTCGAAGCAGGTCCCGCAGCGGTTGCACTTCACCTGGTCGACGACGTGGATCAGGTTCCTGCCCCCCGAGATCGCATCCGAAGTGCAGCGCTTCATGCACAGGAGGCACGCCCCGCAGGCTTCGGGATCGATGTAGTAGGAGACCAGCTCCTTGCACGCATAGGCCGGGCAGCGCTTCTCCCGGATGTGCGCCTCGTACTCGTGCCTGAAATAGCGGATCGTCGAGAGCACCGGGTTCGGCGCGCTCTTGCCCAGGCCGCACAGCGAGGCGCTGCGCGTCGACAGCGCGATCTCCTCCAGCAGATCGATGTCGCCCTCTTTGCCCCTGCCCTCGGTGATGTCGGTGAGGATCCGGTGCATCTGCTTGATGCCCTCGCGGCACGGCGAGCACTTGCCGCAGGATTCCTGCGCGAGGAAATTGAGGAAGTAGCGGGCGACGTCGACCATGCAGGTGTCTTCGTCCATGACGATCATGCCGCCCGAGCCCATGATCGCGCCCACCTTGGTCAGCTCGTCGAAATCGACCGCGATGTCCAGGTGCTGCTCGGGGATGCAGCCGCCGGCGGGGCCGCCGGTCTGCACGGCCTTGAACTTCTTGCCGCCGGGAATGCCGTCGCCGATCTTGTAGACGATGTCCCTCAGCGTGACGCCCATCGGTACCTCGACCAGGCCGGTGTTCTTGATCTTGCCGACCAGCGAGAAGATCTTGGTGCCCTTGCTCTTCTCGGTCCCGAATCCGGTGAACCAGTCCGCGCCCCTGTTGATGATGAGCGGCACGTTGGCCCAGGTCTCGACGTTGTTGATGTTGGTCGGCCTGCCCCAGAGGCCCTTGGCCGCGGGATAGGGCGGCCTGGGTTTGGGCTCGCCGGGCTTGCCTTCCAGCGAGAGGATCAGCGCGGTTTCCTCGCCACAGACGAATGCGCCCGCGCCGCGGTGCACCTTGACGGTGAAATCGAATCCCGAGCCGAGGATGTTCCTGCCGAGCAAGCCGCGTTCCTCGGCCTGCCGGATCGCGAGGCTCACGTTCGCGAGCGCGAGCGGATATTCCTGGCGCACGTACACGTAACCCTCGTGGGCGCCGATGGCGTAGGCGCCGATGGTCAGCCCTTCCAGGATGGAATGCGGGTTCCCCTCGAGCACCGCCCGGTCCATGAACGCACCGGGATCGCCCTCGTCGGCGTTGACGATCACGTACTTCGTCTCGCCGGGCGTAGCGCGCGCGGCCTCCCATTTCACTCCGGTGGGAAAGCCTCCGCCCCCTCTGCCCCTCAACTTCGACTTCTTGACTTCGTCGATGACCTGCTCGGGCGCCATGCCGAAGAGCGCCTTGGCCAGCGCGGAATACCCGCCCAGCGCGAAATAGTCGTCGATGCACTTCGGATCGATCTTGATGTTGTTGCCGATGATGTTCCGTTCCTGGTTCCTGTAGAACGGAATGTCGGATTCGTGGACCGCCCTTTCCTTCTTGGCCGGGTCGACGTAGAGCAGGCGCTCGACGACCTTGTTCTCCTTGAGCGTCTTCGCGACGATTTCCGGCACGTCCTTGGGCGTCACCTGGAGATAGCAGATCTCCTCGGGACCCACGACCACCACCGGCCCGCGCTCGCAGAATCCGGGGCACCCGGTGCCTTTGGTGGTGACTTCGGCGCTCAAGCCCTGTTTCTCGATTTCCGCGTTGAAGGCGGCGATGACCTTTTCCGCGCCCGTGGCGAGACAACCGGCGCCGGCGCAAACGGCCACGCGGGGCCTGTCCGGGTCCCGTTTCGACAGGATCTCCTGCCTGAGTCGTTCCAGTTCGGCGGGCGAATTGATTCGTGGCATGGACGTCAGCTATTCGTATTTTTTCAACAGGTCGGCGGCCATGGCCGGCGCCAGCTTCCCGAGGTGCTGCTCGTCGATTTCCATCACCGGCCCCAGCGCGCAGCAGCCGAGGCAGTTGACCGTGTCCAGGCTGAACTTCATTTCCTCATCGGTTTCGCCGGCCTGGATGCCGGTGAGGTTCTCCACCACCTCGAGCACGCGCTGCGCGCCGCGCACGTGGCAGGCGGTGCCCATGCAGACGTGGATCTCGTGGCGCCCCTTGGGCACCAGGCTGAACGCCTTGTAGAAAGTGGCCGTGTGCTGGATCCGGCTCACGGGCACCTGCAATCTCGCGGCGACCCGCTCCAGCGCTTCCGGGGGGAGCCAGTGCAGCTCGTTCTGGATGTCGAGCAATATCTCGATCAGCGCGCTGGCTTCGCAATGGTGCTTGTCGATGATTTGTTCTATTTTTGCGGTGTCCATGGTCCCGGTCCCGTTGCAGTTCAGGCAAGCGCGTAACGGTTCTGCTCGGCGTCGAATCGCACCAGCCGCTGCCTGGCCGAATCGTTGAGGTACTTCGATACTTCGGAGGCTTTCATGCCGAGGCTCTTCGCGATTTCCCGGCTGGAGAGCGACTGCTGCTGCAGCAGCACCATGATCTGGCTGATCGCGAGCTTGTCGGCGATCTGCTCCTTGAAGAGCGCATTCAGCTCGGCGCTCGCGAAGAACTTCTCGTACTCCGCCTTGTTCTCGAAGCGCACCCTGAGCTTCTCCCGCTCCACCAGCTTGATGTAGGGAAGCACCTGCCTGATCGCATCCAGCTTGAGCTTCAGCGCGGCCGGATCGATGCCTTCGCCCTTGCCGATCGGGCCCAGCTCCTTCAGCCTGCCGGTGAATTCCGTGACGACTTCGGCGAAGCGGATGCCTTCGGAGGCGGATACCCATTCGAGCCGCAGCCGGTCCGGGTTCACCCCCGCATGCTCGAGCAGCTTCTTGCCCAGGTGCATCATGCTGAGCGCGTCGTAGTTGCCTTCCGTGACGTAGTGGCATTCCCCGAGCCAGCAGCCGCCGATGAACACGCCGTCGTTGCCGTTGGCGAAGGCGCGCAGCACGAATTCCAGGTCCATCCTGCCGGAGCACATGACCCGGATCACCCTCAGGCTGGGCGGGTACTGGTAGCGGGAAACGCCGCACAGGTCCGCCCCGGCATAGCTGCACCAGTTGCACAGGAAACCGAGGATCCGAGGCTTGAATTCGTGCGCTGCGGCCATGCTCAATTCGCTCCCAAGGCGGTGATCCCCGCCGCATCGATCTGGCGGAAGATCTCGTCGTCGGTATAGTGGTTCAGGTAGATGGCCCGGGTCGGGCACTTGGCGTTGCACAGGCCGTCGCCCTTGCACAGGACGGGATTGACCCGCGCCTTCCTTCCGAGCGGCGTGTCGTGAAAGTCGATCGCCTCGTAGGTGCAGGCGGAGATGCACGCCCCGCACGCGATGCAGGCGTTCTCGTGCACGTCGCAGACCGCGCCCGTGGCGGTCACCGAATCCTTCGACAGCACGTCGATGACGCGGCTCGCGGCTCCGTAACCCTGGCTGATCGTTTCCGTCAGGTGCTTCGGATAGTGCGCGGTGCCGCACAGGAACACCCCGTCGGCGGCGAAATCCACCGGCCTCAACTTGACGTGGGCCTCCTGGAAGAAGCCGTCCGGATTCAGCGGCACCTTGAAAAGGCGCGACAGCTCGTGGCTCGTCGATGACGGAACCACCGCGGCGGCGAGCGCGACCAGGTCGGCGTCCAGCGCGAGCCTCTGGCGCAGGATCGGATCGGCGACGGTGACCCTCAGCAGCTTGCGGCCGCCGTCCTCGACCGCCTCGACCACGGGCTTGTCCTCCGGCTCGTAGCGGATGAACTTGACGCCCCTGCTCGCCGCCTCGCGGTAGTAGTCCTCGCGGAACCCGTAGGTCCGCATGTCCCGGAAGATGATGGTGATGTCGATCTCGGGGGAGGCCTGTTTCAGCTTCAGCGCGTTCTTGATCGCCTGGCTGCAGCAGACGCGGCTGCAGTAGTTCCTCTCCGCCGTCCTGCAGCCCACGCACTGGATCATCACCACGCTCTGGGCGCCCGTCACCGCCGCTTCTTTCGCGGCGAGCCGCCCTTCCAGCTCGAGCAGCGTCAGCACCCGCTCGTCTTTGCCGTAGAGGTATTCGGCCGGCTTGTGCTCCTCGGCGCCGGTGGCGATGATCGCGGCTCCGTGGCGTATCTCCCTCAACCTGCCCTGGGTTTTCACCTTGGTCGTGAAATTCCCGACGTAGCCGGTCACCTCCTTGATGCTGGAATCCGTGGCGACGTGGATCGCGGGATGCCGGTAGACCTTGCCGGTGAGCTCGCGCAGGTACGCCTGGACGTCCAGCCCTTCGAGGGTGTGGTGGATCCTGCGCGCCATGCCGCCCAGGTCGGTGTCCTTTTCGACCAGGTAGACCTCGAATCCCTGCTCGGCCATGTTCAGCGCGCTGGTCATCCCTGCCACGCCCCCGCCGATCACCAGCACCTTCTTGTCCACCGGCAGGTTGATCTCCTGCAACGGCTGCAGCAGCGCGGAGCGGGCGACCGACATGCGCACGATGTCCTTCGCCTTCGCGGTGGCTTCGTCCTTCTCGCGTGAGTGCACCCAGGAGCAGTGCTCCCGGATGTTCGCCATGTCGAAGAAGTACTGGTTGATTCCGCCTTCGCGCACCGTGTCCCGGAACAGCGGCTCGTGGGTCCTCGGCGTGCACGCGGCGATCACCACGCGGTTGAGCCCCTTGTCGCGAATGACGTCCGATATCTGCTGGGCGTTGTCGGTGGAGCAGGCGAACAGGCTTTCCTGCGCGTGAACAACGTTGTCCAGCTTGGAGGCGTACTCGACCACAGAAGGGACGTTGACCACGCGGCCGATGTTCGCGCCGCAGTGGCACACGAACACGCCCACCTTGGGTTCCTCCTGCGAGACATCCCGTTCCGGCGGATAGACGCGCTCCCTGCCCAGCTTGCCGCGCTGGGCGGCGAGCATCTGGCCGCACAGCGCCGCGGCCCCGCTCGCCGACACGACCGATTCGGGGATGTCGGCGGGTCCCTGGAAGGAGCCGCTCGCGTAGATTCCCGGGCGGGTGGTCTCGATCGGGTTGAGCGGATTGGTCTTGCAGAAACCGTGCGAATCGAGCTCGATGCCGAACTTCGTCGCGAGGTCGGCCGCATCCTTGGGCGGGCTCATGCCCACCGACAGGACGACGAGGTCGAATTCCTCTTCCTTCACGCCGTCGCCGTCGGTCGCGTAGCGGATGGTGACGTTCTTGCTGTCCGGGATCTCCCGGCCGACCGACACGTAGCTTCGGATGAAGCGCACGCCGGGCAGGTTGGCCGCCCTCTGGTAGTAGCGCTCGAAGTCCTTGCCGAAAGCGCGGATGTCGTTGTGGAACACCGTCGCGTCGATGTCCGCGTAATGGTCCTTGGTCAGGATCACCTGCTTCTGGGTATAAGCGCAGCAGACCGACGAGCAATAGGTGTTGCCGCCGGGGATGACCTGCCTCGAGCCGACGCACTGGATCCAGGCGATCCGCTGCGGATGCTTGCCGTCGGAAGGACGCAGGATCTCGCCTTCGAACGGCCCGGTGGCGGAGATGATGCGTTCGAATTCGAGGCTGGTGACGACGTTCTTCATCTTGCCGTAGCCGAAGTCGCCCCTCACCGCGGGGTCGAAGACCTCGAAGCCCGGCGACAGGACGATCGCACCGACCTCGATCTCCTGCCTGTGCGCCTTCTGGTGCAGATCGATCGCCCCGTGCTTGCACACCCCGACGCAGATGTTGCACTTCTCGTCCTGGAGGTACAGGCAGGTCGCCGGGTCGATGTAGGTGATGAGCGGCACGGCCTGCGAGAAGTGGATGTGCACCGCCTTGGTCAGCGACAGGTTCTGGTTGTAGGGATCGGGGATCTGCGCCGGGCAGTACTCGACGCAGGTCGTGCAGCCGGTGCACTTGTCCTCGTCGACGTAGCGGGGCTTCCTGTTCAGCGTGACCTTGAAGTCGCCCGCCTCTCCCTCGACGCGGACGATTTCGGTATTGCTCAGGATGTCTACGTTGGGATGCCTGCTGCACTCGATGAACTTGGGCGACTCGATGCACATCGAGCAGTCGTTGGACGGGAACGTCTTGTCGAGTTGCGACATCTTGCCGCCGATGGCCGGCGACTTGTCCACCAGGTAGACTCTGAAGCCGGCTTCGGCGAGATCGAGGGAGGCCTGGATGCCGCTGATGCCGCCGCCGACGACCAGCACGTCTCCCATGCTGTCGTTGCGCGAACGGTCGGTGGTCAGTCCCTCAAGCGCCACGCTCTTCACTCTGTCTGCCTTCCTAGATGACTTCCGCGACGATCTCGGTGATGTCCTTGATCTCTATCGCCCGGCCTTCCTCGAGGCCCAGGCTGCTGTCGGTGAAATTCGTGATGCAGTAGGGACAGGCGGTCGCGAGCACCTCGGCCCCGACGTCGACGGCCTGTCTCAACCTGAGATCGGAGAAGCGTTCCCCCTTCGGGGTTTCCATCCAGATCCTGCCCCCGCCGCCTCCGCAGCAGAAACTGTTCTCCCGGCACTCCGCCATCTCGGTCAGTTGCATGCCCGGTATGCCCTTCAGGACGTCCCGGGGCGCGTCGAACACACCGTTGTGGCGGCCCAGGTAGCAGGGATCGTGATAGGTGATCTTCTTTGCGTATTCCCTCGCGGGCTTGAGCCGGCCCTCGTTCATGAGCTGGCGCAGGAACTGGGAGATGTGAACGATCTCGAAATGGACGTTGAATTCCGGGTACTCGTTCTTGTAGGAGTGGTAGCAATGGGGAGAGGAGACCAGGATCTTCTTCACCCCGTGATCGATGAACGACTTGATGTTCTCCCTGGCGAGGTGCCTGAAGAGCTCCTCGTTGCCCGTCTTGCGGATGCTCTCGCCGCAGCAGCTTTCCTTCGCTCCCAGTATTCCGAAATCCACCCCGGCCGCATTCAGGATCCTGGCCGTCGCGGCGGCCACCTTCTTCATGCGCGGGTCGTAGCTCAGGTAGCAACCGGGCGAATACAGGATCTCCATTCCCTCGGTGTAGGGTTTCACCGACAGGCCCTGCGCCCAGTCGGCCCGCTTCGCCCTTTCCATGTCGAACGGATTGCCTTCGGCCCGAAGGCTCCCGGCCACGGTGACGATGGGAGCGACGGAATCGGGAAACACCCCGTATTCCGTGGCGATCCGGCGCAGCGACACGCCGACTTCGATCTGATCGACGCCCCTGGGGCAGCGCTGGGGGCAGGTGCCGCAGGTGGAACAGCGCCAGATGTCTTCTTCCTCGATGGCGGTCAGCCCGAAGGTCGCCTGCCGGACGATCTTGCGCATGCTGAAGGATCGGACCCTGTTCCACGGGCAGACCACATCGCAGATTCCGCACTGATAGCAGAACTGGAACGACGCTTCGCCGTTCTGCCGGATGAGATCGGTTATCTCCTTGATGGGGGCTACCGTTTCCACAATCTTCCCTGGCCTCTTGGTTCAGCTGCCTGTTTTTCTGAGTGCAATCAGCCGTACAAGACTGATTCCAGTTCTTTGCCCTAGGCGAAAGCCGACAGTTTCCATGGATCGAAACCCTCCCGTAGTGATCTAGATCAAGGTGCCGGATTCTCGGCACCCGATTGTTTGGGGATCCAACAACCCGACCCCCTGGCGCGGGCCGGATCGGGCGGAAACGGGCGGACGAAGGCGGCTGGAGGAGGTCAGGCCAGCGTTGCGGCATCCCCGGGGAGAGCGGCCTCTCCCGGCCCTCTCAACGGCCGAGGCCGATTCAGGCGAACCGTGGAACGGGTGACGCTGGGCCTGAACTACCGGCTCTGACTGGCGCGCGCCGGAATCGCCTCAGGCGAGGACCGGCAGGCAGAAAGAGATTTCGCGGGAGTAGACGCAGCCGCCGCACGCGAATCGCGCAGTGAGCTTCTCGCACTTCACGCCGCGCTCGCGCAGATGCGTCAGCTCGAGCGACGCCTCGCAGTCCGGGCAGGCGCGGGGCATGACGATGGTCACGTCCATGCTCTGCACGGAAGCGCCGTCGCGGGTGCGGAAATCCTCCTCCAGCACGATGGTGCGACGTTCGAACGAGGCGATGCCCCAGCGCTCCAGGTCGCGCAGCAGATCGTCGAAGAAGGCGATCGTCTTCGCCGCCTGCTCCCCGGCGAGCTCCTTCCCCGTTTCCGTAAACATGGATCGCGGCGCCGCCAGCGCGTAGGTCAGCTCGCGGCTCAGCGTGCTGACGAGCGCATCGACGAGGCCCCGGCCGCGCAGGGTCGCCTTGGTGAAGAACGCGCCCACGCCCAGCGCGCCCAGCTTGTCGAGCCGGTCCGCGTCCTGCACGATGCGGCAGGGGCCGACGCACGGCAGCCGGTCGTCGTAGAGCGCGCGCAGCGCCGCGAGCACGGCCTCGATGTCGCCGCGGTCCACGCCGAACTCGGCGAGCATTCCCGCGGCGAGCACCGCCGCGTGCTCCTCTTCTGGAACGTTGTCCTTGTGGTATTCGCCTTCGTGGAACTTGCCCGCGTCGTGATAGAGCCCCACGAGGACAGGAAGGAACGGATCGACCCCCTCCATCGCGGATATCGTATGGGCGATGGCCGCCGTGCGCCGCGCATGCTCCAGCAGGAATTCCGAAGGCGCCTGGTGGTTCTGCCGGCTGAACTGCGCCTCGGCATCGACGAGCGTGGCCTCGATGCGCGCGTGAAGGCCGGGAAAGCGCGACTCGAGCAGGTTCCGCACGTCGTTCATTGTCGTTTCCTGGTCCGGGCTCGAGCGCGCTGGAGGTTCCGATTCTTCCGCCTGCGGCGCAATCTACGCTGGCGGCGCGGAATTGGCAACGCGCCGCATCCGAGGTAGATTGAACGCGCAATCGTCCGATGCCCGCCTGCGCGGCGTTCTCCCGCGGCGCAAGGCGGGGGCCCGGCGATCCCGATTCGGCGCCGGCGGACGCACGAAAGGAGCGACGGCGATGTCCATAATCAGGCTGATCCATATCAAGGTGCGACCCGATCAGGCGGCCGAGGCCGAGCGCATCTGGAAGGAAGAGTGCGCGCCGCTGATGATCCGCCAGAAGGGCTGCATGTCGGAGCAGTTGCTCAAGTGCGCGGACCATCCCGGCGAGCTGATCTCCTATGCCGAATGGGAGAGCCAGGCCGACATCGAACGCTACCGCGCCAGCCCCGACCACAAGAAGATCCGCTCCGACGCGCTCAAACTCCCCGGCGCCCAGGCCGTCACCAAGCTGTACACCATCGTGGGCTGAAGCCGTGAGCGGGCGTGAGGGCGCCCTTGGGGGGCGGCTGCGCCATGCACCCGGAAAGGCGCCTGTGCATGCGCGCGCCGTCGATCGCCCCATCGATGATCGACGAGGCGACGTGGATGCCATGGGGCACCAGCTCCTTTTCCACGTCCCCGAAGAGCTTGGTCACGGCGGTTTTCTCGCGCGTTCCGGCTTCGTGCGGGAGCTCATGGGATGCAAGCCCATGCCCCATGTCCGCGTCGGACGAAATCCTGGCCCCAAGGCCATTTGCAGCCTCGAAGGCAATTCGGGTAGCCTTGTCTGCGCAGCCCCGCTGCTACCTGGACACGGACCGTTGAAACAGTGCCAGTAGAATCGAACTGGATGACACTTTGTCAACCGACTTATAGTCGGAACGCTTCATGACCATCGTCCGGTATCTCGGGCCGCTCACACCAAAGCGAAGGATCGCGATTTGGGTTTCGCTCGTCTGCTGGATGGGCTGGGCTGCCTGGATCGGTTTGATTCAGAGTCAGATTCCCCCCGCCCAGTGGCCTATCTGGGCCGTATTTCTTGGCATCGGCTGTGGAGCACTGGCGGTCGCAGTATTCTCAGTAGAGTTCCTCCGTGTCACTTTGAAGCGCCTTTCCACTTGGACAGACCGCACGCAATTTGCCTGGGTAACTGTAGTGTTTGCGGTTCTTATCTCCCTTCAATATGTGGGCGTTCGCATGGCCCAAAGCGCACATGGCTGAAAAGCGTTCCACCTTTTCGCCGCACGCGGACGCGCGGGAATCATCGCGCCTTGGCCTTGCATCGTGCGCGCGCGCCGGTGGGCTTCGACGTTCGGAGACGGAACATCTGAGGCAAACGTGAGTGTTCTGAATCACCTGTTCGCGCAGAACCGGGCGTGGGCTGCCGAAATGACCCGGCAGGATCCTGAGTTCTTCGCACGGTTGTCTCGCCAGCAAGCACCACGCTACCTCTGGATCGGCTGCTCGGACAGTCGTGTGCCGGCCAACCAGATTGTCGGCTTGCTCCCCGGGGAGATGTTCGTTCATCGCAACGTCGCCAACGTGGTTGTTCACACCGACTTGAACTGTCTCTCCACAATCCAGTTCGCGGTGGATGTGCTTCGCGTGGAGCACATCATCGTCTGCGGGCATTACGGCTGCGGTGGAGTGCTGGCCGCCCTGCGCAGCGACAAACTCGGGCTGATCGACAATTGGCTTCGTCACATCCAGGACGTGCATAGCAAGCACCGGGCACACCTCGACCGCCTGGCCAGGGAGGTCGAGCAGCACCACAGCCTCTGCGCGCTCAACGTCATCGAACAGGCGGCGAACGTCAGCCGTACGACTGTTGTGCGCGATGCCTGGGATCGTGGTCAGACATTGACCGTTCATGGTTGGATCTATGGCCTTCGCAATGGGCTGCTGCAAGACTTGGGTATGTGCGTCACGGCCGGGGCGGATCTGGCTGCCTGTCATTCAGCGGCGTGCGCGGCGTTGGCCGCCGAACAGCCGTTTGCGGCGGACGGCGCTGCGCGCTGCCGCTGAACCGCAGCGTTCGGCGTCGATCGCGAAGCTCCGGGAAGGGGCCCATAGGCGCTGCGGGATTCACGCGTCCTTTGACCTGTTTGGCTGACGCCGGATTCGAGACTGGCCGATATGTGGATAGAGACGGCCGGTATCGGCACTGGACAAGGAGCAGGAAGTTGGAAAAAGTATTTTCGGTCGATCAAATCGAGTGGCGCGACGCCAGCGGCCTTCCAGGCGCGCGCGGCTTCGAATACAAGGCCCTCTCCGACGAGCAATACTCCCGGGCCTTCAATGCCGAGCTCGTTCGCCTTGAACCGGGAGATCACTCTGTTCCCCACGTTGAAAAGTGGAACCACCTCCTCTATTTCACATCGGGCACGGGCGACGTAACGATTGGCGGCCAAAGCTGGCCGGTGCGGGCCGGCACGGTTTGTCTCGTAAAGGCAGGCGAAAGACACTCGCTCAGAAACCTCGGCTCCGACGACATGATCGTACTCACGATATACGACCCGCCACGCGACCGCGGCACAACATGATGTCGGAACCTTCGTTGGCATCCCGTTTGGCAGGAGCCTCTGTCGAGAAGCTTGTCGACAAAGATCGCGGCCCGGTCCCCAGCATCACACTCCGGCTCGTCGAGTGCGTTGGAAATGGTTCCGTCAAGCTGAATGCGAATACCTTGAATGCCACTACCGATGCCCTCGGCAAGTTCGCTTTTTCCAAGGTTCGGCGAGGGAAGTACGCTGTCATTGAGGGAGTGCAGCCTTTGAGGGGACCAACGGGCACCCTGATCGTGATTGATATCGGCGAAGGCAATCTCAAGGTGGACCTGGGCGACATCGCGTATAGGATGACCGCCGCCTGAAGAGTGCCGTGGAGAGCGTCGCCAAACGTTAACTGCTGCGGACGCGCAGGAAGCGTCGTACCATTCCCGATAATCGTACGTGCCCGCCGCGGAGCAAAGCGTTACGCCGCACTGGTGCGAGTGCCCGGCACGGGAAGTCGAGGTCCATGAGACACACGCGCGTCATCGTCACTCACTACGGCGGGCTCGACGCCCTTCGGGTGGTTGAAGAAGAGTGCCCCGAGCCCAAGGGTGGTGAAGTGCGGGTGCGAGTGCTGGCCGCAGGCGTCTCCTTGCCCGACATCATGGCGCGCGAGGGCGTTCATCCCGAAACGCCCCCGGTGCCCTACACGCCGGGGTGGGACCTGGTTGGCGAGGTGGATCGGCTCGGCAACGGTGTCTCCGGAATCGAACCGGGCCAGATCGTTGCCGCGATGCCCATACACGGCGCGTACGCGGAGTTCGTCTGCCTGCCGCAGCGCGAACTGGTGCCGGTGCCATCCGGGCTGGACGCCGCCGAGGCCGTCAGCCTCATTCTGAACTACATCACGGCGTATCAGATGCTGCATCGCTCCGCCAAGGTCAAACCGGGCCAGCGCGTGTTGTTTCACGGCGCGTCGGGCGGGGTCGGCACGGCACTCCTGCAGCTTGGGCGCCTTGCCGAACTGGAGATGTACGGCACCTGCTCGTCGCGAGGAGCGCCGGCCGTTTCCGAGCTGGGAGGCATCCCAATCGATTACCGGCATCAGGACTTCCTGGAAGAGATTCGCCGGCTCACGGGCGAGGGCGTGGACGCCGTCTTTGACCCCATCGGGGGGCCCCACCTCTGGCGTTCCCGCGAGGCTCTCCGTCCGGGAGGCAGGGTGGTGGGTTATGGCAATACAATCTCGCTGCGCGGGGAGGGATTGGGTTCGGACCGCACAGGCCGTCGTAATCGCCTTCATGGAATCCCCATCTACGCGTTGTACATCGCCGGCGGCTGGCTTCTCCCCGGCCGGAAACGCATCGTCCCCTACAGCATCCAGACGCTCAAACGGTTGAAGCCGGCCTTGTTCCGGCAGGATTTGATCGCCCTGCTCAACCTGCTTCTACAGCAGAAGATCAAGCCGCTCGTCGCACAGCGCTTTCCTCTTGCCGAGGCAAGTCGCGCGCAGGAGCTGCTCGGGAAGGGAGGCGTGATAGGCAAGATCGCGCTCGTGAACAACGGGGCGTCGCGTGAATCGGCGGCGGCGTAGCAACGGCATGCAGCGGACGGCGCTTCGCGCCGCCGCTATTGCCGATGTTGGCCTCTTCGAGAAACCCGAACATGATGCTCGCAAGGGTTGTCATCGATGTTCTGGACAGCAAGACGGGGACTACCGTTCCTGGTGCGCGCTGGATGCCGGGTGCGGGCGACAGCCGGGTCTTCGCGGCAGAGAAGGATAGATTCACGCGCGCCATCGAAAAGCTCATGGGCGGTGATAAGAATCGCCCTGTCGCGTTCCTGTGCCTCAGCTCGGAGTGCCGGGAATCCTATAATGCGTGCCTGCACGCCATCGAGGCAGGGTACAAGGACGTCTTGTGGTACAGGGGCGGAACGAACGCATGGAGTGGCGCACGTCTGGATCGCAGAACGCCCGAACGAATGAGCTGGTAGTCCGAGGGCAGGCCATGACCCCTGTAACGCACATCGCCGGTACGGTCGCGCCGGGCTTCGAAGAGGTGCGGGCCCGGTTCGAGCGCAACTTCGCCGAACGAGGCGAGGTCGGCGCCGCCGTCGCGGCCTACTGGCGAGGCGAGAAGGTCGTCGATCTGTGGGGCGGCCGCCGCGCCCCCGAGGGCGATGCGCCGTGGAACGAGGACACCATGGTCATCGTCATGTCCACCACCAAGGGCATCGCGGCGATGACGCTGGCGGTCGCGAACGCGCGCGGCTGGCTGGACTACGATGCGCCGGTCGCGCGCTACTGGCCCGAGTTCGCGCAGAACGGCAAGGCCGCGATCACCGTGCGTCAGCTGCTCGGCCACGAGGCAGGGTTGGTGCTGCTCGACGAGAAGCTGACGATCGAGAAGGTGCGCGACCTGGACGGCATGGCGCGCCTGCTCGCGCGGCAGAAGCCGGCGTGGCCGCCGGGGACGCGACACGGTTACCACGCGATGACAATCGGGTTCTACATGCAGGAGCTCATGCGTCGGGTCGATCCCGCGCATCGCACCCTCGGGCGCTTCTTTCGTGACGAAATTGCCGAACCGCTCGACCTGGAGTTCTACATCGGGCTGCCGCCGGGGATCCCCGGCGAACGCCTTGCGAAGGTCGACCGGCTGTCCTGGTGGGGCGGCCTGCTGGCGCTGCGCTACACGCCACCCGCGGTGACCATGAGGATGGTCGCTCCAGGGTCCCTGCTTCGCAGGGCGTTCGTGGGGCTCGACGTTGACCAGAACGACCGAGGCTATCTCGAGGTCGAAGTGCCCGCGGGCAACGGCGTCGGCACGGCGCGCGCGATCGCGCGGGCCTATTCGGCCTTCGCCGAGGGCGGCGCCGCCCTCGGCATCACGCCGGAGACGTTCTCACGCGTGACTGCGCCGCCCGAGGTCTTGCGTAACACGGACGAGGTGCTGGGCGTGCCGAGCTGCTTTTCACTCGGCTTCCTGCGACCAGGCCCGGGTTTCCGGTTCGGCTCGAGCCCGCGCGCCTTCGGCATGCCCGGTGCCGGGGGCTCGTTCGCGTTCGCCGATCCCGACGCGCGCCTGGGCTACGCCTACGTGATGAACAGACTGGACTTCCACCTGCATGATGATCCGCGCGAGAAGGCCCTGCGCGACGCGTTGTACCGCGCGGCAGGGCTCGTGCACTGAAGATGAAGATCGCCCCGAGTCACTGGCGCCCCGAAGCGCCTGCTGACAAGCCGCTCGAGCCGGCACTCGCCTGCGGCGCCTGCCGCTTGGCGGCGCGGCACTAGGTGCGCCCGATGGATTCCGGCCTGCTCACTCTCGCGGTCGTCGCTGTTGCCGCGGCCCACGTCGTCGGGGGCAACTACGCCGCGCGGCGTCGGGCCCCCATCGAGCGCAGCAGGGTTCCTGACTATGAACAGATGTGCGCAGGCAGGGTCGGCTGGTTCATGGGAGCCAACTACCCGGCCATCCGGCTCTCGCTGTACGACACGTTCATGGTGGTCGGGTTCTTCCGCCCGATGGTGGTTCCCTACAAGGACATCGTCCGGACGGAGATACAGCGCGACTTGCTTTCACGGCGCCTGGTGATCGAAACGAAGAACGGAGCAAGATTCCGCCTATCGGTAAAAGAGCCGGAACGTGTGCTCAATCTGCTTAGGTGCGCCTCACCAACCGTTCCACACTGACACAGCATGCTGCCGCGTCAGTGAACGCTCGCGTTGACCGCGCCAAGAGGCGCTGATAATGACTAACGACCTCTTCGCTCCAGGACGATTCGATCAGCCACAAGGTGTGACTCACCTTCTCCAGATGCTGCGAGAGGGCGATGCTCCTCGACGAGCGGCTGCAGCCGTGTCGTTGGGTTCAATGCGCGGTCTCGAAGTCCAGGAAGCCCTCCTACTCGCTGCATCAGACCCCGATGCGGATGTCCGCAAGGCTGTTGAGCGTGCCTGGCTGCAACAGCTGACTGAGATTCTCGGCGGCCCTTTACCAAGTCTTATCCTGGATACCAAGGTCAGGCTCGCGGCGGATCGTCCGGGAGCTGTGCGCTCATTCGTGGAGTTCGCCCTCAACCCACAAGTGGTGTATTGGTGCCTCTTCGCCATCGTGATACTGAACCTGTTCGAGTACGTGAGCCAGTCCATGGCGATCTGGATCGGCACTGTGTACTTGCTTCTGGTCGGCGCCGGGTATTTCATCCCATGGTGCAACAGACTTTTGACGCAAAATGTAATGAGCCTGTCCCGGTCCCTTGGACCCGTCATACGTGAGAATCTGCGCGAACAAGGCACTGCCGCATACGAAAGACGCGACTACTCGAAAGCCCTCGACGCGTTTCGCTCTATGGCCAGAAGTGATCCGTCGGACGCGCAGGCCTGGTACCTGTTGGGACTTGCCTTTGATGGCCTGGGTGATCACGAGAAGGAACTCATGTGCTACAACAGAACTCTCGCCTTGGCGCCGTCTCACAGCGGAGCCTGGAACAACAAAGGCAGTATTTTTCATCGGCGCAAGTCGTACGCGGCCGCCTTCAATTGCTTTCAAGCAGCGGCAGCACTGGGCAACAAGGAAGCGGACAACAACATCCGCACCATGATTGAAGCTGGGCTTCACGACTCGGCGAATTCACCGGTCCCTGTACTCGGTGCCGGCCCTGAAACCGGCAGCATTGACTAGCGTAGTCCAAACCCTCAATCCCGGATAAGCCCGGCTCGGGCCGAAATTCCCTGATTCTCGAAGCTCGCAATCCAGGGCCGGACCGGACGGAGAACCGCATGGATAGTCGATCTACGGGCAGTATTCGAGGGGAACTGGGGTCGTGAAACCGGTGAGAGTAGATCGAGCGGGGTCTTTCCTGGGGCGGGATTTGCGGCGTGACGATGGAAAGACGTTGGACTTTGCTTCGCTCGGTCCCACCTGCGAGTCTATGGGCTTCGGGGCCAGCGCAAAAGCAGATTCCTCGGGCTATGCCCTCGGAATGACATTTCGCGTCGTGCCCTCGGAATGACGATGCGGTGGGAGCGCGTCAGAACTTCTCGGCCCAGGGGCGCAGGTCGACTTCGAAGGACCAGGCGTCGCGCGGCTGGTTGTGCAGCTGCCAGTAGGTTTCGGCGATGTGCCCGGGCGTGAGCGCGCCCTCGGGGGGCAGCTGCGCCATGCGCTCGGGATAGCGCTCGTGCATGCGCGCGCTGTCGATCACCCCGTCGATGATCACCGAGGCGACGTGGATGCCCTGCGGCCCCAGCTCGCGCGCCATGCTCTGGGCGAGCTGGCGAAGGCCGCCCTTCGCCGCGGCGAAGGCGGCGAACTGCGCGCCTCCGCGCAGCGACGCCGTCGCGCCGGTGAAGATCAGCGTGCCGTGCCCGCGCGGCACCATGTGGCGCGCGGCTTCGCGGCCGACCAGGAACCCCGCGTAGCAGGACAGGCGCCACACCTTTTCGAACATGTCCGCCGGCGTGTCGAGGATGGAATTGCGGTAGTGGGCGCCGGCGTTGAACACCGCGAGCGAGATCGGCCCCAGCTCCTTCTCCACGTCCTCGAAGAGCTTGGTCACCGCGGACTCCTCGCGCAGGTCCGCGACGTAGGCGACGCCCTGGCCTCCGGCGCTCTCGATGTCCTCGGCGATGTGCGCGAGGCGCTCGGCGGTGCGCGCGACCAGCACGGTGGCGTAGCCCGCGCGCGCGAAGCGCCGGGCGATGGCGCCGCCCAGCCCTTCGCCGACGCCGGCGACCAGCGCGACTCTCGGACTCGTTGTCATCTGCGGGCCCTCCTCGGGAGGTCAGCTCACCGGCGCTCGTATTGCGTCGCGCCGAACAGGTTCTCGCGCCACTTCGGGTCGTCGGGCGGCGGCCGGCGCACGTCGGCGAGCACCGCGAGCCCGCGCTTGACCGCGGGCCGGGCGTTGATCGCTTCGAACCAGCGCTTGACGTGAGGGTGCTGCTCCACGTCCACGCCCTGGTTCTTGGGGAAGCGCAGCCAGGGCATGATCGCGATGTCGGCGATGGTGTATTCGCCGCAGGCGACGTATTCGCTCTGGGCGAGGCGCTTGTCGAGCACGCCGTAGAGGCGGTTCGCCTCCTTCGAATAGCGCTGCATCGCGTAGGCGATCTTCTCCGGCGCATAGGTCAGGAAATGGTGCGCCTGGCCGAGCATCGGCCCGATCGAGCCCATCTGGAACATCAGCCATTGCAGCGTGGACCACTTGTCGCGCAGGTTCTCCGGCAGCAGCCTGCCCGTCTTCGACGCGAGATAGACCAGGATCGCGCCGGATTCGAACATCGACAGGGGCTTCCCGTCCGGGCCGTCGGAATCGACGATCGCCGGGATCTTGTTGTTCGGGCTGATCGCGAGGAACTCGGGCTTGAACTGCTCGCCCTGGCCGATGTTGACCGGATGCACCTTGTAGGGCAAGCCGGTCTCCTCCAGCATGATGTGGACCTTGTGGC
>Ga0082335_1004973_pt1 | contig 19074 bp, 20 predicted proteins | sample Subgrocontami58m_FD_72375 | JGI IMG/M metagenome (GOLD analysis project Ga0082335, IMG submission 72375) | Subsurface groundwater microbial communities from S. Glens Falls, New York, USA - GMW37 contaminated, 5.8 m (SPADES assembly) (version 2) ... | reverse complement strand
TGTGGAAATTGACCAGTTCTGTGATATTTACATCCGCAACCCCATCGCCGTAGGTCAGCATAAACGGTTCGTTTCCCACGTATTTTTGTATCCGTTTGACCCTGCCGCCGGTCATTGTTTCTACTCCCGTGTTGACTAAGGTTACCGTCCATTTTTCGGCGCAGTGTTGGTGGGTAAATATTTCTTTTCCATTTTTAAAGTTGAAGGTAACATCGGATTCGTACACGAAATAATTGGCAAAATAGTCTTTTATAATATGACCCTTGTATCCCAGGCAGATGATGAAGTCGTTATAACCGTAATGGGAATAAATTTTCATGATATGCCAGAGGATGGGTTTTTCCCCTATTTCTATCATGGGTTTTGGCTTGAGGTGGGATTCTTCGCTAATGCGTGACCCGATTCCGCCGGCTAAAATAACGACCTTCATAATATCCTCCGAAAGACAGGGAATTGAGAGATGTCTATGCATCTCTGTCCTAATGGCGCTCTGAATAGTTAAAAAACGCCACAGAACAAGAAGCAATCCTGATACCAAACTTAAGCGAGGCCGACCTGGAGATGCCTGTATGGAGTGAAAGAGACACAACAAGTTGGAGAAAGACGGATATCTGCCAATGGGTAATTAGCTGGAAATTAAAGACTAATGACTGAAATGGACTACTTTACAAGCGGTATGAATGATGATATAGATTTTCGACGAGATATGCATGGCTGGGAAGGCAGGGTCATTTTTATCATAATTTAAACAATAGTAATTTGTTTTAGTGATAAAAACGTTTAAAAATTGTACATGATGTCAGGAAAGAAGACAGTTGTTCGGATTGTTTACATGGGGGCAGTTCTTGTTCAAGCGGGGAAGTGGCGTGTGCAGAGTGGCGAGTGACGGGTGACGGGAAAAAAACGTCAACTGTCGCCTGCAATACGTTATTTGCCCCTGGGTGGGTCATTGGGCGGGTTCAAGTTTGCAACTTGAACCACCTGAAGGTTTATGCGCCTGTAGGCGCTATGAGTGTTCCGTTAGGTATCGTTCAATCAAACCCCAAGGTTCAGGTTACAAACCTGAACCCGCCGCGGAACCTGCCGTAGGTCGTTTGGATTATTTTCGTGGCGGTAGAAGGTTTCGCCTGCAGTAGCTATTTTGGGCGCGGTATATCAGGTGGTTGTTAGGAGGAAACTTCTGACAGCGCGGCAATCCTCGTTCAAACGGGGAAGTGGCGTGTACCGAGTGACGAGTGACTGGAAAAAAACGTCAACTGTCGCCTGCAATACGTTATTTGCCCTTGGGTGGGTCCTTGGGCGGGTTCAAGTTTGCATAGGCGGGTTCAAGTTTGCAACTTGAACCACCTGAAGGTTTATGCGCCTGTAGGCGCTACGGCTGTCCCATCAGGTATTCTTCAACCAAACCGCAGGGTTTCGGTTTGCACCATAAGCCGCACATTTTATGTTTTCAATTTGGTGAAACGGTATATTAGTCAATCACAAGACTAACCCGTTTGTGCGAGCGCGACGGTTGCTTTAAATCAGTCAGGGCGTCTTTTATTTCCTGCTGTCTGGGTTTTATCGCTAAGGATTTTTCCCAAATAGACCGCGCCTTCGTTGGGTTGTGAGTCATTTTATAACAATATCCAAGCAGGTTGTACAACGGTATTATCATTTCATTTTCAGGGTGCGTGGCCGTGGCCTCCGACCAGAGTGAGTTGATGCTGTCGGTAGCCTCTTTCGTTTTTACGTACTCCTGCAAGGTAGAAACAGCGTCAGGGTATCTTTTGTGCCTGTAATAGAGGTCTCCGAGATTAAAAAACGCATCCAAATACGAGGTGTCAAGTTTTGCCGCCATTGCGAAAAAGGTTTCAGCCTGTTCATCCATGTTCAATTCCCTGCAGCATTCGCCAAGCAGGTTGTGCGCCTCCGCGTTATTGCCGTCTTTCAGCAGTATTTCGCGAAAGTGTTTCATGGCCTTGGGGTAACTCTTCTGTATCTTGTAAATAATTCCCAGGAGAAAATGCACTTCAGGAATGGAGGGGTCGTTTCTGTGTATAGACAAAAGTATATGTTTGGCTTTTGGGTAGTTGCCTTTTTTAATAAGGAGTTTACAAAGTTCTATGGCGGATGGAACATGATCCGGTTTTAACCTGAGAGATTCATAGAAAAAGGTGATGGCGTCATTTTCGCTGACGTGGCAACAACATACTCCCATAAGATAATACGCTTCGTAATCATTGGGATTTGCCAGCACCACCTCTTTAAAATGGGAGAGCGCCGCAGGGTGCTCTTTGCGTTCCATATATAAAGAGGCGATATTGTAATGCGCCTCTGTCAGGGTAAAATCAACCTGCAACGCCTTCTTAAAGTTATTTATGGCTTCTGCATAGCGCTGGGTTTTTGTATAAAAAATCCCAAGATGATTGAATCCCTGCGCATAGTCATGATTTGTCTCTACGGCGGTTTTCAGGTGGGGATACGCTGCATCCCAGTTGCCGTTTTCAATGAATTTGTTTGCCTGTGTGACGTTTGTTTCGAAATCGCCCGTGTAACTCACGTGGTCATCAATACTCTGAAATGATTTTGATGAAGGATGCTTTAGTGTGTTCAACATAATAGGTTTCCTTTATAAAATATTTGATGAGCAAGCCGGTTCTTTACAATCAGATTTCGTTGCGGTCTTTTTCCATCGGAAGGCAATCTCTGCTAAATCATTTTTCAACACGGTGGCGGCCTTCTGGTTTTCTTCCTGAATTTTTTCGTAAATTTCTTCACGGTGAACCCTGACGTCTGCCGGCGCAACGATGCCTAGCTTGACCTGCTTACCATGACTATCCAATAAAGTGACTTTTATTTCGTCTCCAATCGTGATGCTTTCCCCCAACTTCCTTGTCAGTATAAGCACGGTGTTGTACCTTTCATAAATTTGGTGAATTAGGTCCGAATAAGTGGGTGTCTTAAGCTGTAAAAATCTTCTTTCAGAACGAGTTGCTTCCCTTTTTTGGTCTTCATATTGACGAATACCGGCCCTTTCAGATTGAGCGTCACGTCTTCCGGTTTCTTCCCAAGGGTAACGATACAGAACACCTCTGCGTCCTTTTCCTTACGAATATTCAGCGAAGCGAGATCTTCCTTATTCAGTGATGGTTTATAATCGGAAAAATAGAGCGTTGGATTGAGCATAGGGAAGGCGATCGCCGGGTCTTCCACGGAAACAAGCCACTCAAAGGGAAGGCATTCTTCCACGTCCACAACAACAAATTGTTTGAGCTCCTCAAATCCAAGTATTCCCTGCTCAAAACTGATAATGTTTGCTTTTTCTATACTCAAGTTGCCAAATTGCGCCGTGGTTAAATCCACCATACTGCTTTCATCTATAGGACGTTCTTCCAGTTTTAACATGTTCTACTCCTCTCTTGTACCAAAGTTAAAGAAATAAATTTATTAAGAAAATTAGCAAACATTGTGCCGCTGCGTGAACGCATAAAACAAACAAAAGAACAGTTGTCGTCCTATTCTATTTATTGCTTGGCAGTTAAGGATATTATTTGTATGCGTCATGTGCAGATAAGAAAAAAATTTGTTTTTATAAAAGGGGAAATTTCTTCCTGGTGGGTAAAAAATACTAAGGCGGTGGTTTCCGGAAGAGGTGGAAAGGTATAATTTTTTTACAAGCGGTGATTAATTTCTATGCACTATGCTATCGGAGAAAATCGAGGAGTGTGGGTTGTATAATTTTCGCCCCGGTTTGCAGAGAGGATTGGAGAATATTTTCCTGTTGCTTCAGATCCATGATTAAAGAGGCCATATCGGCGTCCTCGGTGTCAGAAACCAGTTCCTTTAACGCCGTATGCGAGTTTTCCAGACTGCTGGTGGTCAAGTCCAGCCTGTTCGCTTTAGCGCCGAACTTGGTAATTTCGGACAAGAGGGAATTTGATGCAGTATCCAGGGTGTTTCTCAGGGTTGTAAAGGCAGAGGAATTGAAGGTGCTTGCATTGAGCGCGTCCCTTAGTGATATCAGGGTGGAGAATATTTTGTTGTCCTGGAACATTTTTCCGCCAGGCAGATTTGTTTGGACAAATGAATTGGGTCCGATCTGGTATTTAATTTCCTCGTTGTTCCCGCTGTAAGATACGGATGAAATATCACCATTGTTATCCCGTGTGGTCGCAAATGCAGGAGTGAAGGTCTTTGTGCCAGAAAATATGTATCGGCCGTTATTGTCCGCGTTTGCATTTTGCAGAACGGACTCCAGCAAGGAGTCTATTTCGCTGGCGATGATCTTTCTGTCTGTCGGTCCGTTCGTATCGTTGCTGGCTTGTATAGTCAGTTCTTTGACTTTGGAGATGGTCTCCTGGACATTTTCGAGTGTAAGGGACGTGAATTTTATTTGTTCCTTGGCAAGTTCAGTATTGCTCAAAAATTGCTGTATCTGAAGTCCTTCTGTCTTTAATCCAAGCACCTTTCTTGTGCCGGAGGGGTCATCCGATGGCCGGTTGATTTGTTTTCCGCTGGATAGTTTTTCCTGGGTATCCTGCATTTTTTTGTAGTTTAACTTGATATTCGACAGTGTGGTGCGGCTTAAGCTTTCCTGCGTTATTCTAAAAGGCATAGTTTATCTCCTGATAATTAACCGAGTACCCCTAACAATCTGTCCACGAGTCCATTCACAACGGAGATGTACTTTGCAGACGCCTGATACGCCTGCTGGAATCTCACCAGATTGACCAATTCCTCATCTACGGAAACCCCGGATATTTCATCTCTGCGATTTTCCAGGCTGGTTTCTATCGCAGTATAGCTTTCCTCGGATTTGTAAGCGTTGCGAGCCTCTTCGCCTAAGGACGACGCTATCAGATGCAAATAATCAGCGAAGGATGTGTTGCTGACGGCGCGGGTGTCATCCTGTAACGCTTCCAGGCGTAATGCGTTTGTATTGTTTCCAACTTCCCCTGTTGACGCGGCAATCAATGAAACGTCATTGCTTATGTCCGTGTTTACTGCAATGTCTGAGGCGTCAGCGCCGCTGAAAAATGTATTTATGCCCAACGCCGCCAGAATGTCCGTTGTGTCGGGGTCGCTTACGACGTTGAGTGAAAAGGAGTCGCCCGCACTGACCGTCCCGCTGGGAAGTGACATCGTAATGCCGTCTGCGACATTTATTGTGTTTCCTGCGGTATAGGTGTCGCCCACGTCGAGTGTCGCGACAACCGTTCCGCTGCTATTTTTGACTTCGACCTGAAGTCCTGAAGTAGACCCGATGGTGCCGGAACCCAGAGCCTTAAACGTATACACGTCATTAGACTGGCCGGAGTACACGCCGGATACCGAAGCTGTTGATGTCCCTAGCGATCCCGGATTTGGGTCCAGGGCATACGAGAAATTGAATTTATAACCGGATGCGGCGCCTATTTGAAGTTTATTGTCAGAAATGGAAGCCGTAATATTGCCTGCGCTGCCGCTTGTGGAGCTGTTAATGGCATTTCTCACGTCAGTAAGGGAGTTTGTTGTAACGTTTACGGATATTTTATTTTTTGTCACTGCGCCCGTGCTGGTGTTGACTACCGTAATGTAGAGGTCTCCGCTGGACGGCGTAATTTTTAATCCGGCGTTGTTGAGAAGAGCGGTGGCGCTTGATACTGAATTCGCCGATTTTACACTGGAGAATCCGCCTGATATACCTACTCCTTCGCTATGGACGCCGTTGACTTTTTTGATAAGACCTGCCGCAAGGGTATCGAGTTTTTTATCGTAACCAACAAGCGTGGTATTGTAAAAATCCTGCAGCGCCTTTACTTCGCCGCTGCTGAAAGTATATTTTGTCGCCTTATCAGAGTCTGTGACGTTAAGCTTTCCCTGGGTGTCCACTTCTGAGGCAAGATAGGTTACTCTCGTGCCTGTGACTAATCCTCCGCCCGGCGCTATGACGTTTACCATCCCGTTGCCCTGCGTTTGTACGGTCACGTTTGTCAATTTGCTGAGGTCGAGCAAGAGGGCGTCTCTCTTATCCAACAAATCATTGGATTCGACGCCTTTAACGCTCAGCGAGCCAATTTGTTTATTCAGGCTCGCAATGTTCGAGACAATGTTGTTAATATCCGACACTTTATTTTCCACGCTCTGCTTGATGAACATCTTCATCTGATTCAGTTCGTCAACGATTCTTCGAAAGGTGTCGGAAAGTGTATGGGCTTCTTCCACGAAGGTCGAGCGAATGCTTGTGTTTTCGGGATTTTGCGAGAGATCGTTGACGCCTCTGAAGAAAGACGCCAGCGCGTTATTGAGACTGGAGTCCGTCGTCTCATTGAAAACGGTTTCCAATTCTTTAATATACTGGCTTTTGATTGACGCGCCGCCGATGGAAGACGAGAGGTCCCGAAGACGGCTATTAATATAGTCGTCCTTGTGTCTTAAAATCTTCACCAGTTCTACGCCCTGTCCAATGGTGCCCGCGGTTGTAAACATGGGGTTCCTCGCGGCCAGAACGGAAGACTGCCGTGTGTAACCCTTGGTATTTGAGTTTGAAATATTATGGGAGGTTACCAACATAGAGCGTTGGGCAGTTAATATGCCGCTCAGTCCAATTTGTAAATCAGAAGACATTTTCCTGCGCTCCTTAGATTTTGGTGTCTATTAAAACCATGGGAATCTCTTTTTCCTGCATTTTCCCGGAATGCTGGTACGTGGCGTATTGAATGGGAGAGGAACAAAATATCCTCATTATGTCTTCGGTGACATCAAGAGAATAATGGGTCAGGGTGGCGTTATTCTCGTTAATGTCCTGAAGCTGCGTGATGGATTTCTCTAATTTGCCAACCAAAGCGCCAAGCGCCCTGCCGTGCGTCGCGTCCATCTTGTTTATCAGGGTAGTTATGGTGATATTGTTTTCTTTTATGCCACACTCCCGGCAGTATTTTCCCACGACATTTTGCCGCTTTTTTTCAAGAAGCCCTGCGATCTCGGTCAGGTTTTTTTCCTGATAAAGAATCATTTCAAGCCCTTCAATGTTTCCGGATATCAGGTATGTATGTTTTGTCTTCGCGGTATCGAGCAGGTCGTTATAAACGCCGGATAACCGTTCGAATGTTTCGATAAGTTCTTTTAACAGGATATTCATATAGGTCCCTTGTTTTGCATCATTTGTTTGAATAAGGCAGGCGCAATTCCAAGACCTCCTTTTGCCGCGATGTCCTGAGAAAGGGCGGTGTGCATTATTTCTGTATACGTATCCATACCCGTATTGCTTTCTTCGGACAGACCTGATTTTGGCACGGTTTCCCACATGGCCTTAATAACAAAATTAATGAGAACTGATTCGAAATCCTGCGCCGCTTTTTTCAGGGAATCATCGTCTTTTTGTATGTCTTTTTGCTGATGTATGTTCTTTATGGTATCAACGCACGCAGGTTGTGACATGAGCAGTGGGTTTATTGACGTATACAAGTCCATAGAAAACTCCCGTATAAAAAGGGTAATAATGCTACATGATTACCAGTTCAGCGTGAAGGGCGCCAGCCCTTTTGATAGACTGAAATATGGAGATCAGGTCGCGGGGGGTAACCCCTAAGACATTCAGTGCGCGCGCAACGTCAGAAATTGTCACTCCTTCCTGAAGCACGTAGAGCCGTTTTTCTTCCTCGGATATCTGAATATCAGTCCGTTGTAATACCTTTGTATCGCCTGACGCCAAGGCGTTTGGCTGCGATGCCTCTGGACTTTCTGATATGGTAATGCTCAGGTTTCCGTGCGCTACGGCAATGGTTGCTATTCTGACCGTTTCACCGGCGACGATCGTGCCTGTTCGTTCATTGATAATGACCCTGGCAATGCTATCCGGCTGAATATACAACTCTTCGATGTTTGCTACAAATCTTACGATGGTGTTCTCGGATTGAAACTCTGCCGGGGGTATAATAGTGACAACCGCCGAATCAACGGCCTTTGTAGAATTTGGATACAAATTGTTAATTACCTCAACCAGACGGTTTGCCGTCGTAAAATCAGGGTCTCTCAAGACAACGCTCAGGGACTTTCCATAGAGAATGGACGACTGAATTTCTTTTTCAACGATGGCTCCGTTTGAAATGTACGCAGTCGTAGAGATGTTTTTCCGCGTAGACTGAGACTGTCCTTCCACGTTATATCCGCCTATGGATAAAGGCCCCTGCGCCACCGCGTATACCTCGTTGTCGGCGCCTTGCAAGGCAGTCTGTAGTAATACTCCGCCTTCCAGACTCTTTGAGTCGCCAATAGAGGAAAGAGTCACGTCGAGCTTGTCTCCCGGTCTTGCAAAAGCAGGAATATTGGTCGTGATGATCACTGCGGCGACGTTTTTCGAGTAAAAATCAGAATCAGAAATTAGCACACCCATCTTTTGAAAGATGTTTACGGCCATTTGCCGCGTAATTTTAAATATCTGACTGTCGCCGGTCCCCTGAAGTCCGATAACAAGACCGTATCCATAGAGCTGGTTGTCACGGACGCCCTGGATGTAGGCGACGTCTTTTACGCGGACGGCGGCGTCTGCATGCCTGCCGGGCGTTAAAAAGAGCGGGGTGCATATTACGATAAGAGATATTGCGAGATATTTATAGAGAGCATTCATGATTTTCATAGTGTCGGTATCCGTTTTCCTGTTTAAAATGGCCAGACAACTTCCCTGATGCGATTCCACCATCCCCGTTTGCCTGCACGCGTCAAAAATCCTTTGCCTTCCAGCGTTATATTTGCATTTGCAATGGATGTTGATTGTATCTCGTTGTCAATGCTGATATCTATTGGCCGGACTATGCCGGACAGTTTGATGTTGTATTTTTCACCGTTAATATTGACGTCACGATTTCCCTCAATGATCAGATTACCATTGGCAAGTATTTCCGTGACGACGGCGGTAAGTTCCAGATTAATATTACGGTTGCTTTCGTAATCTCCTTTACCGCTGAAACTGTGGCTTGTATCGGCTGTGATGTTAGGTAAATAGCCGCTGATGTCCTTTACCTTCGACAGAAAATTTGTGGTATCCAGATTAATGCTGTGATTATTGCTGCTTTCAGCGCTGGAATCCTCTGTTCCGGAAATCTCGGTTGATTCGCTGATTTTTACCGTAACGATATCCCCGATGCCCCTTGCCCTGTTGTCACTGAAAAGATTTGTATTCAGCGTAATCCGCTTTTTCCAGATCGAATCTGCCTGGGTGTGACTGTTACCGATTAACAGCGTCGCGCTTGCAAAAAAACACAGGGTGATTAGGTATCTCATGGTTTTTCCTTAAAAGGTAATCTTAACGGTGGTAGAATCCTCGACGATGCCGTACAGTTCCTTGCTTGAATCAATGTTTTTGATTCTGATGCCCTTTCCCGCAAAGCCATCCTCTCTTGCCACTCCTTTTGTTACAATATTTAGGTTGCCCGACTGGACGGACACCTTGACAAAATCGCCTTTTTTTATCAGCGGGGGGTTATCTACCATCTCAGCAGTAATCGGCGTGCCCGGTAGCACTTGCCGTATGGTGCGTTTTCCTGCGAGGTCTTCAATGTTGTCAAATGCCGTCCCCGTCATCTTAGTGGTTTCCATCCGTTTAACCACGAGGTCGTCTGTTGACAGGACGCCATGCCGGTTCATTTTCTTGTTGGCAACAACGATATCTCCGTATGTTCGTATGGTAAAGAATACGGGTACTTTCAGATACTGTTTCTCGTTGACGGAAACACGGACGATAAGTTGCACATTGCCCCGGTCTTTATTTGCGTCAATTTGTGAAATTTCCCACTGGATATTGTCTCCATTGGCCGGTAATAGCTTGTCCATGGGGGGGCGGTCTGATTCAATAACTATTTCGCTTTCAGGTCTGGAGAGTTTGGACAAAAGATATTCCTTTGCCTTGCGGATGATTTCTTCTCCGGAAATGGTTATTGATTCTACCGTGACCAGCGATGCAGTTGCACTGCCGTAAGCGACGTCTTTCAGGTCTATGGCCTCGTCCATCAGGCGGGCAGTAACGGTGTCCCTTTCAATCCTCCTGACGTTGCCAGGCCAGGGCGTGTTTCCCAGGGAGATATTGCTTATTCTTTCCAGGAGAGACGGATTGTTGCATGAAACATAAGCAATATCGCTCAGCACCATGTGCTTTTCAGGAATCGTTACTTTGTCTTTAATTTCAATGCGAATCTTTTCTCCGACGGCGGTGTGTATGGTGGAGAAAATTATAACGGGCAAAAAAATTAAGGTATTTAGTTTCATAATCATTCTTTCATTTTCCATGATTGTTTATGGAAGCGCGTCATGCTATGAAATATTATTGATAGTAGACAGCATTTCATCGCTGGCCTTTATAGCCCTGGAATTGATCTCATAGGCGCGCTGGGCTGTAATAAGATTAACCAGCTCCGTAACGGTTTCGACGTTGGAGTTTTCAAGGGTTCCCTGGTAAATTTCGCCTGTGCCTTGTTCTCCGGCGGTGGAGACTACCGGGGAGCCCGATGCGGTAGTTTCTGCATACATATTCCTGCCAAGATTCTCCAGTCCGGAGGGGTTAGGAAAATTTGCCAGCATAATTTGCCCCACGTTTTGGATGGTGCCGTCGGAACCTTTTACTGATACCGTTCCGTCGGTTCCAATGGAAATTTCTTTGGCGTTCTGAATGGTAATGCTGGGTGTCATCGGCAAACCATCAGCCGTCACCATTTCACCTTTGCTATTCAGCTCAAATGCGCCGTCCCGTGAGTATGCGATGGTGCCGTCAGGACGGTTGATTTGAAAAAAGCCGTTGCCTTCGATAGCGAGGTCTAAAGACCGGTTGGTCGTTTGCTGATTGCCTTGTGAGAATACCTTGGTAGTCGAAATCGGTCTTACACCGCCGCCAAGCTGAATACCGGAAGGAATCTCATAACCCTGTGCGGATTCGGAACCCGCGATGTATCTTTTATCGTAGAGAAGGTCCTGGAAGTTGACCTGGCTTCTCTTGAACCCTGTGGTATTTATATTCGCCAAATTGTTTGATACGTTGTCCAGAAAGAGCTGCTGCGCCTTCATGCCCGTAGCAGCAGTGTATAATGCCCTTATCATAGTACCCTCCTAATTAATTGTGTTACGATGCGAGTTGTAAGAGTTTTTTTAACGTTTCGTCAATGGAATCGGTGACCTCGTGACCTACCTGGTAGCCTCTCATATTGGCGATCATATTTACCATTTCATCAACTGCATTTACATTGGACTTTTCCAGATAACGGCTTGCAATTTCGAATTCCGCGGCGTCTTCCGGTTGCTCTGCACTCTCCGATACCTTGTAAGCGCAGCCCCCAACGGACTCAAGGGTGCTTAATTTTGAAACTTTAACGATGCGTACCTTCCCGATTTCCTTGCCGTCAGCGGTAATACTTCCGTTTCCTTTTATCATAATATTTTTTGCATTTTGAGGAATTTGTATCTCGCCGCCGTTACCCAGGAGCGCCCAGCCTTCCGGCGTGACAACTTTCATGTTTCTCGTTAACATAAATTGACCCTTCCGGGTATAAATGGTATCGCCGTTTATAGCCTTAACGGCAAAGAATCCCTCGCCTTTTATAGCGATATCCAGGTCATTGCCGGTATATTCCAGCATGCCAGCCGTGAAGTCTGTGGCGATTGTGCCCAGGCTGCTTCCCGTTCCTGTTGAGCCGCTGGTTTGCTCCTCACCTGTGGAACTGGAAATATAGGACTGAAATACGGCAATATTTTTTTTATATCCGGCGGTGTTAACATTTGCGAGGTTTTTAGCTATAACTGCCTGATAGTCACTCTGACTGTCCATGCCTGAAGCGCCTGTATATAATCCTGCTATCATATCTATCCTCCTGAGTATTAAGATAATTTGTAGAATTGATTCGCAATCTTGATACCAAACATAGGGATATATATTCGAAATAAATACGAATTCTGTAAGATACCGCTTGGCAACACATTCCGTACATCCTGAATGTTAAGGATAATGTTCACAAAAAGTGTAGTTGTGGTACGTCAAAAAAAATGAATAAATATTTCCTGGCAGCATGGATAAAATTTCCTGTCGTTGAACAGGAATGTTTAAAAAATTTACAGGATGTTAAAATATGAGACCATCGGTAGGGAGGCGAACGGCGAAATCAGAGAAGAGATTGGAGCTCCTCTGAAGTCGTTCCGTTCATATTCAGGAATTTCAATGTTTTTGGTAGGAGCCAACTCCTGTTGGCGATCGGGCGCTTATGCGATGTTGTGCGCCGTCAATCGCCGTCGGGAGACGGCTCCTACCAATCGGGCGGGTTCAAGTTTGCAACTTGAACCTGGAGGTTTATGTATTTCTGGGCGTTGTGATTGTTCAACTGGATATTGTTTGTTCAAACTACAAGGTTCAGGTTGCAAACCTGAACCCGCAAAGGGCAACAGTAGGGCGACCCTTTAGGGTTGCCATCCCTAGCGCGTGTCCGGACAGTTGCAAGGCTAAAGCCTTGCCCTACGTATTAAACAGATAATAGTCGCCGAAGACCTAGTTTATCTCTTGAGGTTTACAATTTCTGCAAGTATTTCATCTGCCGTAGTGATGACCTTCGTGTTAAGCTGGAAGCCTCTCTGGGCGGTAATCAGCGAGGTTAGTTCCGTTGCCATGTCAACGTTGGAACCTTCCAGGTAACCACTGGAGACCGCGCCGGCGCGCCCGGAATTAGCGGTTACATAAATCGGCTCGCCGGAGGCAGACGTTTGCGCATACAAATTGTCTCCCTGCCTTGCCAGTCCGTTTAGATTGCTGAACAGGGCTATTTTAAGCGTTGCAATGGTTTGTGTGATGCCATTGGTGTACAGCGCATTTATGGTGCCGTCTGAATCCACAGATATGGAATCAAAGGTGCCGTATTCATAACCGTCCTGGCTTGTGGCTGCCGCTGTAGAATCGCCTCCATTCTGAGTAAGACCGTCGCTTTTGCCAGATGTGCCGAGATTGAAAATTACCGATTGCGTGCTGCTTATGCCGTTAAATTTGAACGAGAGCTGATTTGTGCCGCTGGAGCTGAAGGTGCCATCGCTGTTAAATGCAATGTTGCTTATGGTGCTGGTGCTGATCGTTCCGTTGCTGCTATCCATTGAAGCGGCGAGGTTCCATTTGTTGTCACCCACCTTTACAAATCTCATGGTAACGGTGTGTTTTGTGCCCTGGGAGTCGTAAATGTCAACAGAGGTGGTGTACGTCGCGCCGCTGAAATCATGGTTAGTCCATGTTGTTTTGCCGGTATTGGTGCCGCCGTCAGTGAGGGTAACAGACAAATTATCTTTGCCCGCTTTGTTTGATTTAATGACAATTTTTCCGGCGCTGTCAATGGAAGCTGTTGCGCCATTTGTGGTGTCGCTGCTACTAAAAGCGGTATTTATTGCGTCTAAAAGATTCTGAACTGTGCCGCCCGAAGCAAAGGTATATGTTGATGAAACGCTGCTGCCATCCGGTTTGGTTCCGGAAATAAGGATGGTGTCGCCTGCAACATAATCTGTTGTATTGGAATCAAGGCTGTTTAAGGTTGTTGTTGAAGTCGCCGCCGTGCTGCTTGAAGTAAGGGCGCTGGTTGTCATTACCACCTCTGAAGATGAATTTGCCTCAGATGCGTCCAGGTTGCCGGTAAGGTAGACCTTGGAGGTAGATTTGCCTGAAACGGTTGAATTATATGGTATAGTAATGTCATTGCCGTTTGTATCTACAACCTTGTAACCGGTATTGGAGTCAATAAGGTAATTATTTTCGTCAGTGGCAAATGATCCGACCCTTGAAAAAAAGTTTTTGTCACCGCCGCTTACCACAAAAAACCCCTCTCCCTGGATGGCGAAGTCAAATGCATTGTTGGTGGTTTCTAACGTGCCCTGGCTAAAATTCGATGAGATGTTTCCGATTTTTACCCCCTTGCCAACCTGCATGGGATTGCCGCTGCCGCCATTTGCCATTGACTGGCTCAGCAGGTCGGCAAACAGTAACCTTGATGACTTGTAACCGTAGGTATTGATATTTGCCAGATTGTTACCGATAACGTCCAGCATGTTCTGATGCGCGCGAATACCTGACACGCCTGAATATAGTGCGCCGCCGAGACCCATGGTATGCCTCCTTTCAAAAAGTTAATTGGAATATTTTTCTTATTTTTTGCCGAATAATTTAGACAAAATGTTTGACGACGTTGTCGTTGAACCTGAGGTCGTCGTTGAAGACGAGTTGTCAACCTCTATGAAGTTTGAGATAGAAACAGACTCGCCGTCAATAATGAAAGACACCGTCCCGTCTTCTTCCAGTTTTACCCCTTCTACAACACCGGTCAAGGTTTCACTGCTACTATCACTGCTGCTCTCGCTGTCGCTGCTATCATCGCTGTTGTATTTTATGGTTTTACCGATGAACGAGGACGCCAGTGATATCTGGTCTAACTGGAGAGACGCCGAACCGATGCTGTTCATGTTTGAAAGATATTCCGTCTGCTGTTGTTCCTGCTCCAGCGTGCTGAACTGCGCCAGTTGGGACATAAATTCTGTGTTGTCCGTCGGGTCCAGCGGATTTTGGTTTTGCAATTGAGTTACAAACAGCGTTAAAAAGTTTTCCATGCTGATTTCTGAACTCAAACTAGAAGTGCTTGATGTGCTCATGTTTTTCCCTCCTTAAATAAGATAGTCAACGGTTAAATCGGATGTATGTTTATTGCTTTCTGTCTGTATGGTATTCGTCGCCTCTTCTTCGTGGTGATTCTGTCCTTCACCGCGACCTCCCTGGCCATGTGCCTGATTGTGGCGCTGGTTGTAGGCGTTGAAATTGTCCACCAGACTTTGCTTGTTTGAACCATCGTTTTGTATGTGCACTTCCAGCTTGTTAATCTCAATGCCGCTAGCCGCGATGGATTCCCGAAAGTGATGTGCGTTGTTTTCTATGGCGGCCTTTACTTCTGCGTTTTCCACAAAGATCTTTGCCTCGATTTCATCGTTTTCTTCCGTTAAATGTATTCTTACACTACCCAGTTCCGGTGGATTGAGGGATAGCTTGATTTCTGATCTGTCGCCGTGGGTAGTGAGTCTGATTTTCTGGAAGATTTGTTCCATGATGTTTTCTTGTGTGTGCTCTACGCCCGGTTCGCCAGCGCCATAAAACAGGCGATCTGTAATTTTATCATCTGCAATGGATGGCGATAATGGAGCGCCGTTATTTACAGAGGTATGGGTATTATGTTGGAAATCCGACGAGTTTGATTGGGCGCCGTTTCCGTCTGTCTGAGCGCCAAGAGAGAATGGTGCGCCGTTATTTGTCCTATGCGTCTGTGTTTCAAAAGGCATTGTGTCGGAGACGTTTTCTTCCTGTGTTGAATTGCCGGATGAATCTGACTCCGCATTTAACTGCGATGCGCCGGAGGAGTCCTGATGTGAGGACACGGCGTCATTTATTTTTGACAAACTGCTCTCTGATTGTTGTTCTGATGTGTTTGATAAAACGTTCGTTGCCGGCGCTTGTACGCTGTGTTTGTTTTCCCGAAAAATGCTTTGCGCGAGGAGTTTGTACTCTTCTGGTAATTCCCTCAAACTTGCTTCAGAAGTATCTAGTTGTTGCATGTCGTCAATGAGGGAGTCGCTGATCATTTGCGGGTTTTCAGGATTGTTTAACGGATTTAATGTGAACGCATCGGCCTTTTCAGGTGTGTGCACGATATTCATGTCACGGGGAAATAGTTTTCCTGTATTGAATAGGGAAACCGGGCTGCTTGTTTCGATGGGTTGATTTTCCGGAAGTCCGCTGAATCCTTTGGTCTCTCCAAACCCCAACCCTCTCCCCCTTTGCGAAGGGAGGACAAAGGGAGAGATAGGGAGATTTCCATGTGGGACGTTTGCAGCGGGAGTATAGGTATTTATATCAGCGCTTCCGGCGGTCTTGCCGCTATCTGAAGGTGGATTACTGCTAAAACTTTGCAAATCAACTCCTGGACGTTGAGTGAACATCATTTGCAAAGCGCTTGCAGTTTCAGTAGTGTTTTGTATATGGCTGTAAAGCAGAGATGGGTTTGTTTCTGTTGCTGGCGCCTGAGTTAGTCCGTCGTTTGCTGATTCAACTACCTGGGTATTTGTTGCTTGTGGATTTGGCGCGTCTTGCATGTCTAAATTCAGTATATGTTGTCCAAGTATTTCCAGGAAGGGTATATTGTCTATGTTGTTTTCTTCGTCTTCGGCTTCCGGGTTGGATTGCTCAGGGTTGATACTCAGCGTCTGAGAGCCCTGATTGCTGGCGGAAGGACGGGTGGTCGCGATCAAACTTCCGAATAGATTATTATCTGATAATCCGACAGTTGTCTCTGGCATATTCTTTCCTCTAAGATAAAATGAGATTGTTTGCACCACAAGTGCCCGAAATTTTAATATAGTAATGAAGCAACGAATATGCCGAGTTTGTTGCGGTGAGGCGTTGACGGGGAAAAAATAAAATGATTGTGTCTAACTCGTGGTGGATAATGCAGATATCGGAATAAGTTAAAAATATTTATTTTAAAAATATTTTATTACGGAAAACGAACTCGTAAATTCCGGATACTTCTTTCCCTTGAGATCAGTAATATTTTCCGTAGTAAACGGCAAATGAGCGCTGCTATGCCTGCCGTTGATTTGGTTCCGTAACGATAGGTTTTACGGGTGGTGTCGAAGGAGTGAGTTAGTATTGAATCGTTTCTGTTATTTGGTTTGCTACAAACTGGGAGTAGCGCCTCATGGAAAGCAAGATGAGCTTCCAGCCGTAGAGGGCGCTTTTTTGGTGTGTGCTTTCAAAATATTGTTTTACCAGCTCTGCAACCTCGTTTTCGTTGCTGTCAAAGACGCCGTCCGCGCTCCAGACAACCGATCCGGTATCGGTGGAGATCATACCCACCTTGACCCCAAGCAGCATGGGTTCATAGGGACGATAGTGTGTGATGTTCCCAAATATAATGGCGTCCACGTCGTATTTCCTCTTTAAGGATACCAGGGTGCTTATATTAACGGAGCCTTTTGCCCATATTTCGTGTTCAGGGACAATCGCTGTTTTATTTCCCGTTGGCACAATAACCTCAAAACTGCCTATTTTCCGCAATTCTACGGAAAAGGCCTCCGTTACCTCGTCAATAACGGCTTCCCGGTCTATGTTATATTCGAATGGTAAAAGCAGCACGCGGCGTATGGACGCTTTCGCGAACTCATCAGATTTGTTATAGCTCAGGCTTGAAGAACGCTGCGGGGGCGTGCTGAAGCACCCCATGATAGTGAGTGAGCAGAGAATAATGATACAGGCCTTTAATTTCACGTAAACCTCCGTGTTGAAAAACATTTATTGTGAGTCCGGTGTTTTTGGTTTCTTTTTATCCGTTAATTGCTCTATCTTTAAACCGAGGAGTTCCTGCTTTGCTTTTGTTTCCTCGATTTGCGCCTTTGTAAGCTCCAGGGTCAGTTTCTTAATCTTCTTTTCGTAAGGTTCGCGGGATTCGTTCACCCGCTTGTTTAATCTTTCATTCTCAATGACTATTTGTTGCGCTGCTTCGAGGTGTTTTTTTGTCTCCTCCAGCTCAGAGGCAAGAGCGGCGCAGGTCTTTTTGGTGTTTGCAAGTTCAGTTTCGAGAGAAGCAACTTTTGTTCGTGATGCCGCAAGCGCCTGCCTTGTTTGCTCAAATTGCTCCAGGATAGAAGTCTTTTTGTCTCCTTCGCCAATGTCAACCTTTACGGTGGAGCCGTCGGAGAGATATCCGCTCCTTTTGGGAGGCGCTGTGGTTTTCTGTGAGGAAGTGTCGGTTCGTGCCTCGCCTGAAGAAATATCAGATGCGTGAGGTTTATTACCGTCCTTTTTCGTAAAGGACTCGCAACCCGTTGTCAATAATAAAAAACAGAGAGAAGCCAAGACGGTTAGTTTCTTCATATTCGCTTTTCTGCCTGAAAAAAGTAGTGTTGGAATTTATCTTAATTACGGTGCGCAGGAAGTGCTCTTGTGCCTGCCGGGGTTCCGCAAATTCTCATTTGTTTCTAGCGATGTTTAAAATTGCAACGGTTCCGGCGCCGTTTGTATAACGTTGCCTGCTGCCCTGAACGGTAATATTTCTCTAATAACCGTGTAACACTGTCAATTGTAGGTGTTTAACAACTCCAGGACGATGAAATAGAAAAACAGCTAGTGTGTATTTTAGCAAATTTAATACCGTGTAAATAATTGGCTTAAAGTGAATGGGAGATGATTTGAGATTTGAGGGCGCGTGTCGTTTGTTGAATGTGGCTACTGCATATTATTGCTGAGCATACGGCAACCCGGAGTCCACCGGCCAACAGTACCTCGTGGAGATTTCTGGCGTTAATGCCGCCTATTGCTACAAAAGGGATGGTAATTTCTCTTCGTGTCTCTTGCAGATAGTTAATGCCTGCCGTAGGTTCGTGATCCTTTGTTGCTGTATAAAATAGGGGGCCGACGCCAAGGTAATCCGCGCCTTCTTTTTGCGCCTTTCGGGCCTGGGGTATGTTATGCGTGGATACCCCTAATATTTTATCGTAACCGATTATACTCCGTGCGGTGGGAATACTTATGTCTGATTGCCCGATGTGTAGCCCGTCTGCGTCTGTTTCCTTTGCGATTTCAGCGCGGTCGTTTACGATAAAAAGGGTGTTGGATTGTGACGTTATCTTTCTGAATTCCTTCGCCAGCACGAGAAACTCGCTGTCAGGCATGATCTTTTCACGTAATTGTACTGCATCAGCCCCGCCCAGAATAACCTCTTGCAGTATTTCCAGGACGGGTTTACTGGTCATACCGGAGCTTAATATGACGTATAATCTTACGCCCGAAAACATTTTTATGGGCTGTTGTCTGCTCATCTTTGTCTCTGGCGGTTGGCTCATTGATAATTGTAATTGACACAAATTTGATGTTTGATATAATTATTCCATCATGTGTTTTCCTGCCAGATGTTTCACGTTCCATTCCATTGTAAATTTCCATCATTATAAATACAAGTTTTATAACGGTTAAAATTATTGAATGCCCTGTAAGGAAGGTCGGATTATTGAAATATGCCTGAGATAAAAGAACATTGCGGATTATTTGGCATTTATGGTTGCGAAAAT
>Ga0082335_1004972_pt1 | contig 19075 bp, 17 predicted proteins | sample Subgrocontami58m_FD_72375 | JGI IMG/M metagenome (GOLD analysis project Ga0082335, IMG submission 72375) | Subsurface groundwater microbial communities from S. Glens Falls, New York, USA - GMW37 contaminated, 5.8 m (SPADES assembly) (version 2) ... | reverse complement strand
ATACGAAGCTTTGAAAGTGGAAATGGATGATGATGGGGTTGAATTAACTCTGGAAACCGAACAGTTGTTAGCCAAAGGCTTAGTCCGGACAGTAGCTATGGGAGCGACGGATGGCCTCAAGCGGAATTTAAAAGTAACGGCCACCGGACATCCGATAACCGTTCCGGTTGGTCCCTCTACTCTGGGGAGAATATTTGACGTTCTCGGCCGTCCGATTGATGGTCTTGGCAAGGTCAAGCCTGAATTTTTTAAATCCATTCATCAGCCGGCTCCGTTATTAACCGAACAGGAAACCAATCCGCAAATGCTGGAAACAGGGATTAAAGTGATTGATTTAATCGCTCCGTTTCCCCGGGGAGGAAAGGTGGCCGCTTTCGGCGGAGCCGGAACCGGCAAAACAGTCATCATCCAGGAATTAATCAGGAATATTGCCGAAGAGCATTCCGGCCATTCGGTTTTTGCCGGAATTGGCGAGAGAACCCGCGAGGGCAATGACTTATATCATGAGATGAAAGATGCCGGGGTGCTTAAAAATACGGTGATGGTTTTTGGACAGATGAATGAACCGCCCGGCAACCGGTTAAGAGTCGGATTGACAGCTTTGACTTTTGCCGAGTATTTCAGGGAGCAGGGCGAGGACGTTCTGTTGTTTATTGACAATATTTTCCGGTTTTCCCAAGCCGGGTCGGAATTATCCGCTCTTTTGGGCAGGATTCCGTCGGCTGTCGGATATCAGCCCACGCTGGCTTCAGAAATGGCGGCTTTGCAGGAAAGAATTACTTCCACCAAAAAAGGTTCAATTACTTCATTTCAGGCGGTTTATGTTCCGGCCGACGACTACACTGATCCGGCCCCGGCCACCACTTTTGCCCATTTGGATTCCACTATTGCTCTAGAACGGTCTTTGGCTGAACAGGCTTTGTATCCGGCTGTCGATCCCTTGACTTCTGGCTCTACGATTCTTGAACCGGGCATTGTCGGCCAGGATCATTACCGGGCCGCCAGAGAGGCTCAACAGATCCTGCAAAGATATAAAGACTTGCAGGATATTATTGCTATTTTGGGAATTGACGAATTGTCGGACAGCGATAAATTAATAGTCGCCCGGGCCAGAAAAATTCAAAAATTCCTGACCCAGCCGATGTTTGTGGCCGAGCAGTTTACTTCCATTCCCGGGGCTTATGTTCCGATTCAGGAAACCGTCAGGGGATTTTTAGAAATTATTGAAGGCAAGCACGACAATTTGCCGGAACAAGCTTTCTACATGGTCGGGAGTATTGACGACGCTGTTAAAAAGGCGAAAGAAATGAAATGAATCAATTACTCCACCTTTCCCTCGCCACTCCGTCTAAGAAGATTTTAGAAATAGAAGATGTCGAGATAGTCAACGCTCCGGCGGAAATAGGGGATGTCGGTATTTTGCCGAATCATGCTCCGTTTTTATCAAAATTGCGGGACGGAGTCATCAATTACCGGGTCGGAGAAAATAATTTTTATGTCGGAGTGAATGGGGCATTTATGGACGTGGCCGAAAATCAAGTCACCATAATTTCCGAAGCCGCGATTTTGCCCGAAGACGCCGATTTAAAAAGAGCCCAGGAAGCCAAAGATAAAGCCAAAGCGGAGTTAGAAAAAAGACTGGAAGGAACTGATTTCCAGATGGTGGAAGCAGAGTTAAGACGGGCTTTACTAGAGTTAAAATTATTAGAACATATTAGGAAATAAAGGAATTGCTAGATTGTTAAATTGCTAAATTGCTTTTCAAGCTAACTATCTAACAATAAAGCAATCTAACAATTTGATAATTTTAGGCATCGATCCCGGATTTGCCCGAATGGGCTGGGGAGTAATAAACAAAACCGGCGCTAAATTTTCACTAATAGATTACGGGTGTTTGGAGACTTCTGTTGGAGTCAGCCTGTCAGATAGGTTGGAAATGATATTTGACGGGATTTCTAAAGTAATAAAGAAGTATAAGCCGGATTTGGCCGGCATAGAAACTCTTTTTTTTAATACCAACGCCAAAACCGCGGTTAAAGTGGGGGAGGCGAGGGGAGTGATCCTGTTGGCATTAAAGAAAGCCGGAATTAAATCAATAGATTTGACTCCCCTTCAGGTCAAGCAGGCTGTAGCCGGTTACGGTAGGGCGGAAAAAGCCCAGGTCCAGAAAATGGTTAAAACCCTATTGAATCTAAAAGAAATCCCCCGTCCCGACGATGCCGCCGATGCTTTGGCTGTGGCCCTCGCCGCTGGTTCAACTAAACTGTAAAGTATCTGTAAAGTATCAGATACTTTACAGACAATATTCGCGAATATATTTCGGTTAATCTTCAGAATCAATGGCAACGGGCTGAAGCAATACGGAATCTGAATTGGAAAATTGAGCTTCAACGAAATCTCGGTATTCGGAAGGACTATTTCTAAATAACCCCAAAATGAATTTCGGTTTTGAAATAGCGAAAGGAGTTCTAGTCGGAAAGAGATAGTAATCGTTAATATTGCTCCATTGCCACATTTCCGGCTTGACAACGAGTCCTGCCATAGTAGGGTTAATATGGATATATCTGGAAACATGCATAACGCGTTCATCAGAATCTAATTCCTTGATTTTATATCTTCCTTGAAAAAGAGGGCCGATACGTTGGTTGTCATGATTAAATTTATGGGAATAAGTAATTCCGATTCTTTTCATAAATTCCGAAATTGGAGATTGTAAAGTATCTGATACTTTACAGATACGAATAAGGAAATGAAAATGGTTTGGCATCAAACAATAGGCTAAAAGCTCGAGAAAGCCACGGAACATACCGTTCCCATTAGGATCAGCGGTGAAAGAAACAGGCTTGTTTTGCATCCTCCACCTTATAGAAAACGAAGATTTAATAGGTAAATTACCATGTAAAGTATCAGATACTTTACAATCAGGGAAGCCAATTAGATAGTAGCGGAGGATCTCGTGGAAATCAAAATAGTCAGATTCCCTTTTGAAGATTTTTCGTCTATTTACTCCGCGGTTGTAAACGTGATAAATTCCATTCTCGTGATAATCCGGCCTGATATACATAATGTGGATAAGTGTAAAGTATCAGATACTTTACAGGAGTACAAGTAGGTGGTTAACTTTTGTTTAGTGCTAGGCCCCTAGACAGGTTTAAATTTGACAAACTGAGATAGACTAATTTTGTTATGTCTGTTGATGTTTTGCGAATCAGATTAGCCGATGCCATTGAAGCTAGTCGATGCAGCAAAGATCAATGGATATCTTCATCGTCACTTACTAAACCAGTAATAGCTTCTCGGATTGTTGGTTGTGTCAATGATCATCTGGCCAATCTTCATAATGCAAAACCTTTTAGGAGAGCGACATCTGCTCTTCGCGATGATCTTCGCGGGTTAACGCTAACTGAATCCAGTTTTATATTAGATTCATTTGAATCACTTCAACTTGAACCATTTCAAGATAGAGCGTCTTATTCGGCATTTAAAGAAGTCGCAATTGCCGCTCATGAGGCAGAAGTAGTTGATAAACATCGATTATTGGGAAAATTCGCCGTCTCGCTTCTTCAATTGATCGATAGCGACTAAACGATAATTTCAGCCAGTTTTTGCTATACTTTAAATCGTGATAGGATTCCTTTCGGGAAAACTGCTTGAGACGGATTTAAACACCATAATTATTGATGTTTCGGGAGTGGGATATTTGGTCCATCCGTCGGCGTCTGTTTTCGGGAAAAATTTATCCGTTGGAGTTAAGATTGATTTACCGGTTTATACTCACGTCCGGGAAGATCAAATTACTCTGTTCGGATTTTCTTCCAAGTCGGAACTTGAGCTGTTTAAACAGCTATTAACTGTCTCCGGAGTCGGACCAAAATCGGGATTGGCGATTGTCGGCAACGGAACCCCCTCTGAAATTAAATCGGCAATTTCCAATGCCGACGTTGATTTTTTCCAATCGATCTCAGGCATCGGCAAGAAAACAGCTCAACGGATAATAATTGACTTGAAAAGCAAAATCGGCGAGGCCAAAGAATTAGATTTATCTTCTGCCGACGCCAAACAACGAAAAGATTTATTAACTGCCTTAAAGTCAATGGGAATAACTGCTGATGAAGCCAAAGATGTAATAAAAAATATCGATGCCAATTTGCCGCTTCAGGAACAGATCAGGTTAGCTTTGAAACAAATATGAGTAATAAGAAGTTAAAAGATAAAGATCTAAAAACCAACGAGGAAGAGCTTTTAGATTCATCGCTTAGGCCTAGCAGATTTGATGAATTTACCGGTCAACCACGGGTCATCGAAAATCTAAAAGTTACTATTCAAGCCGCTAAAAATCGCAAGGAGCCGCTGGATCATTTGCTGCTATACGGTCCGCCGGGATTGGGAAAAACAACGCTTGCCCATATTATCGCGGCTGAAATGGGAGTGAATATCCGGGTAACTTCCGGTCCGGCAATTGAAAGATCCGGCGATTTGGCCAGTATATTGACCAATCTCGAGCCCGGCGACATTTTATTTATTGATGAAGTTCACCGGTTGCATAAAATAGTGGAAGAAATGCTCTATCCGGCCATGGAAGATTTCGGCCTCGATATAATTTTAGGCAAAGGACCTTCGGCCCGTACTGTCCGGCTTGATCTGCCTAAATTCACTTTGATCGGAGCCACCACCAGAGTCGGCTTAATCGGGTCGCCAATGAGGGACAGGTTTGGAATTATTCACCGCCTTAACTTTTACGAAGATGACGAGTTGTGTCATATCGTCAAGCGTTCAGCCAAGCTTCTGAAAATGGTTGTGGACCAGGAATCGGCGATGGAAGTCGCCAAGAGGAGCCGTGGCACACCCAGAATCGCGAATAGATTGTTGAAACGGACCCGCGATTTCAGCCAAGTAAGATTCAACGGGTTGCTGAATAAAAATGTGGTTGACAAGGCCTTGCAATTGATGGGAGTTGATCTTTTAGGATTGGATGAATCTGATAGAAGAATCTTATTGGCGATCATCAATAAGCACGGCGGCGGGCCGGTGGGAGTTGAAACAATTGCCGCTACGGCCCATGAAGATATCGGGACTATCGAAGACGTATTTGAGCCTTTTTTAATGCAAATCGGATTTTTAAAGCGGACGCCGCGGGGTCGGGTAGCTACTAAAAGAGCCTATCGGCATCTTGGCTTAACTTATCCTCAATCTGAAACAGGACAGGAATCGCTGCTTTAGTGTCATTCCCGCGGTCCTTCGGCAAGCTCAGGATGGTGAGCACCGTCGAACCAAAGCGGGAATCTATTTAAATAGATTCCGGATCCCTCCATAGGCCCGCCAGAGGACGGGTAAACGGGCAGGCAAGTCCGGAATGACAATGGCAATATGAAAGTATTTTTCAAACTATTCTTTATCATTGTTATACTAGGAGCACTAAAGCCGAACATGTTATTCGCAGCCGGCGGAAATAAACTTGGGGTTCATATTCTGGAGACGGAAGAATTAAGCGAAGTGGCTAAGCTTTTTCCCGATGGCGGTTTTATAACAGTTCCGATCAGACTCGATCAGCTTGAAGAAGCTAAATGGCAAAAATTTTTTGACGAGGCAGATAAATTCCGATTCATCCCCATAGTCAGATTGGCCACCAGCCATAATGGAAAATTCTGGGAACGTCCGACAAGGCGTGATATCGTAAGTTTTGCTGATTTTTTTTCCAAATTAGACTGGCATCGGAATGAATTAATCGTCATCGCCTTTAACGAACCAAATCATGCTCCGGAATGGGGTGGTAAAGTCGATCCGGTCGATTACGGTAAAAGCCTGACTTTTCTTGTCAATTGGTTTAATACAGAGCCAAAGAAGTATTTAGTTCTTCCGGCAGCCCTTGACGCAGCTGCTGCCAATACCAGCTCAACTATGAGTTTAAATTTATTTCTTGATAAGTTATTGACTAAATTCCCCGGAATAATCGTCAGTCTGTCCGCATGGAATAGTCACGCTTATCCCAATCCCGGATTTGCCGGAAACCCTAATGATTCTCATAAAATGAGTATCAGGTCTTATCAATTTGAGCTGGATACTATTAAAAAAAGAACCGGAAAGGATTTGCCTGTTTATATCACTGAAACGGGGTGGGATAATACTAAGAAGAAAGACCGGTTAATTGCCGGATATTTCAAGCTAGCCTACGAAAAAATCTGGCGGACGGATGAAAAAGTGGCGGCTGTGACCCCATTTTTATTTAACGCCCAAACCATGCCATTCTCTGCCTTTTCTTTGTTGGACGACAACGGAAAACCGACAATGGTTTATGAGATGATAAGATTGTTAGCGTTATAATATTCGCTGTTGTTGTCATTCCAGCGAAAGCTGGAATCTATTTAAATAGATTCCGGATCCTTCCATAGGCCCGCCAGAGGACGGGTAAACGGGCAGGCAAGTCCGGAATGACATAAGACCATGATTTTCAAAAAAGCTCCGGATGTCAAAAATCGGTTAAAAGAAATTCTTAAAAAAATTGAGATGAGTTATGTCAAATTTGAGCAAATTGCCGCTATCAGGTCTTACGGCTCTAAATCCCGGGCCATTGCCCGGATTTGGGCTTTTCCTACAATTTGGCAGGAAGCATTGGGAATAAAACCCCACTATGTCATCGAAGTTTTGTCTGAAAAATTTGATAGGTTGGGGTTGGAACAACAGACAAAAACATTAATTCATGAACTTTTGCATATCCCAAGAACTTTTTCGGGGGCGTTGCGGCCGCACCGCACCGGCAGTTTTCATTTGGGGAGGGAATTGGAGAAATTTATTAAAAATTATAAAAGAAATAATGAGTAGAAAATAGAAAGTAGAAAATAATGATTAATATTTTTCATGGAGAAAATATTGAGCTAAGCCGGAAAGCGTTTGTTGACCTGACTGCAAAGTTAAAAGGCGGAGTTAATGAAATAGTTAGGCTGAACGGGACCGACCTCACCCAACAGGACTTAATTCAGGCCATTGAATCGCAGAACCTGTTCGGTGTTGACAGAATTATTGCTATAGACGGCTTATTCTCCCGCCGCGTTTCCAAAGAAAAGGATTCTCTGCTTTCTTATTTATCCCTTAGCCCTTGTCCCTTATCCCTTTTGTTGTGGGAGCCAAAAAAACTTACTTCCGCGGCTTTAAAAAGATTTACCGGAAAATCAGGGGTTGAAATTAAGGAATTTAAACTTTCCGGTTTGCTTTATAAATACCTTGATCAGTTAACTCCGGAAAACGGAAAATTATTATCGGCCGCATTTAACTCTTTAATCATCGAAACGCCTGTGGAATTGGTTTTCTATTGGACCGTCAAAAGAATTACTGAATTGATATTGGAAACTTCTCAATCAGCGGCAGGCGGCGGATATGGCGACTGGAGAAAACAGAAGTTAATTGAGCAATCCTCAAAATGGACAGAAAGATCTCTTATCCGCTTTCACAAAAGGTTAACTGAAATTGATGAAGCCGTCAAAACCGGCTCAACTCCTTCTAATTTGTCCTCCCACCTTGACATTGCCCTACTAAATTTGTAGTATTTAGGCCTTGATGAAAGTTGACGCTTCGATTTTCAAAGCATATGACATCAGGGGAATTTATCCCCTGCAGTTAAATGAGAAAATCGCTTATTTAATTGGCAGAAGTTTTGCTCAATTTCTCAAGCCTAAAAAAGTTATTGTTGGTAGGGATATGCGTTTGTCGGGGCCAATTTTAAAAAAGAATTTAATTCAGGGACTTGTCGATCAGGGGGTAGATGTTGTCGACGTCGGAATGGTATCTACAGACGCCTATTATTTTGTGTGTTCAAAATTTGGAATTCCGGGAATTATGGTGACGGCTTCCCATAATCCGAAGGAATTCAACGGATTTAAAATGGTTAGGAAAATGCCGTATTTATTAAGCGGTGACGAAGGAATTCAAGATATCAGAAAATTAGTTGAGAAAGGTAAATATCTCAAAGTAACAAAAAAGGGGAAGATTGAAAAACGCGATTACACCAATCAGTTTATTAAAAAGGTCTTATCATTTATTGATCCAAATGAAATTAAGCCCTTGAATGTTATAGCTGATACGGCCAATGGTATGGTCGGGCCGTTTTTAACTAAACTTTACAAGAATTTGCCGGTTGAATTAAAATTAATTTACGGGGAGCCTGACGGAAATCTGCCGAATCACGGGTTGGATCCGTTAATGCCGGAAAACAGGGTTAAAATCGAAAAACTGGTAGTCGCGGAAAAAGCCGATTTGGGCTTTATGTTCGACGGCGACGGCGATCGTTTTTTTGTGATTGACGATAGGGGAAAATTTGTTTCCGGCGATTTTTTAACCGCAATTCTGGGAAAATATTTGTTGGAAAAGCACCCAGCGTCAAAAATAATTTACGATATCAGGGCTTCCTGGGCGGTACCGGATTTAATCGCCGAAAATGGCGGCATATCCATGTTTGAAAGAGTCGGGCATGCTTTCATTAAGCGTAGAATGGCTGATGAAAATGGTTTGTTTGCCGGGGAAATTACCGGCCATTATTACTTTCGGGATTTTAATTATTCCGACTCAGGCTTGATTCCGTCTTTGTTGGTTTTAGAGATGTTGTCGCGGAAGAAAGTTAAAATGTCGGACTTGCTAAAGCCTTTGGAGGAAAAATATTTTATTTCCGGGGAAATTAATTCTAAGGTCGCCGATCCTGTTGCTAAAATTAAGCAATTAACTCAAAAATACAAAAACGGGCAACAAAATATGCTGGATGGGATAACGGTTTTTTATAGAGATTGGCATTTCAACGTCAGACCGTCCAATACCGAAGCTTTATTGAGGCTTAATTTAGACGCCAAGTCAAAGGTATTAATGGAAACTAAACGCGATGAAATTTTAGCTCTTATTCGTTCTTAAAAGTAAAATCAATTAATTGTCTCTGCCTGATATTTTTTTAGCTAAGTAATTATTATTTTCTAGGCTAAATAATTACCTGTTAAGCCAAAAATTAATTTCAGAATAGTAATTTATAAAATGTTGTACTACATTTTATATTAATTGTAAATAGGGAAAATGATATCAAGATAAATAACAATTAATAAAACAATAAAACTTGAAAAGATTGTAGATATTGATATTATTGTTAATAGAGAAGTTAATTAAGATTATAGATTATAAGAGAAACAATAAAATACAAATTAAAATAATAAAAGTAAGTAAAATTTTTTTAAAGCTGCACCGATAACTTAATGAATTAATATGAACAACAGTATTTTAGAGTCCCGGGAAGAAATTGCCAAAATAGATTTAGGGAATGTGCTGGGGTCAGTGGAAGCGTTGCCTCAACAATGCTTGGATGCTTGGGAAATGTCACAGGGTATTTCCATTCCTGATTCGTATAAACAGATTGACAATATCGTCATGTGCGGGATGGGAGGGTCAGGTCTTGGAGCAAGGGTAATTGAGTCTGTTTATTCTAAAGAATTAAAAGTTCCCCTGATCCGCGTCAACGGATATGATCTACCGGCGTTTGCCAACGAGAGAAGTTTGATTTCCTGTTCCAGTTACTCCGGATCAACCGAGGAGACGATTCAAAATGCAAATCAGGCGATAGCTAAAAATTTGAAGTGGATGGCGATAGGCACAGGCGGAAAATTATTGGAATTGGCGGAAGACCATAAAGTCCCTTTTTACAGAATCGTTCCTAAATTCAATCCTTCTAATCAGCCGCGGATGGCAATCGGCTATTCCGTGATTGGCCAATTGGCATTGGCGGCCCATGCCGGAATCGTTTCAATCGGTAAAAAAGAGATTGACGGATTGGCAGAAGTGATGTCCGGAGTAATTGATAAAACTAAAGTTGAAGTTCCGGAGAATTTAAACCCAGCTAAGAAATTAGCCCAAGCCATGAAGGGTAAAATGATTATCTATATTGCCGGAGAACATTTAGCCGGGCCGGTGCATGTGGTAAATAACCAATTAAATGAAAACGCCAAAAATGTATCTTTTGATTTTCAAATTCCGGAGCTGAATCATCATTTAATGGAAGGGCTGAAACATCCTGAAACTAACTTCAAAAATATTTTATTTGTTTTTGCTTTTTCCAAACTTTATTCTCCAAGGGTTCAAAAAAGATTTGAGTTAACAAAACAGGTAGTGGAGAAAAACGGCATCAGCACATTCTCGGTAGAGCTTAATTCTTCTTCAGAATTATCGCAAGCATTTGAGCTGATTCAGCTCGGAGCTTACGCCAATCTTTATCTTTCAATTCTCTACGGCCAAAATGCCGCACCGATTCCGTGGGTGGACTGGTTTAAAGACCAGATGGTGAAGTGAATTTCCTGAAAAATTTAAGATCCGTGTTAACTGCCGAATCCCAACCGGGGATAAGGTTATGGTTGGCTCCGGGATATTGATAAAGAGCGGCGTCTTTTTTAAGCGGCTGCAGAGTTTTAATAAGATCCATAGACCATTTCCATGGAACCGCTTCATCTCCGGTACCCTGATGAACAATCAGGGGAGTTTTGATCCGGTCAAAATAATTGGTAACGGAAAATAATTCTACGTCATATACGGATTCAAATTCAGAAATAGATTTCCGCAAGTACTTTCCATGGTCATCGCTGTCATCGGTATAGTACAGAATGGAATAGGGAAAAGGTTTGGATACCGGGGCCCAAAATGTGGCCGCTTTAAATTTATTAGTGGCGGTCAGAACGGATAGCCCGACTTGGCCGCCGTTGGAGTGACCCCATAAAAAAATATTTTCTGTATCCGCCATTGGCAGATTGGGGATTGACGCCAATAATTGAAGAACGGTTGCCGGTTTTATCAAACGGGACTCGATTTCATTTTGCGGTTCCGGATCCGAGCTGCCAAACCCCAAAAAATCCGGAGCTAAAGTAATAAATCCGTTATTGGCATATACTCCGGCTGCTTTTTTGGTCCCGGTTCCCGGAGAATAAATTTCTTTATCCACATATCCCCGTAGCATGAGAGCTACAGGACATTTTGGCTTAGAAGTTCCGCACTCAACCGGAATATTGGCAGTTCCGCTGACTTTGCCTTCAACAGTTTCAAATGTAAACAGGCGGTTGGTAAACTTGCTGTCATCAGTGATTTTATCCGACAGCAAAATGGCTTTCGGGATAAAAGAGGATTGTTTAAGGCCGTCAAATGAATATTTGAGCAAAGGTTTGGGTATTTCTGTCGGAACTGTAGATAGCGGAGATATCAGTTGACCGGAAGATTTTGGGAAATTGAAATTACGACCAAACCAGCCGACAGCAGTTCCGGAGATAAAAATAATAAAAATAAGAAAATAGTTTTTCATTTTAACTTCCGGGATTAAGTATACAACCCGTTGAACTTTGGAGTCTAATAGGGTATTCTAAATACAATGCCTGAGAAACTTCCGTTGGTTATTGATTTTAAAAAAGTAGATAAGGGAGATATTCCGTTGGTAGGCGGCAAAGGCGCTAATTTAGGGGAAATGACCAAAGCCGGATTTCCGGTTCCACCCGGATTTATAGTAACATCCGCCTCTTATTGGAAATTTTTAGAGGAGAATCATTTGCGGACTAAAATCTCTGACTTGTTGAAAAGTCTAGATGTTAACCGCTCCGATGAACTGGCCCGGGTCAGCCATCAAATTAAAGAAATGATTGTTCACAGCCCGATTCCGGAAGAGGTTTCCAAAAAGATAATTAAGTCATATTTGGAATTGGGAAATCATACTTTAGTGGCGATTAGATCTTCGGCAACGGCTGAAGACCTGCCTGATGCCAGTTTTGCAGGACAACAGGACTCATTTTTGAATGTTATTGGTGAATCAAATGTAGTTGATTATGTCAGGAAGGCTTGGGCCAGCCTGTTTAATCCGAGAGCAATTTTTTATAGGGAACAGAAGCATTTTGACCATTTTAAAGTCGGAATTGCCGTTCCGGTTCAGAAAATGATCCAATCCGAAGTTTCCGGAGTTATGTTTACGGTAAATCCAGTCAGCCAGGATAAATCATCGGTTATTGTAGAGGCAGTGCTGGGATTGGGTGAAATGATTGTTCAGGGAGCGGTAACTCCGGACCATTATGAAGTCTTAAAAAGAAATATGGAAATTGTTAAAAAATCCATCAACCGCCAAACAAAAATTATGGTAAAAAATGTTAGAGATCAAGCGGTTGAAAACATTATCCTTAAGTTACCATCGTGGAAGCAAACTTCTCAAAAACTGCAGGATAAATATATAGTTGAAGTGGCTAAGCTAGGAATGGCTTTATATCAACATTATTTTTTCCCGCAAGACGTGGAATGGGCTTTGGAGAAAGGTAAAATTTATATCATTCAAACCCGGCCGATTACCACTTTAGATAATAAAATATATTCGGAAGAAAGCGGCAAAATAGCCACCAAAGGTTTGACTAAAGTTTTGACCGGCGAGCCGGCCAGTCCGGGATTAGTTTCAGGCCCGGTCAGGCTGATTAAATCAGTTAAGGAAATTCATAATGTTAAACCCGGGGATATTTTAGTCATGGAAATGACCAGTCCGGATTTTGTTCCGGCGATGCGCAAAGTGGTAGCTGTGGTTACCGATCAAGGAGGGCAAACTTCCCATGCCGCCATAGTCAGCCGGGAGTTGGGAGTGGTTTGCGTTGTCGGGACTCAAATTGCGACTAAAAAATTAAAAAACGGCTTGATTATCACAGTCAACGGTGTCAGCGGAGAGGTGTTTAGCGGTGCGATGATAAAAACATTAAGCGCCGAATCTCAAAACTCAAATCTCAAAACTCAAAATTTAATCAAATCAGATTCTGAAATTAATTATTCTAATCTCAAAACGGCAACCAAAATATATGTTAATTTGGCCGAGCCGGAATTGGCCGAAAAAATCGCAGCGGAAAATGTGGATGGGATAGGGTTATTAAGAGCAGAATTTATGATAGCTCAGATAGGCGTCCACCCTAAAAAATTTATTCAGGATAAAAAAACCGCAGAATTCGTTGATGTCCTGAAAGCCGGCCTGACAAAATTTGTGGAAGCTTTTTATCCCCGGCCGGTGGTTTACCGGGCTACGGATTTCAGAACCAATGAATACCGGAATTTAAAAGGCGGAAACCGGTTTGAGCCGGTTGAACCCAATCCGATGTTGGGTTTCCGGGGAGCGTCAAGATATATTACCGATTCCGATGTGTTTGAGCTTGAGCTAAAAGCTATCAGGGAGGTCCGTGAAAAATTCCCCAACCTTCATTTGATGATTCCGTTTGTCAGAAACGTCAATGAGCTGAAAGAAGTAAAAAAAATCGTCTACGGAATGGGCTTACGTCGGAGCCAAAACTTTCAATTTTGGATGATGACTGAATTACCGGTTAATGTAATTCTGATTGACGATTTTATAGACGTTGGGATTGACGGAATTTCCATCGGGACTAACGATTTGACCATGTTAACGTTGGGAACTGACCGCGATAACGAAAATGTGGCTAAAGATTATGACGAAATGAACACGGCCGTGCTTTGGTCTTTGAGGCGTTTAATTACTTCAGCCGCCAAAAGAGGCGTTACCAGTTCAATCTGCGGCCAAGCTCCGAGTATTTATCCGGAGCTGGTGGAAAAATTAGTTAAATGGGGGATTACCAGTGTTTCAATCGCCCCCGATAGAATTATTGCCACCAGAAAATTGGTTTATGAAGCGGAGAAGAAAATAATAAATGTTTAGAGTTTAGAATGTAGTGTTGTAGTGACTGGTAATAGGGTAGAGATTAGTTGTTAGTGTTTAGAGACAGGTAATAGATATTAGAAATTAGAAATTGGTTATTTCCAAACACTAATTTCTATTTTCCATTACTCGTCACCAAATCACCGCACCTCAAATTTCTATCACGATCTATGTCCATTATAAAATCCATCCAAGCCCGTCAGATTCTTGATTCCCGCGGAATTCCAACGATTGAAGCTTTATTGACGGCTGACGATGGCTCGCAGGCGGTCGTTTCGATTCCTTCCGGAACTTCGACCGGTTCTCATGAGGCTAAAGAGCTGAGGGATGAAAATCCGGGAAACTATCAGGGACAGGGAGTCCTGAAAGCCGTGGACAATGTCAATAAAATATTAGGTCCGGCAGTTGTCGGCCGCGATCCCACCAGACAAACTGAGATTGATCAGATTTTAATCGATCTTGATGGATCGGCGGACAAAAGCCATTTGGGATCTAATGCCATATTGGCGGTGTCGCAGGGAGTTTGCGAATTGGGAGCGGTGGTAACCGGTTATCCTACATATAAATATCTTCATCTGAAATATAAGATTTCGGAAAAACTGGAGATACCGACCCCGATTTTTAATGTCATCAACGGCGGCAAACACGGCACCGGAAATTTGGATTTTCAGGAATTTCACATTATTCCGGCTACCAATAAAACTTATAGTCAAGCTTTAGAGTGCGGCGAAGTAATTTATCAAACTTTGGGAAAAGTTCTAGCTCACCGCGGCGCCATCAGCTCAGTCGGAGTCGAAGGCGGATTTGCTCCTAATCTTTTTACCAATACCGATGCTTTGGAATTGATTATGGAATCCATAAAGCAAGCCGGTTTTGAGCTGGCCCGGGATGTTTTTTTGGGACTGGACGTGGCGGCGACTTCATTTTACAACGGTCATTCATATGCCATCCGTGATAAATCGCAGGCATTGTCAAGATCAGAACTTTTGGAATTTTACCGTGAGATAAATGAGAAATTCCATCTTTTTGGATTGGAAGATCCGTTTGCTGAAGATGATCTTGACGGTTGGAGACAAATAACGGCTGCCATGTCGCGCCAAACTATTATTATCGGAGACGATCTGTTAACTACCAATAAACAAAGGACTAAAGATGCGATAGATAAGCAATTATGCACCGGAATTTTGGTTAAACCTAATCAAATCGGGACCATCTCGGAAACGGTCGAGGTTATAAAAATAGCTCTGGCCGCCAATTGGCACATCGTGGTGTCGCACCGTTCGGGCGAAACCAATGACGATTTTATCGCGGATTTTGCGGTTGGCGTTAATGCAAATCACGTTAAATTCGGGGCCCCGGCCAGAGGAGAGAGAGTGGCGAAGTACAATAGATTATTGGCGATAGAACAAGAATTATTAAATAAATAGAAATAAGTACGAATAAATACGAATAAACGAATTGACAGAAATAACTGACAATTTAAGTTATTCGTTTATTAGTTTATTCGTTTATTTCTGATCATTATGAATCGTCCTGTTGTTTTAGTCGTTTTAGACGGTTGGGGGATTGGATCACCCGGGCCATGGAATGCCATAACTTTAGCCAATACTCCTGCCATTAATAAACTTAAAGCCGGTTTTGCGTCAACTCAATTAGCCGCAGCCGGAGAATCGGTGGGCCTGCCCCACGGCGAAGACGGAAATACTGAAACAGGACATTTGAATATCGGGGCAGGACAGATTGTTTATCAGGATTTGCCACGGATAAATATGGCCATAGCCGACGGTACTTTTTTTAATAACTCGGCTTTCCTGAACGCGGTAGAACATATTAAAAGGACTAAGGGAAATCTTCATCTGTTGGGTCTGGTTGGTTCGGGTGGAGTCCACAGCAATATTGAACATCTATACGCCCTGATGCGGTTTGCCAAACAAAGCGGGGTTACCCACGTTTATCTTCATTTAATAACTGACGGCCGGGATTCGGCTCCGACTTCGGCCTTAACTTACATTGCTCAGATTAAACAGCACATGAGTTCGCTCGGGATGGGGCAAATCGCCAGCGTAATGGGCAGATATTGGGCTATGGACCGCGATCATCGCTGGGAGAGAACGGCTAAAGCTTACAAAGCTTTAACTCTGGCCGAAGCGTCCAAAGCTTTATCTCCGGAAGAAGCGATAAAAAATTCCTATAGTAACAACAAAACTGACGAATTTATTGATCCGACTGTAATTGTTGATGAGTCAAACAACCCGATTAAATTGATAAAAGATAACGATGCCGTCATTTTCTTCAATTTCAGAATCGACCGGCCCCGCCAATTAACCAAAGCTTTTGTGCTTCAAAATTTTCAGAAAGAAGCCCTAAAAGAAGGCTTTGATCCATATGCTGTCAAGTATTACAAAAAACATTTAACTGATACGAAATCAGAAACTACTCCATTTGAACGCGGAGAACCATTGAAAAACTTATATTTTGTGACTATGACCAGATACGAGGAGAACTTGCCGGCGGATGTGGCTTTCCCGCCCCAATTCATTCCGATGCCTCTGGGCAGGGTTTTGGCGGAAAAAGGATTGAGGCAATTAAGATTGGCAGAAACAGAAAAAGAAAGGTTTGTGACTTATTATTTTAATGGCCAGAGGGAAACTCCTTTTGACGGAGAAGATCGTCTGATGGTTCCCAGTCCAAAGGTAGCAACATATGATTTAAAGCCGGAAATGTCAACGCCGGAATTGGCTGAATTGCTGCGGGAAAAAATCAGAAGCGGAATTTACGATTTTATTTTAGTCAATGTGGCTTGCCCGGACATGGTAGCTCACACCGGAAATCTTGAAGCCTCAATAAAAGCTTGCGAGGCGGCGGACAAATTCGTGGATGCGGCGTTTCAGGAAACCCTCGGAGCAGACGGAGTTTTATTAGTGACGGCCGATCACGGTAATGCCGAAGAGCTGATAAATTCAATTACAAATCAGCCTGATACCGAACATTCAGCTTCGGATGTACCTTTATATATTGCCGGCCGCCAATATCAGGGAAGGCCGGCTAAGCTTCAATCAGGAATTTTAGCCGATGTAGCTCCGACAATATTAAAAATAATGGGAATCGAAAAACCGCAATCCATGAACGGCAGAAGCTTGTTGTAATATGAAAACACAAATACCTGAAATCAGCGTCAAGGACAAGAATTTAAAATTCAAGCCGAATTTAATCAACTACGAAGCGGCTTACCGGGATTACAACCTGAATAAGCTGATCAAGGAAAACATTGATTTATTTCCGGAAAAAAAAATCAACGCCGCTTATAACGCGGTCGACCGCCAGATTTTAGGCCCGCGGAAAAATAAAATCGCCATTTATCATCTTGATCAAAATCTGGTTGAGACCAAGCTGACTTTTTACGAACTGTACCAGTTATCCAACAGATTCGGGAATTTATTAAAATCGTTGGGAATTGGGCGCGGCGATAGGGTATTTTTCTTTCTGCCCAGAATTCCGGAACTTTTCTATGGATTTTTAGGGACTTTAAAAATCGGGGCGATGGCCGGAACAATGTTTTCAGCTTTCGGAGTTCAGGCATTAATTGATAGATTGGCGGATAGCACCGCTAAAGTCATCATCACTAATAAAGAATTATTGCCTAGAGTAAAAGATGCCAAAAAGAATTTGCCGGATTTGGAAAAAATATTAGTAGTAGAAGATTTTGTGCCGGAATTATCAAAATTTTCCGATGAACTTCATGTGGTTCAGATGGATATGGACGATCCGGCGTTTATGCTGTATACCTCCGGAACTACCGGCAAGCCCAAAGGCGTGGTCCACGCCCACAGGGCAATTGTTCAGGAACATTTAACGTCCAAGTGGGTTTTGGATTTGAAAGAGGATGATACTTATTGGTGTACTGCCGATCCGGGTTGGGTGACCGGAATTGCTTATGAAATTTTAGGATCGTTGAGTAACGGAGCGACAACCGTGGTTTATTCCGGCCGGTTTGATCCGGCGGTTTGGTACAAAATAATTGAAAAATACCGAGTTTCGGTCTGGTATACGGCCCCGACCGCCATCCGGATGCTTCAGGCAGCGGGTAAAGAAGCCATCGGCAAAACCGACTTATCATCATTGCGGCATATTTTGAGCGTCGGTGAGCCCTTAAATCCGGAACCTTTACTGTGGGCTAAAAAAACTTATGGCTTGGCTTTCCACGACACTTGGTGGCAAACGGAAACAGGTTCAATTATGATTGCCAATCTTCCCTGTTTGCCGATAAAACCCGGTTCTATGGGACATCCGGTTCCGGGAGTCGTAGCGGCGATTGTTGACGATAACGGCAAACCGGTTAAACCGATGGTGGAGGGAAATCTGGCGATTAAAAAAGGCTGGTCGTCAATGATGAAGACAATTTGGCGCCGGCCTAAGAAATATGAATCGTATTTCATTGGCGATTGGTATATATCCGGTGACCGGGCCTATATGGATTACGATAGCTATTTTTGGTTTGTAGGCCGGGCTGATGATGTAATTAAAACCGCTGGCGAGAGAGTCGGGCCTTTCGAAGTGGAGTCGGCCTTAGTAGCCTATCCCGGAGTCACCGAGGCCGGAGTTATCGGTAAGCCCGATCCGATCAGGGGACAGATTATTAAAGCTTTTGTAACTTTGAATAAAGATATTAAGCCGTCTCAAGCTCTGGTAGTCAAGCTTCAGGAATTTGTAAAAAAATATCTGGCCGGTCACGCTTATCCTAAAGAAATAGAATTCGTTAAATCCCTGCCTAAAACCCGTTCCGGCAAAATCATGCGCCGGATGCTGCGGGCCAAAGAACTTGGCCTGCCGATAGGGGATACTTCAACGCTGGAAGAGTACTGATACACCTCCCCTACACATCGAATCCCCGAATTTGTTTGATATAATCAACCGTAAGTTTTAGCGTCATCATCGGACAAACTATTATTTAGATTATGTCATTAGCATTAGCTCCGGAACGGAGTAGGATTTGGGAGGTAAACAATGATCAGGCGATTGATTTAAATAGCCAGCCACAAGTGTCGAGTGATGTTTTAAATGAGACGGCGTTTGTTCCAATCGGCGTCAATCCCATTTTCGGCGGCAGTAATGTGATTTGGGGAGCAACCCCTGTGGCCCAGTTGGAAAACGGAGCCATTATTTATCAGGATGATGAAGCAATCCGGGGAATCACTACAACTGAAATATTTTCGGCTCTGACTAAAACAGACGCAGATGGGAAGCCGGTTTCTGGGGCACTAGACTTCCTGCAAGCCGGTATCGTGGGTTTAATAGCTTCGCCATTAGAGATAAAAGGCCACCCCCTCAATCCGATTTATTGTTCCGGGGAGGCAGCTGCTATCCAGATATTTTTGATGAAGAAAAAGG
>Ga0082335_1004970_pt1 | contig 19080 bp, 15 predicted proteins | sample Subgrocontami58m_FD_72375 | JGI IMG/M metagenome (GOLD analysis project Ga0082335, IMG submission 72375) | Subsurface groundwater microbial communities from S. Glens Falls, New York, USA - GMW37 contaminated, 5.8 m (SPADES assembly) (version 2) ... | reverse complement strand
CGTTCCCCCGGGGGGAGTTGCGCAGCCCCGCCGCGTGGCCCCGGATGCGCAGCGCCGTCTCGGCCGACCCGGTGAAGGAAACGACGTCGGCGCCCGTCACGTGGTCGAGCAGGTCGCCCGCCCCGCCGCAGACGATCGACAGCGCGCCCTCGGGCAGCACGCCCGCGTTCACCACGTCCTCGACCATGCGCTGGGTGAGCCACGCCGTCGCCGTCGCGGGCTTGGCGAGCACGGGGACGCCCGAGAGCAGCGCGGGCGCTGCCTTCTCCCAAAGTCCCCACGCAGGGAAATTGAAGGCGTTGATCAGGATCGCCACGCCGCGCAAAGGCTGGGCAATGTGCAGCGCCTGGAAGGCCTCGTCCTTGGCAAGGCGCACCATCTCGCCGTCCCTGAGATAGCGCGCGCCGCCCAGAGCGGCGCCTGCGCGGGCGTAGTGCTTCAGCGTGAAAATCGCGCCGTCGATGTCGATCGAGGCGTCGGACTCGGGGGAGCCGGAGTTCGCCAGCGCGATCTCGAAGTAGACCGAGCGGTTCGCCGAGAGCACGTCGGCGATCTTGCCGAGCAGCGCGGCGCGTTCCGCGTAGCCGAGCGCGCGCAGTGCGGTGCCGCCGGCATTTCGCCCATGCGCGAGCGCCGCGGCGAAATCGATGCCGTCGGTCGTGGCGCGCGCCAGCTCGGTGCCCAGCACCGGATCGTGCAGCGCGGCGCCGGGTCCGCGCCCTTCGCTCCACCGGCCGCAGACGTAGTTGGGTAGCTTCATGGTTTGATTCCTCCTGAATTTCGGCCCAGAAAGCGCTCGGCGTTCTCGCAGGCGATCGCGCGCACCGTCGCCGCATCGAGGCCGGCCGCGCCGACCGAGGCGAGCGGGTCCGGATCGCCCATCACGAACGGGAAGTCGGTTCCCACCACGATCTGCGAGGCGCCGAAGGTGTGGATGATGTGCCGCAGCGCCGCCGGATCGAAGACGATGGTGTCGTAATAGAAGCGCCGGGCATAGACGCCGGGCGACTGGGGCATCGCCTCCTTGAGCTTCGGCATCTGGTTCCAGGCGTGCGTGATGCGCGCGATCAGGATCGAGAACACGCCGCCGCCGTGGCTGAACGCGACGCGCAGGTTCGGATGCCGCTCGGCGATGCCGCCCGTGAGCATCGAGGCGGCCGCGAGGCCGATGTCCCCGGGGAAACAGATCACTTGCTCGGCGACGCCGCCGACGATGCGGTCCTGGCCGGCCGGGCGCAGCGCGTGGACGAACACGGCCGCGCCCTTGCGCTCGAGCGCGGCGAAAAACGGCTCGAAGCGCGGATCGCCGATGGAGACGCCGTTGACGTGGCTCGCGATCTCGACGCCGGGGAACTTGAGTTCGTCGATCACGTAGTCCAGCTCGCGCAGCGCGGCGTCCATGTCCTGCAGCGGCACCGCGCCCAGACCGACGAAGCGCGTCGGATGCCGCGTGACCATCCGCGCGATTTCGTCGTTCAGGAAACGCACCATCACTTGCGCGTCGGCAAGCGGGATCCAGTAGGAGAACAGCTCGGGCATCGGCGACAGGCACTGCACGCCGATCGCGTGCCGGTCCATGTCCTTCACCCGATCTTCGGCGAGCCAACAGCTCTGATGCACGGTCCGGTAGTTCTTGCCCTGGATCATCACATGGGCGTGGCAGGCATGCGCCGGCGCCATCGAGGGCCAGGGCACGTCCTTGCCTTTGCCCGCGTAGGGCGGAAAGCGCTCCGGGACGATATGGCAATGGACGTCGATCGCACGCAGCTCGGTCATGGGTTGTCCCGCGAAAATTATGTATTCTAAACGAGCAAGGGGGCTTCGCCCCCTTGCTCCGGCCCCGCTCCCGGACCGGGCTTACAGCGCCTGGCGCGAGATGCGCATCCGGATTGCGCGCATGTCGTCGCCGCGAATCTCACGCAGCGCGTAGCCGACGAACGCGGACACCACGTCCCTGCGCCAGTACAGGTCGAGATCGGTGTTGTCCATCGGCTTCGCCGCCGAGGAGGCCCTCTCGCCCGCCGCGGCGATCGCCTCGTCGCTGAGCTTCTTGCCCACCAGGAGTTCGCCCGCCTTGGTGACGACCGGGCGCGAGGACACCGCGCCGAGCACGATGCGCGCTTCCTCGACCGTGCCGTCCGCGGCCGCGCGCACCGCCGCGGCCACGCCGAGCACCGGGAAGTCGAACGAGCCGCGCCGGCGCAGCTTCCAATAGGTGCTCTTCCAGCCGCCCAGGTCGGGAAGGGACACTTCGGTCAGGATCTCCTCGGGCTTGCGCGTGAGGTACTCGATGCCGTCGTTCTTGTACAGGTCGGCGAGCGCCACTTCGCGCTCGCCCGCGGCCGAGGCGAGCTTCACTTTCGCGCCGAGCGAGATGAGCGCGGGCGCCGTGTCGGTCGATGACACCGCGAGACAGCGCTTGCTGGCCGTTGCGACCCAGCAAGTCTCGCCGTCGCGCTTCATGCAGAAGTCGATCGCGCGGCGCCAGTCCTCGTTCTGGTTGTAGTACGAGCAGCGCGTGTCCAGGCACAGGTTGCCGCCGAGCGTGCCCATGTTGCGCAGGTGCGGCGAGGCGACCTGCGCCGCCGCCTGCCACAGCGCGAGGTAGCGCCCGCGAACCGCCTGAGTGCCCACGACCTCGGTGAGCGTGAGCCCGGCGCCGAGAGTCAATCCCTTGCCGTTGGCAATGCGCTTCAAGCCCTCGACCTGGCGCAGCGACACCAGGTGCGCGGGTGTCTGCTGCCGTCGCTTCATATTGGGCAGCAGGTCCGTGCCCCCGGCGATCAGCATCGCCTCGGGTCCTTCGGCGGCCAGGATGCGCGCGGCTTCGGCCACGCTTCTGGGCGAGTGATACTTGAACCACGGCAATCGCATCATGATGCCGCCACCTCCGCCCGCTTCCGCGCGGACTTCCTGTCCGGGTCCTTGGTCTCGTTGCCGTCGCCCCCTTCGCCGGGGGGCAGCACGAACACCGGTTCGGGATACGGAACCTCCGGGAATCGCTCCGGCCCCACGCGCGGATTCTTGCCCGCGCGCTTCAATTCCAGTGCGCGCAGCACCTTGTCCGGGGTGATGGGGATTTCGTCGATGCGCACGCCCACGGCGTCGTACACCGCGTTCGCCACCGCCGGCATCACCGGCAGGAGCGGCCCCTGGCCGGCTTCCTTCGCGCCGAACGGGCAGTTCGGATCCGGATCCTCGATCAGCATGACTTCCACGTCGGGCATGTCCAGGGAAGTGAGGTTCTTGTACTCGAGCATCGACGGAATCTTGTGCACCAGCGCGCTGGAGAGCTTGGGCGGCAGGCGGCGGAACACTTGTTCCTCCATCAGCGCCTCGCCGAGCCCCATGTACACCCCGCCGATCACCTGCCCGCGCGCGTGCACCGCGTTGATCGCCTGGCCGATGTCGTGCGCGATCCAGATCTTGGGAATATGGATCATTCCCGTCAGCTCATCGACCTCCGTCTCGACCACGCAGGCCGAGAAGGTGTACGCGGGCGACGGGCCCACGCCCGAGCCTTTGAATTTGCCCGGTTGCCTGGGCGGCGCGTAGGAGCCCACCGCGCCCAGGGTGCCGAATTTCGCCTCGGCCAATGCGACGGCCTCGATGAAGCTCATCGCCTTGTTGGAGTCCTCCGCGGCGAACACGCGCCCCTGCGACAGGACCACGCGCTCGGGCAAGGTCGCCAACTGCTCAGCCGCCGCGGCAGTGATCAGGTCGCGTACCCGGCCGGCCGCCTGCATGGCGGCATTGCCCATCATCACCGTAACGCGGCTGGAGTAGGAGCCCAGGTCGATCGGCGTGAGCCCCGTGTCGCCGGTCAGGCAGCGCACTTCGGAGGTGCTGATGCCCAGCACCTCGGCGACGATCGAGGCCAGCACGTCGTCCGACCCCTGCCCGATCTCGGTCGCGCCGCACAGCACGGTGACCTGCCCGCTGCGATCGAGCAGCAGTTGCACTCCCGAATGCGGCATCTTGTTCCAGTAGATCGAAACGCCCGCCCCGCACATGTAGGCGCTGCAGGCAAGCCCGACGCCGCGGCCCTCGGGCAGCTTGCGATGCTTCTGCTTCCAGCCCGAGCGATCCACCACCTGCCGGATGCATTCGGCCATGCCCGTGGAGCCGATCTTCAGCCAGTTCGCGGTGAGCGAATCGGGCTTGGTGACCATGTTCAGCCGCAGCTCGGCCGGATCCATGCCGAGCTTCTCGGCGATCTTGTCCAGCTGCACTTCCTGGCCGAAGCGCGGCTGCGGCGTGCCGTGGCCGCGCTTGGGGCCGCAGGCGGGCTTGTTCGTGAACACGCGGCAGGCCTCGAACTTGAAGCGCGGCAGCTCGTAGGTGACCGGCGTGAGCACCCCGGTATAGAAGGTGCTCGCCGGGCCGTGCGAGCCGTAGGCGCCGCCGTCGAGCAGCGTCTGCAGGTGCATGCCGGTGAGCTTGCCGTCCTTGTTCACGCCGGTGCGGAATTTCATCAGCACCGGGTGGCGGCCGCGGTGCTGGTAGAACACCTCCTGGCGCGTCAGGCAGATCTTCACCGGACGGCCGAGCACGAGCGCCGCCTTCGAGACCACCATTTCGTGGTTGGCCGGGTCGCACTTGCCGCCGAAGCCGCCGCCGTTCGGCGTCGCGATGACGCGGATCTGCGAGGCGGGCAACTGCAGCACCCGCGCGAGCTGGCGATGCAGGTAGTGGGGATTCTGCGTGCTCGTGGAGATCAAGAGCTTGCCGTCGCCCTCGACCGTGGCGAGCGAGGCCTGCTGCTCCATAGGAAGGTGGGTATTGCCCTCGAAGTAGAACAGGTCCTCGAAGACGTGGTCGGAGTTCGCCAGCGCCTCCTCGACGTCGCCGAACTCGTAGGCCTGGTTGCGGTGGATGTTGCCCCGCTCGCCGTAGTCGTGGATGCGCGGCTCGGGATTGGCAAGGCCCTCCTCGGGCGAGGCGATGGTCGGCAGCGGCCGGTACTTCACCTCGATCAGCTCGAGCGCTTCTTCGGCGGTCTTCTCGTCCCGCGCGATCACCGCGGCCACCGGATCGCCGACGAAGCGCACGCGCTCGGGGGCCAGAGGATATTCGTCCTGGGACACCGGCATGATGCCGTAGGGAATGGGGAAATCCTTGCCGGTGAGCACCAGGTGCACGCCCGGATAGCCTCGAGCGCGCGAAACGTCGATCGATTCGATGATCGCGTGCGGATGCGTCGAGCGCAACATCTTGCAATGAAGCATGCGCGGCAGCGAGAGATCGTCGGCGAAGCGCGCCTGCCCGGTCACCTTGGCACGGCTGTCGACGCGCCGGCGCGGCTGGCCGACGACTTCGAGTCTCTTCTTCGCGCTCATGGCTTCACCCGATCTTCATTGATGCAGCGGGCCGCCTGTTGGACCGACTCGACGATCTGGTTGTAGCCGGTGCAGCGGCACAGGCTGCCCGACATCGCCTCCTTGATGCGCTCGGGGCTCGGGTCGGGCTCGTGATCGAGCAGCGCCTTGGCGGTCATCACCGCCCCCGGCGTGCAGTAGCCGCATTGCGAGCCGCCCAGGTCGGCGAACGCCGCCTGCAGCGGATGCAGCCCGGTGCCCTGCGCCAGGCCCTCGATGGTCTCGATCGAGCGGCCTTCGCACTCCACGGCGAGCGTGAGGCAGGAGAGCAGCGGCGCTCCGTCCACCAGCACCGCGCAGGCCCCGCACTCGCCCAGCTCGCAGCCGTGCTTGGTGCCCGTGAGCCCCAGCTCCTCGCGCAGCACTTCGAGCAGCGTCTTGTACGGCGCGAAGGAGACGTCGAGCTCCTCTCCGTTCACCCGCAAGGACATGTGCACGCGACTCGGGACGTCCTTCTCCGATCGAGCGTTCATGGTCAACCTCCGAACAGGACTCCAGGCCGCGGAGCCGCGGCCGAAGATTGTTGGACCTTCAAACAATCAAGCGGATATTACACCAAGCCGCGCCGCCGTATGCAACCGGCCGGCGGAGTTCCCACACTTGCGGCTGGGTCGGCCAGACGCCGCGCTCGACGGCGCGCGGGCCGTCGAACACGAGCCAGCTCTCGCGCCCGTAGTGCGGCAGCGGCCGCGCGAGGGCGGCGAGCGCGGCCGCATCGCGCGCCGAGACGAGCGCGACGGCGCGCCCTTCGCCGGTCCGCAGGGTCCACACCTGCGCGCTGCCGCGGCTCGCGGCAAGCGCGGCTGGCCGCGGCGGCAGTCCCCCGTCGGCGAGCCAGGCGTCGACGTCGGCGTGCAGCCCGATAACCAGCACCGAGGGCGCGCCGCCCCGGCCGCCGCCGCGCTCGAGCAGCTTCGCGGCGAGGCCCTGCGAGGCGGCCTGCACCTCCGCCTGGGCGCTGAGCGGGATCACCATCGGGCTGCCCGCGAGCATGACTTCGCGCAGGATCGGCGGCGCCTCGGCGGCGGCCAGCCTGCGGAACACGCGCAGCTCCGGGTCGAGCATGACCGCGAGCGGCTCGGCGGGGAGGTCGAGCGCCACCGTGTCGCGCTCGCGCGCGATCTCGGCGCGCCGCGCGAGCTCTCCGCCCGCGGTCCGGATCGCAAGCGGCACCGAAAGCGCGTAGGCCGGCGCGCCCTGCGCCAGCGTCACGTTGAGCCGCCAGCCGGAGAGGGTCGGCACCGCCTGTGCGTTCGCGATGCGCAGGTCCGGCGCGCCCGGCCGCTCGAGCCACTGCTCGAAGAACGCGGCGAGGCTCGAACCCGATGCCTGCTCGAACGCGCGGCGCAGATCGTCCCAGGTCGCGAGCCGGAAGCGATGCTCGCGCCAGAAGCGCCGCAGCCCCGCGTCGAATGCCGTCGTGCCGATCGCATCGCGCAGCATGAAGAACAGCATCGCCGCCTTGTTGTAGCCCACGACCTGCGAGGCGCCATGGGTGCGGGAGCTGAAGCGGATCAGCGCCGCATCGTCGCCGGGCGGCATGGCGGCATAGTCGCGCAGCCACGCCAGGCGCGCGGCGCTCGCGGCCTGGGCGCCCTCGCGCTCGCGGTAGGCGTAGTCGGCCATGAAGGTGGTGAGGCCTTCGGACCAGTTGCCGCGCGCATAGTCGGGATAGACGCCGTTGCCCCACCAGTTGTGCAGCACTTCGTGCCCGAGCGAGGTGGCGCGGATGAACGGCAGGCGCAGCACCTCGACCCCGAGATAGGCGAGGGTCGGCATCCCGAATCCGGTGGGCGTGGGACTGGACACGATGCTGAATTCGCTGAACGGGTAGGCGCCGATCCGACGCTCGTACAGGTCGAGGTAGCCCGCGACCGAATCGAGATAGCCGCCCGCGAGATCGGCGATCTCCGGGTGGAAGTAGGTGCGCAGCCGCACTTGGCTCCCGGCGGCGGTGCGCACGCGCCGCTCGTCGACGCGGTATGGCCCCGCCATGAGCGAAATGCCCTCGGCGGGATTCGCGAACTCGAATCGCGCCCGATAGCGCCCGCGGACCTCGCGCTCGTCGAGAAGCCGCCCCGGTACCAGGCCGCGCTGGCCGGCAGGCAGGTCGAGCGCGACGCGATAGCGCTCGAGCTGTCCCTCCACTGCCGGATACCATCCCGATCCGGCGGGAAGAAATGTGCCCTGCGGACCGCTCGCGGGCGCGCCGTAGGTGAGCGTGTCGCGGTGGTCCAGGCTTCGATCGAGCGGCGCCAGCTCGCCGCTCCAGCGCAATTCGATGCGCCGCGCCGCCGGCAGGTCGATCCGCTGCAGCCCGTGCGCATCGGCGGGCCGAATGCCCAGTCGTCGGCCGTCGGCGGTGAGCGAGCTCACCTTGAACCGCGGCGACAGGACGAGCGTGGCCGCGCGCGGGGCATCGAGCGTGATCCTGTCGCGCCCTTCGAGCGTGCGCGACTGCGGATCGATCCGGACCGAAATGTCGTGCAAGGGCGCCGCGGCGGCAAACGCCGCCGGCAGAGCTGCCAACGCTGCAAGAAGCGCAGCCGCCCGGATCATTGCTTCGCGGGAGGAAACTTCGCCGTCAGCTCGACGATCCCGCCCGGCCGCTTCGCCTTCAGCGGCAGCCAGGTGCCCGGCACCATCGCCAATACGACGGCCCTGACTTCCCCGGGCGTCTTGACCGTCCTGCCCGCGACTTCGGTGAGTACGTCGCCCGCCCGCAGGCCGGTGGACTCGGCGACGCTGCCCTGCCTCACCGCCAGGATCTTGACGCCGTCGGGAGCCGCTTCGACCGAGATGCCCAGGAGTTGCGGCGGCGATGAAGGACGCGCGGCCGGCATCCCGAATACGGCCGTGGCGAGCGCCGGCGTGAGTTTGCTGCAATCGCCGTCCGCGTCCCACGGCAGCAGCGAGGCGAGGCGCTCGACGCCCAGAGCGCGAAGCTGATGGGGCACGCCGTCGCCGTAGGAGACGTGGGCCGCGCCCATGATGCCGACGACCAGCGCGCCGGGATTGCGCGACGCCGCTTGCACGAGCGCCTGCGCCATCGCGCGGTCCCAGACCTGTTGCGCTTCGACGAAGCGCCGGAATTCCGCGTCGCCACGCGCCGGCTTGCGGCCCTTCTCGGGATGCTGGGCGTAGACGCTGAACAGCCGGTCGAGATAGGCTTCGCTCGGCGCGGCGGGATCGGAGACGCCTTCGCGCTTCTCGGGCGCGACCGCAGCCAGCCCCTTTTCGCCGACGGTGCGCACGAAATCCCGCTCGACGTTCAGCGCAATCATGGGAATGCGGTTCAGGCGCGCGAAGTGAAACAGCGGCAGGTAGTGCGCGGTTTCGTTTCCCCAGACTTCCGCCCAGTCGGAGGCTTTCAGGAACGCCTCCTCGCTCAGCTCGCCGGCAACCCAGCGGTCGAGCGCCCCCTGGACCCGGCGCGGGAACATCTCGAAGCCGAGAACGAGCTTGGGGTGCAGCGCCGTGAGCGCGGCGACGGTCTGCAACTCCCAGCGATGGTGATCGGGCTTGTCGTGGCTCTCGCCGATCAGCACGACCGATTCCCGCGCCGCGCGCGCGAGCACTTCCTGCGCGGCGACGCGCCCGACTCCGGGGATCGCCCATTCGCCCGCCGGCGCGCAGCGGGCGTGCGCGGTGCCCGCCGCGACGACCGCCGTCGCGGCGAGACTTAGCGCAACGCTTCGGATACCACGACCCGGGTGCAAGAGGCTTGGCACCCTCGAATTGTACCGGACACCGGCTGCGTGAACGGCCTCAGAGCCTGCGTTCGCGCGCGTTCCAGTACCGCTCGAGGTTGTGCACGAGCTGCTCGCTCAAGTGGCAGAAACCCTGTTCGTACGCGTAGGTCGCCATGTAGGCGCGGAAAGTGTCCAGCGGCTCGGCCTGGATGCGGATCGCCTTGCGGTTGCCGCCGGCGCTCACCATGCCCGATCCCAGCGCGTTCGCCACGCATTGTTCGACCGCCTGGTCCAGGTCCGCGCCCGCGACGACCTCGTTCACGAGCGAGCGCGCGTCGGGCGAATCGACGTGGAAGGTCTTGTCGAACATGATCGCCTCGCGCGCGAGCCGCTCGCCCATGAAGCGCGGCAGGCGCAGGTTGGCGGCCCCCGGGATGATCCCTTCCTTGCGCGCGGGAAGGTTGAAATAGGCCCCCGATTCGGCGATCACGTAGTCCATCACCAGCAGGAGCTGGCAGCCCCCGCCGATCGCGAAGGAATCGACTGCGGCGAGCCAGGGTTTCTCCAGGGTCTGCTCCGGCTCTTCGGCGCGGATCTCGTCCGGGGTGTCCGCCATCGCGAGCCCGCGAAACAGCTTGTTCACGAACCCCATGTCGCGGGTGAGATAGAACAGGTAGCTCTGCTTGCCCTGGTAGATGCGGGTCAGATTGATCCCGGCGGAGAAGATGCGCTTCCCCTTGTACTTGGCATGCTCGACCGGGTCGCCGCGGAGCACGCCCATGCGCAGTTCGGGGTGCAGCAGGATGAAGTCGCAGGCGAGCTCCGAGGGGCCGATCGTATCGTCGTCCTCTGCGTTGAGATAACGCGGATGGTGGAAGTGCAGGTATCCGGTCTCGCCCTTGGCTTCCACGCGCACGGGGCCGAGGTCCAGCGCGCCGGTGCGCCGGAATTCCTCCAGGCGCGCGACGGCTTCCGGAGTCGGCCGGAGCATCGCCGTGCACAGATGCAGGCCGATTTCCCTGTCGCTCAACAGCTGCCCGAAGAACAGACCCTGGTGGATCTCCAGCCCGTCCTTGTCCATCTGCATGCTCCGGCTTTCCCGGGCCAGCTCGGCGTGCGTGGGCAGGATGCCGGGGAGCAGATCCGCGGCTTCCCATGCCAGTTCCTCCACGCGCAAGAAGCGCGTGCGCTTTCGGGTGAGGGTGTCGTAGATCGGCGTCCGATACGCGCGGAAAAAGCGCCAGGCGGCATCGGCGAGCAGTTGCACGAGCGCGTTCCCCACCGCCTTCTCCCGGGCAGTGCGCCTGGACCTTGCCGGCAGCCGCGCGAGGAGCTCCCGGCCAAGCTTGCATATGCGCCCGAGCCGTTGCGCATCCTGGGACAGCGATTCTGCGCTCCCTGAAGCCGCCTCGAGGTCATGCAGGAAGGCCCTGGTGTCGGACTCGGGCAAGCCGGCACTCGACAGGCGCTGCCCGCGTTCCCCGACCGGAATGACTTCGATCATGATCTCCTCCTGCTTTCGCCGCTCACCGGTGCAAAACGAAGACGGCGGACCGCAGTCCGCCGTCTATTGTGCAACGCGTGGACTTCAGGCGGGGACGCGGCTCTTCTGTTTTTGTGCCGCAGCCTTGGCGTGCAGCTGCGCATAGGCTCCGTGCGCCGCCGCCTCGGCATCGCCGACGTGGACCGGCATCCCCATGTCGGAGAGCACCGAACCCAGCGCCGACAGGCACAGCATCACGTTGTCCGGACGGCACGAATAGCCCATGATGCCGATCCGCCAGATCTTGCCCGCGAGCGGCCCGAGGCCGGCGCCGATCTCCAGGCCGAATTCGCTGAGCAGCGTCTTCCTCACCTCGGCCTCGCGATCGCGGATCGCCTCGGGTATGTGGACGGCGTTCATCTGCGGCAGCTGGTACTGCTCCTTCACCAGGAACTTGAGCCCCATCGCCTCCAGCCCCGCCTTCAGCGCGATGTGGTGGCGCGTGTGGCGCGCCCAGGCGTTCTCCAGGCCCTCCTCGCGGATGAGCAGCAGCGCCTCGTGCAGGCCGAAAAGCGAGTTCGTCGGCGCGGTGTGGTGGTAGGTGCGCGTGGTCGCGCCCCAGTAGCCCAGGAGCAGGTTCATGTCCATGAACCAGCTGTGGATCTTGTCCTTGCGCGACTTCACGTATTCGACCACGCGGTCGCTGAACGACACCGGCGACAGGCCGGGGGTGCAGGAGAGGCACTTCTGGCTCGCCGAGTAGATCGCGTCGATGTTCCACTCGTCCACCAGCACCGGCGTGCCGCCGAGCGAGGTGACCGCGTCGACGATGGTGAGCGCATCGTACTTGTGCGCGAGCGCGACCAGGGCCTTGGCGTCGGACTGCACTCCGGTGGAGGTTTCTGCGTGCACGAACGCGACGATGCGCGCGTCGCGGTTCTTCTTCAGCGCGTCCTCGAGCTTCTGGGGATCGACCGGCGTGCCCCACTCGTCCTCGACCACGACCGGCACGCCGCCCGAGCGCTCGACGTTCTCGATCATGCGGCCGCCGAACACGCCGTTGCGGCACACGATGACCTTGTCGCCGGGCCTGACCATGTTGACGAAGCAGTATTCCATCCCGACCGAGCCCGGTCCCGACACCGGGAAGGTGAGCGCGTTCTTCGTCTGGTACACGTAGCGCAGCAGCGACTTCAGCTCCTCCATCATCTCGACGAAGATCGGATCCAGATAGCCGATCGCCGGCTGGCTCATGGTCGTCAGTACCCGCGGATGGATTTCCGTCGGGCCGGGACCCATCAGCGTGCGTTGCGGCGGATGGAAGGAGTGGATGCGTTTCGCGGGTGCGTAGGTGTTCATGATTTCACTCCCATGGGGGGATTCGAAAAGGTATTCGCCGTCCGGACGGGACTTGACGCGAACCGGCTTCTTCGCGCCGGCCTCGTTCAGCACCTCCACCGCGGCGATCCGGCCGCCGGTGGCGCGCTCGACTTCCATTGCCCAGCGCGCCGGCACGTAGCCGGACTTGACCCAATTATTGACCACCGCCCGATCGAGCCGGAAGGCGCGGGCGACTTCGGCCTGACTGCCGAAGATCTCTACGAGGCGGGTGGCGCAGTTCATCGTCTGGCGCTAGCCTAGCATGTCAAACTGAATTTGACAAACCAGAAATGCCCGGCGCGTTAAACCTAGCGAATTCAGGCCTTCAGGCTTCGGCGTGCACGCGCAGCAGGCCCGGAATGGTCTCGGGCGGCCGCCGGCCGAATCCGCACTCGGCGGCGATACCGAAATCGCGCAGGTGGGCTTCGGCGGCGGCGATGCGCTTCCGGGTGCCGTCGACGCCGTCGCTGTCGTGCACGAGTCCCAGAAAGAGCTTCGTCCCCGGATGCAGCTTCAGGCCGCGCAGCGGCGCGAAATAGGCGCCGTCTGTGCGATCCGCGGGGACGGGCATGTGGATGTAATCGATGGGCCGCTCGAGCCGTTCGGCGAGCCGGTTGTGGACTTCCACCATGTTGGCGGTGCTCTCGGGCTCCTTCCAGTGGCGGCCGCCATAGCTGCCGTAGCAAAGATGCACGCCCAATTGCACTCCGCGCGGCACCCGGTCGCAGTGCAGCGCCAGCCGCCCGATGACGCCCTCCTCGAGAGCGGCGCCCTTCGCGTCGGCGAACCAGGCGTGGCGCACGCCCTCCCATTGGCCCATCTCGGTCGAGACGTCCCACTGGATCGCGAGATCATGGCGCGGGATGGCGGCGACGATCTCCTCCATTTCGCGAAGCAGGCACTCGCGGTAGACCGGCTCGACGAGGGTATGGTGCTCGTAGACCACGTGCGCGTTGAGGAACGCCGCCGCAGTCGGCAGCGCGACCTGGAAGCGCAGGTGCTTCGGCACCGCGCCCTCGCCGCGCAGCCGACACAGCACCCGGTAGGACTCGATCGCGGCCTCGGGGTAACCCAGCCTGCCGATGCGGATGTCCTCGCCCTGCACGCCCGTTCGCAGGCGCAGGCGCGGCGGCGGCGGCGCGCCGCACTCTACGACGTCGCCGCCCTTCCAGGTGCGCGTGCCTTCGGTGGGATGCGTGATGCGGCCGCCGGCGACGAGCTCGGCCGGGTCGACCTCGAAGGCGGGATTGTTCTCGAGGGCGCTGCGCAGGCGCAGGACCCAGGTCGAACGCTCCCCGGTCTCTCCGTCCGGAATGCGCGTCATGCGAGCGCCGAGCAGGGACCCCACCGTTCGAAACACCTCTTCGCTGTCGCGCAAGCCGACGCTGCCCACGAGCAGCACCTCGCGCGGGTGATCCGGCTGCGAACCCATCATTCAATTACCTCTGAAGAGTGAAGGAGCGTCCCCGCGCAGCGCTCATTGCACGTGCTCTTCCGACAGACGGACGGAAGTCGAAGCCGCCGCCCGCGCCGGGCCGAGGCGGCCGAGCAGGGGCAGCTTGATCGCAGGGTCGAAAGGATTGAGTCCGAACGCGAGGCCGAGCAGGTTCAATTCGAGGCCTTCCACGGGGCTCGCGGTCAGGCCGGCGAGACCGAACAGCGACACCTGGACACCGCGGCCGCTCGGCGCCGAAGTGACGAGCTTCGCCCCGGAATAGTCCTTGCCGATCGCCGTCGGCGGCAGGTCCACCTCGAGCTCGGGCACGGCGCGCGCGACCCAGGCCGTGAAGGTGTTCGAGTTCGGCCCAGCGCAGCCGCCAGCCGATCACCTCGTAGACGGTATAAGCAGGGGCGCCGGCCGGCTTGACCGCGATCCAGGTATGTACGCCGAACACTCCGCGCCAACCCACGGCGCGCGCCGCGTACACCTGCACGATGGCCTCGCGCGCCGACGCCGGGTCGGGTGCGAGGCCCACCGGCTCCCGGCTCGCGGTGCGCCAGTCCTGCGCGGTCACGCGGCCCACCATCGCCAGCGCGAGGGCCAGCACGCCCGCGGCGATCGCATAACCGGTGATGTTCAAGCCCTTCCTCACCTACTCGTGGACCGGAATCTCTCCGCGTAGTTCCGGCGGGTCGAACGCACGGTCCCCGTCCTGGGTCGGATGGCCGCCAGGCTTCAACCCCACGAAGTCGAACAGTCTGCGGTCGAACAGGTGCGAGGGCACGAGGTCCGAGAGCGCGCGGAACATCGATTCCAGCCGCCCCGGGTGGCGCTTGTCCCACTCGCGCAGCATCTGCTTCACCTGCTTTCTCTGCAGCGTTTCCTGCGAGCCGCACAGGTCGCAAGGAACGATGGGGAACCGCCTCGCGATCGCGTAGGCCTCGAGGTCCGCCTCGGTCACGTACGCGAGCGGTCGGATGACGACGTGCCGGCCGTCGTCGGAGACAAGCTTGGGCGACATCGCCTTCATCTTGCCGCCGAAGAAGAGATTCAGGAAGAACGTCTCCAGAATGTCGTCGCGGTGATGGCCCAGGGCGATCTTCGTCGCACCGATCTCCGCTGCGACGCGGTAGAGCGCCCCGCGCCGCAGCCGCGAGCACAGCGAGCACATGGTCTTGCCTTCGGGGACCAGCCGCTTGACCACCGAGTAGGTGTCCTGGACCACGATGCGGAAGGGGATGCCGCGCGATTCGAGGTATTCGGGCAGCACGTGAGCGGGGAAGCCCGGATGGCGCTGGTCGAGGTTCACCGCGACGATCTCGAAATCCAGCGGCGCGTGCTCGCGCAAGAGCAGCAGCGCATCGAGCAGCCCGTGGCTGTCCTTGCCCCCCGAGAGGCACACCATGACCCTGTCGCCCGCGCCGATCATGTCGAAGTCGGCGACCGCCTGGCCGGTGAGCCGGCGCAGCCGCTTCTCCAGCTTGTTCGCCTCATGCGCCTGCTTGCGCAGGGTCTTGCCGTCGGGTGCGTTCATGGCGTTCGAGATAGGCTAGAGGTTCACGCTGCGCCCGCCGTCGACGGTGAGCACGTGGCCGGTGACGTAGGGGGCCTCGGCGATCAGATAGTACACCGCGCGCGCGATGTCGTCGGGCTCGCCGACGCGCTTGAGCAGCGTGTTGGAGATCACCCGCTGACGGCTGACGGCGTCGAACGAGCCGTCCTCGGGCCACAGGATCGGGCCCGGCGCCACGGCGTTCACCCGCACTTCGGGCCCGAGCTCGCGCGCGAGCGAGCGCGTGAGCCCGATCAGGCCCGCCTTGGCGACGCTGTAGACGACATAGTTCTTCAGCGGCCGCTCGGCGTGGATGTCGGCGATGTTGACGATCACGCCACCGGTTTTCTTCAAGTGCGGGGCGGCGGCCTGGGACAGGAACATGGGCGCCTTGAGATTGCTGCCCATGAGATCGTCCCAGTCCTCGGGCGTGATTTCGCCGAGCGGCGTCGGATAGAAGCTCGAGGCGTTGTTGACCAGGGCGTCGATGCGCTCGAAGCGCGCCAGCGTATTGCGCACGATCTCGGCCAGCCCCGAGGCATCGAGCAGGTCGGCCTGCACGAGCGCCACGGAATGGTCGCGAACCGCGTTCAGCTGCGACTGAAGGGCGTGCGCGTCCCGCTCAGAGGCATGATAGTGGAGCATCAGGCTCGCGCCTTCGCCGTGCAGCCGCCGGGCGATCGCGGCCCCCACGCGCCTCGCCGCCCCGGTGACCAGCACCACCTTCCCTGTCAGCCCGCTCTCCATGTCCTAGAATGATACCGGATTCACTCGACGGTCCATTCCATGCCGCTTCCCGAACCCACGGCCGAGGCGCTCGCGCACAGCGGGCGATTGGCGCAAGTCATTCAGGCCGAGATCGGCGCGAAAGGCGGCTGGATCGGCTTCCAGCGCTACATGGAGCTCGCGCTGTATGCGCCGGGGCTCGGCTATTACATGGCGGGCGCCAGGAAGCTCGGCCGCGAGGGCGACTTCGTCACCGCGCCGGAATTGACGACGTTGTTCGGCGAGACGCTCGCGCGCCAGGTCGCGCAGGTCATGGACGCAGGCGCAATGGCGGCGGAGGGCGAGGTGCTGGAAATCGGCGCCGGCAGCGGCGCGCTCGCCGCATCCCTGCTGACGGAGCTGGAGCGCCTGGAGCGCCTGCCGCGCAGCTACCTGATCCTCGAGCTTTCGGCCGACCTGCGCGAGCGCAGCCGCGACACGATCGCCTCGCGCGTGCCTCACCTCATGGAGCGCGTCGCCTGGCTGAACCGGCTTCCGCCCGCGTTCACCGGCGTCATGGTCGGCAACGAGGTGCTGGACGCGATGCCCGTGCACGTCGTGCGCGCCACCGCTCAGGGCATCGAGGAAGGCGGGGTCGAGACCGCGCCCGGGGGTTCGGCGATGCGCTGGGCGTGGCGGCCGGCCGCCGGCGAACTGCTCGAGGCCGCGCGCGAGCTCGCGCTCGAGCCGGGCTACACGAGCGAGATCGGGCTCATCGCGCGCGCCTTCGTCGCGAGCCTCGCAGGAGTGCTCGAGCGCGGCGCCGCGATCTTCATCGACTACGGCTTCCCGGGGCCGGAGTATTACCATCCGCAGCGCAGGCAGGGCACGCTCATGTGTCACTACCGGCATCATGCGCACGGCGACCCGTTCTTTCTCCCCGGGCTGCAGGACATCACCAGCCACGTCGATTTCAGCGCCGTGGCGCGCGCGGGCACCGACGCCGGCCTGGACTTGCTCGGCTACACCACGCAGGCGCAGTTCCTCATCAACTGCGGCATCACCGAGGTGCTGGGCCGCGTGGACGCGGAGGACGCCGAGCGCTACCTGCCTCTCGCGAACCAGGCGAACCGGTTGTTGTCTCCCGCCGAGATGGGCGAGCTGTTCAAGGTGATTGCGTTCGGCAAGGGAATCGTGGCTCCGCTTGCCGGCTTTGCGGACGGCGATCGCCGGCACACCCTGTAGTCTCCTATCACCCACGTGTTGACGAAATTGGCGAGGATTTTGGGTCTACATAAGTCTCGTGATTTTGCGCAGTTGCAACTTCGCAACTGCGCAAAATCACGAGATTTGGGATGGAAAATCACGGCAACGGTTCCGGCCGTGCAGGATTGGCGAAGAATGCGCAGCTTCTCACCGATGGCCATCCTGCGTGCCGCGGCTCTGGCGGCTGCGCTCGCGACCGCGGCCGCGGCGGCGGCGCCCGAGGATGCGCGGGAGGCGGTCGCCCAGGCGCGCAAGCGCTGGGCCGAGAGTCCGCACGGACCGCTGCTCGAGCGCATCCTTCCGCCGACCTTCGAGCCCTCGCAGCTTCCCGATCCGGCGGCCCCCGGCGCGCAACTCGTGGTCCGGTTCTGCGTCCAGTGCCACAACCTTCCCAACCCGGCGATGCACGACGCGGCGAAATGGCCACGCGTGGTCGACCGCATGGTCCTGCGCATGGAGGGCAAGGGCAACCTCGGCGAGCTGATGCAGGACATGATGGCGGGCGTCTCCGCGCCGAGCGCGGAAGAATCGCGGCGCATCGTCGCCTACCTGCGGAAATACGCGCTGCGTCCCCTGGACCCGAAGAAGTATCCCGACGTGACGCGCCCCGAGGCCCGGGCGTTCAGGCTCGCCTGCCAGCAATGCCACGCGCTGCCCGATCCGAGGCGACATACGGAAAGCGAGTGGCGCTCGGTCGTCGCGCGCATGGAAAAGAACATGCAGTGGATGAATCGCGTCGTCGGCACGCGTCACGACCCGGACGAACCTCAGTTGAGGGTCGAGGAGATCATCGGATTCCTCGCCCGGCACGCGCGCAAACAGTGAAGGGGACTCGTCCCCCGTTCAAGTCGCGCGCAGCCAGTGCAGGATCCGGTCCGCGACCCTCTGCCAGCCGCTGTCGAGCATCATCGCGTGGCCGATGTCCGTGAAGATCTCCGCCTCGGTGCCGTAGGCCCTGGCGCAGGCATGCACCTGCTGCGGCGAAACCATGACGTCGTGCTCGGCGCCCAGGACCAGCATGGGCGGAACCTGCATGCGCCAGGTCTGGGGCAGGTCGAAAAAAGTCATGTCCCAGATCGCGCGCGGCGACTCCGGCTGCATGAGCGTGTAGTAGCGCTTCAGCCGGTCCAGCGCGATCGGGCCCGAGAACAGCGCCTGGCGCAGCGCATCGACAGAAGCCCGTCCGTGATAGAGCAGCGCGTTCAGCTCGGTCAGCAGCTGCGGCTTGAGCAGCGCGAGGCTCACCGATGAGGGCATCAGCCCGTGCGGCGGCACCGAGGCGACCAGCACGACCGCCGGCAGCGCCGCCTGTTCCAGGTACTTCTGCACCACGAGCCCGCCCATCGAATGCGCGACGAGCACGGGCGAGGTGCCGATGTGCTCGATCGCCTCGGCGAGGTCGTCGACGTAGTGCCGGATGCCGTGCAGCGAAATGCGGTCGCGGCCCTCGCTCGCACCGTGGCCCCGCACCGAGAGCGCATAGCAGCAGTATCCCGCACCTGCGAAGTAGGGCATGAAATGCTCCGCCCAGCACCACGCGCCGGTGAAGGCGCCGTGCAGGAAAAGCAGCGGAGCATCGCCTTCCGGATCCGGCCCGCATTGCAGCAGCTCCAGGCGCCCGAACGAATCGACGCGCCGGGTCTCGTGCACCGCCGTATCCATCTACCCGTCTACGCCGGGACGGCCATGCCGCGCTTCACCGCCGGCCGCGCCGAGATTGCGTCGAACCAGCGCTTGACCGCGGGAAAATCGGACAGGTCGGTCCTGTGGAAGTCATGGCGCGCCACCCACGGGTAGGTCGCGATATCGGCGATCGAGTATTCGCCGGCGAGGTATTCGACTTCGCCCAGGCGCCGGTCGAGGACGCCGTAGAGGCGGTTCTTCTCCTTGGTATAGCGCTCCAGCGCATAGGGTATCGGCTCGGAGTGCCGAAGGAAGACGTGCAGTTGCCCGAACATCGGACCGACCCCGCCCATCTGGAACATGAGCCACTCCAGCGCCTTGTACTTGCCTCGCGCACTCGCGGGAAGGAACTTGCCGGTCTTTGCCGCGAGGTAGACGAGGATCGCGCCAGACTCCATGAGCGTGATCGGCCCGCCCTCGCCGGCGGGGCCGTCGGAGTCGACGATCGCCGGGATCTTGCTGTTCGGATTGATCGCGACGTATTCCGGCGTGAACTGCTC
>Ga0082335_1004968_pt1 | contig 19093 bp, 11 predicted proteins | sample Subgrocontami58m_FD_72375 | JGI IMG/M metagenome (GOLD analysis project Ga0082335, IMG submission 72375) | Subsurface groundwater microbial communities from S. Glens Falls, New York, USA - GMW37 contaminated, 5.8 m (SPADES assembly) (version 2) ... | reverse complement strand
TGGAGTGATTGCTGACGAGGGAGGAGTAGGCGGTAGTTTTGGTTGGGAGCAAGCAGCCAAAAGCGTTAATCCTATCAATAGAAATGAAATCCTTGCCATACTCCACTTCATGAGGCTATTTATACCTTAATCCAAATGTTGCTGTCAAGGTCAAGATAGCTTGAGGTATTGCTCAATTTATTTACAGTAAGAACAACAGAATCTGGTATATCTACTTGTATTCTACGAAAGTGCTAGCAGTCCTTAGAGCAAAACAATTAGCCAATTAGTGCTGCCCACGGGCTCATAAGTTATCCCGCCCGAGTGATTATAACGACGGGATAGCCTTATGGGCTGGGCAAACTCCTTGGCCACTTGGGACACCTCGACCGAGGAGTCACGTGGAGCGGACTAGCCAATACCGTGCTGTATCACTTGCCTATGCGAAATACCTTAGTGCCACAGACAGGACATACACCCGCTGTAGCGGGACGCTTGTTCTTCATTACTATGGACCTGGGATTCTTGATTTCCTTTTGTGCTTTGCACTTTAAAACAGTATGCTTTCACTTCACCCTCATTGAGTGTTTACTATCTGGACTTAATTGGCTACAAGGTAGCAGAAGGAAAACTAACTGTCAATACCTTTCTATCACAGCGGCCACAATCTAAGGTGCATGGTTCTGTTTACTGAAATCCTTATTCGCAAATACAATTTTACCAGAACTTTTTGCTGGTTTTACCTCGACTCAAGGCCTAGCCAGGGTAATCCAGTAAATGAAGATTACACAATACATCCAATTGTGTAACCCCTTCAGTAAGGTATCGTAGAGCTAATTTCTGATGGGTAATTAATACCGGATTTGACAATGCCTTTATTCTGAACAATAATTGCGGCGGGTTTAAAATAGCCTTAACAACCCTTAAAAATAAGGAGGATGCTAAAATGGGTGTCGAAGAGTCCGGAAATCACACGAATGTTGTAGACTGGCAAGAAGAAGCGGACGTGGTGGTTGTAGGATTTGGCGGTGCCGGAGCAGTTGCGGCCATAAGTGCCAAAGATGCCGGTGCGGACGTAATAATCCTGGAAAAGCAGTCGCAGGTGAAACATACACCCAGCACCATGATGAGTGGTGGAGGACTACATGTAGCCAATAACATCAAAGAAGCAACCAAATATTATAAGGCAATTGCCTTTGGGATAGGATTACCTGATAATTGTGGGGATCCCCCTCACGTTTACCCGTTATATCCTGAACAGTTAGTTGGTGAGATCAGCCAAAGCTGGGCCGAGGGAGTGGTTGAGACCAGCAAGTTCCTGACTTCTCTGGGTGACGTAAGTATAAAAGAAGCCATTCCACATCCAGCTTTTCCCTCGTTTCCAGGCGCCCTGAGTTACGGTGTAATCAGTGTGGAAGGGGGTGGTATCGCCCTTTTTAACCTTATGGCAAAGGCAGTAGAAAACCGCGCCATTAAGGTGCTCTGGGAGCATCCGGGGAAAACACTGATTTTCAACGCACGACGCGAAGTCATTGGTGTGGCATCAAAGCTCGGAAATAAAATCGTTAATGTAAAGGCTAAGAAGGCGGTAGTGCTGTGTACAGGGGGTTTTGAGTGTGATGAAGAGCTTAAACGGGCTTTTCTCCCTGGCTGGGGATGGACTTTTATCGGGAATCCGGGCAATACCGGAGATGGCTTAAGAATGGCAATGGAGGCTGGAGCCAAACTGACGCATATGTTCCGGTGCGCAGCAAGGGTAACCGCCGGGGGTATAATAGCTGACGCAATAGGCACCGGCTTCAACTGCCGTATAAGTGAACCAGGCAGAATTATGGTAGACAATTACGGCAAAAGGTATTGCAACGAACTGCTTGCTTCTATAGACCCCGACCGTTACCAGTTTTATAAACAGGTAATCACGTATGATACTTCCAGACTCGAATATCCGAGAATACCGAGCTGGCTCATTTTTGATGAGCAAGTGAGGCAAAAAGGGCCCGTGGTTCAAACCATCTATGGAGCCCACGCGGCTGGTATTTACAAATGGAGCCAGGATAACAATGCTGAAATAGAAAGAGGCTGGATTTTAAAAGGCAGTAACATTGAGGAGTTGGCGAAAATAATTGCTACTCATCGTGACAATCATAGCAGAATGAAACTAGACACGCTGATTGAGACTATCCTCCGTTTTAATAAATTTTGCAATGATGGCGTAGATAGAGATTTTGGACGTCCTAAAGAGTTTCTAGGTCCGCTAGCAACACCACCATACTATGCTGTCGCTGAATATCCAGGCGGGCCTAATACTGAAGGAGGTCTAATCAAGAATGCCAAGTCTCAAGTGATAAATATCTTCGGCAAGCCGATACCCAGGCTCTATGCTGCTGGGGAAATTGCTTCTGCATGGAATTTCCTTTATCAAGCCGGAGGTAATCTTGCTGAGTGTGTAATATGTGGGCGCATCGCTGGTAAAAATGCAACGCAAGAGAAGCCATGGACATCTGGTAAGAGCGATGGCTAACAGGATGAGTAATCTACATAGATAAATGAACCGGATGCAGAACAATACGTGGCCTTTTAGACCGGGGAATAATCCAATGAACACATTAAAGGGGAACATATGAAAATAGAACATACAGAAATTTTGCCTATTATTATGCCCAAAGATGATCCAGAATGGCGGTTTGCATTGGGGGCATCGCCGGAAATCCGTGGTTTCATTATCAAAATGACCGCTGACAGTGGACTCGTTGGGTTAGGCTATACCAGCGGTGCATCTCACATGGGCAGTAGTTTAGGTGGGATTCGAGCCGCTCTGGAAGAATATACCGAGTTGCTAACAAGCCAAGACCCCTTTGATACAGAGACGCTCTTTGGGATTATGGATGACACGCTCTCAGGTAACAATGAAGCTAAAGCAGCTATTGATATGTCTCTGTATGACTTGCAAGCCAAAGCTCTGGATTTGCCGCTCTATGCCCTGCTTGGGGGAAAGGTCAGGGAGGAGATCCACGTAATCCGTCTCCTGGCTATTAAAGAGCCCCTTCAGATGGCAACTAATGCTCTCCGGTTAGTGGAGCAGGGCTACTCCTATATAAAAATCAAACTAGAAGGAGAACCAATAAAAGACCTGGACCGAGTGAAGGAAATACGAAGAGCAGTGGGAGATGGTATCCACCTGACGGTCGACGCTAACCAGAGCTATACCACCAAGGTTGCAATTAATACCCTTAAAGGAATGTATCAATACGGTATCGAGTCGGCAGAACAACCTGTCAGGGCTGACGATTGGCAAGGCTTGGCGGCTGTCACTCGGGCAGTGGATTGTTTAGTCGAAGCCCACGAGAGTGCTGGAACTGTCGAGGATATATTCCGTCTGGTCAAGGATAGAGTAATCGACAGCATCAACTTAAGCATCGTTAATCTTGGTGGTCTGCGCAACGCTAAAGTGGCGGCCGCCATATGTAAAATAGGGAATGTTTCCTGCCGTGTCCAGGGCATAGGTAGCCGGATTCTTTCTGCGGCATCCATGCATTTTGTGGCGTCAACTCTAAATATATCTTATGCCTGCGAGGTTGGTGAGTTCTCCAGATTCTTAAATGATCCGGCGGAGGGGCTTGAAGTAGACCATGGCAAACTGAAAGTACCTTCTCTTCCTGGAATCGGGGTGTCGCTCCGAAGTTGAGCACTTTGCCAAGTAATTCGGTAACGTTCGGGGCTACTGGGTGACCGATTTACATTGAAAAAAGGGTGTAAAATGGCAACGCATCCTGTTAATCTGACCCTTCTCCTATTTGAATCAGGGGGTTACGTCATGGTCAAATTTTTAATTTTCCTAACACCCCTACCTTGACAACCCCCTAATAATATTAGCGCCCCACAAGCTTATTGAACCACTTATCCCGGAATAACTGACTAGCCTTTCCCATATTGTCTACTGAAAGCACAAACGGGTTATTCATAGATGTCTGTACAGCTTGTGGTCTAATGTCAGGGACGTCCTTGCGCACCATCTTGCTGCCCATGCGCTCACCTGCTAGGGTCTGCCCTTCCCGGCTAAAAATCCAATTTAGGAAGACGCGGGCTGCATTGGGGTTAGGCCCTTTGGCAATAGCAGCCACCGCTGCCGTGGAAAGCACTACCCCGTCCTTCATGTCTATAGCACGGATGGGAGCCCCCTCCAGGGCAAATCGGCTCGCCTCAGAATCTGCGACCACTACAATAATGTCGTTTTCACCTCTGGCCAGCTTCAGAAGCTCGTCAGCCGGTGATACGACAAAGTGCAATTCCTGCCGGTATAATGCCCGGATGTAGTCCTCATCCCACACCTTGTTATCCATAAGGACTACCATAACCGAGTAGACAGTAGCACCAACATTGGGTTCACCAAAGCTCATCTTTCCTTTCCACCTGGGTAGCAGTAAGTCTCTCCAGGACTGGGGCACCTCCTCTGTCTTAACCAGCTTGGTATTTATGTAGGGATTGTAGACAAGGAGGCGCCATGTCAGGTTAGCCTTATCCTGAGTGTCCATGGCTGTGGGATCCACCAACCAGACTCCCTTCTCCTTCAAAACGGGGAGGTCATCGGCCACCGAAGTTAACACCCCTTCTGGCTTCATAGCGTTTATGGCAACGGTACCGCCTTCAGTTATATCTGCCACTTGTTGACCCATGCGCTTCTCTGTCTTAAACCGCTCGGCGAATTCCGCCCCACGGCCGGTGGTAATCTCCACAGAGATACCGTATTTTTCCTTGAAAGCCCTAGAAATGGCCAAACCTGTGTCGCCCAACCAACTATAACTATAGGCATTAACTTTTCCCTCTTTCCTGGCCGCCGCAACCACTTTAGCCCAGGCGGCATCCTCAGCGATTGGAGATGGGAGGTTAGGGTTAGATACGGATACCGGTGCAGATGAGGGTTGAGGCACCAATGGGGCTGGAGTTGTCTGAGGCTTGCAAGCTGCCAAAAGCGCTGCAAGAATTGTAACAAAGGCAAATAAAGTATAAAATTTTCTCATATTGACCTCTCTTTCGGTTTTCTAAGCATGAAAATTGATAACACTTTATACCATGCTGTCCAAGTTTTTGCAACACTCATTGCTTGTTTATCAGTCAAAGATGTATAACTGACCCTTATCAGATATCCCCCAATTCTACCTAGGGCACTTTTCATCGGTATGTTCAGGGCCAGTCACAGTTTAAGTGGGCGTTACATCCATACCATGCTATGTATGCTTTTCACTTCACCGATATTCTCAGAGTTCTTGGCCGGTTCTGAATCCCTCAGAGCTAAGTTCTCAGGGTTCTTGGGCCAATGCCTGAATCCCTCAGAGCTAAGTTCTCACGGTTCCCAGCCGATGCGAGAACTCTTCTCAACGATGTTCTCACGGTTCCCGGCCGATGCGAGAACTCTTCTCAGCGATGTTCTCACGGTTCCCGGCCGATGCCTGAATCCCTCTGAACAAAGCTCTCAGTATTCTTGGCCGTTGCCTGATGCCTCAGTTGGCTTCCTGCAAGATGAGGATATTATTGGGAGCTAGGGAAGTCAGTCATCAGAACTTGAGTATTTGAGGAGAAATCTATGCCTGATGTTGAGGGAATTTAGTTAGCATCTCCTGCCCCCCCCTTAAGCAATCGCCTGAAAATCTTGAGCAGTCTGAGGAATAAAGGCCGCTCTCGCCATGGTCACATGTAAGCACTGCGGTGAACGGATGCCTCGAACCTCGATGCTGACCCATGGAATAATATTCAGAAGAACTATTGAGAGCACCAGGAGGAAAGCGAAGATTAAGCTAAGCACCTCGCTTTAATAGACTATACTATTTCTCATTGCTCGCCTCGCTACCAACATGAACACCATATGGTAATCGTAGGTCTACCGGATTTAAATTATAATCAGTGCATATATGCCCGGCGCGGTTGGCCCTGCCAGAACTCCTGGTCGTCAGGAGACTCTGGGTTCTTGGCACTGTCAGAATCCCCTGGTTGTCAGGAGACTCAGGGTTATTGATGTCTGATGCCTCAGTCAGCTTCCTGCAAGTGAAGATATTGGGAGTGGAGACAAGTCCGTTGCCAGAATTTGAGGATTTGAAGAGAATCCAGCATCCGCCGACTCTGTTTAAGCAATCTTCTAACAATATTAAGCAGTCTGAGGAATAAACGCCTGCTCCGGCCGTGGCTACATGTACACGGTGCGTGTTTTTTTTAGGAGAAGCGTTTAATATGAATCTTGTGGAATCCGTTGCCCTTATACTTGAAAGCACCGTCCAGTTTGGATTCTATCCTTAGTCAAGTATCCCACAGAAAATGTTAAATCCTCGATGAGATTGTTCCCTGGGATTGCCAATCCTGCCTCCGAGCTAGCACCAAAGAACACCGAAGACCGATCAGTACCTCCACAGAATTAAGAGGTCGCGAAGTTTAGTTGCTTTTGGCTGTTTTGGCTGAATTTCGGCTGGCAACAGGCTACCTCACAGTAAAATTTTGGGCACCCGACTTCCCTCAGCTCCAATAGGCTATTCTGCTCGGTCTGTTGCTCGCCATCAGACTCTCCACCAGGTGGTTTGACTGAGGCCATCAGTTCGTGGGCAGTAATCGTATTGCGCATGGACTGGATGTAACGCCCCCTTAAACTGTGACGACGCTGAACATTCCGATGAAATGTGCAGTGTTCAAATAGGTCATATGGCGGTTAAGTGGTTCAGCATCGTGCTGTGACCGTACTGTGAAACATATCTCGCTCGTCATCATCATGAAAACCTTGATATGGGTTGTTTGTACCGCATAAGGTCAATTCCCGGGCCACCATTCTTTTACCATCAAATCATCGTTTCCTCAACATATTCTGCGAGTGCCCATTGGGATGATTCGGTTAAAGGGCATCAAAGTCCCTCAGCTTCAAAAACTATATAAAATACTAGAATTCATTTTTGACAGCCACTATGTTAGGGAAAAGCATATAGACCACCTGTACAAAAACTCGATCCTACTTGGTTCGCCTCCATTTTCTCCGCATCTTCAAATATGTACGATTCTATTTGCTAATTTGACAGGAAAGCAGTATGATGCTAAACTTCTCCACATCTTTTCAAAAAAACTAACTGGCTCAACTAAGGGAGGTAAAGATCTATGTTCACGCTAAAGAACTTGAGAAAATGGTCACCTGGTATCGGCTTATTCTTGCTCTTAACTCCCCTGCTTGTCTCGTGCCGGGTCACTAATGTTCCTAACGCGCCCTCAACGAACATATCACCTCCTGCATCTGCACCCGCTGTTCAGGTTGCAACCGTTGAAATTAGCCCCACAGAGGCTGCCTGGTCCAAAGTGGTAGAGGCGGCAAAAAAAGAAGGGAAGGTCAATGTTTATAGCTACAACATGACCGGCGATGTCGGCGTAGCAGTGGCTAAAGCCTTTAAAGAGAAATATGGTATTGATGTGGAAATACTTACCGGGATGGCAACCGCCCTCAATGAAAGGATACTTACGGAACAACGGATGAAAACTGTTGTAGCCGATATACAGGATTCCAACTCTTCCAATACGGGAAATATAAAGGATGCCGGAGCGACTGTTGGTTCCCCAGATCTACCGTCCCTCCGGCAAAGCGGGGGATGGAGGGTTGATCCCTGGGCTAGCGACCCGGAGAAGCATATTATAATACATACTGTAGCCTACTTCACCAGTTTTATAAATACGGACGTAGTAAAAGCATCGGATGAACCCAAGTCGTTTCGTGAGTTGACCCAGTCCAAATGGCGAGGCAAAGTAACACAAACGGATCCCAGGGTTGTCAGCAGCTCCGGAAACTTTTTCACAACCTTATTGCAACGTAAACTTATGGACCAGGAAACTATAAAAGCCATAGGGACAAACGTGAACTACGTAAGCACCGACCAAGAGTCGAGGACAAGTTTGATCCAGGGAAGATACTCCCTTATCCTTATGGTCAGCCCCGGCTCGTTTGCTACGACTCTTAAAGAAGGGATTGCACTACCCGTAAAGCCTGTGGCTCTGGAAGAGGGCACTATGGTTACAAACAGAGCAATGGCAGCTATAAAGGGTAGTCCGCATCCTAATGCGGCCAAATTGCTAATGAACTGGCTCCTTAGCCAGGAAGGACAAACTGTCTTCCTTAAAGCTGTTGGGTTGCCTCCGGTGCGAAGCGACGTACCTGACTTCACTCCCCCAACCATGCGCTTTACTCCTGTAAAAATCATTGCTCCAACACTGGAAGAGGAGAAGGAAAACCTGCGTATGTTCAAAGAGAACTTTCTGGCTAAGCTATGGGGCAGATAGTCCATGGCTCCGTAGTAGTTCAAATGATACTGCAAGCCAGGAATAGTAAAGTCTCAAAATTAACTGGAAAACACAAAGTGATTTTGCTGAACAACATCTTTTTCAACGAACTTAGCGTATGGTTTGCAAGATAGGTAGAGTGATGAAGTTTAATATAGGCATTGATATTGGGGGTACGTTCACTGATGGCGTAGTTATAGACGAAAAAAATGATGTCCACCTTTTTAAGACACCAACTGTACCGCACAATCCGGCCATCGGGCTTTTCAATTGCGTAAAAAAGGCAGCAGCATACTTCGGACTTGCTCCTGATAATTTTCTAGGAAATGTAGATAAGTTCGCTGTGGGGACTACTATTGCTACCAATGCCCTGATCCAGGGCAATGTTGCTTCCACGGGATTGATCACTACTAAGGGTTTCAAAGACGCTTTACTCATTGCCAGGGAGGGACGAGAGTATCTTCCCATAGATATACATTGTGAACGGTTCCCCCCACTCATCCCCCGGCGAATGATTGAAGAGGCAACGGAAAGGGTTGACCGGTACGGTCAGATAGTAACACCTTTAAACGCTGCTGAAACTGAAGCTACTGTTGAGCGTCTGGTAGCTAAGGGGTGCGAATCCATAGCTGTTAGCTTCTTATGGAGTTTCCAGAATCCAGTACACGAACGCCGCCTCCTGGAACTAATCCGTAAGCGGCATCCCGAGATTTTCATATCCATTTCCAGTGACCTTGCCCCCATTCTGGGCGAGTATGAGCGGACTGCGACAGTGGTTATAAACTCCATGCTTGGCCCGATTCTTAAACGAAATCTCGAACAACTTAGCAATACCTTACATAAGGAAGGATTAAAAGCCCCATTACTCATTATGCAGTCTAACGGAGGTTTGGTTCCAGCAGAAGATGCCTCCCTGAGACCGGTTACTTTACTCAACTCTGGCCCTGTAGGTGGCGTGGTAGCTTCCAGATTTTTGGGACGGTCATTGAATTACCCGAATATTATAGGTGTGGATATGGGCGGCACCAGTTTTGATGTTAGCCTTATTACACAGGGAGAGTTTTCCTCCAGCATTGAGTCAAGGGTAAACAACCATAATATTTATGTGCCAACGGTAGACGTCTACTCCATCGGGGCTGGAGGCGGCAGCATCGCCTGGGTTGACATGGGTAGAGTATTGAAAGTAGGTCCCAGGAGTGCTGGCGCAGACCCCGGGCCGGCTTGTTACGGCCGGGGCGGCAATGAACCTACGGTAACCGATGCAGACCTGGTTCTGGGCCGGTTGGAACCCGAATATTTCCTGGGCGGCGAAATGCTGTTAGATATGGCAAGGGCGAAATCGTGTATTGAGAAAAGCATAGCTCAGCCACTGGGCCTGGACTTAATCCGGGCAGCGGCAGGGATTTCCCAGGTGGTGGATGGCGCCATGGCCGAAGCTGTCCGCCTGATGACGGTAAGAAAGGGAATGGACCCGAGAGATTACGTTCTCATAGCCTTTGGAGGAGCCGGGCCAGTCCATGCTGTTACTATAGCACAGGAGCTTGGCATCAAAACCATCGTCGTCCCCTATGTAGCTACTGTTCAGTCAGCTTTTGGAATTGCCGCCTCCGATATCATCCATTCCTTTGCCCGAACAGAGCTTATGGGGCTAGATGAGCTGGAACGTATTCAAGAAAGGTACCAGGAAATGGAGAGCAATGGGTATGCATTGCTGCAAAAGGAAGGAATAGAGGCCAATAACCAGGGAACTATTCGATACGCAGACATGCGTTACCTCGGCCAGGAACACGAAATCACCATTGCTATGCCTTTCCGGAGGCTAACTAAGAACGACATGGAAGAGATAAAAAAACGGTTTGAGGATAAATATCAATCACTCTATGGCTCTGGGACCATATTCAGTAAGGCCACCATAGAAGTCGTGACATTGAGGGTAGATGTGGTCGGCGCCACACGAAAACCGATTTTGCGCCGTATGGAACGGGGAGGGACTGACTCTTCCCCCGCCATGATCGGGCATCGCCCGGTGTTCTTCCCGGAGGCCGAAGAATTTTTAAACATCGCAGTGTATGATGGTGAACGCTTGGCGGGAGGCAATCTGATTGATGGGCCAGCGATTATTCAATATCGTGGCACCACCACGGTGCTAAATCCAGGTTACAGGGCTAAGGTTGACGATCACCGCAGCCTAATTATAACGGAGACCGCAAATGAACTTTGATTATCGCCCGAAAGAATCGAAGGGTAAAACTCAATGTATACCAGGTAAAATTGACCCGGTAACCCTGGAGGTAATACAGAACCGCCTTTTGGGCATTGCCCGGGAGGGAGGCTACGCCCTCATCAGGACAGCCGCTTCTCCGGCGGTAGTCCATACCAAAGACCTGGGCTTTAATATAGCCGATGCCCAGGGAAGGTCGGTTGTATATTCCATGTGGATGCCCCGGCATGGCACTACTCTTAAATATATGCTTCAATCGGTGCGCCGCCGCTTTCCGGACAGTGAAATTAAACCGGGCGACATGTTCCTTACCAACAACCCTCATGACGGAGCTTTGCACAATTTGGATATAGCCATCATCGCCCCTATTCACTATAAAGGCGAACTTATTGCCTGGACCGGTTGTGCTACACACCACCTGGATATAGGAGCGGTAACACCGGGCAGGGCGCCGCAGGCAACAGACTGGCGTCAGGAGGGCCTGATATTTCCCCCTATGAAGGTTGTAGACGAAGGCCGTTTACGCGAGGATTTCTTTGAGTTTTTTTTGACCAACGTACGTGCCCCACAATACCAGGGTCTGGACCTTAAAGGTCAAATCGCTGCCAACAATGTTGCCCGGCAACGCTTGCTGCAAATGGCGGACCGTTACGGGGTTGCAGCGCTCAGGGCATGCTTTGACGAGATGATAGATATTTCTGAAGTGAAAACCAGGGAACGTATCCGCTTGCTCCGCCCTGGTAAATACGAAGCCACTCAGTACATGCAATACGATAAGATGTATGCTATGCACTGCACCCTTGTCGTGGATGGAGACAACCTGGTATTTGATTTTACGGGGACTGATTCACAGTCTGCTTATATGGTGAACTCTGCTGTCCCTTGCACAATAGCCAACGTGCACAACCTGTTCATATGCCTGCTCATACCGGACCTGGTAATCAACGAAGGTTGTTTCCAGCCATTGAAGTTTATTCTACCAGAGAAAACTGTCCTGAGTTGTCTGCCTCCAGCGCCATGCGGAGCTGCCTCTACGGCGGGCTCTCATAAGGCAACCAGTGTAGCCCTGGAGGTGTTAAGCCGGGCCCTCCTTCAGTCCGAGCAATGGTGGAGGGCCAATGCATCCTGGGGCATGGGCACCGTGGATGTTACTTTTACCGGAACAGACCGCCGGGGACTGGCTTTCTTTACAAGGGCGCTCTTAACAGCCAGAGGCGGAGGCGCCCGGGCTGACCGCGATGGTAACAATGCCGGAGGTGTTGTCCATTCTACCAATCAATCAATGCCCAATGCGGAGGCGCTAGAGCGGAGAAACCCCGTTCTCTATCTATATCACCGCTACCGGGTGGATTCAGGTGGTCCCGGCAAATACCGGGGCGGTTTGTCCACTGAGTCAGTCTATAAATTGCACGGAGCTGACGAGGCTCAGACTATCATATGGTATACAGACAGGGATGTGCCAAATTATGGTCTCGAAGGCGGAGAGCCGGGAGCCACTGCCCAAATAGTGTTAAAAAAAGCTACAAACGTGAACTCCCTGCTCGAACACAATATCCCCGATTTTAAAGAAATAGAGGGCCAGGCGGCCTTGCTGCCCTGCCAGAATCCGCCTATGGTAATGACCGAAAACGATGTGATTCTCGACCAGGAGCCAGCGGGTGGCGGTTTTGGCAACCCTTTAGACAGGGACCCGGAACAGGTCTTTCAGGATGTGGTTGATGGCTATATTTCTGCGGAAAATGCCAGAAGTATCTATAAAGTAGTTCTTGACACAACGGGGAAGAACATTGATCGGGACGCAACAAGAAAGTTACGTGAGGAGTCCAGGCGCTTGCCCGGATAACCACATAAAATATGTTGCGATGGAATTGGATATTACAGCGAGGAGGTTAAAAATGTTTAAAAAACGTTGGTGTGTGCTAACATTGATAGGTTTGTTGGGCATAGCTGGTTGTACACCACAGCCCCCTCTACCGCCCGTTGAGTCGGCCACATCCCCGAAACCAGCGCCAACAGTGACACAATCTCTGGCCGCCACCGTAAGCGCAGAAGACGCTGCCTGGGCCAAGGTGGTGCAGGATGGTCAGAAAGAAGGGATGGTCACCTTTTATTCCGTTACCTACAGCGGGGAAGACGCGCAAGTCCTGGGCGATGCTTTCAAGCGGAAATACGGCATAACAGTAGAGTTTATAGTTGGACAAGGGTCAACTAACATGGAACGTCTTCGTACAGAGAAACGGATGCACCAGATGACCGGCGATGTTGTCCAGGGTGCTCTGGGTCACCTGTTCAACGCCAAACAAACAGGCATCATTAAGTCAGTTGCAGACTTACCTTCAATAAAAAACAAGGCCCTTTGGGAAGTCGATCCCTTAGTCCTTGACCCTGCCGGTTTTGTGCCTGCCCTTGAAGGCATGTGGAACGGGCCTGTAATCAATACCCGGTTAGTTCCAGAGGGAAGTGAGCCTAAATCGTTAAAGGACCTGTTAAAGCCAGAATGGAAAGGCAAGGTTCTTTTCCTAAGTCCTCTCACGACTTCCACTGTAATCCAGTATTATCTAGGTTTTATAAACAAAGGTATTATTGATTGGTCATACGTGGAGGCATTAGGTAAGCAGGTAGGAGGCTATGCCAGAAGCCCTATAGATGAAGCCCGGATGCTAGCCAGAGGTGAATATCCTATAGCTAACTCGAATAGCTCTTCCTCGACGGTCCAAACCTTATTGGAGGGAGCGCCGTTACGACTTCTTTCTATGGAAGAAGGCGACTATTACAATTTATCAGGCATTGCATTAGTAGAGGGTGGACCCCATCCGAACGCAGCTAAAGTATTTATGAACTGGATGTTTAGCAAAGAAGCGGCTTTGGTGAAAGCCGAGAAGACAAAGATGAATGGCAACGAGTCTATGCTAAAAGGTGTTCCTCCCGCAATCCCCGAACAACTGATACCACGGATGAAGAAGAGGATTGTTGTTACCCAAAAAGATGTCGAGGATAGCGCCAGATTATTTGCCGAAGGGTATGTATCGAAGCTGCTTAAGCTACAATAGCAGCAGCCCGGCCTTGACTTTCAGATAGCCCGGCTACAAAAGAAATGGAGGTTTAAAATGTCGGAAACACTTACACGAAGGCACGAGACACTTGGCTGGAGAGCTGTTATCGGTGCAATGTCTACTACATACGGTGGGCTTAATCCAACTTTCGGGGAATTGGATGAGGCGCTCCCTGAAGGTGTAGTTTTCCATCATGCCCATTATCACGGCCCAATGGGGTGGTCAGTCCAGGCAGTAAAAGCGATACTGCCTCAAATAGCTGAAGTAGCCAAAGAGGCTGCCTTCCCCAACGTGGACCTCATAATACAGCGGGGACTTCCCATAGGAATTATAGACGGCATAGGTACCGACAAAAAAATCATAAATACTATTCAACAGACCACAGGTATAAAAGGCACTACAACAATTACATCCGTAGTTGAGGCCCTAAAAAAGCTACAATTGACTAAAATCATCATAGTTACAGGCTACTTTGGTGAGCAAATAAACGAAATTTTTAATAATTTCATGAAGGATTCCGGTTTTGAAGTCATTCATCACACAGAGCGTGGGCAGGATAGGTATAGTGAAGTCTCCCCGCACGCGTATTATAGAATCAGCAAGGAAACTTACCATAAATATCCGCAGGCTCAGGGTATTCTTATTTCCCCGGGCCGGGCGTTTCGCAGCAGAGAGGTAATTGAGCCTCTGGAAAAAGACCTCAGAATACCTGTAGTAACGCAAAATTCGGCTACGCTTTGGAATATACTTAACATGGTTGAAATAAGAGAACCTTTGGAAGGATGGGGGCGGCTATTAAAGATGTTTTGATCCCAGGTAATTAGAGGACTAAGCCACTTTAACTCCTCGAAATCGATAGAGGGGAATTTGACCAAGTAAAACTATCAGCTTGCACTTATTCCCAGATTAAGCACGTTACAAATAATCCTTAATCGAAAGCCGTGAATCAGTGTGAAAAGAACGTGACTGGATTCGATCTAGGGCCTAAACGGGACTCCTTTGCCTTGAGATGGACAACATGACGTAATGTGCAGTTTCGTATTTGTTGGTTACTTTGTGAAGTAAAAGCTCCTAAATCAATGATTTAGAGAGCGGAAAGAGCGCTCGTTTCCGGTGTCCTTTTCTGGAACTCGTGGCCTATTTCTTCGGGAATTTGGGATAAGTTTAATGATTTGATTAACTCCCCAACTTTTTTCGGTTTCACCATCGCACCTGCTCAATAGTGGCAAAAATATTCTTTAATGTTGATGTCATCATATGTCCTAAAGCAGTTTGAATAAACCGAAAGCTTAGCTTCAAGAGTTTGTTTTGGGGCTGGCTAAGGCGGCAATCAGATTCTTGATTAAAGATTCCTGACGATCGTTTAGCAGCTTTCATTAGATGATCGCTTTTCCGTATATCAAACATCGCTGGTACGGTTACCCGGGACAGCTTTGAACGTGAGTAGTTCTTCATGTTTCTTTCACTGTTAGTGTTGACTGTGCTCGGAGAAAACTTATATAATCGCCGTATAAGAACGAAGTATCGCTTTTATTAGCGGAAAGGTGCGATAATGATGAGAAATTCCAGGGTCATGCATATGGTCATACTCATTCTGGTCTTGATAGCGGCTGCGAGTTGCTCAGGTTTTTCTTCTCCACCTGCGCCACCCACACCCGCCCCAATTAACCCCGCCGTTACCGCTACAAACCCGCCAGCCACGCCGCGACCGGAACCAACCAACGCACCAGTGGTTTCAACTAAACCTCCTGAGCCTCCGCCTACCACGCCGCGACCGGAACTAACCGGCGCACCGGCGGTTTCATCTGAAACTCCTGCACCTCCGCCTACCACGCCGCGACCGGAACCAACCAGCGCACCAACGGTTTCAACTAACCCCCCTGCACCTCCCACGGGACCGCTTACTACGCCCGCGCCCTCGGGTACTGCTACGGCAAGGAGCACGCCGACACCTCCGGCTCAGACCGCGGTAACCACACTGGCGCCGGTACCGACCCTGGACAATCTCATTGCTAACTTCGCCTGGGAACACATTGATGCCAGGGTAGACGTCGTTGCCGGCAAGCTCATCGGCGCCTCGGGTAATAGCACACTCACACCGGTCAATCCAGCGGCTCGCTTCAGGGTTCAGGGTGATTGGGGTGTACTGTTCTCTGTGGAGAATTCCACCCAATCAGGTGGCGGCATTATGCTCGTCGGCGCTCTCTCCCAGGGCGAATGGTGGCGAGGCATGAAACGTGTCGAGCTCGTGGTCAAGCCCACTAGCGTGGGACTGTCGCTGCGCACAGGGGAAAGCGCCACTATTTCGTTCTCGACGAGCTACAGGGCAACGGCTCTGGGGACACGGCCCGAGATGGAGTTCAGGAAGCTGGGACAGCAGTTTGTCATCCTGACCAATGGCGTCACGGTCGGAGTGGTGGACGACCCTGGTATCTTCAGCCAGGGAGTCCTCTATTTGGGCGTCATCAGTGCGCCGGGAAATCGCGTTACACTCGACCGCCTGGCGTTTCGCGCTCCTGAGGGGAAGCAGGCGAATGTCCAGCTTGACCGGCCAACGTTCCCCGGCTCAGCCCCAGCTGGTTCGGTTATGGTTCCTTCAAGGCCTGCGACGCTTTCGCTTCCCACGGAGCAAACTGTGTTGGCTACGCTGCGGCCCGGCCATCCTCGCCTGGTTGCATTGGAGGCTGATATCCAGCAGATCAGAGCGACGATTACCACGGACCCGGTAGCAGCACTATATTATGACCGTCTCAGAAGCCTGGGTGCTCGAATGCTGCCCACGCCCCCGGTGCAACGTTCTCTTGACAGATCGGGATCGTACCTGGAAGTAAGCCGCACCGTCCTTGAGCGGGTCTACACGCTGGGGCTGCTCTACCGCCTTGATGGGGACAAGAAGTGGGCGGACCGCGCTGTCGCTGAGATGCTTAGCGCTGCCAGGTTTCCGGATTGGGATCCGTCTCATTTCCTCAGCACGGCGGAGATGAGCCACGCGTTAGCCATTGGCTACGATTGGCTGTACGACGTCCTGCGGCCGGCCGATCGGGAGGAAATCCGTCAAGCCATCGTGAACAAAGGGCTGCTGGAAGCTCAGAAGGATTACTTAATGAAGAGGTGGTGGACTACCAGTGCATCCAACTGGAATCTGGTGTGTAACGGGGGCGTTGCTATTGCCGCCCTGGCGGTCGCGGACACGGATGCTGGGGTCAGTCGCCAAATGCTGGCCCGGGCGTTAGCCAGTATGCCTTCAGGTCTGGACGCTTACGCATCAGACGGGGGTTATCCGGAAGGTCCTGGCTATTGGAGCTATGCAGCCCAATACGTCACTGGTACACTGGCGTCACTGGAGAGCGCTCTTGGGACCGATTTTGGGCTTGGCTCGCTACCGGGTCTCTCGGAGACGGGACAATACCGGGTGAATGTAACCGGTCCTAGCGGCGTCGTGTTCAACTACTCAGACTCGGGAATAAATGAATCCTGGATTGGCGATGAGCCCGGTCTCTTCTGGCTCAGTCGGCGTTACAATCAGCCGCTGCTCGCATGGGCGGCTCGACAAGCGGCGGCACAGAGTCTGGGGACTGGTGACTTCAAATCCTCACGCGCTTTAGACCTGCTCTGGTACCAGCCGGGCGGCGAGCTGAATGACCTGGCGAGCCGGCCCCTGGACACGTTCTACCGGGACAAGCACGTCGCTATGCTTCGCTCTTCGTGGATAGATAAAGAGGCTCTTTTCGTGGGTTTCAAAGGGGGAGATAACAAGGCGGGCCACTCAAAACTGCAGCTCGGCTCCTTCGTGCTTGACGCCCTGGGGCAGCGCTGGGCGGTTGACCTGGGTTCGGACAACTATGACTTACCTGGATATTTCGAGGACCTCCGCTGGACTTACTACCGTTTGCGAACGGAAGGCAACAATACCCTCACGCTCGACGGCCAGAACCAGGACCCGGCAGCTCTGGCTCAGTTCCTGGCGGTTGCTTCTACTCCTTCTGCCGGTTTCGCAGTAGCTGACCTTACCGCAGCGTATTCTACCTCCGGAGGTAAGCGGGTGCGACGTGGTATCGCACTCGTTGATAACCGCTCTCGGGTTATCGTGCAAGATGAAATCGAAGCAGCGCGACCGGTCGCTATTATGTGGGCAATGCACACAAAAGCTGAAGTCCAAATCCAGGGCGGTGTTGCAACCCTAACGCAGGGCAGCACTACGATGGAGATGCGCCTTCTCTCGCCCGTGGAGGCAAAGTTCGAGGTCCAGGCAGTCACTATTGCACCACCGCAGGCCGCCGCTCCGGGCGTCAGGAAGTTGGTGATTCGGCTGCCGGAAAAAACTGCTGCGGCAACCATTATTATTGTCTTCACCCCAGATGGCGGCAAGCCGCCACCATCAGTAGCGCCGTTGGATGAGTGGGGAAAGTCTGGGCCAACCAAGCCGTAATGCCGCGTTACCCAACCGCGTCCCAACTGCTTTGGGGGTCGCTGCACAATCCTGACTTTTGTGCATTTTCTCTCTCACACAGTTAACGAGGTTTATATCCTGAAAAAAGACGTTTAGTATTTCCACAAATCATCTCTTCCTATCTGTCTTGAAATTCCTATCCAAACTTGCTAGACTGGGACAAATCTCACGCCTTGTGATACCATGAAGTTCTGTTTTTTTCATGGAGAGATATGAATAATCGCAAAATAGCCTACATAGACCTTAGCCGGAAAAGTATTGAAACGAGGCCTATTCCTCTGGAGTGGCGCCGGCGCTATCTCGGCGGCCGGGGGCTTAACGCCTCATTACTGTATTCCCTTATAAAGCCCCCCTACGATCCCTTCGCGCCGGAGAACCCTTTGCTGGTAGGCGCTGGCTTTCTTACCGGCATCCCGGGCTTCGGGCAATCACGGGTGGATATTTCGGCCCTCTCCCCCACCTCTGGCAACCTGGGCAGCAGCAACCTCGGCGGTCACTTCGGAGCCGAATTAAAATGTACGGGATTTGACCATATTGTCGTTACGGGTCATAGTCCGGAGCCGGTGTACATCTTCATTCAAGACGGTAATATTCAAATAAGGGATGCCAGGCACATCTGGGGCCGGGACACATGGGAGACGCAGGAGGCGCTGCGACAGGAGAACAACGACCCTCGCATAGCGTCCCTGGTGATAGGGATTGCCGGGGAGAAAAAAGTCAGGATGGCCTGTGTAATCAATGACCCCAAAGCGGCCGCAGGGCGCTACGGCATGGGCGCAGTGATGGGATCCAAGAACCTCAAGGCCATTGCGGCACGGGGTAGCCAGGATGTCAAGCTGGCCCAGCCCCTGGAATTCCTGGATTACGTCAAGCAGCAGAAAGAAAAGCTATGGAAGAGCAAGTGGATAAAGGGCCTGTCCCATCTCGGTACACCGCTGCTGATGGCGGCGCAGAATGAGTCGGGCTGGCTTTACAGTCGCGATGGGCTGGGGAGTCCCCAGGGGGAGAAGGCCCGCGCCCTCTACGCCGAAAACATGGAGAAATACTCTCCGGGCATGGCCTCATGTTCGGCGTGCACCGTCCACTGCCGGCACC
>Ga0082335_1004966_pt1 | contig 19104 bp, 13 predicted proteins | sample Subgrocontami58m_FD_72375 | JGI IMG/M metagenome (GOLD analysis project Ga0082335, IMG submission 72375) | Subsurface groundwater microbial communities from S. Glens Falls, New York, USA - GMW37 contaminated, 5.8 m (SPADES assembly) (version 2) ... | reverse complement strand
GCCCCGAGCCGGTGGCGCACACGGCGATGGCGGGGACGCGGTGATCGCGGATGGGCTCGGAGCCGGCGCCGCGCCCGGTGGCGGCGCCGGCGCGGCGGGCGCTTGCGTCGCGGCCACGGGGAAATCCGGCTGGGTTCCCCGGGGGGCGAGCGGGTGCGCGGCCATCGCCGGCGGCGGGTCGGAGGGCAAGTGGGTCGATTGGGCCGACGTCTTGGCCGGCGGGATCGAACTGGGCGCGATCGGGTGCGCGGGCGACATGGAGGCGGGAGACTCCGGCGACGGCTTCCCTTCCCCGGCCGAGGCATCGCCGGGCGGCGGCGCGAGCAGCGACCCGCACTCGGGGCAGTGGACTTCGCACGCGAGCTGGTCGTCGACTTCTTCGAACGACTCGCCGCACCGGGCACAGATCATCCGCCCATCCTATCGCCGGGTGCGGATTCCGACAACCATCAGCAACGACAGCAACGACCGGCCGACGGAACGCCCGCGGAATCCGGCCGTGCTGCGCGGCACGCGGCGTCGTCCGCCGCGGGTCGTGCCGGTGGGTCGCTACGACCGGTCGTTCGGCCGTTGGTCGTCGGCGAAGAACGGGACCGAGCGCGGGTCGATTCCCGCCTTCAGGAGGACGTCGGCGGTCCCGCGGAGGTGGCTCGGCTGGATTCCGAGACCCGTCTGAAAGGTGGCGACCGGATGGCGGGCGACGAATCCGGGCAGGTCCGCGGCGGACATGCCATTGTGCACGAACCAGATGGCGAGCTGCGACTCGCACTCGGGCTTGGCTTCCCCGGTGCAGAGGTAGTCCATCAGGGCCGCCTCGGTCGATCGGCGGTCGAACCGGCGCAGCACGTAGCGATCCCCCGGCTGCGGCGACGCGGCGGTGAACAAGGCGCAGGCCATCGGCAGGGTCGCCACCGCTTCGGTCTGACCTGCGCGGAACCGGGCGACGTGCGGTCGGAGCAGGGCGAGGTCCTGCGCGCGGTCGCTCTCGAACCGATTGCCGGCCTGCACGCCGTAGGTGCCCGGCGGCAGGACCACGACCTGGGATCGTCCCGCGTCGGTCCGCTGGAGATGGACGACCAGCGTGCCTTCGGATCCGCGATACTGCACCGTCCCGGTCGCGACGATGCCGGCCCGCGGGTCGTCGAAATACGCGCACAGGTCCGGATGAAGTTCGAGAATCCGTTCCACCGACTCGGCCGCCCCGATCCGGTAGCCGCGCTCGATCTCCTCGGCCAGGGTCTGCTCCACCGCCGGGATGCTGCGGGGATCGACGGCCATGGCGATTCGACCGGCGCGTAAAGCGGCCGCATCGTCGAGTGCGCGGGCGATCTCGTCGTCGCCGAGCGCGGGCGGCGCCCAGCGATCCCGAGGTTCACCCTGGATGGCTGAGGGCTGCAGGGACAAAAGAGCGAGACACATCACGGGGACCGCCGCCAGGATCCTCACGCGAGAACTGCGCATGGTCGCCTCCAACTCTTGGGGTCCGCACCGGTGTTCGGATTCTACTCTTTTTCATTCGGGGCAAGCAAGGGTGCTGCGGGAAGTGGGTGCTGACCGCAGTTGCAGGCGGAGGACTGCAGAGAGCGCGGTCCGCCGAAGGAGGACCAAACTACGGATTTCACGGATTTCCCAGCGCGGCTGCCGCCGCAACTGACGGAACTACGGATTATACGGATTGTCCGGATTGCACGGATTGTCCAACGGCAGAAGGTGTGATTCCTCGCAAGATCGTCGAAAATGCGACGATGTTGCCGGTGTGTTCTACGGATGGACGGCCGATGTGAGTCCGGTGGACATCAGGGAAGGGCACAGCGACACGCCGCGAGCGCAGCGGAAGCCCGAGCTTCCTACTTCATCTTCCCCACCAGCGCCGCCCAGCGCGGGTCGCTGCGCAAGGGAGCCAGATCCGGGTCCTCCTCGAGCACGTCCGTGCGGCGGAATCCGACCGCGTGCAGCTGCCCGAGCAGCGCAAAGGCGCGGTCCCGGTGCTGCCCACGCACGGCGTCCTCCGAGGGCGCGATCGGCGCGTCGGGGCCCGCCTTGCCCACCGAGAGCAGCGCCTCGATGCACGCGAGCTGGAGACACGCATTGGCCAGCACCAGTGCCCGCCGATTCGTCTGCAGCCAGGTCAGGCGATCCGGCTCGGGCAGCGCGCCGAGGGCTTTCCCTATGGCCGCGAGGCTCCGTTCGAGCCCCGGCCGGGCGGCGGCATAGTCGCCGGCCTCGAAGGGCGCTTGGGCCCCGGCGAATTCCTGCGCCCAGGGCTCCGTCGCGGACCCGAGGCGCGCGTGCACCTGTTCGAGCATGGCGCGGGCCTCGGCCGCCTTGGCGGGGACCGCCGCGGCGCCGCGCTCGAGCGCGCTCGCGGCGTCCGCCCACCGCTCGACCACCTGATACAGGATGCCCAGGTTGAGCCACGCCAGCCCCACGCCGAGCTCGGTCGCCGCTTTCAGGTCCGCCTCCGCGCGGGCGTAGTGCGGGGCCGGATCCGCGCCGAACTGCGCTTCGAGCTGTCCGAGCGTGAGCGCGGCGACGCCGCGGTTGGAAAGCGTCTTGCCGTCGCGCGGGTCTACCTGAAGCGCCCGATCGGCGTCGGCGATCGTCTTCTGGAAGGACTCGCGCGCGTCGCTCCCGCGGGCGACTTCGGCGTTCGCGAGCGCGAGCCAGGCGCTCGCGCGGGTGGCGAACACGCCCCCGCGCGGGCGGAGCCGGACCGCCTCGTCCAGGTCGGCGAGCGCGTCGCGCAGCGGCGCCCGCGGGTCCGCGCCGTGCGCGGCTGCGGAATCCGCGAGGAAGAGGCGGAGCTCGCCGCGGTGGAGCCGGCTCGAGGAATCCGCCGGGTTCCCGGCCAGCGCGACCGCGAAGTCCGCCAGCGCCGCCTCGACCTCGGCGGCCGGCGCTTCCCCGCGCGCGAGAGCGGCGCGGATCCCCAGCGTACGTACCGCCCCCCGCAGGCCGACCAGCCGATGCAGCTGTGGCGCGCGTGCAAGCGCCTCCTCGATCCCCGCCAGCGCCCGTGCGACCGGTTCGGAGGGGTCCTGGCCCTGCGCGGCCAGCGCCTGTGCGCATTCATTGAGCGCGATGACCCGGTTGAGCCGCGGCTCGATCCGGCCCGGGACCCGGCGGATTGCCTCGTCGAAATCGGCGACCGCGCTCGCAAAATGCGGCGCGAAGGGCCGGCCCGAAGCGACGGCGTGCCGGGCGACGAGCCGGTGCAGCGCACCGCGCGCATACCAGGCCAGGGCGTCCGACGGGTTCTCCTGCAACCAGGCGTCGAGGAATTCGCGGCCCGGCGCGGCTTCCGGGCCCGGATCCGCTCCGCTCAGGAGGAGCCGTTCGCCGCGGGCGCAGCGGAGCTGGCCGATCAGGAACGCGAGAACCTCCGATTCGGGGGCGACGCGCCGGCACTCGTCGAGGTCCGCGAGCGCCGCGCGAAAGGCTTCGGACGGGTCTTCGCCGCGTTCGGCGAGAGCTTCGCCCAGCGTTCGCCGGGCCTCCGCGCGTCCCTGCAGAGCGTCGACATGGCCGGGATCCGCTTTCAGCGCGGCGTCGAAATCGCCGACCGCTCGTTCGATCGCCGCGCGCGGGTGCGTGCCGCGCTCCGCTTCGGCCATGGCGAGACGGACCCGCGCGACGCCGCGGTTGTTGAGGGCGAGCGCGTCGCCCGGCAGGGCGGCCAGCGCCGCGTCGAGGTCGACGATCTCCTTCGCGTAGAAGCCGCGCGGATCCTCGCCGCGCATCGCCGCCTGCTGCCCGAGGCTGTCGTTCAGGAGGGCGCGATCGTTGAGGACGTACGGGTCTCCGGGTGCGGCCGCGAGGCGGGCGGCGAATTCCTGCCGAGCGCGGGCGGCGTCGGGACCCGGATCCTCCCCCGCGAAAGCGCGGGCGTCGGACAGCATCCGGCGGACGTTGCCGATCGTCGGGCCGAGGTCGGCCAGGCGCGGGTCGAGGGTGCGGGCGGCTTCGAGGTCCGCGGCGGCGGTCGCGAGCAGGGTCCGGCACTCCCCGCCCGTGCGCTTCGCCTCGAGCCCGGCGGCGTATCCGGCAAGGCCGCGGTGCGCCCGGGCGAGGGCGTCCTGAGTCCACTCGGACAGGCCGGCGGAGTAGGCGGCGATCGCCTCGTCCCACTTTCGCGAGAGGTAGAAAGCATCGCCGCGCACCCGCGCGGCGCGCGGCGTCGTGAGGCCGTCGAGGAGGCTGCGCGCCTCGTCGGATCCGGCGCCGGCGGAGCGGGTGAGGGCGGCGAGGGCGCGGGCCGTGCGCAGGTCCCCCTCCCCCACGGTTTCGTCGCGCGCGGCCGTCGCGGCGGCGCGATCCAGGTCGGCGAGGGCGGACTCGCGCAGGCGGCGTTGCTCTGCGCTTTCCGGGGGCAGCGGGCGGAAGGCGAGGCCTGCCCCGCCGCTCCAGGATTCGGGCAGACGCCTGACCCGTGAGTAGGTTTCGCTCCGGTCGAGGCCGCGCAGGAGCCAGACGGTCGCCGCGTCGGGCGAGAGCTCGCAGGCGCGGGCGAAGTCCTCGTCCGCCTGCGCGCGATCTCCGGTGATCGCCCGGGCCGCGCCGCGCCAGGCGAACGTGGGACCGTAGGCGGCATCATCCGCGGCCAGCGCGTCGAGCAGCTCGAGCGGCTGGCGCGCGAGCGCGAGGCGCGCGGCGGGAGTCATCTCCGTGCGCATGACGGTGTCTTCGAGGCTGCGCACGCCCCCGGCGATGCGCGCGAGGAGTTCCCGCGCGCGCCCGTGGCTTTTCATCCGTTCGACGGCGACCCATGCGGCGGCCGCGAAGGCGATCGCCAGGGCGGCGGCCGCGGGAACGGCGATGCGGCGGTGACGGCGCAGGGCGCGCACGGCGGTCTCGATCCGGCCGGGCGGCTTGGCCAGGACCGGCTCCCCGCGCAGCCAGCGGCGCAGCTCCTCGGCGAAGGCCGCGGCCGACGGGTAGCGGCGGGCGGGGTCGCGCTCGGTCGCGCGGTGGTAGACTGCCGCGAGCTCGCGCGGGACGTGCCGATTGCGCGCGTCGGGCGCGGCTCGCGGGGCATCTTGGAGCAACCCGGCGAGCACCTCCAGCGCGGTCTTGCCTTCGAGGGGAAGCCAGCCGGTGAGGACTTCGAAGAGCATCACGCCGAGCGCCCAGACGTCGGTCGCCGGGCCCATCTGCGAGACGTTGCCGTTCGCTTGCTCCGGGCTCATGTAGGAAGGCGTGCCGAGCACCTGGCCGCTGATGGTGAGCTTGCTGCCTGCGGGTCCGTCTTCCTCGGCATCGACCCGGCGGGCGAGGCCGAAGTCCATCACGAAGGGCCGGCCTTCCCGGTCGAGAAGGACGTTGGAGGGCTTGAGGTCGCGGTGGATAATGCCACTGCCGTGGGCATAGGCCACGGCTTCGCCGATCAAGGCGAGCAGCTCGACTTCGCGCCGGAGCCGGCCGAGGTCGGGGCGTTCGCCGTCGCGCTTGCCGGGCCGCGATTCGTCGAGGAAGGCGCTCAGGGTGTCGCCTTCGACGTAGTCCATGGCAATGTAGTGCTGCTCGCCGACCTGGCCGACCTCGTGGACGCCGACGATGTTCGGGTGGCGCAGCGAGGCGGCGAGGCGGGCTTCGCGCAGGAAGCGCTGGAGGACGTCGGGCGAGTCGGCTTCGGGGCGGATTTGTTTGAGGGCGAACATGCGGCGGAGACCGGGATCGTAGGCCTTGTAGACGATGCCCATGCCGCCGGCGCCGAGCTTGGACAGGAGGCGGAAGCGGCCGAAGCCGGTGCCCTCGGTGGCGAGCGGGTCGGCCTGGGCAAGGGCGGACGCGGACGGGGGCGCGCCTTTCGGAGTGCGGCGGGCGGGCACCACGGTGGCCTCGCCGCCACGGCTGCGTTGCAGGGTGGGGTTGCGCGGATCGACGTTCGAGACGCGCAGGGTGCGGTCCGATACGGGCGGGAGCGGGATCGACCCTGCGAGCGTGCGGTCCGGGTCGGGCGGTGCGGACGATACCAGGGTACGTTCGGCGGACGCGGTTGTCGGCGGGGAAGCGAGGGTGGCGTCGTGGGGGCCGGGCGGCGCGGAGTGGGAGTGGGGAGACGATGCCGCGGAGGCGGTCGCGGCGCGCCGGGCTTGGTCGGACGGGTGAACGGGCGAGGCGTCGGAAGCGGAGCCGCCGGGAGCGGCGGCGGCCGGGGGAAGTCGCGCAGGCGGCTTCTGGCCGGGGGCCGGCGGTGAGGCCAGGGTCTCGTCGCGCGGGCCGGGGGCGGAACTCGGTTGCGGGTCGGGCATGGCGCGCAATGTAGCAGGGCGGAAGGGCGCGGCGCAAGGCGATCTCCCGTCAAATGGCGAAGCGGTCTTCGCTCCGCCGACGTAGTTCCGGTAGCTGGACCACCGATACCGCTCCGCCGGTCGCCGCTCGAAAGTCGGTTTCCGCTTGAATCGCGCCACGAGCGGTCGCTATCATGCCCAGCATCCTCGCGGCCGCGGGGTTTTCCTTTGCGGAGCGAGTCTCATGCCTGCCCCGTCCGTCCTGCCTTCCCGACCTTCCCGCCGCGGCGTCGGCTCCACCGAGTACATCTGGGTGACGGTCTCCGTCGCGATCGCCTTGCTCCTGGTCGTCACCATCTTCGGCCGGAAGATCTCCGATCTGGCCAAGTCGGCGACGACCTCCCTCGACCAGGGGACGCCGGTCGGCAGCAAGCCCTTTGGCGAGCTGAGCTCGTTGGACGGCACGGCCCCCGACCCCGCCAAGGACCCCGGCGGCACCACGACCACCGGGCCCACCACGACCCCCACGGCCCCGACGACGCCGGACCCTGCCAAGCCGGTCGACCCGATGAGCCTGTCGCCGGAAGAGCGGGCGGGGCGCAGCTACTTCATCGAGACGCCGAAGGGGGCGGAGGTCTACATCTTCGACCCCAAGGGCAACAAGGTGGCCAAGGCCACCGTGGGCCGGGTGGAGGCCAAGGACGTCGGCTACCAGGCGGCCGCGTTCGCCGGCAAGGGGACGCTCAACTTCTGCAACGGCACCACCTACACGGCCGACCTCACCGTGCTCGGCGCCAAGGGCGAGGCCAGGGGCCCGGGCGTCAACTTCGGCGGCAGCGAGAAGGAACGGGACCTCCGCGACGACAAGGGCTGGCAGGACGGCAAGCCGTCGTTGGGCGTGGACCTGTTCAAGATCGGCGGCGAGGTGGTCGGCATCAAGATCGAGGGCACGGCCATCATCAACGACGACAAGCCCCTCGGCCTCGTCGACGCCTTCATCATCAGCACGGCGCCCCCGGGCATGGAGCCCACGCCGCAGCAGATCGAGCAGGGGCGCCAGTTCATCCGCGAAAACGTCACCGAGTTCCTGCTCGAGGTCGCCGGCGGCCCGGAGAAGGCGCGCGAGATCATGCTCTCCGCCCTCGACGAGGCCGACCGCAACATCCCGGAGCCGTCGCGTTACCGCGACTACCCCGCGTACCTGGCGAAGAAGGCGGCGCTGAAGAGCGCCAAGCTCGCGCTCCACGCCGCCGGGCTGGGCACGGGCGCCTTCGAGCTCGCCATGGAAGGCGGGGTGGCGGCGCTCAACGGCGTCATGGACGTCTCCGACTTCCTCAACCGGCTGGACGTGAAGGTCGAGCGCAAGGTGTTCGTGACCGCGGGCAAGCTCTCCGGCGACATCGGGGTCGGCTTCTCCACCGACTTCGCGGGCGCCAAGGCGGGCGCCAGCGCGATGGCGGTGGAGGCGGGCGCGAGCACCAAGGTCACGATCACCGACATCGACATCTTCGGCAAGAACCCCAGCGTCTCGGTCGACGTGTCCGGCGGGTTCGGCATCGGCATCGAAGGCAAGGCCGGGTACGAGAAGGGCAAGGGCTTCGGGGTCAAGCTGGGCGCCACGCTCGGCTGGGGCGGCTCGGTCGGCGTGAGCGTGGGCCTGGAGGACGCGAAGTAATCGGGGAGCGCCGTCGGCGCCGGGAGGATGGACGCATGCGCAGCGTGGTCGGAAAAGCCGTGGGGGCCGTCCTGGCCGGAGGGCTGCTGATGGCGGTTCGCGGGTTCGCGGAAGGCGAGGGCTACCCGGTGCGGTTCGCCGGCGTGGACGCCGCCGACGCCGAGAAGGCGGAAGCGGACTTCCTGGAGGCGACGCAGAAGCAGTACTTCGGCCAGAGTGCGCACCACTGCGCGAGCATGGGTTCCGTCATGCAGGTCGCGCTGCTCACGGGAGCGACGAGCGAGAAGGACCTGAAGACGCGCGCCGACGCGGCGGCGGTGCAGGCGGCGGTGGATTTCGTCGCGCAGCACGGCGCCGCGCTCGGGCTGCCCGCGGACAGGGTCGAGGCGCGGCCGGTGTGGGTCCCGGGCTGGGGGCCAACCGTCGCGTTCGTCATCGAGCCCGAGGCGGGCGAGCGCTACTCCGTGGGCCGCTTCCTCGCGGTCGACGCCGTCGCGCGCGTGGCCGGCGACTCCCCGGCGGTCGCCCAGTTCGTGGTCTACTCTTTCCCTCGGCCGCGCGACCTGAAGCTCCCCGAGCCGCGCGTTGCCGCCGACGCGGCGCGGGCCAAGGTCGTCGGCCGGCCGGCCTCCGTCGCCAAGCCGGACGCGGTCGCCCCGGAGAACGTCCCCACGGCCGCCGAGAACCTGGGCGACGCGCGCGAGACCGTCCAGGCCAAGAGCCTCGGCCCCGGCCGCTTCGGCTTCCGCCGCGTGTGGGAGATCGACTTCCATGCCGGCCCAGCCGCGACCGCGCCCGTCGTCGGCCACTGGTTCGTCGACGCCGTTACCGGCGAGGTGGTGGGCCAGGACATGGTCCCGCCGCCGGTTGCCAAGTGAGTACCACGGTCCTTCACGGTCCCGGCCGCCGACCGCATCGGCGCCCGACCCGGAAAACGGAGGGAGTTCCATGTCGCCTTTCCACCCCTGGCTCGGCGCGGCCCTCGTCCTGATCGCCGCCGCCGCCGCGGCGCAAGAGCCCGCGCCCAAGATGGACGCCCTCGACGCGATCGCGGCGAAATACCCCTTCCCGCTGCTGCCCGACATTTCCGCCGAGCGGCTCAAGGACGAGTACACGCGCCAGATCGTCGCCCCCCAGGGGAAGCGGCCGTACGCGTTCTCCGTGATCCTGCGCAAGGGCGGCTGGAAGGAAATCCCCACCGCCGTCGAGGACATCGACCGTGCCGAGGGCGCCGTGCGCCTGCTCGCGGCCGTGCGCGACCTCGATCCCGAAACCCAGACGTACCTGACCGTCGACTTCGTCCGCCTGAAGTCGATCGTCGACCCGCTGGACTACTTGGAGCAACTGGCCGGGAACGGCGGCTGGCTGGTGTTCGGGCGCCAGATCTACCTGCGGCAGGAGCAGGACCTGACCTACGTGCGCGTGCCCAACCTGCTCGCGCAGCTCGAGGTCGACCCGAAGACGGGGCAGCGGACGATGTGCCGTGCGGCGGTGCGGATGGAGGGCGAGCGCCTGTTCGTGCTGACGATGGGCGTGCCGGAGTCCCGCTACCGCGAGACGGCCGAGGAGATGGCTCTGGCGGCGCTGACGTTCGACGTCGAGGAACGCACGAGCCGCTACCCCGAGCCGCTGCGGCGGGTCACGTTGCGGAAGGGCGCCGCGGCCGCGCACTTCGAAGTGGGCGAGTCGTGGATCGTGCGCGCGGACGTGGTGCCGGAGCACGACGTCGCCGGCGTGGGGATGGAGCTGGCTGCGGGGGAGAGCAGGCTGATCGGCGCGATGGCGGTGTTCGTCTACTCGCGCAAGAACTTCCCGAGCTTCGACCGCGACCGGCGGGTGAAGGCGATCCAGGAATTCGTGCGCCAGGCGGCCGGGGTCGAGAACTGGAAATGGCTCGAGAAGATCGACTTCGTCGCCTCGCGGGCCCACGGCCCCACGGAAGGGCGGATCGACATCTGGCGCGGGGATCTGGCGCCGGCGTCCGGGAAGCCGGTCCCCTCGGCCCTGGAGCTGCGCATCGCCTGCATGCGGAACGACGACTACTGGGCGGTCGCGTGGCTCTACGCGCCCACCCAGACCGGGGATCGCCAGGCGCACGCGGTGACGCGGCGGGCGTTCAGCACCGTGATGGACACGCTCGAGTTCGACTGAGTACCGGTCCCCGCAAGTGGGTGGCCCATATCCTAAACGATTCAGTCCGTGAAATTGTCGCGGCGCGCGAGGATTGTCGCCACTCCCGTTCCCGTTCCCGTTCCCGCACCCGACCATCGGGAACGGGAACGGGTTTGGGTGCGGCCGTCCAGGCCGCACCAAGGGCCGGTCAGGGAATTGGTGCGCCACTTGCGCGGAGCGCTGGGGGCGCAGCCGCGAGGCGCGACGACGACGCGATACAGGCAGAGAGTATCGCGGAGGAGGAGCAACGAAGCGGTGTGCTTGTCCGGTTGACTGAACGCCCCCCAACCGGAAGGGTCCAAACGACGTTTGGCGAGGTACTGAGCATGGACGGGACGGCCCCTTCTCCCGGATCGGCACCTGCGGCGGCTGCCGGTGGGCGCGGCGCGCTTCCGGTCGTCGCGCTGCTTCTGCTGCTCTGGGTGGGTGCCGGCGCGGGCCTGATCGCGGTCGTGACCGGGTACGGCGTGGAGCAGGGCGTCTACTACGCCGCCCACCGTGCGTTCGCGATCGGCATCGCTGGCGGCATCGTGCTCGGCGTCGCGGTCGCGGCCGGGCTCGCCTGGGCGGTCAAGGGCAACGCCTGGGCGAAGGCGCGCGAGGGGCTCCTGTTCGGGCTGTTCGCGGCCTCCTGGAGCGCCTTCTGCCTGGGGGCGGCGTTCGGCATCCGCGGCGCGTACCTGTGGGCCGACGTGCGCTGGGACACTGCGGCACCCGAGCGCGTCGAGGTGTTGGTCGCCGCCAAGTCCGCGCGCGAGGGCCGCCGCGGCGCGGTGAGCGAGTTCCGCCTCGTGCTGGAGTTCCCCGCACAGCCGGGGAGGACGATCGAGCTGGACGTCCCCCGCGCCATCCTCAAGGAGAAGAGGGAGGGCGAGCGGTACACGGTGGCGCTGCACGCGGGCGGCGTGGGCGTGCCGTGGATCGAGCGCGGGGATCTCGCGCGGCGCTGACGCGTTCGGCTCATCGAGCGTCCGGAGCATCCGCGGGAGGCGCAGCACCTCCAGTCCTTCCCGGATCCGCGCCAACGTCCGATCCTCCGTCAGCTCTCCCCCGCTCTTGCGCTGGGTTTTCATGAGGCTCCTCACGATCGCTCGCCACCGGCCGGTCCCCTTCCCGGAGGCTGACATAGCTCTCCCGCGGACGCCGACCGATGGGATGCTCCTTCATGACCTCTTGAATGCGGCGGCGCGTGGCTGCGGCCATCAGCTGCTCGAAGCACCGCGGGGTGAAGCGCGCTTCCAGGATCCGCTGGACCGCCCGCGCCTCGAAACAGCCGTAGTCCCGTGCGTGGCGCATCGCCGCCACCACGTCGTCCAAGGTCCACTCCAGTTGCAGGTTCACCAGCCGTACCAGTTCGGGGCCCGCGTACCGCCGGGCACGGCGCACGCTCGACGCGTACTCCGCCGCCACCTCCTCGTTGGCGCACCAGAGCGAGTGGGCCACGGACATCGCCTTCAACGACGCGAAGGCGATCACGCCGCTTTACCCCGCGCTCGTGCTGCACGCGATTCGGCGTTTTTCCAGCGGCGACGTCATGCGCTTTCTGGGCGGCAAGGTCCATGGCGGCTTCCAGGGCGAGATCGTCAGCGATTTCAAGGACCGCCCGGAAGGCCTGCGCGTGCAGCACCGGGTGGGCGGCAACTCGGTCAAGATGTACGCCAAGGCCGGGAGCATCCTGCGCGTCGAGACGACCATTCACGACGCCCGCGGGATCAAAAGCTTCCGTCCCAAAGAAGGGGGTCCCGAGAGTGAGCGCAAGTGGCGCCCCCTGCGCAAGGGCACGGCGGATCTCCACCGGCGCGTGGAGGTCAGCCAGGCAGCACTCGTGATCGCCGGCCCATCGCGACGACATCGAGATCGCCTCTCGGGGACCGCGAGCGGTTCGAGCGGTTCGGGTTCGCGCCCCACTTGACCGGTTGTCAGGCCGGGAGTATGCTGCGCCTCGTCGTCGCCGGCACCCCACCGCGAGGCGAGGGCGCGCCCCCGCCCCTCGGTGGGGTGCGGACCCCCGGATTCCCTGCAATGGGCGTTTGCAGATCCCTGTTGGTCTCTGCCGCACGAGGGTACGGGAGGATCCGGCATGTCGGGCCAGCAACCACCGCGTCGCCTGGTTCTTCCCGTCCTCCTTCTCCTCTTGTGCGCCCTCGTCATTACGGCCTGGGCGGCGATCGAACGTCGGGCGCTGGACGAGTTTCGCAGCGAATGCCGCGTCCGGGACCTGCGCCGGACCGCGGAAATCTAGGATCTGCGCCGGGAATTGGCGTCGCGGTGGACCGTGCCGCGACCGGCAGATCATCCGCCCGCGGTGAGGATCCGCCCCGCCGACCCCAGGGACCGGTCGACGCCTGCGCGCCCGAGTGACCCGGCCGCTCGGACAGCCGAACCTCGGGCGGAGACCAGCCCCACCTCGCGCGCGTGGTGCCCGGTCACCGCCCGGAACCCCGCTTCGGCGTCTTCCCACCGCCCGCGCAGCCAGTCGCACTTGGCGCGGTAATAACGCGCCAGGCCCGCACAGTAGGCATCCGGGTGCGCCGCGAGAAACGCGTTGAACGCCGCCGCCGCCGCGGCGTAGTCGCGCTCCTGGTAGCGCGCGTAGCCTACCCAGGACGCGAGTCGGATGCCCTTCTCGATCAAGCGCAGCTTCGTGTGCGCGTGGCGTCGCGCGTTGTCCCGGAACGCCGGCCAGTCCTCGCCCGTGCGCGCGCGGATCGCCGCGCGATAGTCGCCCCGGCCCTCGACAACGTCGCCCGCGAGCGCGTGCAACGCCCCTACGCCGTGCTCTTCCTCTACGTAGAGGAACGCGAGGTAGTCCTCGGCGTAGTCCTCGAGGCCGTGCGACCCTTCTAGCCCCTGCAACCTGACACTACTTCCCGTCCAGCGCCACGTTCTGCTCCAGGATCGGATCGGTGAACATGATGTGACCCTGGAGTTCCCCCCAGGTCCCGTCGCTCTGCCGGTCCTTGCTGATGTTGAGGGTGTAGAGCCATACCTCGCCGCCCACCTTCGCGGCGACCTGGGCGATGGCCCGACGCGTCACCCGGAAACGCAGCGCCGTGTTCGTGGTGTCCGTGGACTCAAGGGCGCTCTCCTCCTTCCAGTTCTCGCTGATCAGGGTGGTCCTCAAAACCGTCGCGCCGGAGAATTTCTCTCCCACGACGGCAACCGCCTTGGCCTTCAGATCCTCCATTGCATCACCCTTCCACCGGTCGGGCAGCATGCGCGTGAGGTCGATGCGCGCCTTGCGGATCGCGAGGTCTCGTTGCTCGATCGCCGCCATCCGCTCGCGCAGGGACGCGAACCGGGGATCGTTCCTGGCAATCAGGGTAGCAGCGGAATCGATCAGGTCCAGGATCTCCCGTAACTGGTCCTTTTGCATATAGAGGGGAGGGTCCTTCGGGTCCTTCTTCGCCTCCTGCTTGGCCAGCCATTTGTCGGCGTAGGTCAACTTGTCGTCGGCACTCTTCAGGTCCTGCTCGGCGTACTCGACGCACGACTTGGCGAAGTCCTTGGTTGCCTGGTCGAGTTCCTTTTCCACCTCCACAAGTTCGTCCGACTTACCCACCGGGAACTCCGCCTTTTGGTACTCCGCAAGGGTGGCCGCGGCGTCGGCGTAAATCTGCTGACGCGCCTGCAGGTCGGCCGAGTTGCGACTGGCACTGGCGATGAGACGCTTGGGGTCACCCGGGGTGACGTACGGCTGCAGCTTCGCCAACCACTCGGCGACTCTCGGGTCCTTGCGTGCAGCGGCGTCCGCGGGCTCCTGCTTCCGATTCGACCGCTCATCCGACTGCTTCTGCCGCTCGATCTTCCCTTCGGCTCTGGCGATGTCCTTCTTCAGGCCCTCGAGCTGCTTGTCGAGGCTGTTCAGCTGTTTGTGCTGGGGATCGGCTGCCCGGACCTTCTCGATCAGCGCCACAGCCTCTTCCGCTCCCTTCCTGGCTTCGTCGAGCTTGCCGTTGGTGATATTCCCCTTGGCGCTACGCAGTGCGGCCGAGGCCTGCTTGGCAAGGTCGTCGACTTCGCCGGCCAGCGCCGGACCACACTGCCACGCGAGCAGCAGGAAGATGAACGTGGCGATCGTGCCGAGCCTGCCCACGGATCCGAGTGACGTCTGGAAAAACCTCATCGTCGTTCCTCCTTCCAAAACCAAACAACCGTCTCAAGCACACCGGGCGCATGGGCATCCATTCAGGATACCCGCAGCTCCGAACGTCGGTGTGTAGGGTCCTTGTCCCTATGCGCTCACCAGATTCCTCGTGACAGGGAGGTGCTGGTCCCCACGCTGCCAAAAATCTCTCGAATTCGATACGGCTCGACGGCCGAGTCTACTTTGTACAGGGCGAACACGTCGCGGTTCTCGTAGTGCAAAATCGCGTTGATGCCAATCAGCGATTCGCTCGTGAACAGGTTCGCCTCGTGCTGGTACTTGGTCTCCGTCCAGCCTTTCAGTGGCCCGTATTCCTCTTTGCGGGCGGTGTGCTCGGCCACGAACTCCGCTCGCGTCGTCCCTTTCATATATTTGTCGCTCAGACAGCTGTCGTAGGCCTCCTCGTACTTACCAACCTCGATCAGCCCGACGTAACGCGAGATGACGTCCTGCGAAATGGCCGAAGCCCGCTCTACGACCGCCTTCATCTGCGTGTAGATGAAGACTATCAGTGCGATGACCGCGATGGCGACTACAATCCCAATGATCACATTCTTCATGGTGCCCCTCCCGAGCGCTAGAAAGTCACGAGGCGAAGAGACGGTCGAACTCTCCCCTCCCAATCGCTTCGACGACGTCCGCCCCGCCCTCGATCACCTCCGCAGCGACATGGGCCATGACGGGACCAAACCGGGGGACCGCAGCGCTCGCCCCGCGATACCTGGCCAAAGTCGCCGCGCCAACGAGCAACGCTTCCCGGGTACCGGATCGTTCCGAGCAGCTGATGGAGGCCGAATGCCTTCACGAAACGCGCATGAGGCCTCGGCGAGCTGGGCCACGGTCTTGGAGGTCATCGGCGCGTCCCGGTCCGAGCGGTTGCTCGACATAAGACCTTTACGGCCTCTCCTCCGAGATCACGCGAGGTCGAAGCGATCGAGGTTCATCACCTTGTTCCAGGCCGCTACAAAATCATGGACGAACTTCTCCTGCGCGTCCGAGCTGGCATAGACTTCAGCCAGGGCACGGAGCTGGGAGTTCGAACCGAAGATGAGATCGACACGGGTGCCGGTCCACTTGAGTTTGCCGGTTTTGCGATCGTGCCCTTCAAACACGTCCTTGGCGTCCGAGACCGCCTTCCACTCCGTGCCCATGTCGAGCAGGTTCAGGAAGAAGTCGTTGGTCAGCGCCTCCGGCCGCTTGGTAAAGACGCCGTGCCGGGTCGGTCCGACGTTGGCATTCAGGACGCGCATGCCGCCAACGAGCACCGTCATTTCGGGCGCGGTCAGGGTCAGCAGTCGTGCCCGATCGACCAGCGACGCCTCGGCCGATACGCGGTAGCTTCCCTCGAGGTAGTTCCGGAAGCCATCGGCGATCGGTTCGAGCACCGCGAAAGAGTCCCCATCGGTTTGCTCCTGCGAGGCGTCCATGCGTCCCGGCATGAAAGGAACCGTCACGGCGTGACCGGCATTCTTCGCCGCCTGCTCGACGCCTGCGCACCCGGCCAACACGATCAGGTCCGCAAGCGAGGCCTTCTTGCCGCCGGACTGGGCGCTGTTGAACTCGCCCTGGATGCGCTCCAGCGTCTCGAGCACTTTCGCCAGCGGCTCGGGCTGGTTGACTTCCCAATCCTTCTGCGGTGCCAGACGGATGCGGGCACCGTTCGCACCGCCGCGCTTGTCGGAGCCTCGGAAGGTGGATGCCGACGCCCAAGCGGTCGACACCAGTTGCGAGACAGACAGGCCCGACGCCAGGATCTTGCCCTTGAGGGAGGCAACGTCCTGCGAATCGATCAACATGTGATTGACCGCGGGGATGGGGTCTTGCCAGATGAGCGCTTCGGCAGGTACTTCCGGGCCGAGATAGCGTGCGCGCGGGCCCATGTCGCGGTGGGTCAGCTTGAACCAGGCCCGGGCGAAGGCATCGGCGAACTGGTCCGGGTTCTCGTAGAAACGCCGCGAAATCTTTTCGTAGGCCGGGTCGAACCGCAGGGAGAGATCCGTGGTCAGCATGGTCGGTGCGTGACGCTTGGACGGGTCGTGGGCGTCCGGAATGGTGCCGGCGCCGGCACCACCCTTCGCGACCCACTGGTGCGCACCGGCCGGGCTTTTCGTCAGTTCCCATTCGTAGCCGAACAGGTTCCAGAAGAAGTTGCTGCTCCACTTCGTCGGCGTGCTGGTCCAGGTGACTTCCAGACCGCTGCCGATCTGATCGCCGCCTTTGCCTGTGCCAAAGCGGCTCTTCCAGCCAAGGCCCTGTTCCTCGATGCCGGCGGCTTCAGGCGCAGGGCCCACCAGTGACGCATCGCCGGCACCGTGGCATTTGCCGAAGGTGTGACCGCCCGCAATGAGCGCAACCGTCTCTTCGTCGTTCATCGCCATGCGCGCGAAGGTCTCGCGGATATCCCGCGCCGCAGCGAGCGGATCCGGGTTGCCGTCCGGGCCTTGCGGATTGACGTAGATCAGCCCCATCTGCACGGCAGCGAGCGGATTTTCGAGATCCCGGTCGCCGGAGTAGCGTTTTTCACCGCCCAGCCAGGTGGTCTCGGAGCCCCAGTAAGTGTCTTCTTCCGGCTCCCAGACGTCCTCACGCCCGCCGCCGAAACCGAAGGTCTTGAACCCCATCGATTCCAGCGCGACGTTGCCGGTGAGGATCATGAGGTCGGCCCATGAGATTTTCCGGCCATACTTCAGCTTGATCGGCCAAAGCAGCCTGCGTGCCTTGTCGAGGTTGACGTTGTCGGGCCAGCTGTTGAGCGGGGCAAAGCGCTGGTTGCCGCTGCCTGCGCCGCCGCGGCCGTCGCTGATGCGGTACGTGCCGGCGCCGTGCCACGCCATGCGAGTGAACAAAGGCCCATAGTGACCGAAGTCCGCCGGCCACCAATCCTGCGAGTCGGTCATCAGCGCCAGCAGGTCCTTCTTCACGGACGCCAGGTCGAGGGTCTTGAATTCCTCGGCGTAGTTGAAGCCCTTGCCCATGGGATCGGACAAGGACGAGTGCTGGTGCAGGATTTTCAGGTTGAGTTGGTTCGGCCACCAGTCATGGTTCGATTTTCCACTGCCGGCGGTGTGATGGAATGGGCATTTCGTTTCGGTTGACATGTGTTCCTCCTTTGACAGTTTGAATCCAACGACTCGGTCCGATTTGGAGTCCGAGTACCGGTCTCATGACACGCGGGTCACCGTGAATGTGCCGTAGGACCGATAGGGAATCAGTCAACCGGAAATTCAATCGCTTTCCCCCGCGTCCCGCATCGCCACGAATCGCATCCTACCACCCTCCCGCCTGTCGTCAACTCCATTTTCGCCGTCCCCGCCGCGCAGCCAGCACCGTTTTGACCTACTCCCTCGCTTTTGCCGCACCGCCCGGCAGCATAATCGGCCGCAGCAACGCGAATTCCGCCCGCGCCTCAGCCGGAGCGGTCAGGCCTTTCAGCTTCATCGTCCCGCCGCACGCGGGGCACCATAGCGGGTCGTCCTGGTAAACCAGCCGAATCAGCTTCGCCCACGACTGCCGCTATAGCGCTCGCCAGAAATGACCCACCCCTGCGGTAGTTGCCAACGATAATGAGACACTCGCGATGGGTGTCGCGTCCCACGCTGCGTGTGCCGGTGTGGCAGGTCTCAAGAGGCGAAAGCAAGAGAAGCCGGAAAGGAGGTGATATCAATGTCCCAGAAGAACTGCGGATGCGGTTGCTCTGCCGGGCGACGCGCCAAGGACGCGCACAAGGCGAAACCCAAGGCGAAACCGAAAGCGAATAGGTCGCACTGAACAGGAATCGCAGGATGCGAGCCCCGATCAGGCGACCGGCGGAATACAACATTTAACATCTCAATGACTTCCGACGACTTTCCTCGGTGTCCCCTGTGGCTCGATCCAGACGCTCGCTCGCCTTCCAACCTGATGAATGACCCGCGACCGCAAATCGACCTGAACCGTTTTTCCTGCGGTAAACGCGCTCGCATTCGCGAGTCCCCGATCGTGCGGACCGCCGTCGGGCCGACGGGACGGGCGGCGAGATCGTTGCGACACGCGTCCAGCAGGATTGGCCCGTCTCGGAGGGCGTTGCGGGCCGCGCCAAGCGAGTTGCGGGCTGCTCCCAAGGCGTCGCGGGCTGCTCCGCGAGCGTTGCGGGTCGCCCCGAGGACGTTGCGGGTCGCCCCGGGAGCGTTGCGGGCCGCCCCGAGGGCGTTGCGGGTTGCCCCGAGGGCGTTGCGACGGCCACCCAGGCGAACGCATTGTGCGAAAGCACTGTATCGCAACGGGTTACGGGGTGGAGTGGCGGCCCGTTTCGCGGTCCTACTACGGAGGCCGACGTCCCCTGGCTCGCGGCCTCCGCTTGCGCGATTGCTCCCGGACCTGCTGCACGATCTGGAAGAACGGATCATCCACTTCCAGCCAACCACGCAGGTGGCCGAGATACTCGTGCCGGCGTCGACCCCCCCCCGCACCGCCAACGAGGGTCAAACGGTTCCTGCGCGCGCCCGTCCTCCTCGGCGTTGGGACCTCAATTCCCTGGCGGACACAGCGCGGCCGGGGATAATGCCCGGCATGGGACATCGTGCGTTGGTGATCGCGAACCCGGCGAGCGCGAACGGCGCCACCGGCAAGCGCTGGGGCGAGATCGAGGCGGCGCTGAACGGCGTGCTCGAGCGTTGGGAGCCCCGCTTCACGGCGAAGCCGATGGACGCGGCGGCGTTGGCGCGGCGCGCGGTGCTGGACGGCTTCGAGATGATCGTGTCGATCGGCGGCGACGGCACGATGAACGAGGTCGTGACCGGGCTATTCGACGAGGCGGGCGAGGGGAAGCTGCTCCGGCCCGGCGTGGTCCTTGCAACGGTGGGGCAGGGGGCGGGGGGGGGGTTTGCACGGGGGCTCGCGGA
>Ga0082335_1004963_pt1 | contig 19121 bp, 18 predicted proteins | sample Subgrocontami58m_FD_72375 | JGI IMG/M metagenome (GOLD analysis project Ga0082335, IMG submission 72375) | Subsurface groundwater microbial communities from S. Glens Falls, New York, USA - GMW37 contaminated, 5.8 m (SPADES assembly) (version 2) ... | reverse complement strand
GCGAGTCGGTGCAGGAAGTGCTCGACACGACCATCATGGCCTACCGCATCGCCGAGCACCGCGACGTGATGCTGCCGGTCAACGTCTGCCACGACGGCAACTATCTCTCCTTCGGCGCGGCTAGGATCGAGCTGCCCGACCAGCAGGAAGTCGATGCCTTCCTCGGCCCGAAGGACGTCAACTGGCACGCCGCGCTCGACCCGCAGCGGCCGATGGCGGTGGACCCGCTCACCGGCGGCTCGGGCGGGATCGGTCCCGCGACTTTCGTGCGCTACCGCAAGGGGCATTGCCGCGGCGCGCAGAACGCGCTGTCGGTCATCACCGAGGTGCACGAGGACTGGGGCCGGCGCTTCGGCCGGCAGCATGCGCCGCTGGTCGAACGCTACCGCATGGACGACGCCGAGTACGCCATCGTGACGATCGGCAGCATGACCGGAGCCGGCAAGGACGCCGTGGACGCGGCGCGCGAGCGCGGCGACAAGGTCGGCCTGGTGAAGGTGAAGACCTACCGTCCGTTCCCCGTGCGTGCGATCGTGGATGCGCTCGCGAAGGTCGGGGCGGTGGGCGTGGTCGACCGCTCGGTGTCCTACGGCTGGAACTGCGGGCCGCTCTACCAGGACGTGATCGGCGCGCTGCACTACGCGCCGCGGCGCATCCCCGCGATGAGCTTCATCGGCGGGCTCTCCGGCTCCGACCTGACCATCGGACACTTCGACCGCGTCATCCGCCGCACCGCCGAGCTCGCGCAGAGCGCGACGCCGGGCGAAACGGTCTGGATCAACGAGAACGACTGAGCGCGCGGCCCTCCGCTACTCGGCCTGCATTCCCGTATCCCTGACGAGCGCGACCATGTTCGCGTTGATCGCGCGCAGCCGCGCGGCGTAGGCCGCGGGCGCGAGATACAGGGGCTCCGCGCCGAGCGCGGCGATGCGCTGCATCATCTCGGCGGTCTGCATGATGCGCGCGATCTCCGCATTCAGCCGCGCCGTCACCGCCCCGGGCGTTCCCGCGGGCACGAGCACGCCGAACACGGTGCCGGCATCGAACTCCTCGCCGATGACTTCGCTCACCGTCGGCGTGTCCGGAAAGGCCGCGTGGCGCTTCGGGCTGCCCACCGCGAGCAGGCGCAGCTTCCCGCTCTTCACGTGGGGCAGCGCGACGCCGGGATCGAACATGAAATCGAGTTGGCCGCCGAGGAGGTCGGCGAGCGCGGGTTTCACGACGAGGAACACCGCGACGATCGCCTGCGAGGCGACCGGCTCCAGATCCTTCATCGGGTCGAAGGGCAGCTTCCTGTAGAGCAGCCCGTTCACCGTGATCACGCCGCTCGGCGACAGCAGCAGCGTATAGCCGTCGGCGGGGGCCTTGGCCACCTCCGCCGCACCGATATTGCCGTTGCCGCCCGCGCGGTTCTCCACGACGAAGGGCTGGCCCAGCGCGCGCTGCAGATGCACGCCCAGCACGCGGCCGATCTGGTCCGCCACGCCGCCCGGCGGGAAGTTCACCACCATGCGCACCGGCTTCACCGGGTAGTCCTGCGCGAGTGAAGGCGCGGCGCAGAACCACGCGATCGCCGCGGCGAGCAGCGCGGCGAGCGCGCGCCCGGAGAGCCTCGTTGCGCCGCTTCGCCCCGTATCGATCGACTTCGCCTTCTTCACCGTGCCCTCCCGTCGCTTCCCGGCCTTCCGGCAATCCGGGAATCCGTTGCACAATGGGGCAGTGTCATCCGCAAACGTATTCTAGGCGCAGATCCGAAGTCGTTCCGATCCATCATGTCGATCGCCGGCGGCGTACGCGCAGTCGCAGTGCTCGAAGCGGCAAAGGGCGCGCTGGTGCTCTTCGCGGGCTTCGGACTGTTCGCGCTCGTGCATCACGACGTCCAGGCGATCGCGGAGCGGATCGTCGGCCACTTCCACCTGAATCCGTCGAGCAGCGTGCCGCGCGTGTTCCTCGATGCGGCCGGCGCGGTCACCGACGCGCGGCTCTGGCTGCTCGCCTGGGCCGCGATGAGCTACGCGGGCATGCGCTTCATCGAGGCCTATGGACTGTGGCGCGGGCAGCGCTGGGCCGAATGGCTCGCGGTCGTCTCCGGCAGCATCTACGTCCCGATCGAGATCTACGAGTTGTCGCAAGGGATCACGTGGATCCGGGTCTTGACGCTCGCGGTCAACGCGGCGATCGTCGCATACATGGGCTACGCGCTCGCGCATCGCGAGCGGGGCGAACTGCCCGAAGATCCCCTATCCATGCGGGTCTCCGCGGATAAACCGGGGAAAGAGCGCCGCTGACGCGCGCGCGCCCGGCGAAGATCAACGGCGCCGCTTGCGCGTCGGCTTGCGCGGCGCCTTCGGCTGCTGCGCCTCGGCGATCGCCTCGCCGGTCTTGCCTTCGAGCTTGGGCTTGATGTTGTCGTCGATCCACTTCTGGTCCCACCACTCCACCGGCAGGATCGCGACTCCGTTCAGGTAGACGCCGTAGTGCAGATGATCGCCCGCCGCGAGGCCGGTCTCTCCGGTCTTGCCGAGGATCTGCCGCTGCTTGACCGCGTCGCCGACCTTGACGTCGATGGAGCTCAGGTGGCCGTAGAGCGTAAACAGGCCGAGGCCGTGATCGAGGATCACGGCGTTGCCGTAGATGCCCAGGTCGCCGGCGAAGGCGACGGTGCCGCTGTTGGCGGCCTCGACCGGATAGTGCTTCGTGACGGACAGGTCGTAGCCGAGGTGATAGGCGGTGTCGATCGCTTCGTTGTCGTAGGTATAGGTCCGCTGGTCAGCGAAATTGGCTTCGACCTTGGAGTTGCTCAGCTGGCTGAACGCGTCCTTCCAGAGGATATTCGGAGTGGCTTGCTTCGTGATCGCGGCGATCTTGTCCTCGTTCTCTTTCCTGAGCCCCTTGTTGACCCGGACGAAGACTTCCTTCGGGGTCCCCTGGCGCGCGGCGACGTCGTTCAAGAGGGGCACGATCTTGCCCTGCAGGAAGTTGTCGGACAGCGCGATCGTGCTCTTCTTGTATTTGACGTTCTTGACTTCGTAGGCGAGCGGCATTTCCCGGGAATTGCCGGCCTTGTCGGTTGCGACGAGCACCGCCTTGGTTTCCGCGGGCACGTTGTAGGGCTGGGCGAAGAACGCGAGGAAGCGATCCGGGTGATCCTTGATCTGGCCCGGGTAGCCGGGAAAGAAATAATCGCCGACCCTGATCCCGCTCGTCGCCGTGTCCGCGGACGGCTTGTAGACGATCGCGCCGACGCCGCCGAAGTTGACGTAGCGGTCGTCGGCGACGAGTTCGAGCGTGGGCGGGGTGATGTCGATGACGAGGTTCTTCTGAAACACGCTTTCGTTGCCGCGGAAGAAGTTCCACATCGAGCCGTCGCGCGCGCTGACGCGCAGCACGGCGGGCCCTTCCTTGACGCCGGCGAGTTTCGACGACAGGGCGACCGTGATCTTCTTCTCCGCCGCCGGCGGGGAGTACTGCTCGGAGGCGAGCGAGTGCTCGGTGCCGCCTGAAGTGAGCGTGGCGGTGACCGACTTCAATCCGGCGCCCTGGTCGGTGACGACGATCTCCAGCGGCGCCAGGCCGAGCACGTCGGTGTCCCGCGCGAGCTTGATCTGCGGCGCCTGCCACTCGAAGCGCGGCGCCAGGTAATAGCCCACGCCCACGAGCGCGATGACGATGATCAGCAAGACGACAAGAGTGGATCGGCGGCTTCCGGCGGGTTTATCGGTTTCCAGGGCGCTCATATGGGCAGGTCGAATGATGGGTAAGGCATCGCAAGATCAATTCCGGCGCAATCGCGACTTGGAACGCCGACGCGCCCGGGGCAAGTCTGGCCGGAAAGACGACTGCATCCGGCAAGGCGGGTGGGATTATCGCTCAATTCCCGTGACATCTGTTCCGTGCAGCGAGCAAATACCTGTCATTCCGAGGAGCGCAGCAATCCCCTGTCATTCCGAGGAGCGCAGCGACGAGGAATCTGCTTATCAGGTCGCCGACACGGCACACTCCCCTCGTGCTGATTCTGTTCGCGAAAGCCGTGAACACCGAGGTGGACCCGATCCCCTGCAAGGGCATCGGATCGGCGATGGCCGACATCATCGGCGGTCACGTCGACCTCGTCTGGGCCGGATCGATCAAGCGCCGCTCCGCTCGCCAATCGCGGGCACGAAGCGTGGTTCGATCACCGCATGGCCTAGCCGCGGTCGACGTAATCCTTCAGTTTCACCGTACCGCGCCCGATTTCGCGCACGCGCCTGAAGGCGAGGTTGCCCTGGAGCGCCAGGGGCACGGTGGCGTCGATCGCGACCTTGTGGCGGTAGATGCCGGTGACGTCGCGGATGAACCCCAGTGCGTTGCGCAGCACCGCCACGCCGTCGTCCGCTTTGCAGCGGGTGGCCACGGCCCACATCACGTCGTTCATGTCGGCGGCGTCGACGTCCTCGTCGATCACGATGACCGTCTTGATCCAGGGGCAGGCGGCGATGGCGGCGTAGGCGGCGATCATCGGTTCGCCTTCGATGCGTTTCTGCATCTGGATCACGCAGTTGAGCAGGAACGGGAACATGTGCACGCGCTTCACGCCGGGCACGCTTGCGCGCGCGGCGCGCAGCACCTCCACTTCGCGGGGGAACCCGAGCACCAGGTGGTCCTCGGGCGAGGCGGCGAGCATCGGAACGAAGTAGGGCTGCTTTCTGCGGGTCACGCAGCGCAGCTTGAACACGTGCCGCTTCGAGGGCACCTGGTAGTAGCCCAGCCAGTCGCCGAACGGGCCTTCCTCCTCGGTGAAATGCCCCGGGATGATCTCGCCTTCGAGCACCATCTCCGCATGCGCGGGCACCATCAGGTCCGAAGTCTCGCACTGCACGACCTCGACGGGCTCGCCGCGCAGCGCGCCGGCAAGCGAGAACTCGTCTTCCCTGGTGTGGATCGCGGCACTGAGCAGCTCGATCGGATGCAGCCCCAGGGAGACCGCCACCGGCATGGGCTGATCGCGCTTGCAGTATTCGGCGTAGAAGCGGGCCAGGTCGTGCGTGGCGAGCATGCTGAAGCCGAAACGGTCGCGCCCCTTGAGCTGCATGCGGTTGTAGGACAGGTTCTGGCGCCCGCTGATCGGATCGCGCGCGGTCGCGACACCGCAGGTGATGTAGGGGCCGGCGTCGTCGGGCCGGTGCACCAGCAGCGGCCAGTCGGCGGGATCCGGATCGTTCTCGATCACTTCCTTCACCGGCGCGTCGGTCACGCGGCGCGGCGGCACGGGCTTCGCGATCCGGGAGGAGTAATCCTCGTGCAGCGTCGCGGTCGTCGTGCCCAGCGAGCGCGCGAGAATCTCGCGCGAGCCGAAGATGCTGCCCACGACCTGATACTTCGAGCCTGTGACATTGGTGAACCGGATCACCTTGCCCGCGTCCATCGCGGCGCGGATGAGCGCCGGCACTTCGTTGTTGCGGTCCACGGCACGGCTGACGGTCAGCAGGTCGCCATCGCGTTCAAGGCGCTCGAGATAGCTGCGCAGGTCACGTTCCATGATGTTCGATTTCCCTGAAGAATCATTCGTCGGGTATTCTTCATTACGCGCGCCGCTTCCGCAAGCGTCACGGGCACATGCGATCCAATCGGGAAGGGGCATTGAAGATCAGGGTCAACGGCGTGGAGCTCGCCTACCGGGTCGACGGGGAAGGCCCGTGGCTGCTGATGAGCCACTCGATCGCCTGCGACCTGTCGATGTGGGACGCGCAGGTGGCCGCGCTCTCCGCGCGGTTTCGCATCCTCCGGTACGACCTTCGCGGACACGGCGCGAGCGAGGTTCCCCCCGGCCCCTACACGCTGGACATGCTGGCCGAGGATGCGCACGGACTGCTTGCGGCGCTCGGCATCGAGCACTGCCATTGGCTGGGCCTGTCCATAGGCGGGATCATCGGGCAGGTGTTCGCTCTCAAGCATCCGGGCATGCTCGACACCCTGGTGCTCGCCGACACCGCGAGCCGGATGCCGCCCGAAGCGCTGCCCGGCTGGGACGAGCGGATACGGCTTGCGAGCGCGTCGGGCATGGCGGGGATGCTCGAGCCCAACCTCGGGCGCTGGTTCACGGCGGGATTTCGCGCCCGCGAACCGGAGATCGTCGCGAAGATTTCCCGCCTCGTTCTCGCCACGCCGGTCGCGGGCTATATCGGATGCGCGCATGCGGTGCCGACGATCAATGTCACGCACCGTCTGAAGGAGGTGCGCTGCCCCGCGCTGGTGATCGTCGGCGAGCTCGATCCGACCTCGCCGCCGGCGATGGCGCGCGAAATACACGAGGCGCTGCCGGGATCGGAACTGGCGGTCATTGCGTCCGCCGCCCACCTGTGCAACATCGAGCAGCCCCGGGCGTTCAACCGCGTGCTCGGCGATTTTCTCGAGCGTCACCGCAGACGCCGGATGAACGCGGTGCGCTGAGCGCTTGTATAAGCGAAACGCGTTTGTTATTGTCGCGGGGCGCAGGCGCGTCGGCGAACGCAACCGGTGCCAGCGCATCTTCTTTCAGGAGCCATCCATGCTGCGATTTGCCTTGCCGGTTCTCGCGCTCTGTGTGTCGTTCGCCGCCCCCGCATCGGCACAGACCGTATTGCGCTTCAACGGCTGGCTGCCGCCCACGCACCCGATCATTGCGCTCACGGTGAAGCCCTGGACCGAGGAAATCGCCAAGGTGACGCAGAACCGGGTCCGGGTCGAATTCACCGCGAGCAGCATGGGACCGCCGCAGAACCAGCTGGACATGGTCAAGGACGGCGTCGTCGATGCGGCGTTCACCGTTCACGGATACACGCCCCAACGCTTTCCGCTGATGCGCATCGGCGAACTTCCGTTCCTCTCCAATCTGTCCGAGCCGCTGAGCGTCGCCCTTTGGCGGGTGACGCAGAACCGCTTCGCAGCCAAGGACGAACATGCGGGCGTGCAGGTGATGGCGATCTGGGTATCCCAGCCCGGGCGCGTCTGGACGGCGAAGAAGGCGCTCAAGTCCGTCAAGGACTGGGAGGGCATGAAACTCGCCGGCGGCGCCGCGATCACGCTGGACATCGCCAAGGCGCTCGGCGCGGTCGGCGTGCGGGCGGTCGGTCAGCAGACGGCGGAAGTCGTGAGGCGCGGCGTCGCCGATGGCGCGTTCTTCGACGCATCGTCGTTCACCGACTTTTCGCTGCAGGGAACGATCAAGCACATGCTCGATTTCCCCAGGGGCATCTACGCCTCGACGTTCTTCCTGTCGATCAACAAGGCGAAATGGAACCAGATTTCCGAAGCCGACCGCGCCGCGATCATGAAGATCTCGGGTGAGACGCTGTCTCGCACCGCCGGGCGCAACTGGGATGCCGAGGCCGCCAAATCGCGCGAGAACGTGAAGGCGGCCGGGGTCGAAGTGACGATGGCCGGTGGCGCCTATCTGAAGGAACTCGAAGACAGGCTGCGCTTCCTCGAAGACGATTGGCTCAAGGGGGCGCAGGCCGCCGGCGTCGACGGCCGCGCTGCGCTCGCCGAGCTGAAGTCCATCGTCAACAGCGACAAGTAACCCCGGGCCGCCCTGGCGGTCCCGGAGTGTTCCTGAGCATGCGTTTTCGTGAGCACTGGGTCTATCGGCCGCTCGCCTGGCTTGCGGCAGCGGAACTGTTCGTTCTCATGCTGACGGTGGCGCTGGACGTCGCGGGGCGGTATCTGTTCAACAAGCCCCTGCCCGCGGGCTACGAGCTCATCCAGGTCCAGATGGGCCTGCTTGCGTTCACGACCCTGCCCCTGCTTTGCCGCGAAAACGAGCACATCGCGCTCGGTCTTCTCGACCATTGGTTCACGGGCCGGGTCAACCGGGTGCGCCTGTTCTGCGTCCACCTGATGAGCGCGGCCGGCCTCGGATTTCTCGGCTGGCGCATCTGGGTCTACGCGAGCGAGCTCGGGGAGATGAACGAGGGCACCCCGGTGCTCAATATCCCGCTCGCGCCGCTGGGTCATTTCATGGCGGTCATGGCCGTTGCGGGCGCGTGCGCGCTCGCCGTTCTGGCGTTTCGCGCCCCACGCGCGAATTGATCCATGCTCGTCGGCGGCATTGCGTTTCTTGTCCTGTTTGCATTCCTGCTGCTTGGCGTTCCGATCGCCTTCGGCCTGCTCGGGATGGGGTTCTGCGGCTTCGCCTTGCTGCAGGGCGTGCCGGCTGCGCTGTCCATGGTCGGCCAGATCGGCTTCAGTACCGTCCTGAACGAGGAACTCTCGGTCATTCCGCTGTTCATCCTGATGGGCGGCTTCATCACCACCGCCAGGATTTCCGACGATCTGTTCGCCGCGGGCAACGCCTTTCTCGGCCACCGGCGGGGCGGCCTCGCGATGGCCACGGTGATCGCGTGCGCCGGGTTCGCAAGCGTATGCGGATCGAGCTTCGCGACCGCCGCCACCATGTCCAAGGTGTCGTTGCCGCCGATGCGCCGCTACGGCTATGCCGATTCGCTCGCGGCGGGTTCCATTGCAGCGGGAGCGACCCTCGGGATCATGATCCCGCCCTCGGTTCCGCTGCTCATTTACGGATTCATGACGCGGACCGATGTGGGCAAACTGTTCATCGCGGGCATCCTGCCCGGATTGATCGGCACCCTGCTCTATCTCGGCGCCGTATCCTGGACGACGCGCCGCCATCCCGGGCTCGGTCCGCCCGGCGAACGATCGACCGGCGCAATGCGCCTGCGGGCGATGAGAAACATCTGGGCCGTCCTCGCGCTGTTCCTGTTCATCATCGGCGGAATCTATGTCGGCATGTTCACGCCGACCGAGGCGGCCGGCGCCGGCGCTCTCGCCGGGTTCATGTTCGCCCTCGCCCGGCGCGCGTTGAGCTGGAAGGTCCTGCTCGAGGTCCTGCTCGATTCGGCCAAGACCACGGCCACGATCTTCATCCTGCTGATCGGCGCGCTGGTGTTCTCCAATTTCATCGACATTGCGGGCGTTCCGAAGACGCTCGCGAGCTGGGTGTCCGGCATCACGATCGCGCCGGTGTTTGCGATCGTCGTCATTCTCGCGATCTACCTGGTGCTCGGCTGCATACTCGACTCGATGTCGATGCTGTTTCTCACCGTTCCGATGTTCTATCCGATCGTGGCTGGGCTCGGTTACGATCTGATCTGGTTCGGGATCATCGTTGTGACGATGATCGAGATTGCGCTGATCACTCCGCCGGTCGGGCTGAATGTGTTCGTGCTGCACCAGGTCCACCCGGACATTCCCACGCGGACGATCTTTCGGGGCGTGATGCCTTTCGTCGCCGCCGACTGCGTGAGGGTGTCCCTGCTGGTGGCCTTTCCGGCGATCGCGCTGGCGCTGCCGGGACTGATGGGCTGAGCGCTTGACCAAATATCACGCACCCAGTTGACGCCGGTGGCTGTTGCACGAGAGGATGACCCCGTCGCGATGGCTCGCGGTCGGCCTGGGCATCGTGGGCATGTTGATCATTCTCCGTCCCGGCCTGTCGGTCATCCGGCCTGCGGCGATCACGCGCTGGGTGACCCCTTCCCCCGCCTTGTGGCCATGGGCGCTGGTGATCGGCATCGCCGGACTCACCTCCAACTACTGCCTCACGCGCGCGATGGCGCTCGCCGATGCCGCCGTCGTCGGGCCGATGGATTTCCTGCGGCTGCCGCTCATCGCCGTCGTCGGGCTGGTCTTCTACGGGGAACCGTTCGACTGGCTGGTCCTGGGCGGCGCCGCGGTCATGTTCTGCGGAATTCTGGCGAGCATACTCGCCGAGCGCGCGAGATCGCTGCGGCATTGAAGGGCCGCGGCCGATCGAAGGCGCGTGCCACCCGGGCGGCTCAACCGCCCGTCCAGAGGCGGCGGCAACGGGTCGCGACCACCTGCTCGTAGGGGACCGGCTCCTTCAGATGACCGATGGATTGCGCGAAGGCGTTGAGATGCCGGACCGCCGCCTCGGAGATGACGGGATCGTAGAACGGCGCATCGCGCTCGACGATGGCCGCGATCAGCGCAGCCGGTTCCGGCGGAAATTTTCGCGTACCGACCTCGCGTGCAATCGCGGGATCGGCGCGCAGGGCCTTCTGTGCCTTGACGATGGCCCGCACGGCCGCGTCGATCGCACTCGGCTCGCGCGCGATGAAATCGTCGGTGGTCGCCAGGCCGGCAAAGGTGAAGAAGCGCACCTCGTCGGGGTCGTCGCCGCGCCGCACGTCGACGTGGATCTTGCCGATCCCGCGGGTGACGGCGGTCTCGGCGCCCATCGCATTGGCCCAGAATCCGTCGATTTCCCCTTCCTGAAGCGCCTGCGCCGCGAACACGCCGAACGAAACCTGTCGCTCCCGCGCACCCGGCAGCTCCACGATCTCGAGATCGCGTTCGGGATCCAGGCCGGCGCTGCGCAGCATCCGTTTGAAGGCGAGATCCGGCCCTGCTGCGGCAGTCAATCGCAAGCCTCGCAGCGCATCGATGTCGCCGCGCCCGGCCGCGAGATCGGCGCGAACGGTCAGCAGCCACGGCGTTCCCTGGGACAGCGCCACGCACAGCTTGGCGCCCTTCCATCCTGCAAATTCGGTGAGCAGATCGTGCACCGAGCCGGCGATCATGGCATCGGCCGTCTGGTTGCGCAGCGCCTTCGTGGCGCCCAGCATCGGCACGAGCTCGATCTGCACATCGAGCCCTTCTTCCCTGAAGAATCCAAGCGCGTCGGCAGCCAGTGCCGGAAAGCAGGTGTTGCTTACGAGATCGACTGCTGCGATGCGCATCCGGACAAGTCCCCTGGCGATATCCCGGTCTCTGTCGATGAAGGCGCGGCAGACATCTCCGATTGAACAGGCCATGCAAGCCGCGTGATGGTTTCAATGAAGCTGTTGTCGCGGTCTTGTCCCATCAGGGCTCGATTGTAGTCACCGCGGCAAAGTGTGACCAGCAGCGCTGGCGGTGCCCCGCTTGCGCAGGAACCGTCATTTCCGGGGCTGGTTCCGATGACCGGTTGCGGCCGAGCGGCCCGAGAGGCAATCAGGGCAGCAGACGGGAATCGGAATGGTTATCGGTTGATCCGCAGCTCTTCGAAGCCGATGCTTACATGCCACATCGGTGATGCGCTATGCTATGCATCGCAAAACAAACCGAACTGGCTGGATCGCCGGAACAAGAGGAGGAAACAATGTCCACCGCCGTAGCGCAACATCGCCGTAGTCTCCTGATTGGGGCACTTGCAGCCTCGGTTTCGCTGACATTTCCCATAACCTCGACGGCGATCGACCGATCGATCGTTGCGCACAACGGCATGGTCGTCGCCGGGCATCCACTCGCAGTCGAGTCCGGAATTCGCGCGCTGCGCGCAGGCGGCACTGCGTGCGACGCCGCGATTGCGACCGCGGCGACGCTCAGCGTGATGATGCCCGACATGATGGGGCCGGCCGGGGCGGGTTTTGCACTGCTCTGGGACGCCAAGTCGAAGCAGCTTTCGGCGATCGACTACGATGGAGTTGCTCCGAAGGCGACCAACGCCGCGCAGTATACGCTCGACAAGAAGCTGCGCGGCTTCTGGGCAGCGACGGTTCCTGCCAGTCTCAAGGGCTGGGAAGCGGTCCACAAGAAGTGCGGCAAGCTGAAGTGGGCGGACCTGTGGACGGACGCGATCGGATACGCCGAGAACGGGCGCCCGCTCGATTTCGACAGCGCGTTTCACATCCGGCGTCACATCCCGGAACTTGGCATCTACGAGGGCTGGAGCAAGGAGTTCCTGGTCAACGGGGAGGCGCTCCCGCAGGGCGCGCTGCAAGTGCGCAAGGATCTTGCCGCCACCTACCGTCAATTCGCAAAGTCGGGCTCGAAGGCGCTCTACGGCGGCCCGGTCGGCGACAAGCTCGTGGCCTACATGCAGAAGAACGGCGGACTGATAAGCAAGGAGGATCTGCTCGCCTACAAGGTCGTTTGGAGAAATCCGATCGAGACGACCTATCGCGGCGTGAAGGTTTTCGGCATGCCGCCGCCATCGGCTTCGATCACATGGATGGAAATGCTCAATGTGCTCGAGGGTTACGATCTGAAGGCCCTCAAGCACAACTCGCCCGAATACCTGACGACGATGGTCGAAACCATCAAGCACACCTACATGGATAGCTACCGCTGGGTCGCCGACCCGGCGTTCGTCAGCATCCCGATGCAGATGCTGCTGTCCAAGGAGTACGCGGGGCAGATCCGCCAGAAGATCGCGCAGGGCCGGTTCGACATGAAGACGGTGAAGCAGGCAACCCTGGACCTGCCATCGAAGACCGCGACTTCGCACATGGACATCGTGGACAAGTGGGGCAATGCGGTCTCGATGACCAATACCAACGGGAACTTCTGGGGTTCGGGCATCGTGGTCGAGGGCACCGGCCTGCTGCTGTCCAACGGCATGGACTGGTTCGACGTCGACGAGAACGTCTGGACCGGCGAGAAGCCCGGCAACCTGGTCATGGCGCCCGGCAAGCGAAACCGCTGGACGCTGGCGCCGGGAATGCTCTTCAAGGAGGGCAAGCTGTTCATGGTCGTCGGCGGCGCCGGCGCCGAGTCGACGATGTACGGTATCGCGCAGCCGATCGTCAACGTCATCGACTTCGGCATGGACGCATTCGCCGCCGTCAGTGCGCCCCGCGTGCAATGGGGCGACACCTACCACTATACCGGCGGCACCGAGGTGCATCTGCAGCCCGGAATTCCAGAGGACGTCCGCCAGAAGATGGCTGCGTCCGGGTACAACGTCGTCGCGCTGGGCAAGCAGCGCAACCTCGCCGCAGGTACAACCAACATGATCGTGGTCGACCAGGCATCGGGTTCCTTGTTCGGCGCCGCAGCGCGCAACGGCCGCGATTTCGTATCGGGTTATTGAGACCAAGGGCGGGCGTGGTCTTGCGGCCACGCCGCCGCAAAGGAAACATGATGCGAAATTGCAGTTCGCTCTTCGTGCTTGCCTTGAGCCTATTCATCCCGCTGACAGCGGCGGGGCAGGACGTCCGGTTCAAAGCCGAGCCCCCGGTGCTGGTCACTTCCTCCGGGCAATCGCTGGACGCCTTTACCGTGAAGACGCTGCTGACCCGCGCCGGCGTGGTCAATGAATACAAGAATCTCGCCAAAGTCTCGGACCTCGATAAGGTGAAAACGCTGGTAATCGCGTTCGGCGCCAGCGTGAAAGGGTTCGGTGCGGCGGGCATCACCATCGACACCGAACTTGCGCGAACCCGGGATCTGCTCGCGGCGGCCAGACAGAAGAAGATTCGGGTCATCGGCGTGCACATCGGCGGCGCGGAACGCCGCGGTGGCTTGTCCAAGGACATCGTCGAGATGGTGGCGCCCGCCTCCGAGTGGCTGATCGTCTGGGAGGACGGCAACGGCGACGGCTATTTCAGCAAACTTTCCGCGGAGAAGAAGATTCCCCTGACCGTGGTCAAGCAGCCCATGCAGACCGGCAAGGTTCTGGCGGCCGCGTTCGGAAAGAAATGAGGACAGGCGGCGTCCTCGTCGCCGCTCGACCAGTCAAGTGTCACCTCCCCTGCTCTTGCTGCTCTGCGCGGCGGTATTCGCCTTCTGTCTGCGAATTCTGCGCTGGCCGGTTCCATTCGCGCTCGTCCTGACTGCCCTCGTTGGCGGGGTGGTCGGCACTGCGGGTTTTCCGTTTCGCCATCTGGTCGAAGGGGCGTTCGGCTACCTGAACCTGATCCTCGCCCTGTTCGCCGGCGCCTGGTTCGGCCAGGCTGCGCGCCACGCCGGGTTGACCGAGGGCTTTGCCCACGGTCTGCTGCGTCTTTGCCGCGGCCGACCCGTGGCAGTCCTGGCTGTGGTCGGGACGCTGCTGTTCGCCGCCGGGGCGTCTTCCGGCGTAGCCGGGGTAGCCGTGCTCACCATCGGCGCCTTCGCGGCGCCGGCGCTTGCGCGCATCGGGCTGCAGGCGCATCAGGCGGCCGCTTTTATCGCAGTCGAGGCGACCTGCGGCATGATCGCACCGCCGGTCAATGTGCCTGCGATGATGATTGCCGACGGCGTCAACATGCCGTTCCTGAATTTCGACCGTGCGCTGCTGGTGTTGTCGCTGCCGGTCGCGCTGTTCGCAGTGGCCTGGTTCGCCGCTCGCGCCCGGCGGCCCGAGACTGTCGTGCAGCCCGGCGCCTTGGCGCCGTGGCGTGTCGTCCATGGTTTTTCGCCGCTTGCCCTGGTTCTGGGTTTCTGGCTTGTCCTGAGGCTCTTCCCGCAGCACGTCTACGACCCGGGTGTGCCGATCGTGCTGGTGATCGGCGGACTGGTGGCGCTGCCGGCGCTCGGTCGGGCGGGCGCCCGCAGCGGCGCTCATGACACGTTTGCGGGCGTGCCGCTGTATCTCGCCGCGGTGCTGGTCGGAGTCGGAATGCTGGTGCAGATCATGACGCTCACCGGCATGCGGGGGTGGGTGGTCATGCAGGCGATGGCGTCGGAGGCGCCCTGGCTGCAACTGCTCGTGGTGAGCCTGCCGTTGATCGGCGGCGTGCTGACCTCGGCGGGCACATCGAACGTGCTCGGCGTCCCATTCGCGTTCGCCTTTATCGATCAGGACATGATCATCAACGTGGCCGCGCTTTCCTCGATCGCGGCGATCGCCGAGTTCATGCCGCCGACGGCGGTCGGCGCGGCGCTCTCGGGCTACGTCGTCGGCGAGGCGAACCTGTGGAAAATCCTGCGTGCTTCGGTTTGGCCGGTTGCTTTTCTCTTCGCTCTCAGCATGACGCTGCTGGTGTTTGCGAGGCCGCTGGCGCGCTTCTTGACGGGAACCTGAGACAGGGGCAATTCGTGTACACCGACGAGATCATGCTGCTTGCCTACCGAGGAATCGCGGGCATCGTTGCGGTGGCGATGGCCGTGATCGTGCTGCGGCGCGGCGCCTGGCGCGAGCAGTTCTATGCCGCGCTGGTGTTCGTGCCTTTCGTGCTGCGCGCGCTCGGCATCAAGTAGCCCATGGCCATCTCGATTCGGGGTGCACTCTTGCTGGCTGCTGCTGCCGCGGTGGCCTGGGCGGCGGCGGCCATCTTCCTCGCGATGCACGCGCGCGAGCCGGTCTATCCCGGTCCCGGCGTCACGCGCGTAGGTACGCTCGCCGACTACGCACCGGCTCTGCGCGGAACGCCCGCGGATACCGCGGTGTACGTCATGGAAGGCAGGCAGCCCGGACCCACGCTGCTCCTTCTCGGCGGAACACACCCGCAGGAAGTGTCCGGCATGCTCAGCGCGGTCCTGGTGGTGGAGGGCGCGCAGGTCAAGCGCGGACGTCTGATCGTCCTTCCGCATCTGAACCAGAGCGGGTTCACCTATACGGAACCGCTGGAGGCGTTTCCGCACGATTTCGGCATTCCGGTCGCGGGCGGCGTGCGGCGCTTCCGCCTGGGCATGCGGCTCAGCAACCCGATCCATCAGTGGCCCGATCCCGATCTCTACGTCCACTACCCGAGCAATGAGCCGCTGATCGGCTCGGAATCGCGCAATCTCAACCGGGCGTATCCGGGAAGGTCGAACGGACGCTACACCGAACGCCTGGCGAACGCCGTTCTCGCGCTCGCCAAGCGGGAGAAAGTCGACCTGCTGCTGGATCTTCACGAGGCTTACCCCGAGTATCCGATCATCAACATGATCGTTGCGCACGAGCGCGCCTTCGAGGTCGCCACGATGACCGTGCTCGCGCTGCAGTCGCGGCACATCAACATGAGCGTCATGGCCTCGCCCAAGAACCTGCATGGCTTGAGCCACCGCGAGTTCGGCGATTACACAGAGGCGCTGGCGCTGCTGGCCGAGACGGCCGACCCCGCGATGGGCCGATTTCGCGGGCGTACCGACGAGGATCTGGTGATCAACGGGCGCGACGAGAACTACGTGTTCGCCGCCCGCCTCAAGCGGCTATTCGTGCCGTTCGACGCCTCCGGGCATCCGCTGTCCAGCCGGGTCGCGCGGCACCTCGCCACGCTCGAAGAGTTGCTCGGCGCGTACAACGACGTGCACCCGGAGTCCCCGTTCGAGGTGGATCGACTGCCCGGCTACGATGACGTGCGGAACAAGGGGATCGGAGCCTTTCTGCGGCCGGGTCCCTGACTGGCCGACGATTCAGCGCGGGTAGACGAAGGGGTTTTCCCCGGGCGTGGGCAGCGGAACGGGATCGAACGGCAGTCCGTAACGGTGTGCGAGTTCGCGGATCTTGAACACGTTCAGAACCGGGATGCCCTGATCGAGCGCAAGCTGGATGAGCCCCGGCGTTCCGCCGGCGCAGTGGATCGGTTTCCTGACAAGGCCCGGCGCAATGTCTTGCGCCTCCCGGCAACTGCCCAGTGCAGCCTGCGCGCCGCCGATGTTGATCAAGAGCTTCGGCCGCGGGACGCCGCCCTGCGCCAGGCCGAGCGCCAGGGCTGCGCTCCGGACCGTCGAGGGGAAATCCGCGGCCTGCAGCAGCGCCACGCCGTTGCGCCTCGCAGCCCGACGCAGCGATTCGCGTGCCTCGTCGCTCAAGTCCCGCGCCAGTGAAGCTTCGCCGCCCAGCAGCGCATGGGACGAGCGCACGTGCCACAGTCCTGCGGATCGGACCGCCGCCTCCATATCGAGCCAGGTGAACCCCGCGTCGGCCGCGCCGTACATGGACGCCCCCAGGGAGGCGATCGCGACCGGCCGCAGGCGCAAACTCTCGACGGCGCTGAAGGCTGCGATGTTCCCGCCGACGAACGATCCGGAGAGGACGACTCCTACGGTGTCGCCGGGTCTCAGTCCGGCGTCACCCAGCAGCCGCGCGAGCCATGCCGCGACGTCCGGGTTGGTCAACGTGCGCTTGGCCGGCAAGTCGCCCAGCGTGGTGGTGGTTTCGGTCCACTCGGGTCCGATCAGGCCGGTCTGGTTGGGGTCGAGGTCCGGGCCCTGCAACAGCGAGCGCGCGAACTTCTCGCTCCGGATGACCTGGCTTGCTCGAGCCATGATTCGGACAGCCTCGAGCATCGGGGCGACGCCGAGGCCCCGCTCTGCAGCGATGTACGCCGACACGCGCCAGAGCACGATAGTGGCCAATGCAAGCAGAACCAGCCAGGGCGTCTTGATTCGCGCACCCACTCGAGTGGGTCCCTGAAACAGTTCCTGCCGCAGCATGGGCATCAGCGCATGAACAGCAGCACGACCGCCCGCACCAGCGGCGCGGCAATGGCGATCATCAGAAGGGTCTTCGCGATGCCCTGGCGATCGAAGTGGTAGGCCATCAGCCCGGGTACCAGGTACCCGAAGGCCGACCATTCGACCGGTTGCGTCAAATAGGGAGCGAGATCTTGCGCTGCGAGGTTGAGCAGACCGCCCAGCAGCAGGCTGACGCCGTACTTGCGTGTGCCATAGAGAATCAGCACCTGGCCAAACAGGCGCAGGCAGGACAGGACAACCAGGGATATGCCCAGCAGCAGCCCCAATGAAAGCGGGTTGAGCAGAATGATGGACACGTAGGCCGGGACGATGATGCCGCCTGCGATCAGTCCCGTCAGCTCGAGCAGCAGTACGCTCACCACTATGCCGACGGTCATCGTCAGCGCGAGCACGCTGCCACCTCATCGATGGCTTGCGTGATATCGGCACCGGCGCCATGGAAATTGCCTATGCCCCAGACCAGCGCGCCCGCGGGAACGCGATCGCCAAGACCCATCAGGCGCTGACGCGCGCTTCCGCTGCGGCGGAGCGACAGTGACCGGCAGTCGAGCCCACGGCGCCTCGCCTGGCGCCGCAGCCAGACCGTCCCCTGCATCAGCAGCAACGGGGGCGGACTTTGAAGCGATCCAAGGTAGTCGAGAAACTGCAGTGACCGGAGCGGCCGATCGCTGCGATGGTTGAGCAGCGCAACGACCGCGTCCGATGGGCGCGTGTGCGCCCTCCACAGCATACCCAGGGAAATGATGTCGTTGCAGGCGAATGCGTTGGCGAAGCGGAACCGCTTCCCGTCGAGCGCCACATCCGTGACGCGGAATTCCCCCGGGTCCCGAAGTGCGCTCCGCGCTGCGAACGCCTTTTCGGCGCCCACGGCTTCACAGACGGCGCGCGCGATCGCGGCATTGGCTTCGGCGGGAGAAAGATGTTCGGTGCGCACCGGGATGACCCGGGTTCCCCGCTCGGCGGCTTGCCTGCTCAAATGAGGCGAAAGCACTTCCTCGCTGACCACGAGGATCCCTTTCGTGGGCACAAGGCCGAGGAAACTCAGCATCATGGCCTCGCGCGACAGCGTTTCCTCGAGGTGATCGGGGCGGATGTTGGTGATGACGGCGACCGTGCTCCGGACGATCCGATGCTCGCTCGCCCAGACAATATCAGGCCTTACGGCCATGCACTCGAGCACCATCGCGTCGGCGCCGGCGCGCGCTGCCAGCCCGATGAACCGCCGTTGCTCGCGGATGGAAGGAGGGGCGATACGGTGCCAGGGGCGCTGACTCCCGTCGGGAAAGATGATCAATGGCTCGGTGCCGGTGGTCTTGGTGATGGGGCGCATGCCGTTCGCGCGCAACGTGGCGTCGACGAGGCGGCAGACGGAGGTCTTGCCGCGTGTCCCTCCCACGTGGATGCGAACGGGCACTTTGAGGCGCGCGGAGTGCAGTCGCACGCCCTGCGAGGCAAAGCAAAGCAGGACGGCTGCGGCAGCCAGCAGCGCCGTCAAGTGAAAGTATTCGCTATTGAGCATGGCGGGTTGTAGCCGGAGAAGGGCATTTCATCATATGAATTCGCTGCCGCGCAATTGGTGACGTGTGCCGGCAAACGGGGATCGCGGAGGCGACCTCTTGTCTGTGGAGGAAGACCTGACACCGGCCCGACGCCGCGCAATCGCCGCGTGGATCCGCAATCGCTGCCAGGTGAACCGTCGGCGGACCTGCCGGGTCGCCGCGCTGCCCCGGTCGGGGCAAGCATACCGCCCCGTTCGCGCGCTCAGTTGATCTTCAGATCGAGCGCCTTGACGATGGCTTGCCACTTCGCCGCCTGGGCCGGCAGCGCGCGGGCGAAGTCCGCCGGCGCGTCGCCGACCGGGACGAGCCCCAGCTCGCGCAATCGCTTCTGCGCCTCGGGGGCGGCGAGCGCGGCGCGGAATTCCTCGTACAGGCGCTGCACCACCGCGTCGGGAGTGCCCCGCGGCGCGACCAGGC